>Ga0099364_10001043_pt1 | contig 46466 bp, 43 predicted proteins | sample TergutTh196P3_FD_73070 | JGI IMG/M metagenome (GOLD analysis project Ga0099364, IMG submission 73070) | Microcerotermes parvus P3 segment gut microbial communities from Pointe-Noire, Republic of the Congo - Th196 P3 | ecosystem: Host-associated > Arthropoda: Insects > Digestive system > Gut ...
GTTTTTAACGAAGGAGCTGTAATGGCGAGCCGTGTACATCGAGAGATGTAAGCACGGTTTTGGGAGGGGTCTGTGCAAACCTGCCGCAGTAATGCGGTAAGGCAGCACTTTCCTACTCTACTTCATCAGCCAGATTATGACGAGCAAAAGCCCCGTGCGCTCCTGTGAAGATGTAGACGAAGCTGCCTTGTCATATGCAGAAATCAAAGCCCTGTGCGCCGGGAATCCGAAAATCAAAGAAAAAATGGATTTGGATATTGAAGTTGTACGGCTGCGGCTTCTCAAAGCCGACCACCAAAGCCAGCATTACCGGCTGGAGGATAACTTACTGACCCATTTTCCACAGGGGATTGAACAGGCAAAGGAACAAATTGAGGGATTCAAAGACGACCAAGCACGGATTGAAGCCGGAACACAGCCAAACAAAGACGGCTTTTCGCCTATGGTAATTGCCGGTGCTACATATACCGACAAAGGAAAGGCCGGTGCCGCGCTGGTTGCTGCGTGTAAGAAAATTGTTGATGATATACCCGAAAAAATCGGCTCATATCGCGGCCTTGATATGATGCTGTCCTTTGACCCGCGCACCAAATCATTTAAGATGGCTCTGAAAGGGGCTATGAGTTATCGTACTGATTTAGGAGATGATTTATTCGGAAACATAACCCGGATAAACAACGCCGTCGCGGAGTTACCCCAGCGCCTTGTTTCGGTGCAGAAACAGCTTGAAAACCTGTATCAGCAAGTTCAAAACGCGGAGCAAGAAATAAAAAAGCCGTTCCCATTTGAAACGGCGCTTGAATTAAAGGCCGGGCGGCTTGCTTTACTTGACGCCGAGCTGAATATGGACGGTAGCCACAAGGAGCAGGAACAAGAACAATTATCGTTGGAAAGCGGCGATCCCGAAAACACAGTAGCCGCCGCCAAAGAGCCGGAGCGCATAAGTGCGAAAGGTAAGCCGTCTATTCTCGCAGATTTGAGAGAAGCCGTCGCCAGCGTCAATGCTCCAGCAGACAATGGTAAACAAAACGAATTAGTAATATGACAGGAGGGAGAGTATGCCGAGGTTAGGTAAAAAAGCAAAGGTTGAATGGAGCATATTTATCGGTTCAAATGGGCGGCGGCAGTATAACATTCTGTGCCGACGCTGCCAACATGGATGTAAACAGAGTTTTCGGACAATTATCCTTGCTTGTCCTATGTATCGCAGTAAGCGGGAAAATCTGTGCGTAAAAGGTGCGGATTTGAGCGAAAAAACCGCTTGTACTAAGCGGCAGGATAGGCGGTAGTATTATTTCACTATGAGGCCCCATACGCGGAAAATGTAGCGTTATGGGGAGAATCCAGCACAGAAAACGGGAGCATGATTTGCCATTTATGGCGTCATGCTCCCGTTTTTTTCTATTCCGCTATAGATGCCTGTATGCAACGAAATAACTGACAACCTGTGTGATTGCTGCTGAAAGAAATGCGGCGAACAAGGCTTCTCTAATTGAACGATGAACCATATAGTTAATAGTAAACACTATAATAACAATGATTATTGACGCTACAATGTATTTTATCATATCTAACCCCTTATTTTAAGCTGAGGATGAAAGTGAATGTCCACAGTGTCCACAGGAAATTACGTTTTATAGAATACATTTTCACCTGTTCATCGTTGAAAGAAATGAAAAATAAAAGATTTGAATGTGTGTTTGTAAACTATATTGACGGCTAGTTTTCTTTCCCTACCGGCTGCCATACTTGGTACAAACTCACCTTTCATGCCAGTAATAGTTTTCCATTTTAGCTTCCCCATACTGTAAAACTCACGGATTTCCGTCGACCAAATTAGGGCTTCTTCGCAATCAATAATAGATGTATCCCATTCTATAAACTGCTTATCATACTTCCATTTGTTTGTTTTAAGTAATTCAAACAGGTCTTTTTTATTGGTGTATTCATCGTCAATACAAAATGATTCCAAGTCATAAATGCGCTCTGAAAAATTTATGTAAAAAATCTGTTCGATTGAAGCCTTGTTTTGGCGAATATCTAGTGTCATAGGTTTTTCTAACATGGCATTTAATTCAGTTTCATCTTCTATTGTTCTAAAGCATTCCGATTTTGTTTTTCTTGCATAAGATAAGTTTTGCAACCCTTTTAATATGCCTCCAACTAAGAAAAATAAAAATGTTACTATGGCTGTTACACCTACAAGCAAATCAAACAATCTAAGTTCACCGCCAAATATTCATTCTCTATGTTCGCTCTGTTGCACATATGCTGATTTCTGAAATCATTATAACACACCCGGCTTGTCCAAATCTACAATGAAAACGGGAGCATGATTTGCCATTTATGGCGTCATACTCCCGGATTTTTTAATTTACGCTGCATTTTCTATCATCTTCATCATTTCACACAAGGTTTTTTCTGAGTACAAAAGCCTGCGAATTCGCATTAAATCTGTCTGTGAAAAAGAGATTTCACCGCTTAGTTGGCCTACAAAAATCTCGGCAGTAGTCCCCATTATTTTCGCAAATGAGCTTATTGTATGCTGCGATTCAAGAATCTTAGCATATAGAAACTCATGTTTATATTTCCCGTTCATTGCATTTCCCCCGACACTTTGGCTGATGTTCAATTATTGAACAATGATGTTTGCTTATATTCCGCTTCCTTGAGCGAATTTACAACCGTCATTTCCAGCACAGGGCCGGTTCTATCAAGCACCGTCTGCATAAACTCGCCGTCGCGCAGCCATGTTTCAATCTCGTTTCGCTGAAGAATGACAGGCATTCTATCATGCAGAGGTGATATGCTTTCATTTGCAGCCGTGGTGAGTACAGTAAAAGCATCATATTTACTGCCATCATCGGATTTTGTAAAAGTACTTATCAGACCGGCCATAAACATAACTTCCTGACCGGGTTCAGTTATAAGAAATTTTTCTTTGGTTGAGCTACCTTCTTTGTGCTTCCATTCATAGAAGCCGGTACTTGGGACAACACAGCGCCGGTTCAGGAGTGGTTCGCGGAACATGGGTTTTTGTGCAGCCGTTTCAGAACGGGCATTGATGATAACACCTTTGCCTTTATACTTTGGGAATCCCCACCGCACAGGCAAGTATTTTAGCCGGTCATCCTCCCAAACGGCGACAACCGCAAGGTCAGTCGGGTAAATCTCACCTGTTTTGACAGACTTGCCAAATAGCTGTTCGTTTACCTCTTTCGCTATTTGTCGCAGTTCGGCAATATCATCTGTAAACCTAAATCTGCCGCACATTTTTCTCTCTCCTGTTCTCAATTATCAAGAAAATCGCCTAGATCGCTTAATTGTGTTGCCATATCCCAATCAACAGGCACCTTAGATTCCGGCACTTCTACAAACCATTCTTGCAAAAAATCGTCGTACCATAAGGTGCTTATTTTTGTGCGCCAGCTATCATCATTTCCCCAACTCAGCTTGCACTCATACCGAAATCCCCGGCCTCCAGCCTTTCGTGAAACGGCACGTCCACAAAGCATTACTTTGTCAACATGAACCTCATCATCGCCAAACATGAAAGATACGGGTTTCATGGGCGCAGGCATCTGCTTTCTTTCATTTGCTGTCATGTATTTTGTCACGGGAAAAATCGGCACTCTCACATGCTTTGCCATACCGTTATCCTCCACTAATACCATCCAGCCGGAGCAAATTGCTGATTGGCTTTGCTTCCAAGTCCAGAAAGCCGTAAATCAGCCAATTCTACGCACCTGCGGACACCGTGCCTCCACCTATCATTTATTTCATCCACGCTATTAGCTAAATCAATCCTTTTTTCCCGGCGTACAGCGTCCAGTTCAAAGGAAAGTTGATATACGTTGGTGTTGAACATCAAGTCCTTACCGCGCAGCGTTATTTTACGGACGTTGTGCTTTGTTTTGCCATATACCATGAATCTCTTGTAAAACAAACGCAATGCTGCTGAAGCAAAATCCACATCGAGATTGGACGGTATCGCCATCGGGCATTGATATGACTCATACTCCATATTTCCGTCCCTTGTGTATGTGACAGCAACTTCAACGGTTTTAGGAACAACTTTATGCGTCCGCATCCTCCGGCACACCGACGATGCCATGACATGCGCCATGATGTGTACCTGTTCTTCATCGGTCATATCAAAAGGGACTGTGGAACCATTTCCAATACTCAGCATCGGCGGGCCGCCATCCTCGGCCACAATAGGCGCGGTATCCATACCGGTAGCTTTGATATAATGATCTATACCGACTACGCCAAGCAATTTCTTTAGTCTGTCAGGCCCGTACTCAACTAACTCACCTAAAGTATAAACATATCGGGAATTTAACTTCCTCTTTGTGGCACCACCAATATAAATCAATTCTTCCACCGGCATGGTATAGACGTCTTTCTGCCAATTAGTATCTTCAGGTGATTCCCGAACTATCCACTTGACGCCGTTTGCGCCTGCTGTGTCACAAGCCAGCTTCGCCAATGAGAAATTCCATGAGATTCCAATGCTTAGGTGTAACCCATATTCCTTTGGGAATCTTTCATGCAGTTCCCGGACGATGGCTTCCACGCCTTTAATAGACCGGGTACCGCCGCCGTATAAATGCGCTGTTCCTGTAACATCGGCGCTCATACCGTCACAGCCGAATGGCGCGGTCACAGGCGAATAATTGCCCATGAAGTTATAGAAATCTTTTGAAGTGCGGTCATACAACGGATATACAGGGGGCAATGTTGTCAAGTTGCCACACAACTTCCGTGCTTCCATGAGTGAACTACCTGTTTGAATGTTATATTTCTTGGCAGATTTGTTTTTACTTAACACTATACCGTGTCTCGCTTCTTCATTCCCGCCGATGACAACAGGCACATCCATAAGTTCGGGATAATAAATTAGCGAAGAATAGCAAAAATGCCCGTTGACGTCAGCGTGGATAATCCATCTATCCTGCGACATAACACCACCCTTTATTACTTACTATTTGGGATTATCATTTTACCACGGGAATATATGTTTGTATACTGGAAAATTTCACAAAAAATTAAATATATTTCAGTCATTATGAAATATAACTGCTGAATAATGATTATTTACTTGTAACATCAACAAGGGGAAATGATGATAATTAAGCGGGAATAACGGCCATCATTGGCTGCTATTCCCGCTTTTTTGCTGTTCTCTTTTGATGAGACAATTCGCACAATACCAAAAATTACCTGTCAGGGGTACTCGTTTCTTCCAAGAGCCATTTGGTAGATACATTCAAAACTTTTGCAAAAGCGATCAGCTCCAAATCAGTAACATATCTTTCGCCTTTTTCAATTCGTGAAATCATATTTTTTGTAATGTTCTGCAATCCCTCGATTTGCATACGAGCAGTCAAATCGTCTTGGGTTAATCGCGGGGTCTGCATGTTCCGGGCAACCCTTATCCTATGTCCTGATTTATTCGCTCTCATTCCTATTACCTCACATTATTTTATAACTGATATGATTCTATCTCATAATGTGTTATAATAATCCCATGAAATGAGATTCAATGACGTCGCGTGAGATTGTAAGTTTTTTTCTTCTATAATCTCCTTTCTAAAAACGTGATATGTGGTGATTTAAGAATGACAGACAACGAATATGCTATTTGCATCTATCTCCAAGTTTACCGCGTAAAAAACGACGATGGCGACGCCTATTGCCGTGGAATATTGGATGCTATCAGAACATTGGATAATCGGGAACAAATTGCGCTTGAATGTTATTATCGTTACGGTAAGACTTTTGCACAGACAGGAAAGGAAATCGGGGGTATTGGGGAACAAGGTGCAAAAAATGTAGTAAGTAAGGTGCTACGAAAACTTCGCCACCAATCCAGAGCGCGAAACATGAGTGTAGCGGCAATCATGGAACACCGGGACAAATTATTAGAAGAAGCGGAATTTGCCAAAACAGAACTTTGCGATCAGGTTGTGAGGCTTGCACAGGGTGAACCCATTGATTATAAAATACAGGCCATATTAAACGCTAGAAAAAAGAGCATTAGCGAAATTTGCTTTTCCTCACGGGTAAGCAATCACCTTATATGCGCGGGAATTACTACAGTCGAATCATTGCTTGCTTTGGACACCCTCAATGAACTGGAAAAAAGGCGCAACTTCGGACAAAAATCACGGGATGAAATCATAAATAAAATGCGTGAACAAGGACATGGCGAATGGGCTGATCGCATGAATGTCGTCTAAAAGAATGTATTGTATGACGCAATCATTTTACAAATCCACGGTTGGCTTATCCTGCTCCCGGTCTGATACGTTCAATATTTTGTCTACGTTGGTTTTTAAGGTGTCAAGCTGCTTGACTTGTTTTTTTAGTTTACCATAGTCTTGATACAGCCGGTCTTTTTCATATGTGAGCTTTGTATATTCAGTTCGGAGCGCGTCAGGATTGGGGAGCTTTCCACCCTTACTGGTTTGTATCGCTTTTAAAGTACTCCGCGCTGATTCATGCAGAATAATTTCAGCTTCATGTTCCCGCTTATATCGCTCTTTGTCATGAGCTTGCCGATACCGGTTATAAAAAGGTTTTGTCTGCTGGTATATCTCAATGTTTTTGATAAGTAAGCCCATGTCCGCGATTCGTTTTTCGACGTCTTTCAACGTGTCTAGGGTCTGCTGATGGGTGGCGTCAACCTCCGCAATCTTAGTCTGTAATTGCGTATATTCAACAATATTATTCTCCGTCAGATAGTTGAGCGTCCGTGCCGCTTCTTTAAGATTTATTACTGTCAAAGCCCGTTCATATCCTGCGTTTTGTTGAGCCTTGATGTTACTCTCAATGTCAATGAGTAAGTTAATCCTGCCATCGTCGGGCCTTTGATTACGTACCCGGCGTTCAGGAGTTTTTATCAGCCCGGCGATACGTTCACGGATGCGCTCGTCGGTGTATTCCGGCCCTAGCGATGGGCCGCCCGTAAATCTCGCTTTGCTGTCTGCGCCGGGGAATTTATATGAGTGGTACTTGGCACGTTTGATAGTGAAACCGTCAGCTTCCATACGCTTCAGCATATCCTCAAAATCAGAGGATACGGCGATATAATCGTCAATGGATTTTCTAAGCTGCGCTTTCCAGCTTGCACCTTGCTTTTCAGCGTTAATCTCGCCTGAACTAACACGATTGCCTTTGGCTGGGCGTGTCACACGCTGACCGGTTTTGTCGGTATATTCAATGAAGCCTTTGCCTTTTTCCTTACCCGGTATGATGGTTGATAAACCGTATTCCCGACATAGCCGGTCATTGGCATTTTGTATTCCGTATAAGCTGCGCTTATTGGAATTATACTTTTTTCGGGCTATGAAATTTGCAGCACAAAACATGATGTGGTTATGCACATGACCTTTATCCACATGGGTTGATAAGACATATTCATGTTGTCCACCTGTCACAGAATCGGCCAATTTTCTGCCGATTTCATGTGCCTGTTCCGGTGTAGTTTCGCCGGGGTCAAATGATTGAATCAAGTGATGGGCGAGGTTGTCGCCTTTCTTCATTTTTGTTTGTTCTAAGGTAAACATAAATTCCATATCTGCCGTTTCATAAGAGCAGCCAAACGAGGAAATAAGAATTTTACCGTCCGTCTTTTCGGGGTTACAGATATAATCTAACGCTTTGTCCAGCGTTGACTTGATAGGATGGATCTCTGTGTAAGCCATATTTCCTTTAAAATCTCCTTTACTTCGGCAACATCAGCCATGTACAGGCGGCCAGTTTGATTCATACGCTTGACGATTTGATTTATGTTATTGCCTATGCGCTGGAGCTGGGCGGTGTTCTCTTTTATCTCGGAGTAGTCCACATTTATTATGTAGCCGTCCAACGCCATTTTTCGAAGATATGCACTTTTGTTTTCTGTGTTGAGCAGTTTCATTTTTTTCTCTATCAAAGACAATTCATCTTCAGTAACGAAGAATTTCTGTTGTATATTACGTTGTCTTTTAGCCATTGACGCACTTCCTTTCGCTCGTAGTTTTCCGGGGTTTGGGGTTTCCCCAACAAGCAAGTTTTTCATACAAGCCCAGCAGGGCGAGGTGTGAAAAATACGGGAGTGTGTACACACTCCCTATGCTTGTTGGTTACTCCATTCCTTATTACTACCTTGTCAGAAACGTCCATTTTGGCAAGATAAACAAACATTTTATTTTAATAATAAAAAAGCCGCTATCAGCAGCTTTGAAAAGAAAACGAGGGCGCGTTTATGCGTCCCCCGTTTTATCCATGCTAAGAATTCCTGAAACTGTAGCCTCAATAATCGGCAAATAGTTTTCAGGACAAAGAGAAATTTTAAGTTTTATCCGCTCCCGCGCTTCGCTTTCCTGCTCATCCATTTCAGGATAGAAGTATTTGTTTATAGGGAGATTACAGGCAGTTACCAAGTCATAAAAATAGGCTAAACTTGGTATGAATCCACTGTTTTCAATGTTTGCAAGGTAACGGGGGTCAATGCCAATTTTATCTGTCAGTTGGCGGCGGGTCATGCCCAATGCTATTCGAGCTTCTTTTAAGTCATGTCCAAAATCTTTAAATGCCTCGCTCATTCTACTTTCATACATGGCACATATCACCCCTCTACATTGTAGACACCACAATGCAATTATGATATGATGGCGATGCCATATACATACAAATAATATGCCATCATTTTCAATTTATAGCTGGCTGGAATAAAGAAGAAAGAAAAGGGATTGCATTTTATTATAAATATTATTCCTCTTTACTTATGACTTATCTTGTGACAATATAGTATTACTTTTATTTTTGAGCAAGGAGGAATTTATATTGAGTTTCCGAACCCGATTATTGCTTACAAATTCTATCATTGTGATACTCCTTGTGTCATTTTTAGGCGCAGTTTTTTATCGTTACAGCGCGAATGTATTGGAAGATAATGCAGAGGCAAATATTGAAATTATTTCGCAGAAGATGTCGCAACAGCATGATGACCTTATCCGTCAGATGGATTTTGTGTCGCTATATACCGCTTCCAATCAGAATTTTTTAACAGCGGTAAATATTCTTGCAACAGTTGATAAAGAAAACCCGGAAAATTTCCTGCGCGTTACACAGAGCAGAGCAACGATTTCTGGACTTTTACGAAGTTATGCAGTAATGGCAAAGTTTCATAGTCTTAATCTGTTCAGCGAAAGCGGTGAATTTGAGACAAGCAATTTTTTAATTACAACATGGCCTGATGTTACTTCAATTATGAAAGAATTGCCGTGGATTGAACATGTACGAGGCCAGTATGGTAAGTTTGTTATCATACCCCCATATCGTGACCCTTGGAATGTAAATAAAGATGTGCAGGTTTTTGGGCTTGCTCGAGCATTACAAGGTGGAAAAAGTGGGCTTGGTTTTCTTGAAGTACAAGATGAATTTGAACGTTTAGAAACATTGTTTTCATTGACAGGATTAAATGATACCGAAGTTATCGCCGTAATGAGTGATGGGCAGCTTTATTACAGTTCAGACCCCGATAATTTCGGACTTGAATTTCTTGCAGAATTAGATAAAAACAAAGATTATAACCATGCTTATACAGTCTCGGAATATACAGGTATCAAAATTCATATTGCACAGAACAAAACCGCACTTTTAGAACCTTTGCGTGTAACACGCACGGTAACGGTGACAATAAGTTTTCTTATTGCGTCACTTTCGATTGGCCTTGTGTTTATCCTTTCCCATACTATAACTAAACCTTTGCGAAACCTTATGACAACGATGGAGCAGACAAGCGTAGAAAATCTTTCAGATGAAATCGAAATAACCCAACAAAATGACGAAATTGCCGCGCTAGAAACCGTGTTTGGACAAATGAGAGAGCGTCTGACTAATTCTATTGCAAAAGAAAATGAGGCCCAGCGTTTGCAAATGCAAGCGCATTTCGATTCTTTGCAGTCTCAGGTAAACCCACATTTTATTAACAATATTCTTACAGCTCTTTCCAATCGGGGGCTAACATCCGGCGACCTTGAAATCTGTGAAATCTGTGAAAGTATTAGCACTATGCTAAGATATTCAACTTCAACAAATGAACGTTACGCAACAATTTCGGATGAAATAAATTATACAAAAACATATTTGCAGCTTCAAAAGAAACGCTTTGAGCATAAACTTGAATTTTCCGTTCAGGTTGATGACGCTATTCTTTCGCAGAAGATTCCTAAAATCGTAATTCAGCAGCTTGTGGAAAACGCAATTACGCATGGCTTTGTAAATATTGCCGAAACGATGAAAATTGAAATTGTTGGAGAACACCGCGAAAACTGGTGGTATATAACGGTGTGCGATAATGGACAAGGTTTCTCGGAGAAAGTGAAGGCAGACTTGTATGATAAAATTAAGCAACTGCGAAATAATAACCATGTTTTACAAACAGGTTTCGGTATTGGAGGGCTTGGGTTACTTAATACCTGTGCGCGGCTTTCGCTTTATTACGACGGTCAATTTGTTTTTAAAATCGGCAGAGAAAGCGGGCGTACTGCTGTGTGCGTCGGCGGGATTATGAGAGGTGAAACAGATGAGAGTACTATTGGTTGATGATGAGCCTGCTGCACTTAGACATTTACAAGGTGTGGTGGAATTTACAGGCGTTCCATGTGAAATAGTAGGTACGGCTGAAAATGGAGCACAGGCTCTTAATATGATTGGCGAGCTTGTCCCTGACATTGTAATTACAGATATGAAAATGCCGGTAATGGACGGCATCGCATTTGCGTTTGCCATAAAAGAGAAATACCCAGATATATTGACAGCAGTAGTAAGTGGGTATCAGGATTTTGAATATCTGAAAGGAGCAATTCAATCCGGCGTCGCAGATTATCTTCTTAAACCTGTTGGTATTGAGCCCATGCGGAATCTTATGACCTCGTTTATAGAAAAAGTTTCGATTTTACACAATACTAAAAGGCAAAGCATACTTAACGCACTTCGTTTCGGGGAAAATATAGCTGAAAATGATTTGCAAAAATATTTCCTTTGTGGAGAGATTTATGTCGCCATATTGCGAAGAAATGGAATTGTATCAAGACTTTCAACGCACAAACAAAGTAGTGGGAGTTTTAAACCATTGGTTTTTGATGGCTATATCAATCTAACTGGCCGCGATGAAAACGAGGTTTTGTTGGTGTCAATAACACAGTCGGTATCTGTTTCGCCTGAAAGCGAGGTAAACGAATACCTGACAATCGCACGATTTGATAATGCGTTTAGGGTGAAAGATTTTAAAAAAATCTGCGACTTGCTTTATTCTGCGCTTGAATCAGAAATAGTTGTCGGGAAAAATGCGGATATTAGCATTTCGTTAGACTATATACCACAATTATACTCCAACATATCTTTTGATAAACTTGCGAAATGGGAACATTATATGGCAAGTTCACAATATGAAAAACTGAAATATGAGTTTATTGATGTTTTCTTGCAATGGGAGGACGAAGAATGTCCGGCGATTTGGGTTGAATCCATGCTTAGTAAATTGCTAAATACTGCGCTGAAATACTCCATACCACAAAACAGCGAAAACGTCTTTTATGCTATGGAAGATGCAGTATTAAACTCGTTAAGCATCGGTGAGCTAATGAGTGACATATGGGCGCTATTGGCACGGTTATTGCAAATACCAGAAATGAAACCGCAAAAAATAGATACGCCATATTTTTTTGAAGAAATTAAAAAATACCTTGAGAATAATATTTCAAATCCCGTTTCACTTCAAACTTTATGTGGTGCGTTTGGTATATCTCAAACATATGCAAGCAGATTGTTCAGGAAATACGCCGATACTACTTTTACCGATTTCCTAACAAGATTGCGCGTTGAAAAAGCAAAAGAATATTTGTCTGTTGAGCCTAAAATTCCAATAAAAGATATTGCTCAAATGGTAGGATTTCAAGACCAGTTCTATTTCAGCAAAGTGTTCCGCTCGGTAACGGGAGTACCGCCATCAGAATACGAGTGCTGAATATTACATGAAACTTTCTTACATATTCCATGTGTTTTTTTGTCGATGAGCAATATAATTTATTCAAGATAGAGAAATTGACTCTTTCTACGAATAAAGGAGGTATATCCCAAATGAGAAAAATATTGTCCATTTTGATGATTATTTCACTTGTACTCGTTTTGTTTGTTGGGTGCGGAAGTTCAAATGCTCCGACAACCTCGGCTCCGGCAGATAACAATGCTCCTGCGGCTTCAAACGATGAACCATCCGCTTCTAGCAGCGAACCGGTCACAGTTTCCCTGCTAATTGACAATCAAACCTCACTCGATGGTATCAATGCGATTACTGCGGCCATCAGAGAAAAACACAACATCATCACCGAAATTGAATTGCGCCCCGGTGGAGACGAAGGTGACAACTTGGTAAAAACACGCCTTGCGACAGGTGAGATGGCAGACCTTATGTGGTACAATTCAGGTTCGCTTTTCATGGCGCTTGGCCCGGAAGCATATTTTCTTGACTTAACAAATGAACCGTTTATGGCTAATGTAGATGATGGATTTAAGCCTGCTGTTACGGTTGATGGCAAGGTTTATGGTATTCCCGGCGCTGCCGGTATGGGCGGCGGCTGGCTCTACAACAAAAGGGTTTATGATGAGCTTGGTCTTTCCGTTCCGAACACTTGGGAAGCGCTTATGAATAACTGCCAAATAATCAAAGACGCTGGCAAAACTGCGATAATTGCTTCTTACAGAGATTCATGGACATCACAGCTTATTTTCCTTGCTGATTTTTACAATGTTTACAAAGCTGACCCCGGTTTCGCAGATAGATTTACAAATAACCAAGCCAAAATGGCGACAACCCCCGCAGCGTTGCGCTCCTTTGAAAAACTTGCGGAACCAAACACAAGAGGCTTTATGAACTCGGACTTTATGGCGACTACATATGAAAATGCGCTATCCATGTTAGCAAACGGAGACGGAGTGCATTACCCAATGCTTACTTTTGCGCTTTCGGGCATCGTAGAAACATATCCTGAATATGCTAACGACATTGGTATCTTTGGACAACCGGGTGATAATGCAGGCGACCACGGCCTTACAATGTGGACTACAGCCGGTATCTATCTGAATAAAAACAGCCCGAATATTGAAGCGCTGAAAACTTGGGCAGGCTTCTATGCTTCTGTCGATGGTGTAAATGCTTTCATGTCGGTACAATTACCCGATGGGCCTATGTCAATCAAAGGGGCATCCATGCCTGACAATATCCTGCCTGCTGTTAAGGATATGCAACCCTACGCAGACGCAGGAAAAACGGCTCCCGCACTTGAATTTCTATCGCCATTAAAGGGCCCGAATCTGCCTCAGATTTGTGTAGAAGTTGGCGCAGGAATCAGAACACCCGTCGAAGGCGCTGGTGACTATGACAATGATGTTGAAAAGCAGGCCGCACAACTTGGCCTTCCGGGCTGGTAAATCCGAGTAGTTTATTAGTAGGGGGATTTTAATCCCCCTTTTTTTTAACAAAGGAGGTTTGGATATGCTTGAAAAACGCGCGTATTCATATGGTTTTTTAATCCCGGCAGCTCTTGTTTATGGCGTATTCTTTTTAGTGCCTGCTGTTGTGTCATTCTTTTTCGCGTTTACGCGTTGGGATTTGACAAACTGGAATTTTATAGGTTTTGATAATTTTAGAATGTTTTTTTCTGAACGTGCGCTAAACATTGGTTTTCGCAATACTTTGCTTTATGCAGCTTTTACCTGCGGGTTTAAGGTTGTGTTAGGCCTACTGCTAGGTGTATTTTTATGTATGCCGCTTAAAACGCGGGGATTTTTGCGTTCAATAATATTTTTCCCGGTTATAATCAGTACGGTTGCGGTGGGCGTTGCGTTCGGTAGCTTGATGCACCCGTCAAGAGGGCTTATCAATGCGGCTCTGTCAGTTATTGGTATTACCGGTATAGATTGGCTCGGTGATGTAAGGCTCGCTCTTTTTTCTGTCATTTTAGTTGACGTATGGAAAGGTGTGGGCATGGCTACAGTAATTTATATTGCTGGAATCATGGCAATACCGACACATTATTACGAAGCACTCGCAATAGATGGCGGCGGGCGTTGGGCAAAGTTTAAGCATATCACGTTGCCCCTATGTCGCCCAGCTATAAATTCGGTTGTCATTCTCTCTTTTATTGGAGGGCTTCGTAGTTTCGATTTGGTTTGGACAATGACAAAAGGCGGCCCAGGATTTACCTCTGACGTAATCGCGTCAATTATTTATAAGCAATATGCAGCGGGATTTTACGGACTTTCTACTGCTGGTAATGTAATTTTGTTCTTAGGAGTATCTCTGCTTGCGTTTCCACTCTATTATTTATTAAATCGCAAGGAGGTTGATATGTAATGAATAGAAAAAAAACATTACAGATTATTCTTGAAGCAATAAGCAATATATTTGTTTTGGTTTTATTTGGCATCCCATTTTATTACGTTCTTATCAACTCGTTTAAAACGCGACAAGGCGCGGCACAAATGAATATCGCATGGCCAGAGAGCTTTCATATAATTGAGAATTATTTGGAAGTTTTACAAACACAAAATGGCATGGTTATCAGAGCGTTTTGGAATAGTACTGTGATAACGGTTTCCGGTATCATTGTTTTAATCATTATTAGTTCAATGGCAGGCTTTGTACTTGGACGCAGACGTGGCCGTAGTATTCACATTCTTGGTTTTGTTATATTAGCAGGACTAATGATACCGCCTGCAATCGTTCCGACAATATGGCTTTTGAATGGGTTAAATCTTTTCAAAACAATACCGGGTCTAGTCCTTGTCCAAGTAGCAATCACATTCCCGTTTGCAACGATTCTTTATAGAGCGTTCATATCGTCAATTCCGCGTGAGATTGACGAAAGTGCAATGCTTGACGGCTGCACTCCATTACGACTTTATGCTTCTATAATTCTTCCATTATTAAAACCAGTTTCGGCTACGGTAATTGTCACATCCGCAGTCAATATTTTCAATGATTTTATGAACCCACTATATTTTCTGCCCGGCGCTAGAAATGTTACAGTACAGCTTACCTTATATAATTTCATGTCGCAGTTTTCTACGAGTTGGAATTTATTATTTGCAAATATTGTGCTGATTACGCTCCCGCCACTTATCCTGTTTATTTTCTTTAATAAAAAAATTGTTGCGGGTATGACCGCAGGTGCTGTGAAAGGGTAGATAATATGTTATCAGTAACGAAGCTCACATGTGAATCACTTATTGACCCAATCGGTTTATATACAACTAAGCCACGTTTTAGCTGGAAAATAAAAACGGATTATGCAAATTCAGTTCAAGAAAAATATTGCATTGAAGTTAAAAAAGATGATGGCAGCATTGTTTGGAATAGTGGCGACGTGATAAGCGATAAATCAATATTTGTAGAATATGCAGGGGATAGCCTTGACTATGCTACAAAATATTTTTGGCGCGTAAAGGCAACAATTAACGGCGAGGAAAGTGAATGGAGCGAAATTGCGTGCTTTGAGACAGCGTTGGACAAGTGGATTGCGCCATTTATCGGTGCCGACGACAAGCCAGAAGAATCATGCTCAAAAACATTCCGTAGAGAAATAAGCGTAGTAAAACCATTGAAATCAGCGAGAATTTACGCTACTGCTCTTGGGCTCTACGAAATTTTTATATTTGGAAAGCCGATTACCGATACTTGTTTTAATCCGGGTTGGTCGGATTATGATTCAAGAGTGTTGTATCAAACATATGACGTTACAGACTTGCTGACAAAGGGCAATAACATATTGACTGTATATGTCGGGACAGGCTGGTACAAGGGCGACTTAGGTTTTCAGCAATGTCGCGGGCTTTATGGCGACAAGATGGCGTTTTCTGCGCAAATTAACCTTACATATGCAGATGGAAGCAAGGAAATAGTCTTAACCGGAAACGATTGGTCTTTTTCCGAATGCCCTATTGTCTATTCCGAGCTTTACCACGGCGAGACCTATGATGCAAGATTGGAAATGCCGGACATTTGGCAACCTGCTGTACTTGCTAACAACTATAGCGGTTTGATAGAACCGTTTGATGGTGTACCTGTACGCAGACAGGAAATCATAAAACCGATTGAGATTATTACAACACCAAAAGGGGAGCGTGTACTTGATTTCGGTCAAAACCTTGCTGGACGAGTACGCTTTACCGTGTCAGGGAAAGCAGGGGATAAAGTAATCCTGCGACATGCCGAGGTTCTTGACAGCGAGGGCAATTTTTACACCGAGAATCTACGTTTTGCTAAATGCACCGACACATATATCCTGAAAGGCGGCGATGATGAGGTATATGAGCCTTTCTTTACTTTCCACGGTTTCCGCTATGTGTGTGTTGATGAATATCCGGGAGAAATTCTTTCTGACAACTTTCAAGCAATAGCGATTTACTCCGATATGAAGCCTACAGGTACATTCTCATGCTCGGAAAAACTGATAAACCAACTTCAAAGCAATATTGAATGGGGCCTTAAAGGAAACTTTCTTGATATTCCAACAGACTGCCCGCAACGTGACGAGCGGCTTGGTTGGACAGGTGACGCTCAAATCTTTATATGGACTGCTAATTATCTTTACGATGTATTACCGTTTTTCCGTAAGTGGTTGCGTGATTTAGCCCTTGAGCAGCGACCTGACGGTGGTGTTCCGTTTATCATTCCAGATACATTAAAAGCATTAAAACCTGACAAAAACATAATGCAAACCCATTCATCATGCGGGTGGAGTGATGCTGCGGTTATAGTACCGTGGGCACTATATCAAAGTTTTGGTGATGTTCGCATACTTGAAGAACAATATAACAGTATGTGCGGTTGGGTTGGGTATATAAGCTCACAAGCAGAAAATAATCTGTGGAACACCGGTTTTCATTTTGCTGATTGGGTAGCTCTAGATGCAAAAGAAGGCAGTTACAAAGGTATAACTCCGGATGATTTGTGTGCTACAGCATATTATGCGTATTCAACAGGACTTCTTGCGAAAACTGCGGAAGTACTTGGCAAAGCCGATGATGCGGAAAAATATAATAAGCTCCACACAGATATAAAGAAAGCGTATGCTGATGAATTTTTTACAAGCAACGGCAGGCTTGCGGCAAGAACTCAGACCGCGCACATTCTCTCGCTGGTCTTTGATTTAACGCCAGAACAGTTTAAACCAAGAACGATTGATACGCTAGTTAAGCTGATAGAAGAAAATGGTGGGCATCTCGTAACAGGCTTCCTCGGCACACCCTATTTTTGCCATGCTTTAAGCAAAAACGGACGGCTTAAAGAAGCATATGAACTTTTGCAACGCGAGGATTATCCATCATGGTTATATCAGGTCAAAATGGGCGCAACAACAATTTGGGAACACCTTGACGGCATTAAGCCTGATGGCTCAATGTGGAGCGCGGATATGAACTCATTTAACCATTACGCTTATGGCGCTATTGGCGATTGGCTGTATCAAGTTGTTGCAGGCATAAATCCTCTTGATGCAGGATACAAGCGCGTCTTAATTGCACCAAAGCCGGGTGGCACATTGACATGGGCCAAAGCTATGTTGGAAACGCCATATGGTACATTGAGTTCAAACTGGAAAATGGATAATGGCAAATTCATACTTGACGTCGTAATTCCTCCGAATACAACTGCGGTGATTGTTATGCCAAACGGCGAACAATATGAGGTTGGCTCTGGCGTATTTAAATATTGATGCAAGTGACTTGCTGTAATAGTTAAAAATAGAGCTTTTCTTTTTGAGAAGTTCTTGAGCTCATTGGAGGCATACTATATGGACGGAAAAGCAATGAAAAAAGCGGTTATATTCGACCTTGACGGTGTAATTGTTAGTACCGACGAATACCACTACCGAGCATGGAAAGAGCTTGCAAATAAGCATAGCATACCGTTTGACCGTAAAATAAACGAGCGTCTACGCGGTGTGTCAAGAATGGAATCTCTTGCAATTTTGCTAGAGAAGTCTGAACGCGCTTATAGTCTAGAAGAAAAGATAGAAATGGCAGAGGAGAAAAATGACCGATACCGCGACATGCTCCGCGAACTTACGCCAGAAGATATTTTATCTGGCATACCTGCATTACTTGATGAATTATCGTCAAACGATATAAAAATAGCGATTGGTTCGTCCAGCAAAAACACTCCATACATTTTAAAGCGTATTGGCCTTAAAAATCGCTTTGATGCGATTGCGGACGGAAATCACATCAAAAACAGTAAGCCTGACCCGGAAGTATTTTTACTTGCGGCTAATATGCTTGGGGTTCCGCCAAACGAGTGTGTTGTGGTGGAGGATGCCGTGGCTGGCATTGATGCAGCAATCGCCGCAGGCTGCAAACCGGTTGCAGTCGGTTACGCAGCCGATTATCCGAAAGCGGCTTATGCTGTAAGTGAACCTAGCGATCTGAACATTGCGGAGCTATTGAAATAAGGGGGCGCACAAATGAATTTAAAAGAAAAACCGTTTTACTTAAACGACGATGCGATTTCATGGGTAGAGAATACACTTGACAGTATGACATTGGAAGAAAAGGTCGGACAGCTCTTTTGCATAATTTACATGGAGGGAACACCGGAAGAAATTGATAGTAATTATACAATTCTTTCACCCGGTGGCTGTATGTATCGCCCACTTCCAATAGAACAAGCCGTTGATATGACAAACCGTCTGCGCCTGCGCGCTCGGATTCCCTTGCTGATAGCGGCTAATCTCGAAAAAGGCGGTAATGGCATTGTTGAAGAAGGCACTTTATTTGCGACACCTCTGGAAGTTGCTGCGACAAACGATGTCACAATGGCTGAAAAACTTGCGACAATATGCGCCCGTGAGGGTAAAGCGGTGGGCGCAAACTGGAGCTTTGCCCCTATTATTGATATTGATGCAAATTTCCGCAATCCAATTACAAACACCCGCACATTCGGCTCAAATGTAGATTTGGTACGCAATATGGGAACCATGTATACAAAAACGATACAAAACTTTGGATTTGCCGCGTCAATCAAACATTTTCCCGGAGATGGGCGTGACGAACGCGACCAACATTTGCTTACCAGTATAAACGATTGCACGGTTGAGGAGTGGGATGAAACATTCGGAAAAGTATACTCTGCCAACATTGAAGCTGGTGCGCTTACCTGCATGGCCGGGCATATTATGCTCCCGGCATATTCAAAACATTTTAACACGAAGTTGCGTGACGAAGAAATCATGCCTGCAAGCCTTTCCTATGAGCTGTTAAACGGGTTGCTACGCAGCAAATTAGGCTTTAACGGCCTGATTGTTACCGATGCGACTACAATGGCAGGTTTTACGATGCCAATGACGCGCCGCCTTGCGGTGCCGATGTCGGTTGCTGCCGGTGCTGATATGTTCCTGTTTACAAGAAACTTGCAAGAGGATTACAGCTTTATGCTAAAAGGCGTACAAGATGGCATTATCACACCGCAACGGCTTGACGAAGCTGTGACGCGAATCCTCGCAACAAAGGCGGCATTGGGATTACATAAGGGGCAACCACAGCTAGAGATTGAGGACGCGAAATCGGTTGTGGGGTGCGCGAAACATCATGAGTGGGCGCGTGAATGTGCCAATAAAGCGGTAACGCTAGTTAAAGAGCAAAAAGATGTGCTGCCGATTTCTCCTGAAAAATATAAGCGTGTTTTGTTTTATGCTATTGAATCAAGTGGAGGATTTGGACCATACATTGTCAATGAAGGAGTTTGTAATAGCGTAGCAGAACGTCTGCGTAATGAAGGATTAGACGTCACTATTTTTCAACCACCGCAAGGTTTTGAAGGTAAAACTCCACCCACAACGGAAGTTACAGAAGTATATGATTTGATTGTTTATGTCGCAAACCTTTCAACCAAGAGCAATCAGACTACGGTGCGTATCGAATGGGCGCAACCAATGGGCGCGGATTGCCCGCATTACATAAACGATGTTCCAACCGTATTTATATCGGTGGAAAATCCGTATCATTTGTTGGATGTTCCAAGAGTGAAAACATTTATCAATACTTATAGTTCGCATGAGGAAGTGTTGGATGCGCTTGTTGATAAACTTATGGGACGCTCTCAGTTTACAGGCATTAGCCCGGTAGATGCTTTTTGTGGTAAATGGGATGCTCATTTATAAGTATAAATTAACTCGCAGTTAATTATTGTGATGTGCATAAAGCGTAAAAATGGAGGTAAAAGCGATGAATACCTACTATGAAATCGCAAGAGAGCGTTATGGAAAGATAAATGTTGATACCGAATCGGTACTTGAACAGCTACAAAACACACCCATTTCAATCCATTGCTGGCAGGGCGATGACGTAACGGGCTTTGAAAATGCCGATGAAGCGTTGAGTGGCGGGATTCAAGCTACAGGAAATTACCCCGGAAAAGCACGGAACCCTGATGAATTGATGGCTGATTTCAGTAAAGCAATTTCGCTTATCCCCGGAAAGCATCGCATTAACCTCCATGCAAGTTATGCTATTTTTGACGGCAAAGCTGTAAGCCGCGACGAGTTAAAACCGGAGCATTTCGCAAAATGGGTTGAATATGCGAAAATACGCGAGCTTGGCATTGATTTTAACCCCACATTTTTTAGCCATCAAATGGTAAAAAATAATCTCACCCTTTCTAGCCCCGATGAAAATATCCGTGCATATTGGGTTCGTCATGGTATCGCCTGTCGCAGAATTGCCGCAGCGATTGCCAAAGAACTTGATAGTCCTGTCATAAACAACGTGTGGATTCCCGATGGGTATAAAGATGTACCCGCAGACCGTTTTGGGCCCCGTATGCGGCTTAAAAAAAGCCTTGACGAAATCTTTGCCGAAAAGTTGGACGGCGTGCTTGACTGCGTTGAAAGCAAGGTGTTCGGAATCGGACTTGAATCATATACCGTCGGTAGCAACGAGTTTTATCTCGCATATGCAGCAAGCCGTCCCGGCGTATACAATTTGCTTGACAACGGGCATTATCACCCTATGGAATTTGCAAGCGACAAGATAGCGAGCCTTTTAACACAGTTTGATAAGGTTCCGCTTCATGTAACGCGCCCTGTCCGATGGGATTCCGACCATGTAGTCTTGTTTGAAGATGAGTTAAAAGAAATTGCAAAGGAAATTGTGCGTAACGATGCGTTAAAACGGGTTCTTATCGGTCTTGATTTTTTTGATGCTTCAATAAACCGCGTGGCGGCTTGGATTATCGGCACACGAAATATGCAAAAGGCATTGTTGTACGCGATGCTACACCCGTGGAGCAGGCTTCGCTATTTACAAGAAAATGGGGATTTCACCGCACTTATGGCTGAACAAGAATCAATCAAGACTTATCCTTTCGGAGCAGTTTGGGAAGAATTTTGTGCAAGAAACAACGTACCGCTCGATGATGGATTTATGCCTTTAATTCAAGACTACGAAAGGGAAGTGCTAACAAAGCGCGGTTAAGGAAATAATTATGAGCCTTTTGCAGTTGGTACAAATATCAAACCGATACGGCGCAGATGAGGAATATGTGCTTGCCGGGGGTGGGAATACATCTTACAAAGAAAACGACGTAATTTATGTCAAAGGTTCTGGGACGGCGCTTGCAACAATCAAAGCGGAACAGTTTGTGAAAATGGATATGTTGAAGCTATCGGCTATGCTTACAAAGGAATACTCCCAAGAAGACAGTACACGCGAGGCAGAAGCTCTTGGCGATATGATGGCTGCACGACTTCTCGGCGAGGAAAACAAACGTCCAAGCGTTGAAGCGATTTTACACGCGATTTTCCCGCAAAAATTCGTTTGCCATACGCACCCCGCAATCGTCAATGGATTAAGCTGTGGCAAAGATGGCGCTAGGGATTTTCAAAGCGTTTTCGGTAATAATGCCGTGTGGGTGCCACTTACAAAACCCGGATATATACTTGCAGCCGCTTGTCGGGATTTATTTGATGATTACAAGGAACAGACAGGCAAACACCCGCAAATTGCAATATTACAAAATCACGGCTTGTTTATCGCCGCAGATTCTATTGATGAAGTTGATTTATTGACTGGTGAAGTAATATGCAAGCTCAAACATAGAATCGTTGAACGACCAGATTTTTCCGATGTACCTTTTGATGCAGTTGCAACGCGAGGTATCGCTCTTGAACTACAATCACTTTATATGGAAAGCGGAAACGCCTGCGCTGTATTTTGTCTGAACAAACAGACTAGAGAGTTTGCTAAAAATGAATCCACCATGCAGGAACTAATTGCCCCATTTACTCCCGACCATATCGTTTATTGCAAACATACACCATTATTTCTTGAATTAGGTGCAAACTACAGCGAAAAATTTAACAACTACTTTGAGGCGTATGGTTTCATGCCGAAAATTGTTGCAATAAAAGAACTTGGTTTTTTTGCTCTTGGTTCTACAGAAAAAGAAGCTGATATGGCAAAGATGTTGTTCCTTGATGCGATGAAGGTTGCCATATATTCGCGCTCTTTTGGGGGTGTAAACCCGCTCCCTGACGATTATGTATCTTTCATTTTAAATTGGGAAGCGGAAAGCTACCGGCAAAATGCGTTATTAACGGATACAAATTGTTAAAGAAACAGGAGGGTTACAATGAAATTTGAGCTTTTGCATCCTGCCGACCAACTTGTCCAAATTATGGATAGGATATATCAGAATGGTATGACAACTACATCAGGCGGTAATCTTTCTATACTTGATGATAACGGAGATATTTGGATTACTCCGGCAGGTATCGACAAAGGTACGCTATCACGCAGCGATATTTGTTGCGTGAAAAGGGATGGAACAATTCTTGGGCCACATAAACCCTCTGTTGAACTGCCATTCCATGCTTCTGTTTTCCGAAAGAGACCGGACATTCATGCTGTGCTACATGCTCATCCTCCGGCTCTTGTTGCTTTTTCGATTGCAAGGGTGCTTCCTGACATAAATCTTGTCGCAAATGCGCGTCGTACTTTGAAAACTATTACAATGGCAGAGTATGCCGTACCCGGTTCAAAAACATTAGGAAAAAACATATCAAAAGAGTTTGAGCAAGGGCATAATGTGGTTGTTATGGAGAATCACGGTGTCGTAATTGGTGCGGACAACCTATTTGATGCTTATAAGAAATTTGAGACGCTAGAATCATTAGCGCTCCTTGAAATCAATGCGCGTAAACTTGGTGAAACTAAGTCGCTAAAAGAATCAGAGGTCAACTTAATAGCATCGCATGAACATCTTGCAATGGATGATTTCATCCCACATAAGCACAGTTCTGAGGAATGCGCCGCCCGCAGAGATATAATAAATTTGATTCATCGTTCCTATCGTCAAAGGCTTTTTGGCAGTACGCAAGGTACATATTCCATGCGTCTTTCTGATGGCTCGTTCTTGATTACACCATTTGGCATAGACAGAGCATATATGAATGAATCCGACCTAGTATTGATAAAACACGGGATGAAAGAGCAAGGCAAAATTCCATCGCGGTCAGTTAAACTACATCAAATTGTTTATGAAAATCATCCCGAAATAAACTCAATATTAGGAGCAAACCCACCCCATGCGATGGCTTTTGCAGTCACAAATGCGCCATTTGACCCTAAAACTATTCCAGAGAGCTATATTCTACTGCGTGAAACGCAAAAAGTGCCTTTCAGTTCTCTTTACTTAAAACCTGAAATGGTATCAAGCATGTTTTGCCCTAAAACCCCCGTGTTAATATGTGAAAACAATCTGATTCTTGCAACCGGTAATTCACTACTCACCGCTTTTGACCGTCTAGAGGTGATGGAAGCTACTGCACATTCTATACTTTTGTCGGGCAACATTTGTGAGTTAGTCCACATCTCAGATAATGAGATAAGAGAAATAGACAAAGCATTTTGCTTAAACTAATCTCTGCTTTGGGGAGGTCAAATCATTGTCAGCTTATTTAGCGATTGATATTGGAGCATCTAGTGGACGGCATATAATTGGGAGTATATGTGACGGAAAGCTGGAGCTTGAGGAAATTCACCGCTTTGAAAACGGATTTGAAATGAAAGACGGGCATTTGTGTTGGAATTTAGATGCTCTTTTTGAAGAAATCGTAACTGGCATCGAAAAGTGTATAACGGTCAATAAGACCCCTAGAAGTATCGGTATTGACACATGGGGGTGCGACTTTGTGCTGCTTGACAAGAGTGGCAAAATGATTGGTGATGCGGTTGCGTACCGTGACAGCCGCACCGACGGTATGGACGAAGTATTAAGCAGGTTCATCAGCGAACCGGATTTGTATGCTCGAACGGGTATTCAAAAGCTGGTGTTTAACACAGTTTATCAATTTCTTGCGCTCAAACAGCAACAACCTGAATTTTTTGGTGCTGCTAACAGTTTTTTGATGATTCCCGAATATCTAAGCTATCTGCTGACAGGCAGACAAAAACACGAGTATACCAACTCGACGACAACCGCGTTGGTCAATGCCAAAACAAAGGATTGGGACTATGAGATAATAAAAAAAATAGGACTACCCAAGAGCCTTTTTAGTGAGATTGCGCCACCCGGAACAAAGCTAGGAAACCTCATTCCAGAAATCAGGCATAGGGTAGGCTTTGATTGCGAGGTTATCCTGCCATGCACACATGATACCGGTTCGGCTGTGGTCAGCGCACCCATCGATGACAAAAGCATTTATCTTTCCAGCGGCACATGGAGCCTTATGGGCGTGGAGCTTGACGAGCCGATTTGTACGGAAGAAAGCCGGCTGAGCAACCTGTCAAATGAAGGAGGCTATTTATTCCGTTCCCGTTATCTTAAAAACATCATGGGACTGTGGATTATCCAAAGCATAAAGAAAGACTACAACGGCCTGTACAGTTTTGACAACTTGTGTAGCTACGCCGCTGAATGCTCTGATTTTCCATCTGTAGTCAATGTAAATGAACATCGTTTTCTTGCTCCAGAAAAAATGGAGGAAGAAATTAAAGCTGCTTGCAGGGATACAGGGCAGCGTGTTCCCAAGAGTATTGGTGAGGTAATGTATTGTGTATATCACAGCCTTGCTGCGAGCTACGCGCAGACGGTTGATGAAATTGAATCAATAGTAGGTAAGCAGTATGAAAAGATTTGCATTATTGGTGGCGGCAGTAAAGATAGCTATTTGAACAAACTAACTGCGGCGGCTTGTGGAAGAAAGATAACTGCCGGGCCGGTAGAAGGAACGGATATCGGTAACATTTTGGTGCAGATGCTTAGTGCGGGTATACTAAAAAATATAAGCGAAGCGAGAGATCTAGTAAAAAACTCGTTCAAGATAGACGAATTTGAAAAAATAACTTAATATAACAGATGTTTTCAGCCTACCTGTCATGTGTATTTTAGAATCAATGCGTTAAAGGAGTGGCTGTAATATGATACAATGCAGTGGCAATGAGGAATGGCTGTTATGCCCAGTCTGTAAAAGTAAAACCCGGACAAGAATCAGGGAGGATACAATTCTTGAAAACTTCCCTTTATTCTGTCCAAGATGTAAACAAGAAACCTTAATCACGGTACGAGAGTTAAAAATATCAGTTATCAAAGAGCCGGACGCTAAGACGCAGAGCCGATAACATGTGAGTTTTCACAGTTGTCTGCTCTTTTTTTGGACAAAATTTTAATGTATTCAAAGACAACAAGTTATATCATAATCAAGTTTTCTTATTCATTTTTCATCATTGATTTATGGACAGTGTATTTAGTATTTTATAATCACAGTAGAATTGGAAGATTGCTGCTGTGATTACTGTTTCTCATAACAAAATATATGTATCATCGTCAAAAAAAACTATGTTCCTGTAAGGGATAAATCTATCATAAAACAGGGCATATATTGTGTAGAATTATGGCATAAAATGTCAATATTCCGGTTGTGTTTTATACGACCGGGCTTTTTTGCGTCCAATGTAAAATTCAGTTTATTTTCCATTTCAACTATTTTGCCAATTACCTGTCTCGCTGGCAGGTGTTTGTGTGAAAGGGGAATCATCACCCGCCTTTTCGCGGTTGCGAAAGGAGGTGACTTAATGGAACCTCTGTCACATGAAGAACGCATAGAGTGTCAATTCGACAGTTTTTGCAAAAAAACTTTAAAAATGTCTGCCCGTGAATATTATCGCAAAATCAATCGGCGCGCAGCGCGTGAGACAAACATGAGTGAGTTATCCACACTGGACATACCAGCCCTTTCTATCATAGATGAATACTACTCGGATAATCAAAACTTTGTTGTCTTAGGATTTGACGTCACAGTATCGAATTCAGCATTGGCTGAAGCACTAAATGAATTACCGGCAGACCGGCTCAAGATTGTCCTGCTTTCATATTTTCTCGGCATGACTGATGGGGAGATTGCAGAACAACTGAATCTTGTCCGACGCACGGTAGCGTATCGTAGGGCAACGGCATTGCAAAAACTAAAAATAATCTTGGAGGAAAATGACGATGTGTAAAGAAAACCACAGTAACAACAGTTTGCTTCCTTTTCCAATAATAGTCGCAGCGACTTGTGGCGATGTGGACGCGATTAACGCAGTTCTACAGCAATTTAGGGGTTACATAAATGTCTTGTCAACCAGACGGTTATTTGATGAACATGGGAATACCTATTTGCTTGTGGACGATGAAATGCGCCAGACATTGGAAACGAAACTTATAACAAGAATTCTTTCATTTAAAGTAGCCTAAAGGACAAGCCTATGCAGGAGTGTGTACCCCTTTCCACGCTCTCTGCTATGGGCCTTTAGTTGCCGGACGGTAATAGTTCATCTATCCATTTTAGGGTGAATTTTTACGGTCTGACAATAGGCCAAATACTATAAAAAAGAAAACGCGGCAACGCCACGCAGTATAAAAGGCAAATCGAGCACAAACGGTACGGAACAACCGGGCAACAGGCGCGCCATGACTTCTTAAATGAGAACGAGCGATAGAGCCCATGTAGCAACACACGTTGGCAGCGTGTGTGGCGGCTTTCGTACTTGATAATGAAACTCGCGCATTGAACGCCCTCAAAGCATTGTGCGCCCTGCCATCAGCATGGGGGGAGGTGAAAATCCTGTGGAGCTGCCGCCAGCAGCCGCTCGATTTTGTCGTTTTTTTAAAGCAAAGCAAATGGCTGTAAAGCATAAAAGCAGTACAGCCATTTGCTCTGTTTTGAAACTATAAGCTCTTAATTAGGTGAAGTTAGAATAGTTACGAAAACTGCGATGATATAGCCAATTACCACTCGAATATATCATTGTTTTGCAAGTAAGACAGCGCATTGTAAAGTATAATACGTTTACAGATAATATTATCGATAAAAACAGTTAGGAGGCATAAATATGGAGATAAGCACACAAGAATTATATAGCATTGTGTTCAAAGAATATCCTGATATTCTTGATGTCAAGCAAGTGAGTGAAGTTCTTGGGATAAGTACAAAAACGGTTTATAAGTTAATAAAAGACGGCTCCCTGTCATCTCTTAAAGTTGGCAGGGAGTTTCGTGTTTCTAAAGTTATACTTATGAAATACATGAAAGTACTTGGTACATCCGAATAGTAAAAAAATATTTTAAGAAAAATGCTGCACTTGCTGAAAGCGGGGTTTCCATCTGCTATACTTAAATTGTCAATAGTAGGTGAAAGCTCTGTTGGAATGGAGGATATTATGAAAACAGGTCATCTACACAGCAAAAAAGTTCAAGTATCAGGACACCTACGGGAAAGACGCGGATATTATCACATGGCATTGAGCTGGATGGACAAAAACGGTGAGCGTGTCCGCAAAAGCATATCTACAGGGCTGCCGGTTAAGGGTAATAAGAAACGTGCGGAAGAAATGCTTCGCGCGGCCCGAAAGGAGCAGCAAGAGCGTATATCCAACATGCCAGATGCTGGTGAATTGCTATTTGCAGATTTCATGGAACAATGGCTGGACGTGATAAAACCGGATATTAAGCTAACAACATTCGGTGGGTATCAAACTAATGTACAAAAAACCATCGCCCCATATTTCCGTGAACACGGTATACTATTGCATGAGCTAACGGCAAGCGACGTCAATGAGTTTTACAAGGTGCAGTTAAAACGAGTGACGGCTATGACAGTTACAAAATTACACGCAAATATCAGCAAGGCACTTAAATACGCTGTAGAGAAAGAGTGGATTCCTTTTTCTATTATGAGCAAGGTGAACAGGCCAAAGCCAGAACGATTCGTTGGTAAGTTCTTGAGGCAATCCGAAGCAGTAGAACTGTTTGATACGGTTAAAGGGCATAAGTTGGAGTTAGCCGTCATTCTCGGAGCGTTCTACGGCCTACGTCGCTCGGAGATTATCGGTTTGCGCTGGGAATCAATCGACTTTGAAGCCAATACCATCACGATTGAGCATACTGTTACACAGACACATATTGATGGTAAATTGATAACTATTGCTGATGATACTACTAAATCAAAAGCCAGCTTACGCTCTTTGCCGCTAGTACCGGGGTTCCGGGCAAAGCTGCTTGCAGTCAAAGAAGAACAGGAAAAGAACCGAAAACTGTGTGGGAAATCCTATAACAGTAAGGAAGCCAAATACATCTATACCGACGTACTTGGCAATCGCATTAAACCGAGTTATCTTACAAATACTTTTCCTGAGTTTATGGTGAAACATGGCTTTAAAAGACTTAGGCTGCATGATTTGAGACATAGCTGTGCGTCGCTCTTGCTTGCCAATAGTGTACCACTCAAGCAAATACAGGAATGGCTGGGGCACAGTGATTTTACAATTACCGCAAACACATACGCTCATTTAGATATTAGTTCAAAGGTAGCGTCAGCAAAAGCTATGACTTGGTTTGACAAGACTTCTCTTGGACAAGGGGAGGGTTCTATTAAATTCACACCGAATCATCAGTCGGATGTTGATTATTCATCAGAACAATACTTACCTGATTTTATGCACGGTCTACTTTGCTCTGGCGTACCGTTTCACGTTATACAGGATTGGCTAAAACAAGCAGATTTTACTTCGATAGGCAGCTTAGATGATAGCTTTAAGAGCTTTGCAAAACCCTACATGGTAGCAAACTGATAAGGGCATGAGAAAGGCCCTGAAAAGCTGAATTTCAGGGCTTAAATGGCGGAGGCGGAGAGATTCGAACTCTCGTGAGGTTGCCCTCAAACGGTTTTCAAGACCGCCCCGTTATGACCGCTTCGGTACGCCTCCGGGTATATGTTAGCTCTAAAGTCCGCTATCTTCCATTTGGAAAAATGGCGAACATTTAGAGCGCACATGAAAATTTTGCAATTTTAATTATACCACAAAGGCCCGATAATAACAAGATTTTTTGGATTATTCCGACATTTTACATTAGTGGTTTTCAAGACCGCCCCGTTATGACCGCTTCGGTACGCCTCCGTATGATACCCCCCGGATACCTCTTCAATACGGCATACCGGCACCAATGTATCGTTTGCGGCTAAGCTTGCCGCGTTTTCTTTTCCGTATTATATCATGCTGAAACTTGCAAGTCAATCATCAATTTGGGCGGGAAATACTGCCTTTGCCGTATGCTTAACCTGTGTTTTGCGTTTCAAGGAACGCGGCGCCGATGATTCCCGCGAGGTTTCCAAGGGATGCTTTTAGAATTTTTGGCGGATTTAAAGTTCCCACTCCATAGATTGAGCCCTCTACGATACGGCGTACCGGATCGAGCAGATAATCGCCCTCGTTGCTGATCCCGCCGCCAATCAATACGGCATTAGGCCGAAACACAGGGTCAATGCTGGAGATTGCGCTTGCGACATAATAGATATACCTGTCAACGACCGCCTGCGCCGTTTTGTCGCCTTGTTTCGCGGCGTCAAAGGCGGTCCTGCCGCTTATCCTGCTAAAATCGTTATCACACATCTTGCGCATTATTGTGTCCGGGGATTTATCGATTGCTTCAATCGTCTGCCTTATAAGCCCGGTGATGGAGGCGTATGATTCAATGCAGCCATACTTTCCGCAGGTGCACCTTGCCCCGTCGAGCACAAGCGTGATGTGCCCAAGTTCAAAGCAGGAGTTGTCCCCGCCCAAAAAGATTTTGCCGTCTATGATCATTCCGCCGCCGACGCCGGTGCCGAGCGTCATCATAAGGATGCTTGCGAAATCCTTGCCGACGCCCGCCAGATATTCGCCGAGCGCCGCGCTGTCCGCATCGTTTGCAAGATATACGGGCAGGCCGAGATGCTTGTTGAATTCCTCAATCAACGGTACATCCCGCCAGTTTAAGTTGTTTGAATATGAAACCCTTTTTGTTACCGGGTTTATCCCGCTTGGAACGCCGATGCCGATAGAACTGAAATCATCCGGCGTAAGGCCGGCTTCTGCGATGACCGTTCTAGCTGCATCCGCCATATCTGCGGCAATCGGCTCAAATCCCCTTGAAGCGATTGTGGGCCTGCTGTGCAGCTTGACGGTGTTGTAGTTTTGATCAAACACGCCCGCTGCTATATTTGTTCCGCCAAGATCGATACCGACATAATACTTCAAGTAAATCACCTGTTTCTTTGTTATCTTAGAACCTGTGTAGAAGTATAACACAAATTAGCGGAATTTGAAAGTTTGATTATAAAAATTTCGATTATCCGGCCTGATTTTGGCAATAATCAGGACAACAACCGATTTCCGCAAAGGGGCAGAGATTTGAGAAAAGCGTTTCGGGGCATGTACTATAAGCACCAAAAGGGAGACGATACCGTCTCACTGATAGCCGGGATTTCAGTAGGAAGCCACGCGTTTATCCAGGTTGTCACGAATCAGGGGCCGTATTATTTTAGCTATCCGCAGTCGGAATACAAATCCGGAAGGACGTTAAGGATAGGCGGCAATACCTTTTCTGAAAACGGCGTCAAAATCCGCTTGGAGGAAAACGGTATTAAAATCCGCGGGAAAATCAAATACACCGGACTAACGCCGGTTAAGCATGACATCATGGGACCGTTTCGATATCTGCCTATGCAGTGCCGTCATAAAATTACAAGTCTTAGTCACAGGCTTGAAGGATATCTTATCATCAACGGCAAGCCCATTGACTTTACAGAAGGCACAGGCTATATCGAGGGGGACTCGGGCGTGTCTTTCCCCAGAAGCTATGTGTGGGTCCAGTGCAATGATTTTCCGGAAAAGGCCTGTATTACGGCGTCGGTTGCGGATATCCCGTTTGCGGGGACGCGTTTTCGCGGATGCATCTGCATAGTTTATATAAACGATACGCAGTACCGGCTGGCGACGTATCTTGGCGTGAGGATACTTGCCTTAAATGAAAGGCGTATCGTTTTAGAGCAGGGAAGGCTTAAGGTTGAGATAGAGATTGACAAAGGGACGGGGCATATACTGAAGGCCCCTGAGAACGGGGAAATGACAAGGGAGATACGCGAGAGGATTTCATGCGGCGCACGGTTTCGCTTTATAAAAGATGAAGAAGTGATATTTGAAAAATACTCTAAAAATGCAAGCGTTGAAATTGTGAAATAGACTATATGTAATGAAGACGATTTAAAAATCGTCTTCATTTTTTTTAGTGGTGATGCCGCTGAGCATTGTAGAGGCCTTGATTGTAGATGTCGTCGTCGCAGTCACATTCGCAGTCGCAGTCGTGCTCACAGCCGTCGTCGCACTCATGCTCCGCCTCGCAGGGCTTTTCCTCAAAATGCACCGTATGCTCGCCGACAACTGTTTTCGCACCAAACTTAACAGGAACTTCAACCTTGAGCTTTTGGCGGATTACAAAGTTGAAAACATTGTCGCGCTTGCCGGGACAGTGGTCCGTGTTGGGGATAATCTTGGGCGGCCCCTGGCATATGGTTGAAACCTCGCCGACATCAGCCACTCCCCTTATGCTGATCGGAACGCATATATCCATTTCCGTGGTTTTAACGGCAGGACAAACTGAATCATGGACAAACTTTTTGAATATGTTTTTCATGAAAATATCTCCATTCTTTTTATCATAGCGTTATTGCAAAAATTCGCTTAGTACCAATATATGCCGCCCGGTTTTTTTAGTAACCCTTAAGTGCCGCGGCATTAAAATGAGGAAATATAAAATACGATGCTTTTTAACAGGGCTTTCAGATTGTAATTTGTTGAAACCCGGCTTAATGCGTGATATAATGAAAAACATCAAAATTTACATAAACGGCAATAATTATTTTTCATTAAAAAAAGGAGACGTATATGGAATATCAAATCAGAGAATACCCTCAATTTTCGGCTTGCGGCATGAACTGCGGATTGTGCCCCCGCTACCACACCGAAGGGAAATCGAGATGCCCGGGCTGCGCCGGAGAGGGCTTTTCGGAGGTGCACCCTCCATGTGGCATATTGTCCTGCTGCCAGCGCAAAGGAATGGAATACTGTTTTTTGTGCGATGAGTTCCCTTGCAAAAAATATGACGGCGCCGGCTTATCCGACTCTTTCATCACGCATAGGAACCAGTTTGCCGATTTGGATAAGGCAAAACGGATCGGCATGCCGGCCTACAAAGCCGAGCTAAACGAAAAGGTTAAGATACTTGAGCGCTTGCTTAAGGATTATGACGACGGGCGGCGAAAGGGATTTTTCTGCCTCGCCGTGAGCCTGCTTGCGCTTGGCGACATAACCGCCGTTATGAAGCGGATCGCCGATGAAACAAATCCTGATGCACCGCAAAAGGAAAACGCCAAAACCGCCGCACGCTTGTTTGAGGAAACGGCTAAAGAAAGGGGCGTTTCGTTAAAGCTGCGCAAATAAGCTCCGAAAATAAGAGAAACCCGCGAAGCTTGCATTAGGCTGCAAATTCGATTATTATAATATAAATAATACATAGATTGAGGGAAAGCATATGAAAAAGCGCAGAGTAATCATCATCGGCGCAGCCGGACGGGATTTCCATAATTTCAACACCTTTTACCGGGATAATCACGCTTACGAGGTTGTGGCGTTTACAGCGGCGCAGATTCCGGATATCGCGGGGCGCAAATATCCAGCGCCGCTTGCGGGCGAACTGTATCCCCAAGGTATCCCCATATATGCACAGGACGATTTAGAGCGCCTGATAAAAGAATATGACGCCGACGAATGCGTTTTCTCTTACAGCGACGTTACATACCAGGCGGTGATGGGAGTCGGGGCGCAGGTTAACGCAGCGGGCGCCGACTTTACTTTGCTCGGGCCGAAAAACACAATGCTCAAAAGCACAAAGCCCGTGATTGCGGTATGCGCGGTGCGCACGGGCTGCGGCAAAAGCCAGACCTCGCGCCGCATTGCTGAGATACTGATGGCGCATGGCCTTAAGGTGATTGCGATCCGGCATCCCATGCCGTATGGCGACCTTGAAGCCCAGAAGGTGCAGCGTTTTGCCACAATCGAAGACCTTGCAAGGCACCGGTGTACGATCGAAGAAATGGAAGAATACGAGCCGCATATCGCGCGCGGAAACGTGATATACGCGGGCGTCGACTACGAGGCGATTCTGCGTGCGGCGGAAAGTGACCCGAACGGCTGCGACGTGATTCTTTGGGACGGCGGGAACAACGACTTTCCTTTCTACCGCCCCGACCTGATGATCACTGTCGCCGACCCTCACCGGCCCGGGCACGAGCTTTCCTATTATCCGGGCGAAACGGCCCTGCGTATAGCCGACGTCGTTGTAATCAACAAAATCGACAGCGCCGACTTTGACGGCATACAAGCGGTCAGGCGAAATATCGAGCGCGTGAATCCGAACGCCGTGGTAGTGGACGCCGCGTCTACCATAAGCGTGGACAACCCCGCGGTTATCCGCGGCAAGCGTGTGCTCGTCGTCGAGGACGGCCCGACCCTTACCCACGGCGAGATGAAAATCGGAGCGGGAATCGTCGCGGCCCGGCGCTTCGGTGCGGCTGAGATTGTCGATCCCCGTCCATATGCCGTCGGTAAATTGAAAGAAACATTTGAGACATATCCCGGTATCGGCGGGCTGCTGCCCGCGATGGGTTATGGCGAGCAGCAGATCAGCGATTTAAAAGCCACGATCGATGCGACCGATTGCGACAGCGTAGTCGTCGCGACGCCAATCGATTTGGGGCGCGTCATCCAGATCGAAAAGCCAAATACCCGCGTGGGATACAGCTTACAGGAGATCGGGCATCCCGGCTTAGACGATATCCTCTCCGGCTTTATACGCAAGATACAAGGGAAATAACGAAAGCGAGATGTAAAACGGCGCGTCGTACCGCGTGAATGTGGTACGACGCGCCGTTATTTTTATTGAGGTAAATATAGTGCTATAAAACTAAAGATAGTCCTATATTCCGCATGTGGGTTATAGTATACTATTATATGTATAATAATGTGTCGGCAAAAAGGTATGGTGCATATGAACTTATTGATTGTTGAAGACGAGAGGATGACACGCGAGGGCTTATTGGAGAGCCTTGACTGGTCAAAGGTCGGCATGACCAAGGTGTTTAGTGCGGAGAATGGGGAAACGGGGCTTTACATGGCAAAACGAATTTTGCCGGACATCGTATTGACCGATATCCGTATGCCGCGTATGGACGGCATCACGATGGCAAGCCGTATCCGTGAAATACTTCCCGAATGCCGGATTATCTTCTTGTCGGCGTATTCCGAGATCGACTACTATAAAGCCGCGATCGACTTAAAGGCCATAAGATACCTTAATAAGCCGGTCGAAGCGGAAAGCCTGCAGTCCGTTATCCTAGAAGCTGTGGCGGAGTGCATACAGTTACGCAGCTATAAATCCACGAATGATCTGCACCATATGCGGGAAAGGCAAAAGTTCGCCGATTTAATATGCATAGGCGAAAGCGAGGATATGCTTGAAAGCGAGTATAAGCGCTTGAAGCTGCGCACGGCCTTTAAAATCAAGGACTATTGCACGGCCGTTATAATCAGCTCCCGCCTTGATTTCGAGGACGAGATGCAAAACGACCTGCAAATCTTAGCAGCTTCTTTGAGCGCCGCCGCCGTTTATCCGAACCTGTATACGATCCGCCACAAAAACCGGGTTGTGCTGTTCCTGTTCGCGCCGTCTGAAATATCAGACCGCCACATGCGCATGGTATGCAAAAAACTAAAAGATATGCTAAACGGACATGTATACGCAATCGCCGTGGGCAAGGCGGTTCGCGGTTTAAAAAACGCGAACCGATCCTATATTACCGCAAAAACGGTTTTGGATAAAGCTTACCTGTACCCGTGGGGGCAGGCCGTTTACTTCAGCGAGGGCATAGAGCATACGGCAGGTATATCGGCATATGCGGCAGACAAAAGCGAGATATCGCGAAATATATCGGAGGAAAATGAGAAAGAGGCGCTTTTGGCATGCGAAACCCTCTATCAAGCGCTTAAGACGCGAAAGGACCTTAATTATCACAAGGCGCGGGAGCTTTATTTCGAGCTTATATCCGAGGTGTTTCATAAAGCGGATTCGATGCATCTTAAAATCAAGGAAGACGAAACGGGGGAAGCGATCTCCTGGATCGTACTGATTGAAAGCTATAACTTAGACGAAATGCATCATTTTTTATCAAAGCACATATCGCTTTATTTCGAGTCGCTTGAAAAAGCGAAAAACGAGAAAAAGCAGGTGCTCGCGATAAAAAATTATATTGCGAAGAATTTTATGAACGATATGCTGTCCATAAGCGATATCAGCGGTTATCTCAACATGTCGGCGTCACACGTCTGCACGATGTTTAAAAAGGAAACGGGCGATACAATCAACAATTATCTCACCGAATACCGTTTGGGCAAGGCAAAGCAATACTTAAGGGAAACGCTGCTGACCGCGGCGGAAATCAGCGCGAAAGTAGGCTACAGGGACAACAGCTATTTCGGCAGGATATTCCGCAAGCATTTTGGTATGACGCCGAACGAATACAGGAACCGGTAGCGGGAGGGTATTGCCTCGCCAATCTTTATCCAATATTTCGTTGGGGGAGCAATAAAGTTGCTAAGGACAATCAAAAAAATATTCGGCAGCGCAACCATAGGCAAGCGCCTGATGCTCTTTATCATCTCTGTGGTGCTTCTTCCCACGGCTATTGTCCTTGCGCTTTTTTATGGGCAGTTCAACAACATCATCAAGGACAGCCTGCTCGATTCACAGGTGGTAACGTCGCTTCAGGCGGCTAAATTCATAGATAATACGGCGGAAACGTTGCTGTCGGTATGCAACACAATCATAGAGGATGAAAGGCTACCCGTTTTATTCGCGCGGCAGAAACCGGACGGCGGCCCCGGTGCGGATAACCCCGGCGCGTACATCGCCGCCTTAGATACGTTCAGCGCCGTTATCGAGTCGCATGTGAGCAGCAATTCGCTGTCTGCTATACGCATTTTCGCCGATATGCCGGAGCTTTCGGCTAGCTATAACGGTTCGCGGTTGATTTCGGATGTTTCGGAAATCAGAAATACATACTGGTACGGCATATTCGAGACACGGGATATCGGGGCGCTGTTCGCACCCGAATTTTATTTGAGCGAGTCGGAGCGGTCGTCATACGGGAACCTTGCGGTGATCAGAAAACAGGTGTTCGATCATGACGGCGCCGACATAACGGTATACGTTGCGGTTTATACATACGGCGACATACTGGTGAACCCTATACGGGACATCGGGCTGGAATCGGTCGAGGGAATCATTTCGTTTATTTTAAATTCGCGCGAAGCGGTCGTTGCCCAGACAGATGAAACGGCATACGGGACATATGCGATGAGCTATGAGGATATCGCGCGCGCTATCCCCGCCGAGGGCATATTCATACAAAAGGATGTGGCGGGAACCAGCGTCTTCATGACATACAGGGATATAGGCTCCACCGATTGGCGCATGGCATGGATCGTCCCCCAGGCAAGCATCATGGCGCAAAGCAGGCATGTGATGCTTCAGTTTGTGGTGATCTATTTACTGATGACGATACTGGTGTTTATAGTCGGCATCGTTATCGCAAACACGATCGTCGGCAGGATAAAATCACTCAGGAACCAGATGCGGCAAATCAAAACCGAGCGCCCCAAGCCCCTTACCCTTATGCCCGGAAAAGACGAGGTCGGCGAGCTTATTGAGACATACAACTACATGGTAGGGCGAATCCATACCTTGCTTGATGACACGATAGAAGCGGCCGACGAGCTTAAAAACGAAGAGATCAAGGCGCTTCGCGCACAGATAGACCCGCATTTTCTTTACAACACGCTTGATATGATCAAATGGCTTATCAAGGCGGGAAGCAACGACAAGGCGCTGGAGGCGATCATGGCTTTGTCGGGTTTTTACCGGCTGACGTTGAACCGCGGGAATTTAACGGCTACCGTCGCCGCTGAGCTTGAGCATGTGTCGTTATATATAAAGCTCATGAACATGCGTTTTGATGAAAAAATCGAGTACCTTACGGATATGCCCGGGGACATGCTGGAGTATGAGATTCCGCTTATAATATTCCAGCCGATTATAGAAAACGCGATACAGCACGGGATATTTGAAAAGCCGTCCAAAAGCGGAAGGATTATCATCACGGGCTGGAGCGACAGCGATATGCTGTACTTCCTCGTATCCGACGACGGGATCGGCATGACGGCGGAGCAGATATCACGGCTGACGCTGACGAAAACCGAAGACAAGACTGCCGGCGGCATTGGCGTCTACAATACGCACAGGCGGCTGCAGCTGATGTGCGGACGGGACGACTGCGGATTATACTACTATTCCGAATACGGAAAGGGTACGGATGTGACTTTAAGGATTCCCAAATCTATAGCGGGAGGCAAGGCCGATGAAAAAATATAACGCGTTTAGGCTCGTGGCGCTTGGCTTTGCGGCATTCATCATATCCTCGCTGAGCTTTGGGTGCGAAAATGTGCCGCAGGAGGAGCTTCCGCTATCGGGAAAGAAATTCGCAATCGTTGTGAAAAGCGAGGGGAACCGTTACTTTGAGAGGATTATTGAGGGGTTTTGCGCTGTTATAGAATCACATGGCGGCGTATCGATCGTAAGGGAGCCCTCCCATGCGACGGCCGAGGAGCAGATCAGGATCATAAACAACCTGATCTCGGACAAGGTGGACGTCATCGCCATCGCCACCAACAGCGAATCCGCCGTTGCGCCGGCGCTTCAAAGCGCTATAAGCCAGGGTGTGAAGGTAATCTCCTTCGATTCGGCGGCGGAGCCGTTAAGCCGCGCGCTTCATGTAAACCAGGCGGACGCGCAGCTTATTGCAAAGACGCTGATGGACGCGGCTTTAGACATCACAAAAGGCAGCGGTCAGATCGCGATCATGAGCACAACAAATCAGGCAAACAACCAGAACACATGGATAGGCGGCATGCGCTCGATGCTTGAGGCAGGGGTTTATCCGGGCCTTATGCTTGTAAGCATCGTATACGGCGAGGACGACTATCAGACGACTTATGAAAGAACGCAGCATCTGATCGACACATACCCGGACCTTGCCCTTATTATAGCGCCGACTGCGGCCGGAATACCTGCCGTGGCGGAATGTATCGTCAACAACGGCCTTGAATCGGGCATAAAAGTGACGGGGCTAGGCATGCCGTCGCAAATGGCAAAATACATCGGGCATAACAGCGTATGCCCCTATATGTTCCTTTGGGATTTGGACGAAGTCGGCAAGCTGACGGCGTATGCCGCCGTCGCTTTAGTAAACGGCGATATCGCAGGTGAAGCGGGCGAGGTGCTGTCAACGGGGGATATGGGGGAATATCTTATAACCAGGGATTCCTTCGGGGGAAGCGAGATTATCCTTAAAGCGGAGCCGATACGCTTTGATGAAAACAATATTGGGTATTGGAAAAATATATATTGATGCATCATAAGGATTCGGGCGTCCGTTAGATTTTCCTATCATTCGAAAGAAACTCCGATATATTGCTAAGGCTATATAATATAAAATTAAGATAACAAGATTGCGGGGTGAGCGGAGCTTGGAATACATCGAGCTTAAGAACATTGTAAAAACCTTTTATGGCGTGAAAGCGCTGGACGACGTAAGCTTGTCGATGCGAAAAGGGGAAGTCCATGCTGTCGTCGGCGAAAACGGGGCGGGCAAGTCCACGGTCATGAAAATACTTGGCGGGCTTTATTTCGCCGACAGGGGGGATATCTACATCGAAGGAAAGCTAAGGCATATAAATAATGTACACACGGCGCTTAAAAACGGGATTGGCGTTGTGTACCAGGAGCTGCATTATATGCCGGAGCTTACCGTGGCTGAAAACATCTATCTTCACAATCTTCCGTCAAAGGCCGCATTCGTCGATAAAAAGGCAATGAACCAAAACGCGCAGGACCTTTTGGACGGCATGAACGTGGATATCAAGGCGACAACGCTGATGAGCATGCTTTCCGTTTCGGAGCATCAGATGGTGGAGATCGCTAAAGCGCTGTCGCATGATACGGATATCGTAATCATGGACGAGCCGACGGCCGCCTTGAATTTTAAGGAGGTCGAGGCGCTTTACGGTATTATAGCCGGGCTAAAGGCTAAGGGAAAAACCGTCATCTATATCTCGCACCGGTTAAAAGAAATATTCGATATCTGCGACAGGGTCAGCGTTTTGCGCGACGGGAAATACATGGGTACGCGCAATATCGGGGACATAACCCAGGATCAGCTGGTCGAGATGATGGTTGGCAGGGAGATATCGCAGCATAATACGACTGCCGGACACGAATACGGCGAGACGGTGCTGCGGGTTAAGGGTCTTACAAAAGAGGGAATGTTTTCGGATATTTCCTTTGAGCTTCATAAAGGCGAGGTCCTCGGGATAGCGGGATTGATGGGATGTTTCCGCGAGGAGATCGTAAAATCCCTCTACGGCCTCATACATCCCGACGCCGGCGAAATCGAGCTTAACGGGCAAACGGTTTATAGCGGCAAGGACGGCGTAAACCTCATTTCAACGCCGCGCAAGGCTATCGGGCGCGGAATCGGATACGTGACGGAGGACAGAAAGAACGCGGGCATCTTCGCGCTCATGACGGCAAGGGAAAACCTCACGGTAAGCATAATGAAACGGCTTTCTGTTCTGGGCCTTGTCCGCGCGAAAACCGAGCAGGCCCTGCTCGATGATTACACCGCGAAAATGAATATGAAATACAGAACTCCACATCAGCGCATCAACAGCCTTTCGGGCGGCAACCAGCAGAAATTCATACTGGCAAGGACGCTGACGGCAGATTGCCGCGTACTGATAATGCTTGAGCCTACCCGCGGTATCGACGTAGGCGCAAAGTCGGAGATTTTCTCGCTTTTGGAGGATTTGGCGAAAGCCGGGATGGCAATCATCGTCGTGTCCTCAGAGCTTCAGGAGATAATCGGGAACTGCCACCGCACGCTGGTCATTTTCCAGGGCGCGCTGACAGGCGAAATAAGCAAGGAGGATTTTGACGAGACGCTGATTATGCAGTGCGCGACGGGCAACAAGCAAGCTTTAGCCGGGGAGGTGAAAGCAAATGAGCGGCAGTAAGCGCATAAAGTCGTTTTGGCTGTTTTGGGAACGGTTCGGTATTATCATAATTTTCCTGATTGTCGCGGGGGGCTTTGCAATCATCGAGCCGAGGGTCGTTCAGCCGAGCCAGCTTATCAGCGTAATCAACAGGTCTTCATGGGTGGCGGTTGCCGCTATCGGCATGACGTTTGCGATTTGCTCCGGGGGATTTGACCTTTCCGTCGGCTCGATTATGTCGCTCAGCGGCTGCCTTGTCGCGAAGCTGATGATGGACAACGGCTTCCCCACCGGATTGGCGGTGCTTGCAACCCTCGGGATAGCCGTAATCTGCGGCGTCTTAAACGGTCTGCTAATCACAAAAATGAAGATACAGCCTTTTGTCGCCACGCTGTCGACGATGCTTGTCTTCAGTGGCGTCACGCAGACATACACGCAAAACACCGGCACGTTCATAAGCGCGGAGCGGTATGAACAGGGCCTTAGCATGCTCGGCAGGGGGGAGATACTCGGAGTGCCCTCGAAAATATTTATCGTCGCTGTTTTGTTTGCAATCGCAATCGCGGTGTACCGAAGCACCAAGTTCGGGACAAAGGTCCGCGCGATAGGCTCGAACGACTTAGCCGCAAGGACGTCGGGCATCAACGCCGACGGCGTCCTCATAATCGTGTATATCTTAACGGCGGTAACCGCGGCGGCGGCGGCCATATTGTATACCGCAACGGTACAGTCGGCGTCGCCAAGGGCGGGCAGCGGCTTTGAGCTTGACGTCATCACGGCTGTCGTACTGGGCGGAACAGCGTTGTCCGGCGGCAAGGGCAACCTTGCCGGAACATTTATCGGCGCGTTTTTAGTATCCTTTTCAAAGATGTGCCTGAATTTCGTTTCCGCTCCCGAGGCGATGCATGTCATCGTCACAGGCGCCATACTGCTGTTTGCCCTGTCTATCAGCGGGGTCAAACTCATAACGCAGCGGGAGGTGGCGTAGCGTGAAGGTTAAGAAAAAGAAAAATACCGGGTTTCATTTTTACATAGGGGACCATGCGATTATCATTGCCCTGGCTGTTTTCTGGATAGCCCTTTCTATAACAAACCCGGCGTTTTCGAACTTCTCGATTTATTCCACAATCATCAAGGAGGGCTCTATCTTCGCGGTTGCGGGTATTGGCATGACGTTCGCCATCATCTCCGGCGTTTTCGATCTTTCCATCGCATCGCAGATTGCGCTCTCATCGGTAGTCTTCACGTCGGTCGTCGCGAGGATTGCACCGGGCGCACCGGGCCTTGGCATCATGATCTCCTGCCTTGTCGTGCTCGCCATGGGCATGGCGATGGGCCTTATCAACGGGTTGCTCGTGGCGCGTCTGCGCATCCCCGCGTTTATCGCGACGCTTGCCATGCAAATGATTTACAGGGGGCTTGCCCAGCTCGTCAACGACGCGCCGGTCGCGATCGTAACGCTGGGCAATGAATACCAGGTCTTCACATCCGGAGCGAACCCGGCTGTCCGGTTAGAGGTTGGAAACGCCCTTTTGTATTTCGGCAGAGGGTTCGGTTTTACAAGAATCTTCGGGCTTCCCCTCTTCTTCTATCTTATGGCCGTGTTGGCGGTGACCGGTATCGTTATATTGAGGAAAACCGGGCTTGGCCGGAATATCCTTGCCATTGGAAACTCAAGGGAGGCTGCGCGAATCGCCGGCATAAACGTCCCGCGCACACAGACAACCACGTTTGTGTTGGTGGGGCTGTTTACAGCGCTTTCCGCCATCATGATGACGTCACATCTCGGCTCGTCTAATTACGGAGTGCCTTCAGGGACGGAATTCACGGTGATTTCCGCGGTGGTCCTTGGCGGCACGGCTCTTGCGGGCGGCAAGGGCAGCATATTGAACACCGTAATAGCGTCGATGTTTATCGCGACAATCGCAACGGCCCTGACGACGTTCGGTATCGATAATAACGTCCATGGTATTTTCAACGGCATGATCCTTGTGTTTGCGTTTTCAATCAACACGATCCGCTCGTATGCGGACGACGCCTTTGTCAAATACCGCGCAAGAAGGGACGTAAAAGTAACGGCAACAAAATAATCCCATCATTCACAAGAATGTCCGATAGAAGCTGTATGGCGCAATCAAATATAATTTAATTATCCGGTGGGTTTTATCTAACAATTAAATGGAGGGAAATATCTATGAAAAAAATTCTCAGCATCCTTTGCGCCGTATTGATGGTTTTATCAATTGCAGCCTGTGCAGGAGCACAGCCGGCTCCCGCGCCTGCGGCCGAGCCTGCTCCCGCCGCCGAGCCCGCTCCGGCAGCCGAGCCCGCTCCGGCGCCCGCCGAAAGCGGAGGCATAACCTTCGGATGGTCGGTATATGATTTGGCAAACCCGTTCTTTATCCCTATGGATGAAGGCGTTAAGGCAAAAGCCGCGGAGTTGGGCATTACGTTGCTGCCCACACACGATAACAGGAGCGACGCCACCGAAATGATCACAGGCGTCACCGCGCTGATAAACCAGGGGATCGACGCGCTTGTCATTTCCCCTTTCAGCCCGGAATCACTTGGGCCGGTCATGGCAATGGCCGAAGAAGCGGGAATACCTGTTGTGGTCGTTGATATCGGAACCGGCGGAAACAAAGTCGACGCGTTCATCATGTCCGACATGCGCGGCGGCGGAAGATTGGCCGGAGAGTATTTCGTCGAGCTTATGGGCGGCGGCGAATACCCTGACGTCACAAGCAAAAACGTTGCCATCATCAAGTGCGAGACTTCAGCGACTTACGCTATCATGCGCGGCGAGGGCTTTAAGGACGCGGTCTCGCCCGCCGGGTTTACCGTTCTCGAGGAGCAGCACGGCAACTCCAGCAAGGATGAGGCGTATGCTATTATGCTCGACTACATCGCGAAATACGGCGATGACTTAGGAGCCGTATTCTGTGAAAACGACCAGATGGCGCTGGGCGCTGCGGCGGCCATCGATGAAAACGGATTGACCGGTAAAATCTTAGTATTCGGGTTCGATGGAAATGACGACGCCGTCGCCGCTATCAAGGAGGGGTCAATGCACGGTACCGCTGCACAAAATCCTTTCGGTATGGGGCAAACCGGCGTTGATCTTGCGTTCAGGCTTGTAGGCGGCGAAACGCTTTCAAGCGAATCGCTGGAAGACGGCACCGGGAACCTAATCTTCTGGTCCCCAATGGCCATGATCGGAAACAAAGGCGAGCTGCTAGGCTAGACCCTAAGGCCTGTTCGCTTTATGTCAACAGACCTTAATTTAAGATTGCAGGCGGACAGGAGCCCGGTGCGGTTTCTGTCCGCCTTATATAATTTGAATTTTATTAACAATTGTGTTATATTATTAAAATCAAGCGCATTTTAAAAAGCGCGGTATAAGGAGACGCCATGAAGCTTTTGCAGTTAACCGAGATGTCGAACCGGTATGGCTTAGATGAGGAGTATGTTCTTGCGGGAGGCGGAAACACGTCATACAAAGAAGACGGCGTGATGTTCGTCAAGGGTTCGGGAACATCGCTTGGAACCATTACGCCGGAACAGTTTGTACAAATGGATATGGAAAAACTTTCCGGCATGCTTAAAAAGGAATATCCAGCGGCGGATGACGCGCGCGAAGCCGCCGCCCTTGCCGACATGATGGACGCAAGGCTTCCCGGCGAGGAAAATAAGCGTCCGAGCGTCGAGGCGGTTTTGCATGCGATATTCCCGCAGCGGTTTGTGCTTCACATACATCCCGCGCTTGTAAACGGCGTGAGCTGCGCGAAAGACGGCGAAAAGGCCTGCCGGGAATTATTCGGCGGTACAGCCGTGTGGGTGCCGCTTACGAAACCCGGATACATACTTGCATCCGTTTGCCGCGAATTGTTTGATGAGTATGAAAAGAAAAACCAAAGGTATCCTGAGATCGTGATCCTTGAAAATCACGGGCTGTTTGTCGCTGCCGATACCTCCGGCAAGATTGATGAGCTCACGGCAAGGGTCATGAATAAGCTGAAAAGCCGGATCATAGAATTCCCCGATTTTTCGAAATCCTGCGTTGATACGGAAGCCGTGCGGGAAACAATGGAGCAGCTAAAATCCGTTTATCCTGAAGACGGCACTGCGCACGCGATTTTTTTCACAGGTGCGCAGGCCTTGGAGCAGGAGCTTGCCGCTCCGTTTACCCCCGACCACATCGTCTATTGCAGGCATACCCCGCTGTTCCTTGAGAAGGGCGGCGGCTATTCTTCAAAATTTGACGCCTATAAAAAAGCGTATGGCTTTGCTCCCAGGATTGCTTTCGTCAAAGGGCTTGGATTTTTTGCCCTCGGCAAAACCGAAAAAGAGGCCAAAACCGCAAAGCTGCTGTTTGTCGACGCTATGAAGGTAGCGGTTTATACGCGCTCGTTCGGGGGAGTTAATCCGCTTCCCGAAGATTTTGTCAATTTTATTTTAAATTGGGAAGTTGAAAATTATCGGCAAAAGGCATCGTTTTAAATCGAATAATGCGAACAGGATGAAAATATGAACCTGATTATCAACAACAGCACCGATCCCGCGTTTAACCTTGCGCTGGAGGAGTATTTGCTGGCCGGTACAAATCTTGACGCCATTATGCTTTGGCGAAACTATAAGGCGGTCATCATCGGCAAAAACCAAAACGCCCTTGAGGAAATCGACGTCGATTACATAAAGAAACACAACATTCCAGTAATCAGGCGGCAATCCGGCGGAGGGGCGGTGTTTCACGATCTCGGGAACATGAACTTTACTATTATAAATAAAGCCGGGGGCGGCGATTTTTCGGATTATGAAAAGTTTACCAGTCCGATAATTGATTTTTTGCATGAGCTCGGAGTATGCGCCGAGCTTCGCGGGCGCAACGATTTAGTAATTGGCGGCATGAAGTTTTCAGGAAACGCGCAGGCTGTAAAAAACGGAAGAATCATGCATCACGGCACCATTTTATACAACGCAGACTTCGGCGACCTTGCAGGCGCGTTAAAGCCGAACGAAGCAAAAATAGAAAGCAAGGGGATAAAATCCGTGCGTTCAAGGGTGACAAACGTGGCGGCGCATCTTTTGGCCCCCATGCCTGCGGAGGATTTTTTCCACAAGCTTTGCGATTATTTTTTAAACAACACGAAAGACATCGCAGAATATACGCTTACCGACGCGGATATTAAGGCGACAAACTTGCTCAAAGACGAAAAATACTCAAGATGGGAACATAATTTCGGCAAATCCCCGGATTACACATATGAAAAAAGCGTAAAACTGCCGGCCGGCTTTATTGACGTGCGGATTTTTGCGGCAAACGGTATCATTGAGGATGTTAAAATATACGGGGATTTTTTTGGTGAGCTTGACGTCAGCGATCTTGAATCCAGGCTTAAAGGCATAAAGCATGAGCGTCCGGCCGTAGAGAACGCGATTCGTGATTTACCGCTTCAGAAGTATATCTACGGCATCAACCCGGAGGAGTTCACATCACTTTTTTAGGCGCAAAAAGCTTTAATTTTTATATAAACAATAAAAAAATACGAAAAAATATAAAATTTCCCTTGACAACGAATGTCAAATCTGATATTATTTGTAGGCTGTCTATTTTAGTTAAGTAGGCAGCTTGTTTTAGCCCTGATAGGGAATAGAGGATAGGGAATAGAAAATAGAGAATAGTAGAAACGAAAAACTTAAAGCAAAGCTAACAAAAAGAAGCCAGTACTACTATTGACCATTCACTATTCGCCATTCACAAACCGGCACCTTGAAAATTGAACAACATTTGAAAAAGAAAGCCCTTAAAATTTTTTAGAGGCCCTGAGAAAAGACGCGAATCGCTTGGAAAGAAATAAGACAGGCAAAGAGCGGATATCGCAGGGCGAAAGTAAACT
>Ga0099364_10001044_pt1 | contig 46462 bp, 41 predicted proteins | sample TergutTh196P3_FD_73070 | JGI IMG/M metagenome (GOLD analysis project Ga0099364, IMG submission 73070) | Microcerotermes parvus P3 segment gut microbial communities from Pointe-Noire, Republic of the Congo - Th196 P3 | ecosystem: Host-associated > Arthropoda: Insects > Digestive system > Gut ...
ACATATATATCGTTCAGTATCGTTCAGGTTGGGGTGAGTTTGTGAACCCCAACGTTGCGACCCCCCCGTCAGGCTTCGCCTGCCACCCCTCCACAGGAGGGGAATTGCCCCGTCGCTTCGCGCCACTCCTCCAGGGAGGGGAATAAAAAGCTGGAGTCCTCATGATTTTCATCCGTTCAGTCGTTTTCCTGCTGGCCGCGTCCCTGATTACGATCTACTACGGCACGGGTGGCGTGCTGGGGTTGTTGATCGGCCTGAAGCCGCTGACCCGTCACCGTTGGGTGACGACGGGATGGGTTTCCATGATGATGCGGGCTTCATGCAGCATTCTCGGCATCCGGTATCGTGTGATCGGACGGGAAAACATCCCCGCCGGGCCGGCGGTCATCGTCTCCAAGCACCAGTCGGCCTGGGAGACCTTCGGACTGCAAGTCATATTTCCGCCACTCAGCTTCATCCTCAAACGCGAACTGCTCTGGATTCCCTTTCTGGGCTGGGCTCTGGCCAGCATTCGTTCCATTGCCATCGACCGCAAGGCGGGCAAGGACGCGCTTTCGCAGGTTGTCGAGCAGGGGCGCGAACGCCTGAAGGAAGGGCTGTGGGTGGCGGTATTTCCGGAAGGCACGCGGGTTGCGCCGGGCGTGCGCGGGCGCTATCGGCCCGGCGGCGCTTTCCTCGCCAAACGCGCCGGTGTTCCGGTCGTCCCCGTGGCGCACAATGCGGGCGAATTCTGGCGGCGACAGGCGTTCCTGAAAAGTCCGGGCGAAATCACCGTCAGCATCGGCCCCGCGATCGAGGTCAAGGGTATCAAGGCCGAAGAAATCAACCGTCGCGCAAAAGAGTGGATCGAAAACGAAATGACCCGCCTGTTCCCTCACCATTTCAAGGATGGCGAACAGGAGCAGGCAGGGGACGATAGCGAGGCGCTCTGAGCGTTTCGGATGGGAAGGGGTAGCTGTGCGGCTCGAGGAACCGGCGAGGCCGTAAGCGGTTAGCCGAAAACACCCTGGACTCCCGCGAGCCCTTGTTATAGATTTTTGAGAATATGGATAGTCATTCGGGTGCGCCAGACAATCCTTATCTGGCGCCCAAAACAACCATCGCAGACATTGCTCCATCCGGCGAAATCGAACTCGCCGGGCGGTTCGACCGCTTGTGCGCATCCGTACTCGACCATTTGATTCTGGTTGCAACCCTGATCCTGATTTTCTTGATCTTCTTTATCATGGGAGTATCCGAGGCCATAAGGTCGCTGGACAGCACGACATGGTTGGGGCTTGATACATGGAAAGGTAGCAGTCTCCTAGTGCTGTTTTCTTTTGTCCCCCCGGTTCTGACTGTAGTCTTTTTTTTCGCAATCAACTTCCCCCTGCTGCGCAAGCATGGGCAAACCCTGGGTAAATATGTATTCAAAGTCAGAATTGTACATAGCGATGGCATGCCCGCTGGCGTGTGGCAGATATTGCTCCGTCGCTATTTGTTGACCCCTATCGTTCTACTGATAATCATGTTTGGATTGATATTCATTATTGGGATTTTAATGGGCCTCGCCAGCCTCGAAGGCTCCAACGAGGTCGGTGCATTCATCGGAATGCATTTTTATTTCATGGTGCTGGTTGATATCCTGCCGATTTTTCGCGCATCGCGAAAGTGTCTGCACGATACGCTTGCCGACACCGTCGTCGTCAGAGCATAGTACATATAGATTGCTTTTTGAGTCGCCCAACAACTCATTTTGGGTATTTCTGACTCCCTCCGGCCTGCCGAAGACAGGCCGGAGGGAGTCAGTGCATCACTTCACAACGTCGACTTTCGCATCATCAGCTTTCGCATCGTCGGCCTTCACATCGCCGAGCTTCTGCTCCAGTTGGTCGATGTAAGCCTGCCACCTCTGCTGCTGCATTCGTTGTTGCAGTTCCGTCTTGATCTCGTCGAAAGCCGGGGGCTGAAGGTCACGCACATCTTCCAGAAGAATGACGTGGTAGCCGTAATCGGTCTTGACCGGCGCCGTGGTGTACTTTCCCTTGGTGAGCTTGACCATTGCCTCGGAGAAAGGCGGAGCAAGCATGGCAGGGTTGACCCAACCGAGGTCGCCGCCGTTGTCCTTGGAACCGGGGTCGAGCGACTTGCGCGCCAATTCCGCAAATTTCGCGCCTTTGCCAAGCCGGGAGATCGTGGATTTGGCTTCCTGCTCGGTCTTGAGCAGGACATGGCGTGCATGGTATTCCTTTTGCGCGCCCATCTCGGCCATGATATTGTCGTATTCCTTCTTCAGTTCGTCATCGGTCGGTACGTTGGTCTTCGCCCAGTCCTGCACGTAATCCCGAATCAGCGCGTTCTGGCGGGCGAGATCCTGTCGGACGAGCGTGTCGGGCCGCTTGTTGATACCGGCCTTGATGGCGTCTTGCTCAAGCAGCGCACGGCGGGCGAGTTCCTTGCGGATGCTCTCCTTCATGCTCGGGTCATCCGGTGCGCCCTGGGCGCGTTGCTCGGCGATGATGACTTCGATGACTTCGTCTGAGATGGTAACGCCGCTGGCAGCGGCGGCAGGCTTTGCCCCCGTGCCGGAAGCCGAGGGCGTGGGATCGCCAGCGCAACCTGTCAGGGTAACCAAACCGAGGATGGCGAAAGCAGCACTGAGGCAGTTCGGAAAAATTTTCATCAGGATTCCTTTTGTGAGGCAGGTGACCGATTCCGGCATTCATCGGAGTATACGAAAAATGCCCTAAAAACAACAGATTAAAACGGTGCCGCAGTTCGTTTGTTCCGGCATTGTACGGCAAAAATGACAAAAAAGAGAAATTTGCGCTGTTCGTCATGCTGACGAACGCGCATCTTGCTATCAATGGCTGGCGTTGTCATTCAGGTCGGTGCCGTTCTCAAGGTCGGCGTCATCTTCGAGCAGGTGCTTCGACAGGTACGGCCCCTGGGCAAGCGCAAACACAAAAACCAGCGCCGGACAGCCGATGGTCTTGAAGTTGACCCAGGCACCCTGCGAAAAATTGTAAATCACATAGATGTTGAGCGCGCCCAGCGCAACAAAAAATAATGCCCAAGCCAGATTGAGGTGTTGCCATATCCGGTCGGGAAGACGTATCTGGCCCTTGAGCATGAGTTGGATGAGATTGCGGCGGAAAACCAGGCTCGACACGAGCAGAATCAAACCAAACAGCCAGTAAAGCGCGGTGGGTTTCCACTGGATGAAGACCGGATCGTGGAACGCAAGCGTCGCCCCACCGAGAATGGCGATGACGAGCAGGCTGATCCACAACATGCGATCAACCTTGCGGCGCTTGAACCAAACGATGGCAATTTGCAGCGCCGCAGCGACGATGGTGACGAAAGTGGCAATCAGGATGGGAGCCAAGTCGGCGGGAATGCCTGGAGCCAGCCATCTTGTGACCAGGGCATGCGCCTCATCCGGATAATAACCGGCGATATAGTAGGCGGCGAAAAAGAAAATGACCGGCAGCAGGTCGAAAAGAATTTTCATGGGCGAGGATTATACGGAGTCGGCGCGGTTTCCGGGCACTCCGGAAACCGAAATTTCCTGCATCCATGAGTCTTGAACGCAATCCCTGTCATCGATGGCAATGTGGCTCAAGCGAGCGATGCCGGATGCCTCAATCGGAAACTTCCTGTTGCAGCGCCAGCGTCCAGGACAATGCGTCCATGTAGCAGGCCGAAGCCTGCTCGGGGTGGATGCCGCAAAGCTCGGCGGCGGAAATGATGCGGTTCATGTCCATGCTTTCACACGCTCGCGCCAGCGCCAGCAACGGGGCGTAGACGCCCTGGCCGTGGAGGATGGCATCGCGGATGTCGCCATCGATGAACAGGGCCTCCAGTGCAAGCTCGATCGGTTGTCGCAAAATGACATCAATCAGCGACAGGAGTCCGGTGAGGAAAATCGCTTCGCGTTCGGGCACCGTCCAGGAAGCGGAAATCAGTTCCATGAAGCGCGCCCGGACAAGCGCCGTTTCGAGCACGGCGGCGGCGCGCGGCTGGTTGCGGTTGCAGGAGCACAGCAGCAGCATGAGCCAGCGTTGCAGCGGCAGACGCCCCAGCAGGGTGATGGCGTGCCCGATCGAGGTGACCTGTTCCCGCAGACCGTTGGCCGCCGAGTTGATGTAGCGCAGCAGGCGCAGGGTAATGGCCGCATCTTGCTTGAAGATGGAAACGATTTCGTTCGTCTCGACATCCTGTTGCAGCTTTTTCAGCAGCATGGTCAGATGGGTGAAATTGGAGCCGAGATCGGCTTTTTGCCAACGTTCGCGGCTGACGATGAATGGACCCTGGAACAGGGTTGCCCCGATTTCGTGACAGAAGTTGAAATCCTCGATACCGGACAGGCTGTGCGCAAGAATCGACACATGCGGCACTTTCCTGAGAATGAAATCGATGACCTTGTCGCCTTTGTCGATATCGACCTGGGAGGCCTGCATCGAAATCAGGTCGATTTCCGACAACAAATGAAAGTATGCGGGCATCGCCAACGGATCGGGGATACCGACGCGGTAGCCGAGTTTGCGCAACGCGCGTACCCCGCTCAACAGGTGATCGTGCTCGGGGGCGTTGGAGTCCCCGGCAGAACTGAGAATGAAAAAGGTGTTGGCTGGCGGAAGCTGCGTCAGACAGGGATGATCGAGAAAGGAATCCGGGATTTCGAGGAAGATGGACCGCTGCCCGAGTAACGGAAAAATGTTGGCTTGTACCAGGTTGCGCACCAGGACTTCAGCGTAAAGATGGAGGATGCGCCGATTCTGAACGCGGACGCGGGCGTGAACGGCTTTCTGGAGTGAAAACTGGTATCCGACAATTTTCTGTTGGCGATCGAGGATGGCTTCGCGGCAGATGATGGATGCCTCGATGTTCTCGATGCTGGAGGCGCCCGCGAGGGACGATTCTTCATTCAGAGGGTCTTGTTGGGCCGGTATGCCGGCGCCTGGGGAATCGGGGGCGCTGGCGTCGACGCGCGCATCACTCTTTTCAGGTGACGGAAAACGGTGGAACAGGCGGTGGAACAAGCTTTTCAGCATATCAGATCAGATATCCGGATACATAGCCCGATTATAGATACAGATATATGCGACCAAGGCAATGCAAATTTCAGGGCATCGGGAATTTGTTTCTTCTCTCCGTGACTCAATCGGCAACCGGCGGCATTCCGGCACGGCGGCGGATGCTGTCGAGGTATGCGGCTCCATCGGGCGAGCCTTTGTCACGCAACGCCTTGAACATCGTCTCACCCAGGCATTCGAGGACATCGTGCATGGCGTTGTGACGCCCTCCCCTTGTCCTGCGCAGTGTCTCGAAAGCGGTCCGGATACCGGGAGGCTGGTCGATCGAGAGTTGTTCCTCGATGGCCAGATGCAACGAGAGGTGCAAAAAGGGATTGGTTTGACCGCCTTCCGGGGGGAACTCTCGTGTCATGGCATCCTGCCCGGTGAGCAGGGAGTGATATTCGGGGTGTTCCAGCACGATGCCCGCAGCAACGGTTTCGAGCGCCGAAAGAACCTCCTTGGCCTGGTACTTGCGCCAGACATCAATAAAAAATTCTCTGACTTGTTCGCGGGTGGGGTTGAACATGTGTGGATCGCGCCGGAAAAGAGGGTTTGCGGTGAGAGCCTCGTTTTTTTGAACTCAGCCCATCTTGTCTGAGCAGCCACATAGATCGTACACGCAACAGGCCGAACAATGTGGTTTTTTTGCGGTGCACACATAACGTCCATGCAATATCAGCCAATGATGCGCGTCGAGCAGGTAGTCGGCGGGCACGGTTTTCATGAGCGTGTCTTCGACTTCGCCCACGTCCCTGCCGGGTGCAAGCCCCGTGCGGTTGGCGACCCGAAAGACGTGCCGGTCGACGGCCATGACGGGTTGGCGGAAGATGGTATTGAGCACGACGTTGGCCGTTTTGCGTCCTACGCCGGGCAGGGCTTCGAGCGCGGCGCGATCGGGCGGGACTTCGCCCGCATGCCGCTCGATCAGCAGGCGGGAGAGTTCGATGACGTTCTTCGCCTTGGCGCGAAAAAAACCGATGGTCTTGATGCATTCGGCCAGTTTCTCTTCTCCAAGAGCGAGCATCGCGTGCGGGGTCGGGGCCAGGGGGAACAGGCGGCGGGTTGCCAGGTTGACGCCCCGGTCGGTGGTCTGCGCCGAGAGCACGACCGCGACGAGAAGCTGGTAAGGGTTGCCGTATTCGAGTTCGGTCTGCGGGCAAGGAGTACGCTCTGCCAGACGGCGGAAGAATTCGTATGCTGCTTCCGGGTTCATGGTCGTTCAGACAGCAGGCAACGCGGGCGCATGTTCCGTATCCTGTCTGGAGTTGGCGCGCGCGGCGCGGTGCGCATTGATCGCATTGAAACCGGCAATCAGGCCGCCAAGGATAAAGAATGCGCCGGGCGGCAGGCAGGCGAGCAGGAAGCCAGGGTAATCGTCACCGAAAATACTGATCGAGGTGAGGCTGGGAAAAATCATCTCGATGCCGGAAAACAGCGTGCCGTTGCCGATCAGTTCGCGCAATGCGCCGAGCAACGCCAGCACCCAGACCAGGCCCAGGCCCATTGCAATACCGTCGACGGTCGACGCCAGTACGCCGTTCTTGGCGGCGTAGGCTTCGGCGCGGGCGAGCACGATGCAGTTGGTGGTGATGAGCGGGATGAAGATGCCGAGCGCCAGAGACAGGCTGTGCAAATAAGCCTGGAACACCAGATCGAGCACGGTCACGAGCGCCGCGATGATGAGAATGAACACGGGGATGCGAATCTCGTAGGCGATCCAGCGCCGCAACCCGGAGACCGCCAGGTTCGAGACGGCCATGACCATGACGGTGGCCAGCCCCAGACTGGTAGCGTTGACCATACTGGTGCTGACGACCAGGATCGGACACAGACCGAGAATCTGGGCCAAACCCGGATTTTGCCGCCACAGACCGTTACGGACGCTTTCCCAGAGGTGTCCCCTTTCGCTCATTGCTTATCCTTTTGCTTCTCTGCCGGGGCATCGAAAAGCGCCTCGCGGCGCGCATCGACCCAGGCTACGGCGCGGCCTACCGCGTGTGTGACGGCGCGGGCGCTGACCGTTGCGCCCGCGCGGTAATCGAAATTGCCGCCATCCTTTTTCACCTTCCAAAGCGTGGCAGGCGCTACGGCATCCACCCCGGTGAACTGGCTGATCCAGGGGTTATCCTTCATTCGATCCTTGGCCGGATCGATGTAGTCGCCCAGACCCGGCGTTTCCTTTTGGGAAGCGACCCGCACGCCGCCGATGCGGCCCCCGTTGTCCAGTGAGACGATAAGTTTGATGCTCCCGCCGTAGCCGTCCGGCGCGAAGGTCTCGAACACCAGTGCAACGGGAGCCTCGCCGTTGCGCGCGCGCCAGACCTTGCCGACGCGACTCTCGCCGCTGTCCCCGGCTTCGATCACGTCGTCGAGCAGGGCATTGTCGTAGTCCAGGTTCGACAGGACTTCGCCGATGAGGAGCATCTTGTGTCGGATTTCGGCGGCCTCGATACGTCCGCTCGTTACCTTGTGCGTAAACGCCATGAGAGAGGTGAAAACCAACGTGAAGACGAACAGGCCGAAGGCCGAAGACAGCGCGCGGCGCAACGCGGACGACGATCCCGTCCGATTCGTCGGTGCAGGGAGAGAAGGTTCGGGGAGCGCGGGATCGGGAGAGGTCATGACCGGGTGTCCTTGCGCTGTCCGAAAGGAGCAGGCTGGGTCGCGTGGTTGATCATCGGCACGCAGATGTTCATCAACAACACGGCGAAGGCGATACCGTCTGGGTAGGCGCCGAAAGTGCGAATGATCCAGGCGATGATTCCGACCCCGGCGGCAAAAATGAGTTTGCCGAGCGGAGAGCTTGCCCCCGTAACCGGGTCGGTAACGATGAAAAAGGCGGCAAGCATCGCCCCGCCGCTGGCAAGATGAAAGAGTGGTGAGGGGAAACTGGCCGGTGCGACGAGCCAGAACACCCCTGCCGTGAGTCCCATGCCGACGATGAATCCGAGCGGCAGATGCCAGGAAATGACGCGCCGCGCGAGTAAAAAGAGACCGCCGACGAGATAGCCCGCCGCGATCCATTCCCATCCCCGTCCGCCGACAAAGCCGAAAGCCTCGGAAGAGAGGATGGTGTGAACATCGCTCTGGTTGCGCAATCCGGTGCGCATGGTATCCAGAGCCGTCGCGCCGGTGATGCCGTCGATGTCCCGACTGCCGCCGAAAATCAGATGCAACTGGGTGGCGAAGTCGACGCCGTCGACGGGAGGCCATTGCGACATCAGCGCCGGATAGGCGATGATCATTGCGCAATAGGCGGCCATTGCCGGATTGAACGGATTTTGTCCGATGCCGCCATACAGATGCTTGGCGCCGACGATGGCAACCAGCACGGCCACGACGGTGAGCCACCAGGGCACGATGGACGGCAGGACGAGCGCGATGAGCCAGGCCGTGACCACCGCCGAACCGTCACCGAGCGTTATCCACAGCGGACGCTTGCGCAACCGGAGCACCAGCGCCTCGGCGGCCAGCGCCGCCACCGTGGCGATGGCAAGATTGACCAGGATGCCCGCGCCGACCTGCCACACATGGGCGGCGATGCCGGGCAGGAGCGCCAGCAGCACGGTCATCATCACGCGCTGCACGCTGGCGGGTTGTCGGATATGCGGGGAAGTCATGTCTGTGGGTCGCGCGGGGGCGTGGAGTTGTCCTGGACGGAAGACTGGGGATTGGCGTTGACCCGTTCCATCGCGGCGGCGATCAGCGCGGCGTCGCCTCCGGCGGCAGCCTTGGCGCGGGTTTCGGCGGCTTTGGCGGCCAGACGCGCCGCCTTCTCGGCTTTTTCGCGCTCCAGCCGGGCACTGCGGAACTCAAACCGCGTCCGAGCCTGATCGGCGGCCTTTCGTTCTTCGTTGCGGGCGCGGATTTCGCTCTTGGCGAAGCGGAAGTAATCGACGAGCGGAATATGGGCCGAGCACACGTAGGCGCAACAGCCGCACTCTATGCAACTAAAGAGGTGATGGCGCTCGGCGTTGTCGAAGTTCTTTGCGCGGCTGGCCCAGTACAACTCGAACGGCTGCAATCCGACCGGGCAGGAGCTTGTGCAATTGCTGCATCGGATGCAGGGCTGCTCGGGCGGAGGCGGCGGAAAGATTTCGTTTGAGGCGGCAATCAGGCAATTGCAGCCCTTGGTGACCGGCGCGTCGAGACTGGGCAGACTGAAACCCATCATCGGCCCGCCCATCAGGACGCGGGTCGTGTCGGGCTTCAACCCGCAAAATGCGAGCAGTTCGGCAATCGGCATGCCGAGCGGCACTTCATAATTGCCCGGACGCTCGACATTGCCGGTCACGGTGACGATGCGCGACACCATCGGCTCGCCACGCAACAGGGCGCGACACACCGCATGCGCCGTCGCCACGTTGAAACACTGCACGCCGAAGTCGGTGACTCGCCCGGCGGGAGGAATCTCGATGCCAGTAAGCACCTGGGTAAGTTGCTTTTCTCCCCCGGTCGGGTAGAGCGTCGGCACGACGACGACGCTCATTTTGCCCGCCTCCGCCTCCAGGCATTCACGCGCGACAGGTTCCATGTCGCGCACGGCGGCCTGCATGGCGGCGATGGCCTCCGGCTTGTTGTCCTCGATGCCGACCAATACCTGCCGCGCGCCGGTCAGATGAGCCAGGATCGTCGCGCCGGTCACGATGTCGGCAGCGCGTTCGCGCATCAGGCGATCATCGCAGGTGAGCCACGGCTCGCACTCCGCGCCGTTGATGATCAGCGTTTCAATTTCGCTCCTGGCCTTGATGTGGCTTGGAAAAACCGCGCCACCCATGCCGACGATGCCGCTTGCCTGGATGCGGAGGATCAAATCCTCATGGCTTGCCGTGGCGGGATTGAGCGGGTCGTGCGTGATCCAGCGCTCCTCGCCGTCCGGCTCGATCACGATGGCCTGCGAGGCCAGCCCGGACGGATGCGCCATCGGGTAACGGCCGATTTCCGTCACCGTGCCCGAGGTCGGCGCATGAATGGCCGCGCCCGCGCCTTCGGCCTCGCCGATACACTGGCCTTTCAGCACCTTGTCGCCGACAGTGACGATCGTTCTTGCCGACCCCTGGCTGCTCTGAATGAGCGGAACCACCAGCCTCGAAGGCAACGGCGTCTGCCGGATCGGCGTCTCGGAAGATTCCTTCTTGTGCGAGTCCGGCTTGACGCCGCCCCGGAAACTGAAAAGGCTCGATGTCATGCCACCACCTTGAGTCCTTTCACCGGGTATTTCCAGCGCCAGTTCTGCGGCGTGCGCGGCTCTTCCACCAGTACGATGCAATCGACCGGGCAAGGCGGCAGACACAATTCGCAGCCCGTGCAATAACGGCTTACCACCGTATGCATTTGCTTGGCCGAACCGACGATCGCATCGACCGGGCACGCCTGGATGCACAGCGTGCAGCCGATACAAGTCTGCTCGTCGATGAGCGCCACCGTTTTCGGCTTCTCGACCGGCGTGCCGCGCGGCTTGAACTCACGCCCGAGCATTTCCGCCAGTTTGCGCACGCCATCGTCGCCGCCCGGCGTGCACAGGTTGATCTCGGCCTCGCCGCTGGCAATGGCCTCGGCATAAGGCTTGCAGCCCGGATAACCGCACTGGGCGCACTGGGTCTGCGGCAGGATGGCGTCGATCTGCTCGGCCAGCGGATTCCCCTCGACCTTGAAGTAAACGGCGGCATAGCCCAGCGCCGCGCCGAGCGCAAGGGATATTCCTGTCATAACAAAAAGGGCGGCGAACATCGATCTGAAAATCTGAAAATAAGAAGGCAGGGGGACGATTCAGCGCAGCGTTGCGCGGTTTCAGGGGTTGAAGCGATCCAGTCCGGCAAAGCCCATGAAGGCAAGGCTCATGAAACCGGCAGTCATCATGGCGATCGGCACGCCACGGAACGCCGGTGGCACATCGGCCCCTTCGAGCCGTTCGCGGATACCGGCGAACAGAACCAGGGCAAAGGTGAAACCGACGGCGGAACCGAACCCGAACAGCAGTGACTCGATCAGGCCATGGCCGAGTTTCACGCTCTGTAACGGGATGCCGAGCACGGCGCAGTTGGTGGTAATCAGCGGCAGATAGATGCCGAGCACCTGCTGCAACAAAGGGCTGGTCTTGTGGATGACCAATTCCGTGATCTGCACGACGCCTGCAATCACGACGATGAACGCCAGTGTGCGCAGGTATCCGAGATCGAACGGCGCGAGCAGGTAATGGTCGATGAGATAACTCGTTCCCGCAGTCAGCGTGAGCACGAAAGTCGTCGCCATGCCCATGCCGATGGCGGTTTCGAGTTTTTTCGACGTTCCCATGAACGGGCACAGCCCGAGGATTTGGACGAAAACGACGTTATTGACGAGAACGGCACTGAGAATAACGAAAATGTAACTCATTCAGGATAAGGAAAAGCCGGGAAAAAATGGGCAAAAACGTTAGATTATACGAATGCTCAGACGGAAGTTGCCAGTACGCATTCACGAACAAGGGCAGGTCCGCGAAAAACGAGACCGCTCATCAACTGTACCAGCGTTGCTCCGGCATCGAGTTTTGCGCGCGCATCTGCGCCGTCGAGCACCCCTCCTGCTGCGATGATCGGCACTTCGCCCGCCAGTTCCTGCGCAAGCTGGCGCAACAGGGCGGTTGAAGTCTCCATCAGCGGCGCGCCCGACAATCCTCCCTCCCGATCGGCGTGGCGCAATCCCTCCACCTTGTCGCGGGCGAGCGTGGTATTGGTGGCGATGACGGCATCGATGCGGTGACGGCGCACAGCGTCGGCAATGTCCGAGACGCCGATCGCGTCGAGGTCGGGCGCGATCTTCAACGCCAGCGGAACATAGCGCCCATGCTGTCCGGCCAGACGAAGCTGGGTCTCCTTGAGGCGGGCAAGCAACTGGTCGAGTTCGGAAGTGCCCTGCAATCGGCGCAGATCCTTCGTGTTGGGCGATGAAACATTGATTGCCACGTAGCTCGCCACGTCGAACACCCTCTCGAAGGCCACGAGATAGTCATCGGTAGCGCGCTCCATCGGCGTGCCAACATTCTTGCCGATGTTGATGCCGAGAATCCCCTTGTATCTGGCCGCACGCACATTGGCAACAAGCGCGTCGGCCCCGTGGTTGTTGAAACCCATACGGTTGATGATGGCGCGCGCCTCCGGCAGCCGGAACAGGCGCGGACGCGAATTTCCAGGCTGCGCGCGTGGCGTGACCGTGCCGATTTCGAGAAAGCCGAACCCCATCAGCGCCAGCCCGTCGATGGCCTCGCCATTCTTGTCGAGTCCGGCGGCAAGCCCGATGCGGTTGGGAAAGGTGAGTCCCATGACTTCGACCGAGGTAGCCGCGCATGGTCGTCCAGCGGGTAGCAGGCGACCCGCGATATGCAGGGCGCCAATGGAGAACTCGTGCGCAGTTTCGGGATCGAACGAGAACAGAAGAGGTCGGACCAGATTGTAAAGCATGGGAGTGATTGTAACGGCTCATGACCGAAGGTGCGATGAAAGGAATCACCAGGAGAGGGAGCCGCAGCCCCCCAGCCTCCCTCACGAGGGAGGTCACGCGCCGAAGGCGTGACGGAGGGAGTGTCTATGGAGTCACAGACTCCCCTGAATAAGCCTCCCTTTCGAGGGAGGTGGCACGCCGAAGGCGTGACGGAGGGAGTATTCAGAAATGGCGAAGTCCTATATACGTACCCGCTTCATGTGGCTCTTGTGTCATAAAAAAAATTTAATAAAATAAAATATTGTGCCTTTGCGGGCGTTCGGCTCGCTTCAGCAACATGAAAAATAGCGGAAGAGGTAAAACCTCGTCGCACTATAAACAGGAAGGGAGCGCGAAATGAACGATACCCGCGAGTTGGTCATGCTGGTGGACGATAACCTTGCCAACCTGATGGTCGGCAAGGAGGCGCTGTCTGATACTTACAGCGTACTGACTGTCCCGTCCGCGTCGAAAATGTTCGAGATGTTGACGCGTTATACGCCGAAACTGATTTTGTTGGATGTCGATATGCCTGAAATAACTGGATATGAGGCAATCAAGACCCTTAAAAGCCATCCGGAGACGAAGAATATACCAGTCATTTTTCTCACGGCCATGAGCGATTTCGACAGCGAACTCCAAGGATTTAATTTGGGTGCAATTGATTATATAAGCAAACCATTTTCTGCACCACTCCTGAAAAAACGAGTTGAAGTACATATACTGGTAGAAACGCAAAAAAGAGCGTTGCAGGACTATAACGAAAATTTGCAGCAAATGGTGGCTGATAAAACACAAACAATACTTAAATTGCAAAATAAGGTACTACAAGCAATGGCGGAGTTGGTGGAAGGGCGGGATACTTTTACGGGGAATCATATTGAACGTACTCAACGCTGCTTGAGAGTATTGATATCCGCCATGAGAGAAGTCGGTATCTACCGAGAGCACACAGCCGAGTGGGATCTTGGCTTATTACTTCAATCTTCGCAATTACACGATGTCGGGAAAATTGCTATTAGCGACAGTATTCTTAAAAAGCCCGGCAGGTTGACGCAAAAAGAATTCGAGGAAATGAAAGAACATGTCAAGTATGGCGTCAGTTTCATTGAAAATCTCGAAGAAGACGAAGAGGATAGTCTGTTTTTTCAATATGCCAAAATCTTTGCCGGCTACCATCACGAGAAATGGGATGGGACGGGTTATCCAAATAATCTTTCGGGCACGGATATTCCGCTACTGGGGCGGCTGATGACAATCGTCGATGTCTACGAAGCCCTGATTTCAGAGCGATGCTACAAACCGGCGTTCGATCATCAAACATCGGTGAATATCGTTATGCAAGGCAGGGGAACGGATTTTGATCCAATTTTAATTGACCTTTTCGAACAATGTACAGAACAATTATATTATTCATGCAGTCAAATGTAGAAAAGAGAAATGAAGATCGTTCGTATCCAATATTTCTTCATATGAGCGCAACAAAATGGACGGAAAAACTGTGAATCCGGTTTCCATCCCGTCAGCCAGACACTTCTTTGTCGTCAACCCTGCGTGTTTTGACAGCCGTCAGAAAATGGAGGGGGTCACTGCGAGTATCCACCGCTTTTTCAATGATTCGGGCAGTTCGTCGTTGAAGGCGTCGTCAGACTATGCTGTTCATGTTTCGCGCTTTCCACGCGATGCCATCGGCGCGATCCGGCGGTTCGCCAATGCCGTTCCATCCGGCGTGCCGCTCAGGGTGTATGCCGTAGGAGGGGACGGCATATTGTTCGATTGCCTGAATGGCGTCATGGGGCTACCGAATGTGGAATTGGGTATCATGCCCTACGGAAAAGAAAATGATTTCTGTTGTGTTTTCAGAGAGAAGGATCGGAACGTTTTTAATTCCCTGGAACGACAGGTTCGTGCGCCTTCTGTTCCTATAGACGTATTACACTGCGGCAGTAGCTATGCCTTGAGTCGTTGTTTAATCGGTCTGGAGCCGTTTAGCAATCCAAGTATCAAGGCCATGCGGCGATATATTTTTATGGATAGGATTATGCCAGCTTTTTCTCGTATCTTGTCCGTCAATTTTATGTGTTTAGTTGGGGCTATGAATTTCAGCACAATCAAACAACATTACAACGTATGGGTAGACGATGTAAATTTGAGTGGATTGCATATTTTAATCCATATTATGAACAGTCCGTGGTATAACGGAAATATCTATCATCCAAATACTGATCCGTCTGACGGCTATTTTGATGTAGTAGCGACGGGAGATTTAAGTCTGCTGGAAATGATTAAAGCCGCTAATAACTATGTGAAAGCATTAAGGATAGCTGAAGCATCCGATGATTGTATGGCTGGCGAACATGAAAAGATGCTTATACACCATCGCGCAAAAAAAGCTTTAATCTCTTCGACAAGTCCACTGATATTCAACTTGGACGGCGAGATTTTTTACGACAAATACCTTACGGTGGAAATAATGCCCGCTGCGGTTCGCATCATCGTTCCGAACCATGAGACAGGAGCACGGACATGAATTTCAAAAACGAACCCGGAGACAATTATTTTAAGTGGTCGATTGTCATGGCGGCGATTGGCGTCTTCGTCGTTATGCTAATCAGTCTAGGATTTGCTGCTGGGAAGGGAAATTATGGTATTTTGCTTGTAATGACTGCTGTTTCATTGCCAATACTAATTATTATTGCCATCGTAATGAACTGTATTGGACGCCGGTTAAATGAACAGGATGAGGGCGGATATTTTCGGGCAGCCAGTTTTATCGCTTTAATCAGTATTTTATTATATCTTAATATTCGATTGCCGCAATTTTTCAGTATTGAGCTTGTAGAATACGCATTGGTTTCGGTTGTCAGTGCTTTTTTACTTATTGGCCTGGTCGCAGCTCTGATGTGTTTTGTCAAAAATCTCAACATCATGGCCTTCATGATCCCGTTCATTATTTTTTTGACGTTTTTGATAGGTAACATATTGATAGGTGATTTTCTTTATTACTTCAGTGTTTCTGTGTCTGTCTGTGGCATCGGCGCACTCTATTGTCGATACAGGTCACTACTCTGTCTTACGATTGCCATAAATATAACCACTTTTTTTCTGGTCTTGAATGACGCTCCGCTTCTTGGTCCAAGCGGCCCTGGCGCTCCCTATAACTACGCGGCGGCTACATGGATATTGGAGGTTGCATGGGCATTTGCCGCTTTCCTTATGGCCCTGTTATTGCTCTTGACACGCTTTGCTTCCGACAGAAATTTGCGGTCGATCCGGGCGGAAGACGCTTTTGGCACGCTGATGGCAAGTACGCCGGACATCATAGCCCTGGTGGACGAAAACAACTGTGTCACCTATATCAGCGATCCAATGGTGAAACTGGCTCATGTCAGGAATTCAAAAATGGCAGTCGGGCGTCCGTTGATCGATCTTTTTCATCCGTTGGAGTTGAAATTGATGATCAGCAACATTTTCGAGCACGATGACTTTTACGATGACACGATAGAGATCAAGGCCAACGACAAGTCATCTTATTTCAAGATCGTATCCAGCCTGTTTACGAAAACCAGGAATAACAGCGACAAAGAGAACAATCGGGGAAGATCCATCATCATCAGCGACGTTACCCCCTTGGTTGAAGCCCGACTGGAAGCGGAGCGGGCCAATCAGTCCAAGAGCATGTTTCTTGCGAGAATGTCACATGAAATTCGTACCCCGATGAATGCGGTCATTGGCATGAGTGAATTGATATTGCGTCAGAAAAACATATCCAACAAGGTTCGTTCTTATGCGACAGACGTGAAGCACTCGGGGACAAGTTTACTGGCGATCGTCAACGATATTCTTGATTTTTCCAAGATAGAATCCGGCAAGCTGGAACTTGTAGAAATGGAATACGAGCTCGGCTCGTTGTTGAACGATGTGATCACAATCACCAAAATGCGTTTGATTGAGAAACCAGTAAGATTTTATATATACGTTGACAGTCATTTGCCGAGTAGGCTCGTAGGCGATGAAATCCGAGTTCGGCAAGTATTGTTGAACCTTCTGTCTAATGCTGTTAAATATACAAGAATTGGACATATTTCTCTTCATATAGATGGTAAGGCAGTAGAGACGGGGAAATATGAAATCCGATGTATGATACAGGATACCGGTATCGGCATCAAGAAAGATGATATCAAAAATCTGTTCAACGAATTTGTACAGCTCAATGCGCTCAACAGAAAGGGGATAGAAGGTTCGGGACTGGGTCTTGCAATCTCCCTCAATCTCAGCCGAAAGATGGGGGGGGACATTTCGGTCGAAAGCAAATACGGAAAAGGATCGGTTTTCACCGCTACATTTATACAGGATGTCCGCGAATACCATCGTTTCGCAGAGGTTCTGGAACCGGACAGAAAGAGTGTTCTGTTTTATGAGCCGCGTCGTCAATATGCGAATAGTGTTTCCATGACCATCGAAAATCTGGGTGTGTTTTGCCAGCGCGTGCAATCGCACGAAGACTTTGTCAATGAATTGTCGAAACGTAAGTACGGTTTTATTTTTATGCCTCGGCATTTGATGTCGAAAATTTCCGAAGAAGCCCAGCGCCTCGATCCCGATGCCGTGCTGGTGGTTTTCGACGCGGAGCCAGGAGAGCACATGCCCCTGCCTCATATCCGCGCACTGGTCATACCGGCCTATGCGCCGACCGTTGCCGATATCCTGAACGGCCTTCCAGACGTGAATCATTATGTCCATGCCGCCGAGGATAGAATTCGTTTCACCTTGCCGGAGGCGAGAGCATTGATCGTGGATGATCTTGCCATCAATCTGCGGGTGGCGCAGGGTCTCATGGCCGTCTACGAAATGCAGATCGACTGTGCCGAAAATGGGTCAGAAGCCATTGAAATGACACTGAGAACAAAATATGACATTATCTTTATGGATCACATGATGCCGGGCATGGACGGCATAGAAGCGACTGCCGCCATACGCGCATTGGAGGGCGAGTACTTCAGCAAAGTGCCTGTCATCGCGTTGACCGCCAATGCCATTTACGGAATGCGCGACATGTTTCTTACAAAAGGTTTCAATGATTTTCTCTCCAAGCCGATTGAAATTGCCAAGTTGAATGAGATCCTGGAGAGATGGATTCCAAGGGAAAAGCGACATGCCTTACCACTGAAAAATTCAACGTGCTCGACCATTGCCGTGGGTTTTCCGGAAATCGAAGGCATGGATACTTCCATCGGACTGTCGCGTGTTGGCGATTCCGTAGAACGCTACCGGAGTCTTCTAGATGTTTTCCTGCATGATGTGAATCAGCGTTTTGTATTTCTGGAAAAACCAACGCCAGACAGTCTGAAGGCTTTCATTACACATGTTCATGCACTGAAGAGCGCCCTTGCCAATATCGGCGCGCTGGCATTGTCTGAACTGTCAGGGCTGCTGGAAGCAGCCGGCTATCGAGACGATATCGAGTTCATCCATGAGCACCTGGATGATTTCCGTACCGGATTGTCATCGCTGGGGGAACAAATTACCAAAGTCATTACGGACAAAAGCTTCCGCGACGCGCCGAAGAAAAACGGGGAAGAACCTGATGAATCGCGTTGGGATCAGGGAATTATCCGGTTGATGACCGCCTTGAAGGCAGAGGACATCGACGGCATGGATGAGGCTATGACGACCTTGCGATCCCTGCCGATGCCGCTGGACGGAAAACGCTATGCCCTGATCTCGAAGGTGACCGAGTTGATACTGATTTCGGAATTCGGCCAGGCATTGAAAATGATCGAGGCGGTGTAGATGGTGGAATTATGGTCTCCAGCGATACGCATCATCGCTCCAAATCCCGAGACAGGACACTGTCATGAACCCTAAAGCCGATCCAGGAAACAGTTACTTTCATTGGACAATCATTATGGCGGTGCTCGGCACCCTCATCGCCATAACGCTACATATGGTATGGGTTATCGAGTCAAATAGTTATTCTATTCTTTTTTTATCCATTTGTGTTTCCCTGGGGATGTTGCCGATCATCATCCCGACGATAAGGCGGATACAGCAGTTTCTGGGTGATCAGGATGAAGGAGGGTACTATCGGGCAGCCAGTTTTTTTGCTTTTTTTAGTGTGATGGCATTTCTCAATATTCGATTACCTCAATATCTGGGGGCAGAAAATCTGGGCAATGCAACTCTTTTGATCGCCTTATGTTATGCCATCGTTTTCGTGATGGCTCCCCTGATGAGCTTTGTCAGAAATCTTACCCTGATGTCCTATATGATTCCGCTACTCATTTTTATATCATTTGTTGTTGGCAACTTGATTCTACACGATCACGATTATTATTTAAGCGTCGGTGTTTGTATATGTGGTATTGGCGCGATTTACTGCCGGTATAAATCTCTTGTATATCTTACTATTACAATCAATGTCATCTTTCTTATATTACTGTTAAATGATGTCCCTTTGCTCGATCCAAACGTCCCTTATGCTATCGGGTGTATTACGTGGGGAATCTCGATATTCGCCATGTTTCTGTTTTTGCTATTGACGCGATTTGCATCTGATCGAAATTTGCGTTCAACCAAAGCGGAAGACGCTTTCGGTACGTTGATGGCAAGTACGCCTGACATCATCGCCTTGGTGGACGAGAAGAACTGCGTCACCTATATCAGCAATCTGATGGCGAAGCAGGCTCATGTCGAGAGTGCAAAAATGGCCGTTGGGCGTCCGTTGATCGATCTTTTTCATACGCTGGAGATGAAATTGATGATCAGCAACATTTTTGAGCACGATGATTTTTATGATGACACAATTGAGATCAAGGCTAATGATAAGTCATCCTACTTCAAGATCGTATCCAGCCTGTTCGTGAAAACCAGGCAGAATAGCGACAAAGAGAGCAATCAGGGAAGATCCATTATCATCAGCGATGTCACCCCCCTGGTTGAAGCCAGACTAGAAGCGGAGCGGGCCAATCAGTCCAAAAGCATGTTCCTGGCAAGGATGTCCCACGAAATCCGTACTCCGATGAATGCGGTCATTGGGATGAGTGAATTGATCCTGCGCCAGAAAAACATATCGAACACGGTACGTTCTTATGCGACAGACGTAAAACACTCGGGGACGAGTTTGTTGGCGATCGTCAACGACATTCTCGATTTTTCCAAGATAGAATCCGGCAAGCTGGAACTTGCGTCAGTGGAATACGAGCTTGGCTCCTTATTGAACGATGTGATTACGATTACAAAAATACGTTTGGTAGAGAAGCCAATACGACTTTATATTTACGTTGATAGTCATTTGCCAAGCAAGCTGGTAGGTGATGAAATCCGTGTTCGTCAGATATTGTTGAACCTGTTGTCTAATGCTGTCAAATACACAAGAAAAGGACATATTTCTCTTCACATAGATGGTAAGTCTGTAGAGTCAGGAAAATATGAAATCCGATGCAGGATACAAGATACCGGCATCGGCATCAGGAAAGATGATATTAAAAACCTGTTCGACGAGTTCGTGCAGATCAATGCGCTCAACAGAAAGGGGGTAGAAGGAACAGGATTGGGGCTTGCGATTTCCCACAATCTCAGCCGTAAGATGGGAGGAAACATTACGGTCGAAAGCAAGTATGGAAAGGGATCGGTATTCACTGCCACGTTTATTCAGGATGTCCATGAATATCACCGTTTCGCGGAAGTCCTGGAGCCGGATAGGAAGAGTGTTCTGTTTTATGAACCGCGTCGGCAATACGCAGAAAGTGTTTCCAGAACCATCGAGGATCTGGGCGTGTTTTGTCAGCGTGTGCAATCTTATGAAGACTTTGTCAATGAATTGGCGAAGCGCAAGTACGGTTTTATTTTTACGCCTCGTCATTTGATGCCGAAAATTGCCGCTGAAGCCCAGCGTCTCGATCCTGATGCTGTGCCGGTGGTTTTCGACGCGGAGCCTGGAGAGCACATGCCCCTGCCCCATATCCGCGCGCTGGTCATACCAGCCTATGCGCCGACCGTTGCCGATATCCTGAACGGCCTTCCAGACCAAAAGCATTATGTCCATGCCACTGAGGACAGAATCCGATTCACCTTGCCGGAGGCGAGAGTTTTGATCGTGGATGATCTTGCCATCAACCTGCGGGTGGCGCAGGGACTCATGGCCGTCTACGAAATGCAGATAGACTGCGCTGAAAGCGGATCGGAAGCCATTGAGAAGACGCAAGGAAAAGAGTATGACATTATCTTTATGGATCACATGATGCCGGGCATGGACGGTATTGAAGCGACTGCCGCCATTCGCGCATTGAAGGGCGAGTACTTCAGCAAAGTGCCTGTCATTGCGTTGACAGCCAATGCCATTTACGGGATGCGTGAGATGTTCCTCGAAAAGGGTTTCAATGACTTTCTTTCCAAGCCGATTGAAATTGCCAAGTTGAATGAAATTCTGGAGAGATGGATTCCAAGAGAAAAACGTTGTACCGTATCACCGCAAAATCAAACTTGTTCGACGCAGGCCATTGCCGTGTATTTTCCGGAAATTGAAGGCATGAATACTTCAATCGGTCTGTCGCGTGTGGGAGGTTCCGTAGAACGCTACCGGGGTCTTCTCGATGTATTCCTGCATGATGTGAATCAGCGTTTTGTATTTCTTGAAAAACCGACGCCCGATAATCTGAAGGCATTCATTACGCACGTTCATGCGCTGAAAAGCGCCCTGGCCAATATCGGTGCGCTTGCAATGTCCGAGCTGTCGGGGTCGCTGGAAACTGCCGGTCGCCGGGGCGACATATCGTTCATCCATGAGCATCTGGATGATTTCCGCGTCGGGTTGTCTTCTCTGAGTGAGCAGATAGGCAAAGTCATTACGGACAAACACTTCCGCGTCGTGCCGGTGAAAAACGGGGAAAATACGAACGAATCGCGGTGGGATCAGGGGATTACCCGGTTGAAGACCGCCTTGAAGGCAGAGGACATCGACGGCATGGATGAGGCCATGACGACCCTGCGATTGCTGCCGTCGAACGGAAAACGCTATGCCCTGATCCAGAAAGTAACTGAATTGATACTGATTTCGGAATTCGAACAAGCCCTGCAAATAATTGAGTCGGTGTGACAATGCACCGTAATTGAGACCTCACATGCAGCTTTTCGACACGGATACTGGGACAGGAGCACGATCATGACCCTCAGAACCGATCCAGGAGACAATTATTTTAGGTGGTCAATTAGCATGGCACAGATTGGTGTTGTCATTGCTATATTACAATATATAGGTTGGGCTATTAAACTGAATAGTTATACTGTCCTGTTGGTGGGTGTTACAGTTACCATACCAATGCTGTTAATTGTCGCCATCGTGTTGAAACGAATACGACAACTATTGGGAGACCAAGACGAGGGCGGGTATTACCGGGCAGCCAGTCTTATTGCTTTTACTTGTATTTTATTATATCTTAATATCCGATTGCCTCAGCATTTTGAAATAGATCGCATGGACTATGTGATGATTTCAGTTGTTAGCGCATTTTTGCTCATTGGAGTCATAGCTATTTTGAAATGTTTTGTCAGGAACCTTACCTTCGTCTCTTTCATGGTTCCGCTTCTTATATTTGCGGTATTTGTTATTGGTAACAGTAGTAAATATGTAGACAATTATATTTATTACTTCATTGTCTGTATATCTGTGTGTGGTATCGGCGCAATTTATTGTCGGTATAAGTCGCTGCTCTATCTTGTTATCACAATCAATATAATTACGACCGTTCTGGTTTTGAAAAATGTTTCCACGCATGGCATGAATGATTTCACCAGTTATTTTTATGTTGTATGGTTATACTCCGTTATTGTCATGGCCCTCTTTCTGCTATTGACCCGTTTTGCTACTGATCGGAATTTGCGATCAACAAAAGCGGAAGACGCTTTCGGGACACTGATGGCGAGTACGCCCGATATCATCGCCTTGGTGGACGAGAAGAACTGTGTCAGTTATATCAGCGACCCGATGGCGAAACTGGCTCACGTTGAGAGTGCTAAAATGGCTTTCGGGCGCCCGTTGATCGATCTTTTTCACCTAATGGAGATGAAATTGATGATCAGCAACATTTTCGAGCATGATGATTTTTACGATGACACGATAGAGATCAGGGAAAATGACAAATTAGCTTATTACAAGATCGTATCCAGCCTGTTTGCAAATACCAGGAAGAATAACGACAAGGAGAACAAGCGAGGAAGATCCATTATTATCAGTGATGTCACTCCCTTGGTTGAAGCCAGACTGGAAGCGGAGCGCGCCAACCAGGCCAAGAGCATGTTCCTGGCGAGAATGTCGCACGAAATCCGTACACCGATGAATGCGATCATTGGTATGAGTGAATTGATTCTGCGCCAAAAAGACATATCCAACAAGGTTCGTTCTTATGCGGTGGACGTGAAACACTCGGGGACGAGTTTGTTGGCGATTATCAACGATATTCTTGATTTCTCCAAGATAGAGTCCGGCAAGCTGGAGCTTCTGGAAGGGGAATACGATCTCGGCTCCTTATTGAACGATGTAATTACGATCACCAAAATGCGTTTGCTCGAAAAACCAGTACGATTTTATATTTACGCTGACAGTCATTTGCCAAATAAACTGGTAGGCGATGAAACTCGAGTTCGTCAAATATTGTTGAATTTGTTGTCCAATGCCGTGAAATATACAAGAAAAGGATATATTTCTCTTCACATAGATGGTAAGGCAGTAGAGACGGGAAAATACGAAATCCGATGCAGGATACAGGATACAGGTATCGGTATCAGAAAAGATGATATTAAAAATCTGTTTAACGAATTTATGCAAATCAATGTGTTCAACAGAAAGGGTATAGAAGGCTCTGGGCTAGGGCTTGCGATTTCCCACAACCTCAGCCGAATGATGGGTGGAGACATTACGGTAGAAAGCAAGTACGGAAAAGGATCGACTTTCACTGCTACTTTTATCCAGGGTGCTCATGAATACCACCGTTTTGCGGAGGTTCTAGAGCCGGCCAGCAAGAGTGTGCTGTTTTATGAACCGCGTCGGCAATACGCAGAAAGTGTTTCCAGAACCATCGAGGATCTCGGCGTCTTTTGCCAGCGCGTGCAATCGCATGAAGACTTTATCAAGGAATTGTCGAAGCGTAGGTACGGTTTTATTTTTATGCCTCGTCATTTGATGTCTAAAATTGCTGCTGAAGTTCAGCGCCTCGGCCCTGACGCCGTGCCAGTGGTTTTCGACGCGGAGCCTGGAGAGCACATGCCCCTGCCTCATATCTGCGCGCTGGTCATACCGGCCTATGCGCCGACCGTAGCCGATATCCTGAACGGGCTACCTGACCAGAAGCATTATGTCCATGCTTCCGAGGACAGAATCAGATTCACCTTGCCGGAGGCGAGAGTTTTGATCGTGGATGATCTTGCCATCAACCTGCGGGTGGCGCAGGGTCTCATGGCCGGCTACGAAATGCAGATCGATTGCGCAGAGAGCGGACCGGAAGCCATCGAAAAGACACAGAGAAATGAATATGATGTTATCTTTATGGATCATATGATGCCGGGCATGGACGGCATAGAAGCGACAGCCGCCATTCGCGCATTGGAGGGCGAGTATTTCAGCAAAGTGCCTGTCATCGCGTTGACAGCCAATGCCATTTACGGAATGCGCGAGATGTTTCTCGAAAGGGGTTTCAATGACTTTCTTTCCAAGCCGGTTGAAATTGCCAAGTTGAATGAAATCCTGGAGAGATGGATTCCAAGAGAAAAACGTCGTGCCGTGTCACCGCAAAATTCAACGTTTTCGGCCCAAGCCATTGCCGTGGGTTTTCCGGAAATCGAAGGTTTGGATGTTTCCATCGGCCTGTCGCGGGTCGGCGGTTCCAGGGAACAATACCGGAGCCTTCTCGATGTTTTCCTGCATGATGTGAATCAGCGTTTTGTGTTCCTGGAAAAACCAACTTCCGAATCGACGCCCGCCGACCTAAAAGCATTCATTACGCATGTGCATGCACTGAAAAGCGCCCTGAACAATATCGGTGCGTCGTCGTTGTCAGAATCGTCTGCCTTGCTGGAAGCCGCCGGTCGTCGGAGCGATATATCGTTCATCCATGAGCATCTGGATGATTTCCGTGCCAGGTTGCTTTCCCTGTGCAAGAAGATAGAAAAAACCATTACGGACAAACGTTTCCGCGACGTGCCGAGGAAAAACGGGGAAGAAACTGACGATTCGCGTTGGGATCAGGGGATTATCCGGTTGAAGACCGCCTTGAAGGCAGAGGACATCGACGGCATGGACGAGGCCATGACGACTTTGCATTCGTTGTCGCCGGACGGAAGACGTTATGCCCTGATCTCGAAAGTGACCGAATTGATACTGATTTCGGAATTCAACCAGGCTCTGCAAGTGATCGAGACGATGTGAAGGTAGTCCTGCCGCCGCGACCACCCCGGCGTTTCTGGTAGACCAACCGCCGCGACCACCCCGTCAGGCTTCGCCTGCCACCCCTCCACAGGAGGGGAATTTAGCACTCCGTAGATGCGACTGCGGATCCGTCAGAACGTCATCGTCAGGTCTTGCGGTTGATTGCCCGGTGACCGATGTCACGGCGGTACTGCATGCCGACGAAGGAAATCGTTTCGATGATTTCATAGGCGCGCTTCTGTGCGGCGCGAACATTGACGCCCAATGCCGTGACACAGAGTACGCGCCCTCCCGCAGTGACGACCTTGTTGGCTTTGTTGAACGCGGTGCCGGCGTGGAAAAGATGGGCATCCTCGCCAAAGGCGTTGCCGGGAGGCAGTCCATTGATGATGTTGCCCGTGCGTGGATCGCCTGGATACCTTGCGGAGGCCAATACTACGCCGAGAGCGGCATTCAAGTCCCATTGGGCTTCGACCTTGTCGAGCTTGCCATCGACCGCGTGTTCCAGGAGTTTCAGGAAGTCGGTTTTCAGGCGCATCAGGATCGGCTGGGCTTCGGGATCGCCCATGCGGCAGTTGAATTCCAGGGTCTTGATGCTGCCGTCTTTTCCGATCATCAGCCCGGCGTAAAGAAAGCCGGTGTAAGGCATGCTTTCGAGCGCCATACCCTTGACGGTTGGATTGATGACTTCTCGGATGATTTTGGCATGGATGCTCGGCGTGACCGCCGGGGCGGGAGAGTATGCGCCCATGCCGCCGGTGTTCGGCCCGGTGTCGCCGTCGCCGATCCTCTTGTGATCCTGGCTGGAGGCAAGCGGCAGCATGTTTTTGCCATCGACCATGACGATGAAGCTGACTTCTTCGCCTTCGAGAAATTCTTCGACCACGATCCGTGCGCCCGCATCGCCGAGTTTGTTGCCGGCAAGCATGTCATCGATGGCTGCGTGCGCTTCTTTCAGCGTCTGGGCGACAACAACGCCCTTGCCTGCTGCGAGACCGTCGGCCTTGATGACGATGGGCGCGCCCTGTTTTTCCACGTAGGCGTGCGCGCCAACGGCATCCGTGAAAGTCTCGAACGCGGCAGTCGGTATGCGATGCCGCATCATGAATTGCTTGGCGAAGTCCTTGGAGGATTCGAGTTGGGCGGCGGCTTTGGTGGGGCCGAATATCCTCAGCCCCCGCGCGCGAAAAATATCGACGATACCGGCAGCCAGCGGCGCTTCGGGGCCGACGACGGTCAGGAATACCTTGTTGGCATCGGCAAAATCCGCGAGTTCCTGCGGATCGGTAATCGGCAGGTTTTCCAGTTCGCGTTCAGCGGCAGTGCCCGCGTTGCCGGGAGCGACGTAGATTTTCTGCAGACCGCGCGTCCGCGCCAGACACCATGCAATGGCGTGTTCGCGTCCGCCGGAACCGATGACGAGGAGTTTCATGATTTCTTTTTCCGTGGTTTGGGGAGGGGGGTTATTGCCTCAAGAATACGGACGATCTCTTTGCTGAAGGCTGTGTCGTCGATATCGAGGATGTAATGTAGCCGGGCGCCCGGATAGGGAGTGCCGACGGCGGCGTTTTTCATTTCCGCCTTCAGGCAGTCCAGTTGCTTGACGAACACGGTGTTGTCACATACGAGCAGAATGGGTTTGTCATTGACGTAGACCATGTATTCTCCGAACATTTTCCTGGAGCGGATTTCTCCGGCTCCGGCAATTTGCTCGCAGACGTATTCGATGAAACCGGGCGTGCAGGCCATGATGTCCAGCCGTGTGCAGGGTCAGTGGCGAAAATGCCGGATACCCGTGAAGACCATCGCCAGTCCGTGTTCGTCGGCGGCTGCGATGACTTCTTCGTCGCGCATGGAGCCGCCCGGTTGAATGACGGCAACCGCGCCCGAGGCGGCCAGCACGTCCACGCCGTCGCGGAAGGGGAAGAAGGCGTCCGACGCAACCACGGAACCTGCGAGTGATAGCCCGGCGTTAGCCGCCTTGATGCTGGCAATGCGGGTGGAGTCGACGCGGCTCATCTGGCCCGCGCCCACGCCCAGGGTCATGCCGCCGCCGCAGAAGACGATGGCGTTGGACTTGACGAACTTTGCGACACGCCAGGCGAAGAGGAGATCCTGAACCTGCGCGGGGGTCGGCGCTTTTTGGGTGACCACCTTCAGGTTCTCCGGCGTGACGCTGAAGGCGTCCGGCGTCTGCGCGAGCAGGCCGCCGCCGACACGCTTGAATTCCAGGGCATGCTGGCCGGTTGCGAGAGGCACTTCCAGGACGCGCAGGTTTTGTTTCGTTTGCAACAATGCCTTGGCGGCTGCAGTAAAGGCGGGGGCGATCAACACTTCGACGAAATGTTTTCTTGCGTTCATGGCTTCAACCACGTCGGCATCGACCGTGTCGTTGAAGGCGATGATGCCGCCAAAGGCGGAAGTGGAATCGGTCTGGAACGCTTTTTCGTAGGCCCCGGACAGGCTGGAGGCGATAGCGACGCCGCAGGGGTTGGCGTGCTTGACGATGACGCAGGCGGGTTCCGGGAAGGCTTTGACGCATTCCCAGGCCGCGTCGGAATCGGCGATATTGTTGTAGGAAAGCTCCTTGCCCTGCCATTGCCGATAGGCGGCGATACTGCCTTGGGGCGCTTGCGGCTCTCGATAGAAAGCGGCCTCCTGGTGCGGGTTTTCGCCGTAGCGCAGGGTTTGCACGCGGTCGAAGGCCAGTTGCAGGCGCTCGGGAAAAATCGACGGAATCGGGGCGGGGACGTGCGGGGTTGCCTCGACGCCAGTTGGCTCGCCGGTAAGCCAGTTGGCAATCATGCCGTCGTAGCGGGCGGTGTGGGTAAAAGCTTTTTTGGCGAGGCCAAAGCGGGTGGCAAGTTGCAACGCGCCACCGTTGGCCTTCATTTCCGTCAGGATGGAGGCGTAGTCCGCCGGGTCGGTGACGATGGCCACGCTGGCGTAATTCTTGGCGGCGGAGCGCACCATCGTGGGGCCGCCGATGTCGATGTTCTCGATGGCGGCTTCCAGCGTGACATCGGACTGGGCGACGGTTTCCCTGAACGGGTAGAGGTTGACGCACACGAGGTCTATCGTCGGAATACTGTGCTCCTCGAGCGTAGCCATGTGTTCCGGCAGGTCGCGGCGGGCGAGAATGCCGCCGTGGACTTTCGGGTGCAGGGTTTTCACGCGGCCATCGAGCATTTCGGGAAAGCCGGTGTAGTCGCCGATTTCGGTGACGGCAAGGCCCGCGTCCTTCAGGAGTCGGGCCGTGCCGCCGGTGGAAAGCAGTTTGACGCCGAGGGCGGCGAGCCCGTGAGCAAATTCGAGGATGTCTCGTTTATCGGAGACAGAAATCAGAGCCTGGGCGATCTTCATCTTGGGAAAAGGCAAAGGAAAAAGCCTGCCCGGACAAGGCTGCCGGACAGGGTATACAGTCAGAGTTTACAGCAGATCGTAGTCCGTCAGTTTGCGGCGCAGGGTGTTGCGGTTGATGCCCAGCAGCCTGGCGGCGGTACTCTGGTTGCCGCTCACATACTTGAGCACGAATTCGAGCATGGGTTTTTCGACGCATTTCATGACCATACCGTAGACCGGCACGGGTTTTTCGCCGTCGAGATCGTTGAAATACTGTTCCAGGGTGCGCACGACGGCGTCGGCTATTCCGTTGTTGCTGCAAGGGTTCATGCGGCTAATTCCCGTAATGTTTCAGCGGTTCCGCCCATCGGGCAGTCGAACCGGTCGCTTGCTTCAGCCAAGCGGCCAAAGAATTCGTCGATGGCTGCGCCCTGGGCGCCGGGATCGTCGAGCTGATTCATGGTACGCCGAAAGGCCGACGATCCGGCAAGCCCTCGTGTGTACCAGGCAATGTGTTTGCGCGCGATTCCGACGCCGGTTTTCTCGCCGTAAAAGGCATGGAGATCGGCTAGGTGCGTGCGACAGATTTGGTGAATTTCACTCACCGGCGGCGCGGGCAGGCATTCGCCGGTCGAGAGAAAATGTTCGATTTCACGGAAAATCCAGGGACGCCCCTGGGCGGCGCGTCCAATCATCAGGCCGGCAGCCGCAGTATGGTCGAGGACGTGACGGGCCTTTTCGGGCGAATGGATGTCGCCGTTGGCAATCACCGGGATGCCGACCCGGCGGACGACTTCGGCGATGGTGTCGTATTCGGCCTCACCCATGTATTGATCGGCGCGGGTACGTCCATGAACGGCGAGCGCGCGCACGCCGCAATCCTCGGCGATGTGGGCGATGTTGACGACGTTTTTGTTGGCGCGGTTCCAGCCGGTTCGCATCTTGAGGGTGACGGGCGTCTCGGGCACGGCGCGCACCACGGCACCGAGAATGCGGGCAACGAGCGACTCGTCCTGCATGAGGGCCGAACCGGCCATGACGTTGCAGATCTTTTTGGCAGGGCAACCCATGTTGATGTCGATGATCTGTGCGCCGCGTTCAGCGTTGTAGCGTGCGGCTTCCGCCAGCATCGCGGGATCGGCCCCGGCGATCTGCACCGAGACCGGCCCCGGCTCCCCGACGTGGTCGGCGCGACGGCGGGTCTTGGCGCTGCCATAGAGCAGGGAGTTGGAAGTCACCATCTCGGAGACCGCCAATCCCGCACCCATGCGTTTGCACAGTGTACGGAAGGGACGATCGGTGACCCCGGCCATAGGGGCGACGAAGAGATTGTTGCGCAGGGCAAAGCCGACGTACTGCATGGGAACGAACCGCAAGAAGGGCGCATATTTTACCCCATGCGGAGCGTGTCGGGCAGGGATAAAAAAACCTTCGGGGCCGGAAGGCCCCGAAGGTTTCGGACGGATTTCTACTGCTTGAGCGGTATTGTCTCCTCGCTCGGCTGTCAGTTGTGGATCGTGTGACGCCGACGGCGAACCACCACACCGAGCATCCCCAGTCCCGCCAGCAGCATCGCGTAGGTTTCGGGTTCCGGAACCGCCGAGATCGAGAAACCGAACTTGAGCGTCGTCTGGTCATACTCTGACGTTCTGAAACCGTAGCAGGTCGTCGTCAGTATCCCTCGGCTGATATCGTTGCATGTCGCTGCATCGAATTGCTGGATGGCGTCGGGTCCGCTGGTCTGGAAATAGTTGAACTGGTACGTCATTCCGTCGTAGGTGAACTCCTTGTAGATCTCGGGCAATACGACAAACGCGAAGAGATCGTCGTCGCAGTTGCCGCCCCATGAGCACTGAGAGCCACTCTTGCCTTCATTCGGCGTTTCGTAGAAATATATCTTGAAGTTGTCGTTGAAGGTTTGCACCGTACTGCCATTGGCGGACAAGGCAACCGACACGTTCATCGTGGCTTGCAGGAGATCGGCGAAGCTCGCGTTAATTGCGTTGTTGGTGTGCCGGAACATGTTGACCATTGAGACGCTGGAATCGGTGAAAATACTTCCAGCCCCTTGCGGATTGGTGATGTACAGGCTGCTGCGAGCGTAGCTCGAATTTGCGCCGGTACCCAATTTATAGTCATCCACCCCGTACTTGGAACCCCAACTGAGCAGGGTGCTCGTATCTTTAGTCTCCGACCAGAGATGTGTGCTGGGAGCGAAAACGGGCTTGTCAGAGCCAGTCAATACCCAAGCCATGTCGATCTCGTAGCTCCAGACATCGACGACTGCCGCCTGTGAAGCCGAAGCCGCACACGCCAGAACGCTGGCAACGACCAACTTGCGAATCATTCCTCTTTTCATGACGAAACCTTCCCTGGAGCGTTGGGTTGTGAACCGCAATCCAATCTACGTACATGTACGTAAGTGCTTATATTTAAGCACAAACCGAGCCAATTTGTATCGCATTGATTTTTATGGAAAAAATTTTCCATACAAAAAATGTGTAAAAAATATCGACAAACTGTCGATATTTATGTCCCGTTGCCTGAACGTCGACTGGATATCGATGCGTGACATGGCGAAAAGTCAGGCATAAAAAACCTTCGGGGCCAGGACGGCCCCGAAGGTTTCAGACTGATCCTGCGCGTGTGGCGCAGTCTACAGCGTCGTTCAATTACGGATCGCGTGGCGACGGCGGCGAGCCACGACACCGACCATGCCCAGACCTGCCAGCAACATCGCGTAGGTTTCCGGTTCCGGTACCGCCGTGATCGAGAAAGCGAATTGCACCGGGGTGTTCAAGCCCTCGGTCGTCTTGAAGCCGTAGCATGCGATACCCGCCGCTATGCCAGCCGCTTGGCAGGCAGCCGCCGAGAGAGGCTTGAGATAATCGGTGGACTCGAAGTAGTTGAACGTGTACTCGATTCCATTGTACTCAAACGAGCTGGTGAGATTATCGAGCGTCGGGGCGACGGAGATAATCGCGAAAATGTCGTCGTCACACAAACCATAGCCGCACTGTAGCCCTGTGTTCGGTGTTTCCTTGAAATGCACCTCGAAGGATCGGCTAATTGGATACAGGGAACCGATACCGGGAATGCCCAGATCGACCGATACGGTGAGTCTGGCCAGTTCGAGGGACGGGTAAACGCTCCAGATGGGGTTGTTATAGTGCGTAAACATGTTGGCGGCCACCGAACCCCCGTTGGTGGTGATCGTCCCGCTGGCGTACGACGTGGTGATTTCCAGTGCGCTACGGTTCCTGGCGTAATCGGCGTCATCCTCATCCAGCTTAACGTTGTCCCCCTTGTAGCTGCCTTCCAGCGCACCCCAACTCAGCAGTGTATCGGTGATGGTTGTCCCACCAGGATAACCCACCGCACCCGCATCCGGACGGAAGTGAACGCTGGAAGTGTCCCATTGCAGATTGAGCGTGTAGACCCACGTATCCTCGATGGCCGCTTGTGAAGCGGAAGCCGCGAAAGCCAGTACGCTGGCGACGGCAAGTTTACTGACTGTTTTGGTGCTCATGATGCGTCCTTTCGTAAGAAGCAAGTAAAAAAGTCTTGGTGGCAGATACAAGCACAAATCGGGCCGGATTTTATCTTATTGATTTTTTGAATAAAAAATTGTCAACTGCTTGAATGTGTAAAGTAAATCGACAATGAAATTCATCCCCTGGCCGACTGCCTGAGCGCCAGCCGGATTCCCGATATGACGGCAGTCTGTCAGGGACAAAAAAGCCTTCGTGACCGAAGAACTCCGAAGGCTTCTGGCGAACCTGAGCTTGCGGCGCAGTGCTGCGCCGCAAGTTTGCTCAGTTGTGAAGCGCGTTGCGTCGACGACGGGCAATGGCGCCAACCATACCCAGGCCAGCCAACAGCATCGCGTAGGTTTCAGGCTCCGGAACCGCCGCAGCCGCCGAAACCGTCGATACCGTGAGGCCGAACGGAACGGTTGTCTGATGGCTATACGATGGATACCCTGCTGGAGGCCATTGCGTCGTGACGCCGTAGCAGGGTGTCGACAGTGCTCCTCTGCTCATGTTGCTGCATGTCTGCGCGCTGAGCCGTTCGACGGCTTCGCGTCCGAAGGTCGGGAAGAAGTCGAGCGCATAAATCATTCCGTCGTATTCGAACTCATGATGGATCTGGGGGGTTTCTTCAAACACGAACCCCCCATCCGATCCCTGATAAAAATATATCTTGAAGTCGTGATCCACGGTTTCCACGAGGGAACCGAAGGCGGTCAAATCGACCGTCACGTTCAACGTGGCTTCCAGCAGGTGGACGACCGAAGGAATTTGTTTATGGGTGTGCCGGACACTGTTGACCCATGCGATATTGGAGTCGGTGGCAATGCTCCCGACGGAGTGGCCCGGAAAGACGATTGCCAGACTGCTGCGATTCGGGGTTCCGTCATGGGGACGCCAATCGTCCCTGCCACCCAGGTAACCCCAACTGAGCATGCTGGGCGTAGCCAGGGTTGAGTACGTATCGGGATAGAGGTTATTGGTGAAAACGGGCTGGTTCCATGTCATGCTGACATCGTAGTACCAGGCTCCGACAGGCGCAGCTTGCGAGACTGAAGCCGCGCAGGCCACGAGGCCGGCGGTCAACAATTTGAAGATTGCCCTTTTTTGCATGATGAAACTCTCCTTTTGGAATATAGGTCGCCAGCGTCAATTCAATAAATGCCAAGGGCGCATGCTGGCGAGATTCGTATTTATAGGTCTTATTATTAAGCAATAATCTTGCCAAATACATAAGTCAATGATTATTAAAAGATATGACAGTGTTGACAAAAAATAAGTGTAAAAATTCTCGACTCATTTTGGTGTCGACGATTGAAACAATATATCGAAAAACAAATATACTGATCGCAAAATATATAGTGTTTATTGTGGAAAGTACTGATATAAACTGAAATATTCCTTATCGAATTATTTCGATCCTGCCGCAGCGACTCCGAACAGCTTATCCCCTGGCCAACTGTCTGAGCGCCAGCCGGATGCCTTCGGCGACTTCCACGCCGTCGGCGAGTTCTTTCATGGCGGCAAGCGCCTCCCGCTCGTTGTAGCCCAGGGCGAGCAGGGCATCGAGAATGTCGCTCCGGTTGTTTGAATCCGATGCGCCGGAGCGGAGCGCCTGTTCCCGCAGTCCGGGGAATGCGTCGAGTTTGCCGCGTAGCTCCAGGAGCAAGCGTTCGGCGGTTTTTTTGCCGATACCGGGGATTTTCACCAGTCGGCCGGTTTCCTGGAGCGCGACGGCCTGGGCCAGTTCGTTGACCGGCAAGCCGGAGAGCACCGCCAGGGCCGTGCGTGCGCCGATGCCGGAGATTCGGATGAGTTGACGAAAAACCGCGCGTTCCTCGGGAGTGGCGAAACCATAGAGAAAATGTCCGTCTTCGCGGACGCTGAAATGGGTGTGAAGGTTCACCTTCTCGCCGCAAGCGGGCAGATCGCAGAAGGTGCTCATCGGCACGTCGATTTCATAGCCGATGTCTCCAGCCTCGACGAGAATTTGCGGCGGTTTTTTTTCCAGCAGGGTACCCGAGATGCGTCCGATCATGACGGCTTTCTTCCTTCGGCAGAATCAAAAACTCCCCTCTCCCGCTTGTTGGGAGAGGAGTTGGAGGAGAGGGTGCTTAAACGTCGAACCCCGACTCTACCGCCATTGGGTGAAAGACAGGTTTTCGGTCAGCCAGTTTTCCAGTTCCTCCGGCGGCAGCGGGGGGGAAAACAGGTTGCCCTGGACGATCTGGTAGCCCTGGGCCTTGAGCAGGTTGCGTTGTGTCGAGTGCTCGACCCCTTCGGCGACGACCAGAAGGCCCATGCTGTCGCCAATGTGAATGATGGCGTTGGTCAGCGCCCGCGTGGAGCGGTCGCGGCCAAGGTCTCGCACGAAGGATTGATCGAGCTTGAGCTCATTGACCGGCAGATTGCGCAGATAGGCAAGGCTGGAATAGCCGGTTCCGAAATCGTCGATCGACAGACGCACGCCGAGGGCGCGGATTTCGTTGATGGTTCGTATCACGTTCGGATTGGAATCCATCAACACGCCTTCTGTGATTTCGATCAGGAGGTCGCTGGGAAGCATGCCGTGGGAACGAAGAATGGCTTCGACGTATTGCGGCAGCTTCAGGTTGTGAAAATCGGTGGGTGACAGGTTGACCGATACGGACGGAAGGGTGAAGCCGCGCATACGCCATTGCGCAAACTGACGACAGGCTTCGTTCAGCACCCACTGGCTCAGGTAATTCATCAAGCCGCTTTTCTCGGCCAGCGGGATGAAACGGGACGGAGAAATGTGCCCAAGACGGGGATCGTTCCAGCGCGCGAGCGCTTCGATGCCATGCAGCCGATGGGTTTCGATGTTGATCTGTGGTTGATAGTAGAGTCTGAGCTGGTTGGTTTCGAGTGCTTCGCGCAGGCTCGATTCGAGCGCGAAACGCTCCTTGGCGATCTGGTTCAACTGACCGCTGAAGAAGCTGAAGCAGCCCCGGCCCTTTTGTTTGGCCTGATACATTGCCATGTCGGCTGCATGGATCAGGGTATCCATGTCGCGCCCGTTTTCCGGGAACAGGCTGATGCCGATGCTGGCGGCCGGAGTCAGGGGGATATCTCCGACCTGGCATGGCTCGGAGAGCACGGCGAGCAGCCGTCCGGCGAGGTCGGTGGCGTGCATGCTGTCGCATTGGGTTAGAACGATGACAAACTCGTCCCCCGAATAACGACAGAGAATGTCCACTTCGCGTATCGCTTCGCTCAAGCGTTCGGCGACGATGCACAGCAAGGCATCCCCGGCAGGATGCCCAAGAGAATCGTTGACCTGCTTGAAGTGGTCGACATCGATGAACAATACCGCCAGTTGCGAATTGTCTCGGGTAGCCTGGGCAATGGCCTGATTGGCATGGACATACAACAGGCTGCGGTTGGGCAGGTTGGTGAGACTGTCGAAAAAGGCCAAATGATGGATACGCGCGCGCGACTCCGCCTGCTCCATCGCCATCGTGCACAGGGAGGAAGCGACTTCGGCCAGTTGCGCATGTAATTTGTTCGGTCGTCGACATACGCGGTAGTAAAAGGCCAGGACGCCGATCACACGACCGTTGCGCGCCTTGATTGGAATCGCCCAGCACGACTTGTAGCCCAGTTCCAGCGTCTCGAGTCTGGCAACAGTCCAACCGGGATCGTTTTCGATGTCCCTTGCGAGCACGGATTCGCCACGGAAAGCGGCAAGCCCCAGACAGGTGGTCTGGGGGCGGGGTTCGATACCGTCTATCTGGCCGATGTATTCGGTCGGAAACCCCGGTGCGGCCAACGTGCGCAACAGGCCGCTTCTGTCGATCTGCGCAATGGTGGCGGAGATTTCGGGCGCAATATGCGCAATTTCCTGACAGAGCAGGTTCAGGACCTCTTGCAGCGATTCCGTTTGCGCCATGACCTGGAGGACGTGGTAGCGCAACGTCTTGTATACCTTGTTGAGCGTAATGTTCTTGGCAACGACCAGGTACAGGATGTGGGTTGTCTCGATACGTGAAACGGATATTTCGGCCCATACCCGCGTGTGATTGGGGCGCTCGATGGGTAATTCAACATGGTGACCGACGAGAAGGTCGATGCCGGACTGGCCTGGGAACGGAGTTTGTTGATCGTCTTTCAGGGGAGGCATCAGAAGCGAGATGTTGGCTCCCTGTACGGTATCCCGCCTGCGTCCCCATAGCCGCTCGGCATTGCCGTTGAAAAAAACAATCTCGTCATTTTCGTCAATTATTATGACGGCATTTTCTGCCTGTTCGAGAATCTGCGGATAAAATTGTTTTATCGACATACTGGTTGTGCAACCAACTGACGCAATTTCGGGTAGCGCCGGGTTTGGATGTTTTTTGCTGTAAAACTGCTGCCGGGGAAGATTTGTCAGCTTCCCCTTTTTTGTTTTGTCGAGCGGTGACGATGTGCCTGAAGAAAGTGAGATTTTCATGTTTTTGCACTGAATGAAGGCACTTCTGCAGGAATGAACAAAGTAGCCGGGAAAATTCCCATGGGAATTTGTCTGCTTCAGGGCGAGATGCGATAACGGGTCGGATCGGCGATGTTCGCAGCCAGGAAACCCGCGCGGCGTAAGCGACATGCATCGCAGTGCCCGCAGGCTTGCCCTGTGTCGTCTGCCTGATAGCATGAAACGGTCAGCCCATAATCAACCCCCAGGGCGACTCCCTGGAGAATGATTTCAGCTTTGGAAAGCTCGATCAGTGGCGCGTGAATGAACAGCGGGCGACCTTCCACGCCAGCCTTGGTGGCAAGACAGGCCATTGCCTGAAAAGCCGCGATGAATTCCGGTCGGCAATCCGGATAGCCGGAGTAATCCACGGCGTTGACCCCGATGAAAATATCGCTTGCGCCAAGCGTCTCGGCCCAAGCCAGCGCCATCGACAGCATGACGGTATTGCGTGCGGGAACATAGGTGACGGGTATACCGCTGCTTTTGAGATCGTCGCATCCGCTCCCTTCCGGGACGGCGATGCCGTGATCGGTCAGGGCAGAGCCGCCGAACTGCCCGAGTTCGACCTGGGCCAGCCTGTATTCATGGGCGCCCAGCGCGGAAGCGACGCGGCGCGCGGCGGCGATCTCGGCGACGTGACGCTGGCCGTATGCCACAGTCATGGCGTGGCACTCGAAACCTTGCTGTCTGGCAAGCGCGAGACAGGTCGCGGAGTCTAGACCTCCCGAGAGCAGGATGACGGCACGCGGCGGAGAAGGCATGGCGGGTTTGTGGGGAGGGGAATGGATTTAACGCCCTCTGATGTTTTGCCAAAGAACTTTGTGTAATTGGAGTTGAAAGCGCACCGGGAGACGGTCACGCACGATCCATTCAGCCAGACGCGCGGGATCGAGTTGACCGGCGACCGGCGACAGCAGCACCGGGCAGCGTTCCGCCAGACACAGGGATGAGATTTGTTCTCGCGCCCATAGGTAGTCGTCTTCATCGGCGAGCACGATCTTTATTTCGTCCTGTGCGTTCAGATGCGGGATATTTTCGTAACGATTGCGCTCGTGCTCACCCGATCCGGGAGCCTTGAGATCGACGATCCGGGACACTCTCGGATCGATGCCGCTGATGTCGAACGCGCCGCCGGTCTCCAATGAGACCGAATAACCGGCATCGCACAATGCGCTGAGCAGCGCGGAACAGGCTGGTTGTGCGAGCGGTTCGCCGCCTGTCACACAGACGTAATGGAGCGCGTACTCGGCAACATCATTGAGTATCGTTTCCAGGTCGAGGTTTTCTCCGCCGCGAAAGGCGTATTCGGTATCGCACCAGACACAACGCAAGGGGCAGCCGGTCAGACGCACGAATACCGTAGGCAGGCCGGTGCGCGTCGACTCTCCCTGCAAGGAGGCAAAGATTTCCGAGACGCGCAACGTGTGGTCTTGCCCGGAGGGCATCGTTCAACGTGAAGCTGAAGAGGAAAGGTGCTGCTTGGCTGTTTTGGCCGCGTTGGATGAAGGATAGCGGTCAATCAGCGATTGCAGTGTTTGCCTGGCGGTGCGCCGGTCATTGATGGCAAGCTGACCATTGGCCAGACCGAGCATGGCGTCGGGCGCAACCGCGCTCTTGGGCCAGCGCCCGAGCACGGTGTTGAAGTGTTTGTTGGCGGCGGCAACGTTCTTGGCCTGCAAGGCGGCGTTACCAGCCCAGAAATGGGCTTCGGGCAAGTTGCCGCTATCCGGGTTGCCGTTGATGTAGGCATCGAGTTCGACAAGTGCTTCGGCAGAGCGGCCTTCTTTCAGCAGACCGAGCGCAGCTTCGTAACCGCCAGCGCCGCCCGTTTGGGCGGGGGCGGCGCTTTGTGCGTTCGTTTCAGACTGACGCATCCGGTTGTCGAGGTCACGGTAAAAATCGAGCTGTCGCGCTTTGAGCGTCTCGATTTCGTTGAGCAACACCTCGTTCTGACCGCGCAGGCGGGCAAGCTCGGCACGCATCTCCTCGATCTGATTGGCCAGCTCGAATTGACCATTGGAAAAGGTTTCGAGCCGGCCATTGACCTCCTGCCTCAGATTGTTGATCTGCTGGCGGGCTTCCGAATCGCTCAACAGGCCCGCCTGTGCGGAACCGGCCAGGAAAAGCGCGGCAAACGCCGCCAGGGGCAGGAGATGTTTCATTGCAGATCTACCTTAAATAGACGAAGTCACCACGACGGTTCTGGGCGTAACAATCTTCCGTGGATGCGGTGCAACGCGGATGTTCCTTGCCCAGGCTGACCGCTTCCATCTGTGAGTCGTTTACGCCCTGCCTTCTCAGGGCCTGACGCACAGCTTCGGCGCGCTTCTGGCCGAGAGCGAGATTATACTCGCGGCTGCCGCGTGCGTCTGCATTGCCCTGAATGGTCACTTTGCGGGCAGGTTGCTGGCTCAGATGCCGGGCATGGGAGTCGACCACGGGGCGACCCTCGGAGCGAATGATGTAGCTGTCATAATCGAAGTAGACGCTTTCCTGGGAAAGGCCGGCTCCTCCATCACGGAGGTTGCGGCCATCAGTGCGTCCTGTGGTCACGGTGGCAACTTGTGATCCATCCTTCAAGCCATCCTGATTGTCGGCGGTCTCGTCGGTCGGCGTGGTTGGACATCCGCTAAGCGTGAGGATCAGCAGGGAGGGAAGCAGCAGTTTTTTCATGATACATCTCCGGTGAGTGAAACAGGATTGAAAAGAGGGGAACTACTTCAGCATCGGGCCCCAGGCAGGTTCTCGCACATCGCCGGCTTGTATTGAAAGGCGTTGTTTGACCCGGCCATCCGCAGATACTGCCGACAACATGCCTTTGCCGCCGGATACGGTGGCGTAAAGGATCATGTTGCTGTTGGGGGCAAAACTGGGCGATTCGTCGCTCGACGAATCCGAAAGAATGCTGGTCTGACGACTGCTCAAATCCAGTACGGCAATCTGGAAACCCCCGCTCTGGCGAGTCATGAATGTCAACTTCTTGCCGTCGGGCGAGGGGCGTGGCGTGACGTTGTAGCCGCCCTCGAACGTCATGCGTTCGACGTTGCCGCCGGCCACATTGAGCCGGTAGATCTGCGGGCCGCCGCTACGGTCGGAGGTGAAGTAAATGTATTGTCCATCGGGCGACCATGCCGGTTCGGTGTCGATACCGGAGGATGTCATCATCCGCCGCGCGCCGGAGCCGTCGGCGTTGATGAGGTAGATTTGCGACAGGCCATCCTTGGTGAGCACCACTGCGAGCCGCCGCCCGTCCGGCGCCCAGGCCGGCGCGGAGTTGGAACCCTTGAAGTTGGCCAATACCCTACGCTGGCCGGTGGCGAGCGTATGCACATAGACGACGGGTTTCTGGGCCTCGAACGAGACGTAGGCGATCTGCTGCCCGTCCGGCGACCATGTCGGCGAGATGATCGACTCGGAGGAACGAAGCGCCGTTTGGGCGTTCATGCCGTCGGAGTCGGCGATGTGCAGTTCATAGCGCGAACCGCTCTTGACGACATAGGCGATACGGGTGGCGAAGTACCCAGGCATGCCGGTGAGTTTTTCGTAGATGAAATCGGCGATCTTGTGGCCGACCAGGCGATATTGTGCCGGCGTCATCTGCAGCGACATTCCGCCCAGTGGACCCTTGGTCGTATCGAAGAGGCGGAAGCGGACTTCATAACGCCCGCCGGATGAGGGAATGACCGAGGCGGGCACGACTGCATCGGCTCCGCGAGCCGCCATCGCAGGGAGATCGGGGGGGGTCGATTCCGGCAGCGTCATGGGGCTGATGTCGATGAGACTGAACATGCCGCTGTTTTTGAGGTCGGCGCGCACGACTTCGGAGACGGAGTTCGGCAGGCTGCCTTCTTTCTCGAAAACCGGGACGATGATCGGGATGACTTGCACACACGAGCCGAGTTGCTCACACGTGCCGGTGACCTCGAGTTTGAGCGCGTCTTGCGCACGCGCGCCTGCCATAGCCAGACAAGCCAGGAGAAGGGTGCACACAAGCCGGAGAAGGCTGTCGAAAATGACGCTGATACGGGAGTGGGTGACGATGTTGATCATGGCGCAATAGCTGAAAGTTGAAGGGATTATACCTCTAAAATATTTATTTTAACCATATATCGAGCATGACTGTCGTCATATTTAGAAAAATGTATCATAAATGTTTCAGTCTTCCAGTGGCTTGAAGGTGACTTCGAGCTTTTTTTGGAACAGATTGCGGTTGTCAGGCGGCGGCAAGGGGTCGGATTTTTTGATCGCGCGCTCGATCGCTTCGTCGAGCGCACGATTGCCTGAAGATTGTCTGAGTCTGACGCTGATGACTTCACCGCCTCTGCTGGTCATGACCTGCTCGATTTCAAACACGGCCACAGGTTTGCCGGACAAGCCGGGGGGGGGGATCAGATTGCGCCGAACCTTGGCGGCGATGGCTGCCTTGTAGGCGGCAAGTCCGACTGGGTCGCCAGCACTGCCAGTTCCCGGTGAACCCTGTCGTCCTCCCCCTGCTTCCAGGAGATCGGTAGCCCTCTTGGCCTCGGCAGTGCGCGCGATGGTCTGATCGAGTTTTTGATCAAGCTTGAGGTCGATCGGCTTGAGGGGTGGCTCAGGCTTCGGTTTGGGTTTGGGTTTTTCCGGCTCGGGCTTCGGTTTGGGTTTTTCCGGTTCGGGCTTCGGTTTGGGTTTGGGTTTCTCCGGCTCGGGTTTTTTGTCAGGTTTTTTCGTGGCAATCTCAGGTTCGGGTTCTGGCACCGGAGGAGGCTCGGGTTTGGGAGGTTCGGGTTCGGGCTTGGGCGGCTCCGGCGGAGGAGCAGGCAGGGCGGCAGTGGGGCCGGGGCCGACAGGCGCGCCGACCAGCCCGACTTCGAGCGTTCCGGGTGATTCGATCTTCCACGCGAACCCGTAGACCAGAAACACGACCAGCCCAACATGGACTGCAATGGTGAGGACGAGCGATAGAACCCTTCGCGGTGGCGCCTGGACAGGACGATGATCTGACCGGAGAGCGTTCATTTACCTGTGTTGCCTGATCTCGTCTGCAGGCTGACTTTTTTTGCCCCCTCGCTACGTGCCGCTTCGAGTACGTCGATCACTCTCTGGTACGGCAAGTCATTGTGGGCAGCGATAAGAATGGGGTGATCGGTTTTAACCAGTTTTGCCAGTTCGCGCTGGAATTCGAGATTCGAGAGCGGAGTGGCCTTATCGTTGACAGTGCGTTTGAGCGCAAGTTTCCCATCCTTGTCGACTTCGATGATTGCGGCTTCCACCGGCGGCGCGGCCAAGGGGCCTGCCGTGGGAACGTCGATGTTGCCGGACTGCATCATGGGGGACGACACCATGAAGATGACCAGCAACACCAACATGACGTCGATGTAGGGGACGACGTTGATCTCGTTCTTTTGGCGGCGTTTTCTCATAAGAGGAGGGCGATTTCAGCGCAGGTTGCGTTGGAGGATGTTGGAGAATTCTTCCATGAAGCTCTCGAAGCGGATACCGAGCCGGTCGATGTCATGGGCGAAGCGGTTGTAGGCCACGACGGCGGGAATGGCTGCGAACAGCCCGATTGCCGTGGCGATCAGCGCCTCGGCGATTCCAGGCGCAACGTGAGTCAGCGTGACCCCGCCGACTTCCTTGGCCAATCCCCGGAAGGCGTTCATGATGCCCCACACCGTACCGAACAGGCCGATGTAGGGCGATACCGAACCGACCGAGGCCAGGAAGGCGAGATGGGAATCGAGATCGTCAACCTCGCGCTGGTAGGTGGCTCGCATCGCGCGACGGGATCCGTCGATGGTGGCGGCGTGGTCGTGGCTCTTGGTACGCAGCTTGGTGAACTCACGGTACCCCGCCTCGAAGATGCGTTCCATGCCGCCGCTGCGGAAACGCCCGCCCGCTGCCGCCTGATACATCAGGTCGAGATCGCCGCCGCTCCAGAAATCGCGCTCGAAACGGTTGGCCTTGGATTGCGCGGATTTGATCTGGAACCACTTGCGGAATATCCAGTACCACGACACGACGGAAAGCAGGACGAGCAGGCCCATGACCAACTGGACGAGAACGCTGGCCTGCTTGACCATTTCAATGATGGAAAGATCTTGAATAATGCTTGGAGTTGGCATTGGAATCAGTGAATTGAGAGTTGATCGTTGAGCCGGACGCGAACTGCTTCCGGCCAGGGAACGGGACGGCCATTGCCGGGTGAAACGGAGGCGATCCTGACCTCGGCAGTAAACAGCAGCTTGTCCCCGCGAAAGATACGTTGGAAGAATAATACACTAACATTTCGCACGTCATGGATCGTGCTGATCACGGTCAGGTCGTCGTCGAGGCGGGCCGGAGCGAGATAATCGGCCCGCACGCTGCGCACGACGAAAAGCGGGCCGCCAGCCTCGAGCAACTGCCGTTGCCCAAAACCGAGCGAGCGCAGCCATTCAGTGCGGGCGCGCTCGCAAAAACGCAGGTAGTTGGCGTAATACACGACACCGCCCGCATCGGTATCCTCGTAGTAGATACGTATTGGAAAGACGAAGGCAGGCGGCTGCGTGGCGTTGACAGGGATTCGGGCAGGCGAAAGGGACGGTGAACTCATGCACATCCCATTATTTTAACCGAGTCGCGCACGACATGTCGATTATTGTCGAATCTTGCCTTTACAACCTGGAGAAAATGTTGATGCATTGCCCCGATAAGTAACCTCTTAACAACCCCTCCTGGCAGCGCGTAGCGAAGCGAAGTCGCTGCAATCCACACATCACATGGATCCTGCGACTTCGCGCAGGATGACAAGCGGTGGATGCTTAAGTTGTTCAGAGGTTCCATAAGGGAAGATGCGAAACGTGACACAGAAGTACGCTGCAAAAACGTGAGCCTGGTGCTATGCTTGACAGCCTCCCGGTGTGTCGATACCCAACGCAATAAATTTTTGATTTGACCGGTTTCCCAGCGTGGCTTTCAATATCAATCCCTTCAAGAAAACTCCCACGAACCAGCCGTCGCAGCCCGGTTTTTCTCGTCCATCCGGCGCGGGCGGCAGCAGTGCGCCGCAAAAGCCCGATCTCTCCGGACTCGATTTTTCCAACATCAGCCAGCAGGGCGCAATCGAGGTCACGGAAATCGCCACGGGCATCGGCGTCGTCTACGAGGAAGCCGCAGTCCTTTATGCCAACGGGAACGACCGTGACGCCGAGCAGCTTCTTACGGCTGTTTTCGACGACCCCACGGCCACGGTGGGCGAAGGACTCTGGATGATGCTGCTTGATCTCTATCGACTGACCGGGCAGCGCGAGCGGTTCGATGCCAGGGTGATCGACTATGCCCGCCGTTTCGAGCGTTCTCCCCCGGCCTGGGAAGACTTGTCGGTTCAGCCCGCAAAGCGGCGCACCGAAGCGGCTGCCCTGATCAATCTGCCTGCCGCGCTGAGTGCGCAGACGGCGCAGCAACTCCAGCAAATCTGCGTGATTGGCCGCAAGAGCGGCACGCTTCGCGTCGACCTCGGGCGGGTGCGCTCCATCGACGATCAGGGCTGTTCGCTGGTCAGGCAGACGTTGGCGCAACTGACGACCGATCGGGTCAGGCTGACCATCTTCAATGCGTCCAGGCTCGTCGACCTGCTCTCGCCCAGGGTCAAGCCTGGGCAGGCCGAGAACCGCGATTACTGGATGCTGATGCTGGAGATGTTGAAATACACGGGCGAGAGCTCGCGCTTCGAGGATCTGGCGGTCGATTACGCCGTAACTTTCGAGGAATCTCCGCCGTCATGGGAACAGAAACAACTCTCATCGGGTGAAGAACAACCCGCTGTCGGCGAAGACTCTCCCGGACATGGCGAGGAAGAATTCTTTTTTGATGGCGAACTGACCGGATCGAGCAGCGAGACGATCCGCAAACTGGATGAGTTCGCCTCCGCACGGCAGATGGTTGCAGTCGATTGCGGTCAGTTGCGGCGGGTCGATTTCGTGGCGGCGGGAACCTTGTTCAATGCGCTTGCCTCACTTCAGGCACGCGGCAAGCTCGTCCAGTTGCACAAGGTCAACGCAATGGTCGGCGCGCTGATGCGAGTCATGAGCATCGACCAGGTGGCACAGGTGATGTTGCGCGGTTGACATCCGTGGTGCGGCGCGTCCTTTCGCAGTCGGTTGGAGCGCGCCGGTACGTTACAATTCTCTTTTTTTCCGAACACAGGGGCATATCCCCGACAAGGCATTCATGGAACAGTATCACGGTACGACCATCCTTTCGGTTCGCCGTGGCCGCCGGGTCGCGCTTGGCGGCGACGGTCAGGTCACGCTTGGCAACATCGTCATCAAGGCGTCCGCGCGCAAGGTGCGCACTCTCTTTGAAGGGCGCATTCTTGCTGGTTTCGCCGGAGGCACAGCGGACGCTTTCACCCTGTTCGAGCGGTTCGAGGCCAAGCTCGAAAAGCATCAGGGCAACCTGATGCGCAGCGCGGTGGAACTTGCCAAGGACTGGCGCACCGACCGCATGTTGCGGCGGCTGGAAGCCATGCTGGCCGTGGCGGATCGTGAGCACTCGCTGGTGATTACCGGCAACGGCGACGTGCTCGAACCCGAACAGGGCATCGTCGCCATTGGCAGCGGCGGCCCCTACGCACAGGCAGCCGCGCGGGCGCTGCTCGAAAACACCGAGTTGACGCCCAGGGAGATCGTCTCGAAATCCCTGATGATCGCTGCCGATCTGTGCATTTACACCAATCAAAGTCACGTCATCGAGGAACTGGACGAATGAGTGAAACCATGAGCCGGATGACTCCGGCAGAAATCGTCTCCGAACTCGACAAGCACATCGTCGGCCAGCACAAGGCCAAGCGGGTCGTGGCGGTTGCGTTGCGCAGCCGTTGGCGACGCGCGCAGGTAGCCGAGCCGCTGCGCAGCGAGATCACCCCCAAGAACATCCTGATGATCGGCCCGACCGGCGTGGGCAAGACCGAAATTGCCCGCCGTCTCGCCCGTCTGACGCAGGCTCCGTTCATCAAGGTCGAAGCCACCAAGTTCACGGAAGTGGGCTATGTCGGACGCGACGTGGACACGATCATCCGCGATCTGGCGGAAGTCGCCGTCAAGGACGGACGCGAGCGCGCCATGAGGCTCGTTCGGGATCGCGCGATCGACGCCGCCGAAGATCGGGTGCTCGATGCGCTTTTGCCTCCGGTGCGCGAGCGCATCGAAGACGACGGCGTCAGGGCCCAGGACAGCGGCACGCGGCAGAAATTCCGCAAGAAGCTGCGCGAAGGCGATCTCAACGACAAGGAAATCGACCTTGAAGTTGCCTCTTCCTTCATGCACGCCGAGATTTTCGCCCCGCCGGGCATGGAAGAACTGACCCAGCAGATCCAGGGCATGTTTCAGAACATGGGGGGCAACAAAAAGAAAATGCGGCGGCTGCGGATTGCGGAAGCCATGCGGCTCCTGACCGATGAAGAAGCCGCAAAACTCATCAACGACGATGAAATCAAAAGCGAGGCCCTGCGCGCGGTCGAGCAGGACGGCATCGTTTTTCTCGATGAAATCGACAAAATCGCCACGCGCAGTGAAGCGCATGGCGCGGATGTCTCCCGTCAGGGCGTGCAGCGCGACCTGCTGCCGCTGGTCGAAGGCGCAACGGTCTCGACCAAGTACGGCATGGTCAAGACCGATCACATTCTCTTCATTGCCAGTGGCGCATTCCACCTCTCGCGCCCGAGCGATCTGATTCCCGAGTTGCAGGGACGTTTCCCGATCCGCGTCGAGCTAAATTCGCTGTCGGTGGAGGATTTCGAGCGTATCCTGACCTGCACCGACGCCTGTCTTACCCGCCAATACGAGGCTCTGCTCGCCACGGACGGCGTCACCCTGAAATTCACCGAAGACGGCATTCGTCGTCTGGCGGAGATTGCCTTTCAGGTCAATGAGAAAACCGAGAACATCGGCGCGCGCAGGCTCTACACGGTGATGGAAAAACTCCTCGAAGAAATCTCTTTCGAGGCCGGCAATGGCAAGGCCGAAGTCCTCACGGTGGACACCGCCTATGTCGACGCCCGTCTCGAAGGCGTGGCGGGGCGTGAAGACCTTGCCCGGTACGTGCTCTGAGAGAGAAGCGGCCCCTCTCCCGCTTGCGGGAGAGGGGAGCCACAAACGCTGGAGGCAGTACAATGCGCCATCCCAACCCAGGAAGTTGTTTTTGCGATGTCCACCCCCCC
>Ga0099364_10001045_pt1 | contig 46428 bp, 35 predicted proteins | sample TergutTh196P3_FD_73070 | JGI IMG/M metagenome (GOLD analysis project Ga0099364, IMG submission 73070) | Microcerotermes parvus P3 segment gut microbial communities from Pointe-Noire, Republic of the Congo - Th196 P3 | ecosystem: Host-associated > Arthropoda: Insects > Digestive system > Gut ...
CCGCCGAGTGAGCCGACTGTTGCATATGCTCCGCCGGTGATCATTTTCTGGTTATGCTGTGCGCCTGTTATGGTCATAAGGTCGGCATCAATCAGGCCTTCCCTGTACCATCTTGCCATTGTCTCTACCCATTGCCTGTAATTGGGATGGATATTTCCATAACGAATTTCATTTGTCTGATGATCCATATAGAATTCATTAAGGAAGCCGAAACCGGGCATGAACATACGACCCCTATTACTCCAGGGCATGGAGAAGGGAGCCTGTGCGCCGTCGTTTCGGAATGCAACAAGCATTCTGTACCAGTCATCCATTGTTTCCGGTTCTGCTATGTTGAGTCTATCCAGAATGTCTTTGCGAACCATCATTCCCTGGGAATAGAGCAGATCCTCATGACCGCGGATGAAGGGGAATACATAGAGATTGCCTTCGTCTGTTCTAACCATGCGGTTAAAGTCCGGCCTGTCCCTAAGCAGGTTTCTAAGGTTTGGTGCATATTGCTCAACTACATCATTAAGGGCAATAATTACATTGTCCCCGATATAACGCTCCGGTCCGCCCGGGACTGTGAGCCAGTTATATTCGATGATGTCCGGCATATCGAAGCCCGATGCAACCAACAGGTTAAAGGCTTCCGCCACTGTACCGGTTGTCGGATGCTCGTATTCCACCCTGATCCCTGTTTGTCTTGTAAGCTCCTGACCAAGCGGAGTATCTCCAAAATTGGTATAGTTGGGGCTTATGTTTCCGTGCAGATTCAACCAGTATTTAAGTACCGTATCGCCTGCATTAACAGGATACTGACCGACAGGGGTACTGGTTGTACCTGCCGCACCCTGTTGCCTCTGACAGCCAATAAACACAAGGCTGCCAAATAGAATTAATAATACAAATACTAAAGAAATGGTTCTTTTCATTTAAACCTCCAAGTAAAAATAACTACGAAATCCCAAAGAAATCGTGGAATCCCACAGGATCCCTGTTTTGAATGCTATCAGCCTATCCATTTTTAGTCAATAATAATGCGTTTATGTGTTGTATTTTATTGATATTTATCCAATAAAACTTGCAAAAATGTCAAAAAGGGGTACATAATCTATATATTCCCTATTAGAGGAGAGAAAAATGAGCAGCAAACTGGCAAAAACATTAAAAAAAGATATGCAGAGAAATTATTCACTGTATATCATCATTATTCCGGTAATTGTCTACTTTATACTGTTCCAATATAAGCCCATGTACGGAGCACTCATTGCTTTTCAGCGCTTTGTTCCTACAAGGGGTTTTTATGGCAGCGAATGGGTTGGGTTTGACAATTTTATACGGTTCTTTAACGATCCCTTCTTTTTTAGAATCGTTAGAAATACCCTCTTATTGAATGTTTATCAATTATTTTGGGGTTTTCCTGCACCCATCATACTGGCTCTTTTGTTGAATGAGGTTCGTCATTCAAAGTTTAAAAGGACAATCCAGACCATCACCTATCTTCCCCACTTTATTTCCATTATTGTTATAACTGGCTTAATAAGAGACTTTACCCTTTCCACCGGTTTTATTAACGATGTTATAGAAATGATGGGGGGCGAAAGAATGCCCCTACTTATACAGCCCCATCTTTACCGAACAATTTATGTTGGCTCGGGAATCTGGCAAAGTGTGGGCTGGGGAACGATAATTTACCTTGCTGCCCTTTCCGGGGTAGACCCCCAGTTATATGAAGCGGCAATGATAGACGGCGCTGGCAAGATAAGGCAGTTATGGAATGTTACCCTGCCATCCATAGCACCGACAATAATCATCCTTTTGATATTGCGGATAGGAGGGCTGATGAGCGAGGGCTACGAAAAAACCCTCCTTCTTTACAGCGAACCTGTATATGATGTGGCGGACATTATCTCCACCTATGTGTACAGGACGGGGCTTTTGCAGACCAACTGGAGTTATTCCACCGCCATTGGGCTCTTTAATTCTGTAATAAACTTTTCCCTGTTGATTATCGCCAACAGGATCAGCCGTCAGGTTTCGGAAACCAGTCTTTGGTAGGAGGGAGAATATGAAATTTAAATTCAGCAGTGCACAGCACTCTCTTGGCGAAAATATTTTCATGCTCTTTAATTATGCCTTTCTTGTTTTTATGGCCGTAATAACCGCATATCCCATGTGGCATGTATTAATGGGCTCCTTCAGCGAAAACTTTCGCATAATGGCACATACGGGGCTTCTCTTTGTTCCGGCAGGCTTTAGTACCGCATCCTACGAGGTTGTTTTTAACAATCCAATGATCATCCGCGGGTATATGAATACCCTCTTTCTGCTTGTTGTCGGTGTGGTGCTTTCCCTTTTTATGACATCCCTTTGTGCATATTTTCTTTCCCGAAAGAATGTCTACTTTAAAAAACCCATCATGCTCATGGTAACAATTACGATGTTCTTCTCCGGAGGCATGATTCCAGCCTATCTTAATCTTATGGATCTTGGTCTTTTGGGAAATCATTGGGGACTCATTCTTCCCGGCATGATAAATGTTTTTAACATGATAATAATGAGGACTTCCTTTAATACAATTCCCGAGTCCCTAAGCGAAGCTGCATATATAGACGGAGCCGGTCATATGCAGATTCTCTTCAAGGTTATCCTTCCACTGTCCAAGGCAGTAATTGCTGTAATGATTCTCTATTACGGACTTTCCATCTGGAATTCCTGGTTCTGGGCGAGTGTTATAAGACTGCCAAGGGAACTCCTTCCCCTGCAGGTAATACTCCGTGAATTGCTTATTCAGAACCAATCCATAGAGATGATGGATTATGAAGGCGTTACCGAAACAATCAAATATGCGACAATCATTGTTGCCACTGTTCCCATTCTTACCCTCTATCCATTCCTGCAGAAGTACTTTACAAGAGGTGTTTTGATTGGAGGAATAAAGGGTTAGAGGATTAAACAGCCTGTCTTGAAAAAAAGACAGGCATTAACCCGGGAGCCGGGAGCTGCCGGCAGAAGCTGCTTGCATTATATTAATTGCAGTATCATAATCCATAATTAATACCGCATCTTTAATCTGTTCTATTATACTCTTTAATTTTCCGCCGGGCTTTAATGCATTTAATTTTTCCATTCCTTCATCTATCGCCGGAAAATTGCTTTCCAGAAAAGCTTTCTTTAATTCCGAAAACACGGATGAAAATTTTTCCGTTTCTTCAGGGCTCATGTTTTCTTCATCACCATTTAAAGCGCGATGATTTTCGAAGGCATTTATAAGGCTGTTTTTAAGGGTATTTAGTTCTTCAAGAAAGAATGGTAGATTTGCCGTACAGAATTCAATATCATTTTTTCCTGCTGCCTTTTCCAGAGCCTGTGCTTTGGAGGAGAGCTCTGCGGCACCGATATTTGCAAGGGAGCCTTTCATGCTATGAACTTCTATGACAAAACTCCGTACTTCCCCGGAGGAAAGATAGCTTATTAATTTTCCGGGGCATTTTTCCATTTCCTTAATTATTAGCCGCAATGATTTTTCGTAAACATCCTTTTGAAAAGAAACCAGCTCTAATCCTGTTTTTAAGGAAAGCTCTTTTATTTTAGAAAGATTCTGCCATAAGGGGTTTTCCAATAATGGATTGTCTTCTTCAATGGAAGGGGAAAGGCTTTCCGGGTTTTGGGTAATTACGAGTTTTTCCTTCGGGAGCCAGTCTATTAATACCTTGTTAAACCAGTCTTTTTTTACCGGCTTTATCAAGAGATCGTTCATGCCGGCGGCAAGGAATTCATCCTTTACATCCGAAATTGCATTGGCAGTAAATGCAATCACCGGCACATTAAGACCCGATTGCCGTAGTATTTTTACCGTTTCCACTCCGTTAAGTTCCGGCATCATATGATCCATAAAGACAAGATCGTAATCGTTCTTTTTTATCAGTTCTATGGCTTCCATTCCGGATAGGGCTGTCTCGGCGGCAATATCACATTGCCGTAAAAGTCCTGCGGCAACATTAAGGTTAATTGTATTGTCATCCACAACCAGAACCCTTGCCTTTGGCGCACTGATATTAATTTCCAAAAGAGATGTCTTTTGAATTTGATTTTCATCCCCTTTTACCAACGGCACTTCCACAAAAAAGACGGTGCCTTCTCCGTAAATACTTTCCAGGGAAATGCTTCCTTCCATTAATTCTATAAGGGACTTTGTAATGGACAGCCCAAGCCCCGTTCCTTCCTTGGTGCGGTTCCTTAAGGAATCGAATTGTATAAAAGGATCGAATAACATGGGGAGATCCTTCTCTTGTATTCCAATGCCGGTATCGCTTATCTGGAAGCAAAGCTTTTCTTCTGTTGCGCTTACCTTTAGGGTTATTAAACCTTCGTTTGTAAATTTAATTGCATTTCCAAGCAGGTTTAAAATTACCTGCCTTAGCCTTATGTCCGATCCAAAAATATAGCGAGGAAGTTCTCCTTCTATTTCCTGCCTGTAAGTTACCTTTTTATTTTTTAACAGGAACTGAACCATGGTGTTTATTTTTCCAAGAAAGATTTCAAAATCAAAATGAATGGGAACAAGGTCAAGCTTTCCTGACTGTGTTTTGGAGAAATCCAGTATGTCATTAATGATATTCAAAAGCGACATTGCAGATTCATGAATGTCCTGAACATGGCTAAGGCGGAGTTCATTCTCTTCCCTGTTATTTTTATTTTCCGAAAGGAGCAGCTCAGACATTCCGATAATCGCATTCATCGGAGTGCGGATTTCATGGCTCATGGATGCAAGAAAAGCAGACTTTGCCTTGTTTGCCGTTTCCGCATCTTCGGTGGCAATGCGCCGCTCCGAACTGGATACCGCAAGAGCCATAAGGTCGGCAAGTGATGATGCGAAATTCTGTTCTTCCAGTAGCCATTCGCGCCTGGATGGATGTTCTGAAGAAATATCCTGCTCTATATTTACAAGGGCAACCATTCTGCCGTTATTGCGTACAGGCACATCAATAATTGCGCATACATCAGAGCTGTAATCCCTTTGCAATGCAGAAAGCAGTCTGGCTCTCGATACATCGTTTATTACAATCTGTCTTTCGCTTTCCAGGGAATTTATGTATTCGCCGTGCCCTGTTAAATCTACATCATCCTGAACAATAAAATCCCCTGTCTTTTCATCATAGCAGCATATATTAACAAGTGTATTTTTATCATCGCTGATATTCCAGATGCCCACCCTTGATGCATTTAAAACCCTGCAGCCTTCCTCTGCCAAAAAACGTGCCGCTTCCGGAAGATAACCGGATGAGATGTCAGGCGACATTGTTATTCTTGAGAGGGCACGGCTAAGCCTTCTTGCATATTCATAGCCGGATTTTTCCGCTTCCAGTCTTGCAAGATCGCGTAGATCCTCCGTATAGCCGATTACAAGAAAGTCGTTATTGTAGGACACCCTTACAAGGGTAACTTCGGCAGGGAGGGGAGTGCCATCCGGAAGCTGATGCATCCAGTTAAATACACATTTTCCTTCTTCAAAGGCTCTGTTTACAAATCCAATGGCCTTGTCCATTGAATTCATTCCGTCAGGCTGGAATTCCGGGGAGCAGTCCCTAATAAATCTTTCTATATATTCTTCTTTGTTATTAAAACCGTAAAGTCTTACCGCTTCTTCGTTGCAGTCTATTGTATTAAGATTCCTGTCCCATATCTGCGTGCTTATGGGAGAAGAATCCAGCATCAACCTTGCCTGCTCGTGAAGCCTGGTTGCCGCTTCTTCCAGAGTCTTGCGGTTTGTAATGTCAGACGCTACACCCAAGAGGCCGGATATTCTTCCGTCCTGGATAAGAGGAGTTCTTGTTATCTCCCTTGCACGCAGGCTTCCGTCTGCATACCTGTACCAGCCTTCTGTAGTTAATGTTATGCCATCATCAAAAACTTTTTTGTCCAGTTCCGAAAACTCATTCTCTGCATCCTGTTCTATAATATTTAATTCTCCAAGGCTTTTTCCTATTAACTGTGATTCTGATATATTAAAATCTTCAAGGAGCTTTGTATTACTGCTTGTATATAAATTGTTTAGATCTTTTGTATAAACCATTACAGGTATGGAATTGTAAATTGCAGCAAGAACAGCAGCCTGTTCGGAAATCTGATTCCTTTTTTTTCTGTCCCTTAAATAAAGGCTTGTCAAAAAAAATAGCATTAGGAATAGGGCTGCAGCAGTACCAATGGCTCTCGGCACCTGGGCTTCCGCAGTCCTTAACCTGTAATCATAGGTACGCCTAAGCCAGAGGCTGGATATGGTCTCTGTGTCTATATGGTCGAGTGCCTTGTTTACAATCGACAGGAGGATCTCTTCATCCCTGTTAAATCCCAGTGAAGACTGCAAGCTATTATCGAATAACACATTTATTTTATAGCCGGAAAGCTCCCTGTAATTCGTAAGACTTAGAAGCCTGAAACCTATGGTCATGATCATGTCCACTTCGCCGCCTGTAAGTGCATTAAAGACGGCATCCTGTCCCTCGTATTCGGTAAAGTACCTATGTCCGGGAAACCATCTATGAAAAAGCTCCGTATGTACCGTTCCCCTGTTCAAGCCCACCCTGGTATTCATTATTTCGTTCATGTTTATGTATGGATGATCCATTCGGGAAATAAGGGCGGATTGGTCTGTAATGAATGCCGTATCCGGCCAAAGAAAGTGTCCCTCTCTTGCAGGAGAGCGGATTAATTCGGTAATTATCTTTGCTTCTCCTTCCTCTAACATTCTTAAGAGTTCGGAAAAATCCATTCTTGTGTTATTTATCAGGCGAAAGTCCATTCCGGTAATTGCTTCAATTTCGTTTAATACATCAATACTTATTCCCTGCCATTGCTCATCCCTTACGTTAAAAAAACTTAAGGGATAATTATCGTATTCGGCAACAAAGGGAATAATCCTGTTATTGTTTATATATTCCTGTTCTTCATATGTAAGATGAATGAAAAAATTATTTCTTTTGTATTGATTCTCCCCCCTCCGGTAAAGCTCGTTTAAGTAAAGACTCGCATTATTGTTAAGGGCTTTTTGCAATACTGAAATAAAGGGCATTAATTCCGGTTCCTGTGCGGAAATAGAAACAGGAAAGGAGGTAAGGGGCAGAAAGGTGGTTGAAAAAACATCGTCGTAAACATCAAAGATAAGGGCGTCTATGGATTCTGCTACAATTGCATCCACCTCTCCGGCCGAAAGTAATTCATAGGCTTCTATATAATTATCCACAAATACCGGGATAAAATCCTGATATGCCCTATGCATGACATAGGAAATTGTTGTGCTGTTTACGTTTAACGCATAAAGGGGCAGGCGGCTTTGGGAAATTATAGAAAGGGGAGTGCTGCCTCTAAGCCGGAAATAGTTTACCGGCCGCCTTATTATGGCATCTGTCATTAAAAAGATCTCCATGTTAGCCGCAGATCCCGGCAGATGCCCCGTAAAATCTATTTCCGAATTTTCCAGACCATGTAGCAGTTCATCCCATGTATGGAGTGAAATTAGAAAGGGAATGCCGAAAAAATCGCTTAGCCATTCGCTTATAAGGCTGCCAAAGCCGCTTATTTCCCCGGTTCTGTCCAAAAATGCTTCCGTACTCGGCACCATGCCGTAAACAAAGAATTCTCTGTTTCTTTTTATTTCTTCTATCGCATTTATTTCCTCGGTTGTAATTCCGGGAACGTCCCTATAGGTGTGGAAATATCCTTCCATCGGAAAAAGAAAATCATCGTCTATTTCGCATGAGACAGATAAAACGGCGATTAATATGCAGATTAAAATGTATATGGGCAGGAAGTGGAATTTCAATTAACGGCTCCTTTTTTTGCGGCCTCCTTTATTTCCGAAGAGCGGCTTAAAAAAAGATCTGTCAGTTCCGGGTCAAACTGGCTGCCCCTGCCTTCCCTTATTATGTTCATTGCCTCCTCATGAGAAAATGCCTTTTTATATGGGCGTTCTGTTACCAATGCATCGTAAACATCCGCCAATGTCATCATTCTTGCCTGAAGGGGAATTTCTTTCTCTTTAAGGCCTTCCGGATAACCCTTTCCATCCCATCTTTCATGGTGAAGATGGCAGAGAATTTTTGCATAGTTTAAAAAGGTTTCGTTTGGCACTTTTAGCTGAAGGCTTTCCAGAAGAAGCTTGCCGTATAAGGCATGACTCTTCATTATAGTGAACTCTTCGTCGGTCAGTTTATCCTTTTTTAGTAATATAAGATCGGGTATTTTAATTTTTCCTACATCGTGCAGGGCGGCGGATTTAAAAAAGGCATCCAAATCCCATTTGGTACATTCCTCCCTGAATGTCTCCGTCTCTTCCATTGCGCCATACAGGAGTTTTAAATACTCCTGAACCCTTTCAACGTGCTGACCAGTTTCTTCGTCACGGAATTCTACCATTTCCGCCGCCCAGAGAATTATTGCATTTTGAAGCTGGTTAATATCATTGGTTCTGTCAGCAACCATTTCCGAAAGGTTTTCATTTATTTTCCTTAATTCGTTTTTCTGGCTCTGTAAAAGCAGGTGCAATTCAATACGTTTTAAGAGCAGGGGAGGGGAGAAGGGCTTGCTTATATAATCCACTGCGCCAAGGGAAAAGCCCAGAATTTCGTTTTCCATTTCGCTCTTGCCGGTTAAAAAAATTACCGGAATATCCATTGTATCGCTATTGGATTTTAATTTCTTTATTATGTCATAACCGCTTTGGCCGGGCATTTCTATGTCCAGCAGAATTAATGCAGGTTTATTTTTTTCCAATACCTGTAAAAGTTTTTCTCCGGAAGGAATTGTTAGTACATTGTATTTTTCCTGTAAATGGTTTTTTCCCACATTCAGGTAAATGGGATTGTCATCTACCAGAAAAATATAGGTTTTTTCTTCTGTCATTTTTCTCTCTGTTGTTAAAGAAGGGCCTCTATGTCCAGCTCTCCTGCACTTCCCGGCATATTTAGTCCCCAGTTTTCCAGTAGTTGAGGATGCAGTTCGCCGAATACACCTATTGCCTCTCCCCTGTATAAGATTGCCGCTGCCCTGCCCGGAATAAAGCGTTTGTCGGTGCTTTCTTCAAGATCGTATTCACGGCCAAGATAGTAAAAGAGGGTTTGTATCTGGGAGGAAATGGTATTGAAATTTGCTTCCCTGTCGGTATGCAAAAATCCCATATACTGTCTTGTTACAGAACCGTAATTATCGTCTTCGCATTTATAGGCAATCTTTCCAACTTCGAAAATTTTATGCGGATATGAAACATGGCCGGACGCTGCTTCGCTTTCCATTAGGGAGCTGATTACAGAATCCCTGACATATTCATAATTTTCCGTCATTGGATTTGTTATGCGCAATATTTTGCTGCCGTCCCCCAGCATTTTTCCCACCAGGTTTTTTCCCGAGCCAAGATAATTGTAGATCATTTCCTGAAAACCAAGTCCCGTCATTAATTCCTTTACAACACGGCTATAGAGGGTAATGGGGCTTAACCGTCCCACGGTAAAATCGTGGGGGCGTTCCGGTTTAAAGGACATAAGACCCCTGCCCATCATTACATCTTCCATTACATCCACAGAGTGAAGGAAGTCGTTTCTATATTCGGGAGGCTCCGCAAATATTCCTTCAAGAATAATATCTTCGCCTTTTTCCCTGTCTTTTCCTGCCTCTGCTCTTACTCCCATTTTTGCCAGTGCTTTAATACATTCATCCGCACTCAATTTTTCTCCGAGGAATTTTTCTATTCTTTTAAGGGAGCAAAAAACCCTTTCCTGAAAATAATATGGGCTTATGCATTTTCTTCCAAAGACCGTATCATAATCATACTCAATCATTATTGGTTCTATTGTAAAACCATTGTCCGCCAGATCGCAGGCAACTATGGAAGCAGCCAAATTCAGGGATTTAAGCTCTATGCCTGTAAGCTCTACAAATATATCAGAATCTCCTACCTGCACTTCTCCAAGATCACTTGAGTTTATAATCGGAGGATAGGAAAGAATACGGTTTTCCGAATCCACCAGAAGGGGATGTATTTTTTCATTTTCCAGAATGGAAGCAAATTCCCTGCCCTTCGGATGTTTTTTTAGTATGTCCGAAAGGTTTAACTTCCCTTCCCATTGAAGCGGCTCAAAGGATGCCGTTTGCGGATCCACACCCTTATATATTATTGGCCATTTTATAATTTCGGTGCGGTAAATGCCCATGGAAATTGAGCGTCTCTTCCTTCCGAAATTCCATGCAAGTTTTTCCTGGGTTTGAATTATATCCTTTAAAAGGGGATCTGTTATTTTTATGCCTCTGGCAATAAAGCCTGTTAAAAATGGCCTAACCTTTGAAACAGATTTTTCTATAATTATTTTATGGGTACTTTCCTTAAGATTTCCTTTCCTTGAAAAGAAGGGATAGGATGGCAGGGAAGGAGCAGGAAGATGATAAAGCCTTAACTGGCGTGCTATTCCTGCCGTGCTCCATAAATCGGGTCTATTTGTATCGTTAAGTTCTATTTTAAGAAGGGGTTCTTTAAGAAGAATTTCCTTTCCGTCCGAATCTTCCGGATTCCAGGGAGAATCAAGCTCCGCCTTGGCACAGACCAAAGCTTCTTCAAATTCTTCCCCTGTATCCCATTTTCGTTCCGCTAATTTAAAAAAATTTTCTCTGTTAATTTCTATCTTTGGCATAGCTGGATAATATAATAAATGCCGATTAATTAAAAGACTTGTAATTTTATGAATTTATATTAAAATATGTAATGGATGAATATTCCTAAAGGCGGTTTTTTAATTTACCAAATGAAAAAAATATGCTTTCTTGTCTTATTTTTCATATTTGTTGGCATGTCTTTTGCTCAGGAAATACCGAATAGGGATATATTTCTTGAAGGAACAGCCGTAACCGAACGCCAAAGGTCTTTTTTCTATGATAATTTCCTTATGGAAGGAAACGCACTCGGCTATTTTTTCGTTACCGACCGAAGTTTGGCTGGATACACTGTCAGATTTGCCGTAGAGCCCCACCTAATAACCTATTCAGACGGCTCCACTGAACCTGCTCCTCCGGAGGATGGACAATACATCATTACCCTAAGGTTAATCAGAAATACCGACAACTTCGAAATGACCAGTCTGGGTTTTTCATTTAATGAACTTGAAGAAATGTACGAGTTTAACCAGTATATTTTATTCAGAACAATTGTTAGCATTCCCCCTGCAGATGATGATGGTGTTTCTGCCATAGTCAACAATAACTGGCGGCGAAACCGGCTCTACCTTAGGGTCTCCATCGATTACCCGATAAGATTCTTTTTACTTCAAAGGAGCAGCGACCTTATTGGCGGAGTTGGTGTTTACAGCGGCACCTTTAGTTCACCAACCGGTGTCTCACCAATGGATCATAAATTTTTGGCACTTCCCGGAGCAACATTCGGGCTGGAATTCCAGTTTATTGACTGGTTAAGCATAGAACCTTATTTCAGCGTCTTTCTTGGAGATACCAATAGAACCATGTTTATTAATATGCAGGCAGGAGGCAATCTAAAGTACCATATTAATTTTTTTCAGGACGTTGTTTTGGCTCCCTATTTAACATTTGCCTATGATATTACTCAATCCAGTGCTTTTGCCTATTGGCCAAAAATGGCGGCAGGCGGCGGTTTTCAGGTTCTTGTTAGGGGGACAGAATACGGTTCATTCTTCCTTAATGTAAGTTATTTAATGAGTCTTGGCTTAAGCCGCATGCATAATCCCCTAATTGCTCTTTATCCAAATCCTCCCACCATTGGTTATAGACATCATTCGATTAGTTTTAGTTTTGGCTACAGGCACGGCTTTATACGCAGATAACGTCCGGTACAGTGTTTTGCCCATGGGGAATTAAACATAGCATCAATGAAAAGCGGAAGGCATTGCCCAAATATGCAGCCAGCTCCGGAACCCTCACCAATTCTTCGAATTGCTGAGAATCCTCATTGCTGGCTGCTATTTACGAGATGAAAACCTTCCGCATTCTTTATCATGCATTACTGTCCATGGGCAAAGAAAAAGTAGTCATGGGTAGCCTACTGTTTACATGAAGAGAACCTTCCGCTCTACTATGCACCAGTACATACCCAATATAGCTTTTTTCATATGTTCCGACATGTCGGAAGATTCCGGATCGCAAAGTTTCCGAGATGTCGGAAACTTTTTATTTGGTAGTTTTTACAAAAAAAATATTTCAAAAACACAAGTGCCATGCAGGTGGGTGCCGTAATAGCTATATTTCCAATGGAGGTACTATGGCTATTCATAATACTGCTGACAATAGTTTTAAACGAATCTTTGATGACCATCGGCTCTTTGTCGACTTCATCAGGGATTTCATCAAGATCGATATTCTGGAAAATATCAAACCGGAAGATATCGAAGACATAAGCGAGCGTTTCCTTCCACTCTTTCAGGAAAGCCGGGACGCAGATACAGTCAAGCGGATCAATTTGAAAGATGAAACTCCTCTCTTTGTAATCGCCATTCTGGAGCATGAATCAAAGGTGAACTATCGATCCAGTTTCAAGATGTTGCAATACATCTGCCTTGTCCTTGATGCCTGGGAAAAAGAGGCTGATATAAAGGACTTGGGTTCAAGCCAGAGAAAGGATTTTAAGTATCCCCCTGTACTGCCCATCATTTTTTATGATGGCAGGGACAGATGGACAGCGGAACGTAACTTTTTAAATCGCACCCATCTATCGAATGTTTTCGAAAAATATATTCCCAAATTTGAGTATGAACTTGTGAACCTTAATGATTACAGTGAAGAAGAAATCATGGGCTTTGGGGATGCATTGTCTCTTGTACTCTTAATCGATAAGATTCGTGGAAACAAAGGAGAAACCTTACTGCATAAATTACCTGACGACTATGTAAAAAAGTTATCCTTGCAAATTCCTGAAAGCATGGTTAAGCTGTTAAGTGATGTAATACAGGTTCTTCTAAACAAGAGTGGTTTAGATCATCATGAAATAGATAAATATGTGGATTATGTTGAAAAGCCGGAGAGCAAGGAGCATATCGGTATGTTTGAAGCAGTGATAGAAAGCATAATAGAGGGACGCGAGGAAGCCAAGAGAGAAGGTCAAGAAGAGGAACGCCAGAAGAATCAAAATGAACTACTTGAAAATGCCAGAAAAGCTTTAGCAAAAGGAATCCCTATTGATGTAATTCATGAGATAACAGGTTTGGATATGGAAATCATGAAGAGCCTTATACAAGATGTAAATAATTAATTTAGAAAACAACCATTTTACAAACGGAAGGTAAGGGTAAGCAGATGGAAGGCATTTATTGTAAAGCAGGCTGCTCCTTTGCCCATGTGGAATAATAACAAAGCATAATTAAATAGAGGGTACGGGAGCAGTCACTCTTACTATAGCAAGCGGAAGGCACATCTTAATATGCAGCCAGCTCCGGGAGCCTGCCCATTCTTCGAATGGACAGCCCCCTCATTGCTGGCTGCAATTTACTAGAAGAATACCTTCCGCCTAACAGTGTACTAATTCACCGCATTGCCTACTTAAACATTACTGTCCATGGGCAAAGAAAAAGTAGTCGTGGGTAGCTTACAATCCCAGAGAGGATAACCTTCCACTGATCAATAATTTGCCAAAGCAGAACCTTCTGCATAACCTGAAAACAACAATTTGCCGTTGACAAAATATTGAACTCAATATTACAGATGGAAAGGTTGTTCTGGAAATGTTAGGCTGGAATGAGGGGATTCGCCCGTTTAGAATAAACAGGCGAAGTTCCCGGACCAGCCTAACTTATAGTAGTGCCTTTCCATCATGTATTTTTTCCAAGAGCAAGAGAGATACTGTAGTTTTCAGATGTTCCGACATGTCGGAAGATTCATGTTCGCAAAGTTTCCGAGATGTCGGAAACTTTTTATTTGGTAGTTTTTTCTAAAAATATTTCAATAAACACAAGTGCCATGCATATCAGTGCCGTAATAAGGAGGAGGAAACTATGAAAAAGTTTTTATTCTCTTTAGACGATGATCCCTTCGATATAAGACGGGATGCTGTTTTTAAAGCTGTGTTTACAAAAGATACACAGGAATCCCGGGGAGCCCTATCCAAGCTTGTCTCCGCACTTGTAAGAAAAGAACTCAGTATAATTTCTGTACTTGCCAATGAACCCCCGATTGATAATACCAGTGACAGACAAATCAGGTATGATATAAACTGCAGGGCAAATAATGGTGAATTGATAATTGTAGAAATGTGCTTTGTTCCCAAGTCCTATGAGATTAAACGCCTGGAGTATTACTTAGCTAAACTCTTTAGCGGACAGGAGTTAAAAGGAAGCAATGTAAACTATAATGATTGTAAAGATGCATACCAGATAGCTATCCTTGCAAATAAAAAGCTCTTTTCAGATGAACATTATTATCATTGTTTTAAATACTATGATAATGAAAGACAAATTGATTATGACGGAAGCACAAGAATAATAACCCTGGAGTTGGAAAAATTGGGAAAGGTAGTAGAAAAGCCAACGGAAGAAATGACAGATTCGGAGAAGTGGGCAATATTCTTTGAATATTTGACGTTGAAAGACAAACGGAGTATAATAAACGAGATAATAGAAAAAGAAGAGGGCATATCCATGGCAAGCCAGGTATTAATGACAGTAAGCGAGGATGAAGAAGAACGCGCCCGAATAATGCGGGATGAGAAAATAGAACTGGATTACAAAAGCGGTCTTGTAGAGGCGAAGAGAGAAGGTAAACTGGAAATAATAGAACTGCTTAAAAGTGGAAAATCGCCGGAAGAGATTATAAAAGAATATGGTAATATATAGACTAGCGGTCTGGATATGGAAATCATTAAGAGCCTGGTATTGTAGCCTGCTCCGATGCAATCACCCATAAGCTCACCCTTTTCCCATGCAGAATATAAACAAGACATCAAATAAAAAGGGGGTAACAGACCCGCAAAACATGCTCGTAAACTCGCAAATTTTTTGCGTGCCCGTTCCCCTCCTTTTCAATAAAATTCCTGTTAATACATTTTCCATCATGGGAAAAGTGATTTAATACGGATATATACATCGGCTCATTACTGGCTGCTATTTACGAGAAGATAACCTTCCACTGATCAATAATTTGCCAAAGCAGAACCTTCTGCATTACCTGAAAACAACAATTTGCTGTTGACAAAATATTGAACTCAATATTACAGATGGAAAGGCTGTTCTGGAAATGTTAGGCTGGAATGAGGGGATTCGCCCGTTTAGAATAAACAGGCGAAGTTCCCGGACCAGCCTAACTTATAGTAGTGCCTTTCCATCTATGTATTTTTTCATATGTTCCGACATGTCGGAAGATTCCAGACTGCAAAGTTTCCGAGATGTCGGAAACTCTTAATTTGGCAGTTTTCCCAAAAAATATTCCAAAAAACACAAGTGCCATGCATATCAGTGCCGTAATAAGATCAGAATAATGTGGGATGAGAAAATAGAACCGGATATAAAAGCGGTCTGGATAAATGCCTGATTAAAGAATTAAGAAGCTGACAAAAAAAAGGGCTGCCCCGACCATGTGGTTAAGGCAGCCGCTTGCTAATTAAGACTTAAGTGTTATGGGTTAACTGTTACAATTACCCTTGCACTGTAAGGAACAGGAGTTGTTTCATCTGTGTATACAAGAATTTCTACATCATAAACAATAGGATCCTGATGGATTCCATAGAACGGTGCACCAGGCCTTGTGTCTACGAGAAGAGTATTTCCGGTATTTGTAATCGCAACACCATTGACCTTCCATTGCCATGTAGCAGCATTGATTGTTACTCCGGATGGCAAGCCGCTTACACTAGCAGTAATAGTTTGATTAAAAGCGCCTTGAGTTGTAGTTACATCTGAAATTGTTATAGCGGTTCCATCAGGTACAAGGTTAACTGTAATGTTTCCGACAGCATCGTCCCAGCGGGCATACCATGTGGTAGCTGCAAGTACAAGGTCAGATGCTGCTAATTGAGTGCCGTGACCATCGGCGGTGCCGGGGGTAACCTGATTTGCTACCCAGCCTTCAAAAGTATAATTGGTTAAGACAAGTCCTGTTACATCAGGCAAAATGGTTTGGCCGCCCGGGATGTAAACCTGTGTTAAAGCGGTTGTATTTCCACCTATATTACCTGTGTTAAGATTGTAGGTTACTGTGTATGGTACAGCTCTGTAATCATTAACAGTTATTGCGGAAGGAGCAAAGTGACTGGTTTGATGCTGGAAAATATGAAGAGCATGGGTTTGTATAAACCTGGCTGTGTGGGCACCACCTTCGTTTATATTAAGATGATTATAGGTTCTTGTAAGGTTAATTTCAACTGTATAGTAACCGGGTTGAAGAAGCTGGGATCCGGCACTCCCTGATGTTAATGCTGGAGTTTGTACTGTAGCACCTGTGTCATTTCTAATTGTCATTGTTTGGGTTGTACTTGCAGGAAAAGTTATGTCCCAGGTAAAAGTACCATTGTCAGTACCTGTGGGTGCAGTAAGACGGAAATCCAGTACTAATGTTGCTGTTGAGTTACTTATCACTACACCGGTAGCACTAAAGGTTGCCACAGGTCTACCTGAAGAATTAGCATCTAAATAAGCAGTTGCCAAAATATCGTATGTACCTTCGGGTAATGTAATATTAGTTCCTAACTGCGCTTTGGTAAAGGTTACATCAGGTGTGGATGTTCCACCGGTAAATTCCAATTTAAAAGATTCAAAATCTGTAGCAGCAGTGTTTGGCAATATAGTCCTCTCAAGTGCATCACCAAGGATGACCCTCAATGTCCCCATGCCCTCCGGTACATTATTCTGTCCCAGGTTGCCGAAATTGGCTATCGGGATTGGGCAGCTAATAAAAACAAGGGTAATTGCCATTAAAAACAAGGGCAATAATACCGCTTTTCCAATTTTCCTTTGTTTTACGTTCATTTTTTTCTCCTTAATAATTAATTTAATTAATTAATCCTCAATGTAAAATATGTGCTATAGGGTTTTCCCTCCCTATATGTAACCAATGATATATGATAAACCGCAGGCGGTACAATGTCAAATGGGGCTGCCCATGGCAATATGTCAATATAAGATAAAGTGGCAAAAGGAAGGGTAGCACTGTCCAATAGCCATGAATGGTTGGAATATAATGACTGGTTCTGAAAACTTATCGTGATACTTGCACCCATTGCTATATTTATTGTATCTCCCTTATTTATTAAAGTCATGTTTGTATAGGGAGGGGGTCCCCATTGAATTATGGGAGTAAGGTCTGCCGGCGGTTCATAATCAATTACTATTCCTCCTCCGCCAATCAGATCCTGAACCTTGGGATCGTTAAAAAAGGGAGTTAGATCCATGGGTCCAAAACAAGACATACCTGTCATTAAAATAGTTAAAATTGGAAATATGTAGAAAAATGTTTTGTAATGGGTTTTTTTCATAGTTTCCCTACTATATAATCTACAATTAATTAAGGTTTTAGTCAAATTCCCTTTGATTTATATGTTTCATATATGGAAAATTTATCACTTATGGTGCAATATCTAGATATGAATATTATTGTTGCACCGGATTCATTTAAGGGAAATATGAGTGCTCCTCTTGCAGCTTCCATTATAGAGGAAGGAATTAAATCGGTATATAAAAAGGCAAAGGTTATTAAGATTCCTCTTGCAGATGGAGGGGAGGGTACTGCCAAAGCGGTAACCGAAGCTGCAGGCGGTAAATTTATAGATGTAATTGTAAAAGGCCCCCTTGGAAAAAAGGTTAAAACCAGCTTTGGATTGATTGATAAGGGAAGGGTGGCTGTTTTGGATATGGCCAGTGCTTCCGGAATAGAGCTTTTAAAGAGGGAAGAACTTAACCCGATGAAGGCCTGCTCTTATGGAACAGGAGAATTGATAAAAGCTGCTCTGGATACAGGAGCCAAAGAACTGATAATCGGTATTGGCGGAAGTGCAACCAGCGAAGGCGGCATAGGGATGATTACTGCCCTTGGCTTTAAGGTTTTGGACAAGGACGGCAAACCTGTCGGCTTTGGCGGAGAAGCTCTTGCCAAAGTGGCTTCCATAGATGCTTCTGGTGCAGACAAACGTCTTAAAAATGTCGAAATAAAAGTGGCATGTGATGTTACAAATCCGCTTTTGGGACCAAAGGGAGCGGCAGCAATTTTCGGTCCTCAAAAAGGAGCCACTCCGGAAATGATAAAAATCCTCGATGCCGGCCTTGCAAAGCTTGGCAGGGCATACAAGACAGCCGGACTCTCCGATACTGTGGAACTTCCCGGAGACGGGGCAGCAGGAGGCATGGGAGCTGCGCTCAGGATTTGTCTTGGAGCAAAAATGGAATCGGGTGCCATGCTCGTTATGCGCCATGCAGGCTTCTTTAAACATCTGGACAAGACCGATCTTGTAATAACCGGCGAAGGCATGACAGACGATCAAACGGCAGGCGGAAAACTTTGCTCCGTAGTTGCAAGGGAGAGCCGTAAACTTGGCATTCCCGTTGCGCTCATATCCGGAGGCCTAAGGGGCAATCCTCTCATTCTTCTGGACACATTCGATTATGCCGTTTCCATTGCCTGCGGCCAGACCTCCCTCGATGCGATGATTAGGGACAGTAAAAGGGATCTTGGCTTTGCTGCACGCAACCTTGTCCGCTCCATTTTAATGGGCAAAAAGTTAAATGAAAAAACCCGCTGAAGAAGGCGGTTCCGGCACGGGTAACGACGGTTCCGGCACTGATAGCGGAAGTTCCGGCGAAGAAAGCCGGAATAATGGGGATCAAAATAGGGATCGTAATAGAGATCGTAATAGAGATCTCTTAAAGCATGGTTCAAGCCTCTCCCTTCTTACACTTGTTTCAAGGGTATTGGGGCTTGCGAGGGAAATGACCAAGGCAGCCTTCCTTGGAACAACCGCTCTTTCGGATGCCTTCTCCGTAGCCTTCATGATACCCAATCTCCTGCGGCGTCTTTTTGCCGAAGGCTCCATAGCCGTTGCCTTTATTCCCACTTTTAAGGAATACCTGCTAAAAGAGAACAGGGAGGAGACAAAGGAATTTTTATCCTGCTTCCTTACCTTTCTTACATTCTTTGTTAGCCTGACTGTAATTGCCGGAATTATTATCTGCCCAATTATAATAAGATTTTTTGGATTGGAAGAATTTAACGAAACCGTTTTTCTTACAAGATTAATGTTTCCCTTCCTTGCATTTATTTCGCTGGCTGCTTTCTTTCAGGGCATTCTAAACGGTCTTAGAATTTTTACTCCCTCCGGTCTTGCGCCCATACTGTTAAACCTTATAACAATAGTTTCCACCTATGTTTTAAGTCCCCATATGGAGAACCCTGCCAGAGCCATGGCTACAGGAATAATAATCGGCGGTGCCATGGAAGCTCTAATTCAACTTCCCTTTGTATTAAAACATAAAATGAAGCTAAGGTTTTTCTTTACAGGAATTAAAAAGGCAATTAATAATCCGGGAACTAGAAAGGTTCTGATTCTGATTGGCCCTACGATTATCGGGATGGCAGCCTACCAGTTAAACGATCTTGTTTCCACAGCCCTTGCAGGCAATGCAGGTTCCGGCATTGTTTCTAGCCTGCAATATTCGTTAAGGCTGCAGGAGCTAATCCTCGGAATCTTTGCGGTATCCATAGGAACGGTGCTTTTGCCCGATCTTGCAGAATATGCAAAAACAGGACAGTGGGAGATTTTTACCGGGAATCTCACTTCTGCAATAAATATTATCGCGCTAATCTGCATTCCCATAACTTTTTTTGCACTTTCACAGGGAGAGAATTTAATCCGTCTCCTTTTTCAGACCCGCAGCTTCGATGAAGATTCTGTTTTCCTTACGCTAAGAGCCTTTACCTTTCACATGCCCGGCCTATACTTCATTGCTTTAAACCGCATTCTGGCTCCTGCCTTTTATGCCCAAAGCAATACCAAGTCTCCAACCATTGCAGGAATTATCTCCTTTGGAGTAAACATGCTTTTGGCTTCGCTTCTGGCCTTCCGTTTCCAGGGGGCAGGAATTGCTTTCGCTCTTTCTCTTGCAAGTGCGGTAAATACGGCTGCCCTCCTGTATTTCCTTGGCAAGAACCCATTCATTAAACTTGGAGGGAGCCTGAAAACCTCCCTGTATTATGCGCTAAAAATGCTTGTTTTCTCTTCCCTTGCCATCATTCCTGTTTTGTTTTTATCGCCCCATATTAAAGGGCTTTTTATTTCGAATAACAGAATTATTTCCGGAGGGGTTCCCATTTTAATTAACGGTTTTATTTTTCTTGCTATGGGAATATTTTTCCTTGCCCTTGGCAGGGATAAATATTTTTTGGGGATATTAAGATTCTTTAAACCAAAAAAGATAAATGTAGAGTAAAAGTAGAGTAAAAGTAGAGTAAAAATGGAGGAAAATAAAATGGAAGTTAAGGAATATATTCAGACACTGGTAAAAAGGGCAAAAATTGCACAAAAAATTGCAGAAAACTTTGATCAAAAAAAGGTGGATGAACTAAGTGCCGCCTGTGCCTGGTTCTGCTGCCGTGAAGATTTCCGTAAAAAAATAGCCGCAAAGCTTGTGGAAGAATCCAAAATGGGAGTAGAGGCGGACAAAGCTTTAAAAATATACAATAAGGTTAAGGGTTCCTATGCCGGAATGAAGAACGAAATTTCTGTTGGCATAGTGGAAAGGGATTATGAAAAACAGCTTGTAAAATATGTTAAGCCAATGGGTGTAATTGGAGTGCTGCTTCCTGTAACCAATGGAGAGGCAACTCCAATGGTAAAGGCATTATGGGCACTTAAGAGCCGTAATGCAATTATTCTTGCTCCCCATCCAAGGGCAAAGGAAACATGCAGCATGATTGTAGAATATATCAGGAGTATTTTAAAGAAATACAATGCTCCCGAAGATCTCGTTCTTTGCATAGAGAGTGACCATGTTTCGGTAGAAGCTTCAAATGAACTTTTAAAAGCCGTAGATTTTAATGTTGCAACAGGCGGAACACCAATGGTTAAGGTTGCCTACACTTCGGGAATTCCTACGATAGGGGTTGGAACAGGGAATGCCACCACCTATATAAATACCGATGCAGACATAAAGGATGCAGCGGATAAAATCATGCGTTCAAAAATTTTCGATAATTCTTCCAGTTGTTCTTCGGAGAACAATATTATTGTTCATAAAGATATTTATGAGGATGCAATAAAAGCTTTTGAACAAGCAGGTGCCTTTATTATCCGCGAAAATAGTCCAGAAAAGGAAAAGATCCAAAAAGCCCTTTGGCCGGATTGGCCTGAAAAAATTCTTTTAAACAGGGATATTGCCGCCGCAGGGATCCAAAAAATTGCTTCAATTTCCGGCATTAATATTCCGGAAGACAGAAAATTTATAATTGCCGAAGAAAACGGCGGAATTGGCAGGGACTTTCCCCTAACGGGCGAAAAACTTTCACTTGTAAGCACCCTAATAAGAGCAAAAAATTTTGACGATGCATTAAACAAGACAGAAGCAGTTCTTGAATATCAGGGCAGGGGACATAGCTGCGGTATTCATACCAATGATGATGATCTTGTAAATAAAATGGCGTTGCGCATGAAGGTAAGCCGCATACTGGTGAATCAGCCCCAGACTCTCGGGAATAGCGGAGCATGGTTTAACGGCCTCCCGAATACAATGTCGCTCGGCTGTTCCACATGGGGGAATAACAGTACGGGAAAAAATTTAACCTGGCATGACATTGTAAATTATACCATTGTCTCTAAACCAATTGAGCCAAATCAACCCAACGATGAAGATCTCTTCCCACAGGAAATCAGGACGGCGAGTCTGTGAGCGAATCCGCACCAATGTCGATTAACGATCGCTGGAATAATCGCGCTTTGTTCCGGCTCCTCTGGCCTCTTGTAATAGAGCAGATCCTTGCCGTAAGCATGGGAACCGCAGACACATTAATGATTAGCACGGTCGGAGAAGCGGCCATGTCCGGGGTTAATATAATCGTTAACATAAATCAGCTCTTGATTATTGCCTTTATTGCAATGTCCACAGGTGGAGCTGTTGTCTGCAGCCAATACATAGGCAGGCTGGATTATGACAATTCGCGCATCGCTTCTAAACAGCTCGTATACATCGTTTGCTTTATTTCACTTATTATAACAGCCTTAACTTTAATTTTTCGGGAACACATTATATACCTCTTTTACGGAGAAATAGAGAGCGATGTAATGGAACCTGCAATGATCTATTTTTTCATCTCCGCCCTTTCCTATCCCCTGCTGGGTTTTTACAATGCATCAGCCGCCCTGATGCGCTCGTCAGGCGACAGCAAAACCCCAATGATGGTTTCCATCCTTGTAAACATCATGCATATTGGCGGCAATTTTATTTTTCTCTATGGGTTTAACCTTGGGATAATCGGGCTTGGTCTTTCCAGTTTATTAAGCAGATCAGTAGCTAGCCTGATCTTGTTATCCATGTTAATGAAGAACAAGAATTCTCCTGTTTCCATATACGGCCTGTTGAAAATTAAATTCGTTCCGGCCATGGCAAAAAGGATCTTTAATATTGGAATCCCGGCTGCCCTGGAGCAGTCCATGTTTCAGTTTGGAAGGCTTTTTACCCAGAGAATTTTTCCGGTTTTTGGAACAAGCATAATGGCAGCCAACGCTGTTGCAGGGACAATTAATTCCTTTGCCTTTATGAGCGGAAATGCTTTCATTGTTGCAATGATGACCGTAGTCGGCCAATCCATAGGGGCAGGCGATTATAAGGCAGCAAAAAAACACACATATAAGCTAGTGGGCTTAACATGGGTTTCTGTTGCCGTGGTATCCATACTCATTTACCTGTTAAGGGCTCCCCTAATAGGGATGTTTAACCTAAGCCCCGAAGCCGAATCTGCCGCCAACGATTTTATCGGGTTAATATCTATTTTTATGGCAATAGCCTGGTCCACCAGCTTTGCCCCCCCGGCTGCTTTAAGGGCGGCAGGAGATGCCAAATTTGTAATGATAATCGGGATCCTTTCCATGTGGTTTGTAAGGGTCATCCTGGCATATATCCTTACTTTTAATCTGGGTCTGGGCCCTATAGGTGTCTGGATTGCCCAGGGAATGGATTTCATTGTCAGAAGTATTTGCTTTGGCCTTAGATGGAAGAGCGGACGCTGGGAAAAAATCAAGGTAATATAAAACCGCGAAAAAGCTAAGCGAAAAAAGCTAGTCCGGAGAATATCTTGCCATGCTGTCGGTGTTTTCAAAAACATCCACTGCCTCCGGAGTTATTCCGGGGGGCAGTTTTGCTGAAACCTCTCCATAAATATGGGCTGCAATGCGTTCTGCACTGGGATTATTATCAAAAACATCAATATCGTTCAGGTTTTTATGATCCAGACGGGAAATTACCTCTTTAAGGATTTTTTTTAACAGGGAAAAATCAATTAGCATACCGTTCCGGTCTATTTCCCTGCCCTTAACCCATAGGCGGACTATATAGTTATGACCGTGAAGATTCTCGCATTTGCCGTTATAGTCCGCCAAAAAATGAGCGGCGGAAAAACCGGCTTCCACCCTTAAACTGTACATGAATAAATTGTATCATTAAATAAAGCAGATAAACCATAGGAAAAGCTTCCATTGTTATGTTATGGTTGAGTGGTTAGGTTGTTATATAAGGATAAGTGATGGCAAAAAAAATATATATCGCAGATGATGAAAACAATATCAGGCTCGGAATAAAAACCTTTCTGGAAAATGCAGGCTTTTTGGTCGAGGATTTTGAGAGCGGAGACCAGTTAATGGAAGCTTTCTTAAAAACACCCTCGGATTTGGTAATATTGGATGTAATGATGAGCGGCTCCAATGGTTTTGTAATTTGCAGGGAATTACGGAAAATAAGCCATGTCCCCATTATCATGCTTACAGCCAGGGACAGCGATTTGGACTATGCAACCGGACTGGATTTGGGAAGCGATGATTATATTATCAAACCCTTTAGCCCCATGGCTTTGGTAATGCGGGTAAAGGCCATTTTCAGGCGTATGGAATACGACCGCGAAACATTTACGGAAAAAACACCGGAAAAACCCTAATGAACAGAAAATTTAATATTCGTACCAGAATTTTTTTTGTTATATTTATAATGCTTCTCCTTACATTTTCCCTCATAGGATTTATATTTAATGTTGCAGCCTCCCGTTATATTTATAATAGTGCCATTAGCCAATTGGAAAGATCCGCTGAAATTTTACAGGATGAAATGAGGTATGTCGGCACCGCCCTCTTTGAATTTCCGCGTGATATTTTCAATGAAAGGGCAATGGCAATTACCCTAAGAAGAAATGATTTTCGCATAGAGGCCAGTATGTTTGTTCTGAACGCCGAATTAAACCTCTTTGGGAATCAGATTATATCCGACAAGGCAATGGAAATTTACCGTGAGTTAAGGGAGAGGGATATAAATATCGGCGGATTGAGGAATATGAGGATTAATACGCCTAACGGCACTTTCTATGTATCATCACACCATCTGCCCATTATACATACGAACGAAAGCGCCTACTGGATCATATATGTAGATATTACAGGGCTATCCAATTTTGCCCGCGAGATAAACCTCTTTCTTATTATCCTTGTTTTAATAATGTTCTTTGTTGCCGTCTTTGTTGCGTTTTTTCTTTCCAGCTCCATTACCCAGCCCATCCAGAAACTCGGGCAGCTTGCCTTAAACATGGGAAGGGGGGATTTTGCTTCCATAGATTACAGGTTCATGGACAGGGAATTTGAGGATCTGAACATGGTTCTGAATAAATCCGCCAAACAGCTCGATGTATATGATGCCGAGCAAAAAGCATTTTTTCAGAACGTGTCCCACGAGCTGCGCACTCCTCTCATGTCCATACAGTGTTATGCGGAAGGTATACAATGCGGATTAATGGAACCTAAAAATGCTAGTGAAACCATTCTTTTTGAAACCCAGCGTCTTGCGGAAATGGTAAAGGATCTGCTCTATATCTCCAAAATAGACAATATTACGACTAACTATAATATTGAAAGGGCAGACCTTGCCGAAATTATACGGGAATGTATAACAAGGCATAAGGCAATGGCGGAAGCAAGGAATCTGAGAATAATTCATAATTTTGATGAAGAAGAGCTTTTTCTGGAATGTACCTCAGAGTTAATCTCCAGAGCCGTAGATAATCTCCTTTCAAATGCCATCCGTTATGCTGCATCTGAAATCACTGTTTCCTGCCTGAAAAGTTCCGCAAATATTAATATCATTGTAAGGGATGACGGTGAAGGGATTGACGGGGAATTGCTGCCCCATATTTTTGAGCGTTTTTTTAAGGGGGCGGACGGGAATCATGGCATAGGACTTTCAATTGTTAAGTCGATAGCCGAACAGCATGGCGGTAAAGCGTGGGCGGAAAATATTTCCGGGGAAGGGGGAATGAGCGGAGCTGTTTTTACAATCACACTCCCCGTTTCCCAGGAGAACAGGACATAGCATGGCTTTTTTCAGCGATGAAGAAAATAAAAAAATGCAGGATTTACTCTTGATGTATGAATGGGGACAAAAGCTGCTAATGACCAAAATGCAGATTATCTTCGATGCATTGAATCATTTCCAGAATCTATATCCCATAGAGCATGTTAAATCCAGAATAAAATCAATCGAAAATATTGCAAAAAAACTGGAGAATTTAAAGCTGGAAATTACTGCGGAGAATGCCGCGAAACATGTTAAGGACATTGCAGGAATAAGAATTATCTGCTCCTATGGAAAAGATATTTATCATCTTGCAGAATTGATTAAGACCATTCCAGATACAAAGGTAGTGGCGGAAAAGGATTATGTGAGTAAACCAAAAGATAGCGGTTACCGCAGTTTTCACCTGATACTTGATATACCTGTTTTTTATTCCGGTAAAAACGAAGTAATACCGGTAGAAATTCAACTCCGTACTGCGGCAATGGATTTTTGGGCTACTCTTGAACACAAGGTACGCTATAAGTACAGGGAGCATATCCCAAAGCATTTATGTGATGAGCTCATTATCTGTGCCGATAAAATTGCCGAACTTGATGACAGAATGTATTTAATTCATGAAATTATTTCCCTGATAAATCAGGAAGGTTAAATAAGGAGCAAGTATGAAAAAACTTCGGATTTTAATTCCCAAAGGAAGGATTTATGACAAGGTGGAGCGTCTCTTTGCCGATGCCGGTTTTCCCGTTTCCCTTGCCGACAGAACCTATAGGCCTTTAATTGCCGCCCCATGGATGGATGCAAAAATAATGAAACCCCAGAATGTGGCAGAGCTTCTGGAACTTGGAAGCCACGATGTCGGATTTACCGGCCTGGACTGGATTAGGGAGAGCGGCTCGGAAGTGGAAGTGATAATGGATCTGGGTTTCGACAATGTAAAAATAGTAGCCGCCATTCCTCTTTCTGTGGATGTGGAATCATTAAAAAATAAAAAGATTGTTGTCGCTACCGAATACATGAATATTTCCGAAAACTATCTTAGAGCCAATGCCTACGATTTCCGTCTCCTTCGCACTTATGGCGCAACCGAAGTATTCCCTCCCGACGATGCCGATATGATCATAGACAATACCTCATCCGGCCAGACCTTAAAGGATAACGGTCTTGTAATTATTTCCTCCCTTATGGAATCCAGCACGCATTTTATCGCCTCCAGGGAAGCCATGCAGGACGATGAAAAAAGAAGCCGCATAGAGGAGCTTGCCATGCTTTTCAGGGCGGTACTGGACGGCAGGGACAGGGTTATGCTGGAAATGAATGTCCCCGGAGAAGATTTTAATCAATTAATTATGGTGCTTCCCTCCATGATGAGCCCGACCGTAGCACCCCTGCATAATAATGAAGGTTTTGCGGTGAAAATCGCCGTGAGGAAACAGGAGGTAGCTTCAATCATTCCTGTCTTGAAGAATGCCGGAGCTATGGATATTGTTGAATATGATCTTAGAAAAGTTATACCCTAAAAAGAGGAGAAGAAAATGAACCGTATTGCAGAAATTGAAAGAACTACAAAGGAAACTTCCATCAGCATCAAGCTCGATCTAGATGGTATCGGAAACATTAAAATCGATTACCCCATCGGCTTTATGAGCCATATGTTAACAATTTTTGCAGGACATGGTTTTTTTGATCTGGAAATAAAGGCAAAAGGCGATCTTGTTGTTGATCAGCATCATCTGGTAGAGGATACCGGAATTGTGCTTGGTCAATGCTTCTCTAAGGCACTTGGAGAAAAACGCGGAATAAACAGAGTTGGAAGCTGCTATTTCCCCATGGATGAAACCCTTGCCAGGGCAGTCGTGGATATTTGCGGCAGATCCCATCTTATCTTTGAAGCTCCTGCTTCAATTAATTCTCAGGACTTTTCCATTGCCCCATATTTTCAGGGAGATACGATCTACGATTTTTGGCAGGGCTTTGCAAACAATGCCGGTCTTACCATGCATCTGGACATATTAAGGGGACGCAGCCCCCATCATATGATAGAAGCAATATTCAAGGCCGCAGGAAGAGCTCTGAACGAGGCATGTAAAATAGATCCTGTTTTCAGCAATGCAATTCCTTCAACCAAGGGGGTACTTGCTTGATTGGTTCTTACAAACGGATAATTCCCTGTCTAGATTTAAAGGACGGACTCCTTGTTAAAGGTATAAAATTTGAAGAGCTAAAGGAACTGGGAGAAGCCCAGGATTACGCATTACGCTATTTTAGGGATGGTGCGGATGAAATTGCTTTTCTGGACATTAGCTCCAGCCAAAAAAGCAGAGCTGCACTCGTAGACCTTATAAAAAAAGCAAGGGCGGAAATAAATATTCCCCTTTGTGCCGGAGGCGGTGTAAAAACCATTAAAGACATGGAAGAACTCCTTAATGCCGGTGCTGACAAGGTAAGCCTCTGCAGTGCAGCCCTTGAAAGACCTGAGCTCATATCCGAAATGGCTTCACTTGGGGGAAGCGGAGCTGTCGTCTTGGCAATAGATGCAAAACGCGTTAATCGAAATTCCTGGAATGCATATTCTGCCGGCGGCAGGACAGATACCGGAATGGATGCCGTAGAATGGGCAAGGAAGGGACAGGATCTGGGTGCCGGTGAAATTATGCTGAATTCCATTGATGCAGACGGTACAGCAGAAGGTTACGATCTTGAGCTATGTTCAGCAATTTCCAATGCTGTTAGTATTCCCGTTATTGCATCCGGGGGAGCCGGAAGTCTCGAACAGATAGGAGAAGTTCTAACAAAAACAAATGTAAATGCCGCTCTTACTGCATCCCTGCTTCATTACGGTAAATCCACCGTAAGGGAAATTAAGAAATATTTGGAATCGCAGAAGGTGGATATTAGATGGTAATAGCTTCAATAGATATTCTGGATTCCAGGGTTGTCCAGTTAAAACAGGGCAGTGAACTTGTTTTGGAAAAAGACAATGCCACAGAACTTGCCAAGGATTTTGATTTATACGGCGAAATTGCGGTTATCGATCTTAATGCTGCAATGGGAAAAAAGCTCCCCTCCGAATCTGCGGACAGCCCGGAAATAGCGCATAACCTTGAAATGATAAAACCCATTCTACAATCCTATGATTGCAGGGTAGGGGGAGGAATCAGAACGGCGGAGCAGGCAAGGGAGCTTGTCAGTTTGGGGGCAAAAAAAATAATAATCGGCTCAAGTGTTTTTAAGAACCCTGCTGTCAATAGTGCCAGCGTTACTGCCGGTACCGCCGGCTCCCCTGGTGCCTCCGGCGCCAAACCATTCTCAGTAAATTTCCCACTCCTAAAAGAATTTGCCGATAAAATCGGGAGGGAGCGTCTAATTGTTGCCGTAGATTCCAGAGACGGAGAAATTGTAATTGACGGCTGGAAAACCCCGACAGGACTTCCCCTTGTAGAAACAGCCCAAGCCCTTGAAGATCATGTTGGCGGTCTTCTTTTTACCTGTGTGGAAAGGGAAGGGACAATGACCGGCATAAACATGGAGCAGGTAAGGGAGCTGCGAAAGGCCTTTTCCGGCAATATCTGCGCCGCAGGCGGTATTTCCACCTTAGGCGAAATAGAAGAACTAAGTTCCATGGGTTGTGATGTGCAATTGGGCATGGCACTTTATAAGGGAGATATTGCACTTTCCGATGCCTTCATCTCTTCCCTTAACTGGAAGAAGGCGGAGAACGGCCTCCTTCCCCTCATTGCCCAAAGCAGGGACGGACAGGTATTAATGACAGGTTTCACAGACAAAACTGCCCTTTCTGAAAGCTTTAAAAGAAGGAAGCTTTGCTTCCACAGCAGGAGCAGAAATACCCTCTGGATGAAGGGAGAAAATTCCGGCAATACCCTGGATATTGTCCGCCTTAGGATGGACTGCGATGCCGATGCAATTCTTGCCATTGTGGAACCTGCAGGTCCTGTCTGCCATACTGGGAACTGGTCCTGTTTCTTCCCGTCCAGGAAATTTACCTGGGATTTTTTACAGTCAATTATTAACGACAGGTTCAAGAATCCTGTAAAAGGCTCCTATACTGCCACCCTGGATGACAAACTTGTCAGGGAAAAGATCATGGAAGAGGCCGAGGAATTCTGCCAGGCAGGAACAAGGGACGAAAAAATCTGGGAAGCTGCCGATCTAATATATTTTGCCACCGTATTAATGAGTAAGGAAGGTATTACAATTGATGATGTTCTTTCAGAGCTGCAGCGAAGGCACTTAAAATGAGTATTTTCTGGACAGACAGGATTAAAAATACAGAGCCCTATACTCCCGGAGAGCAGCCGGGAAATAAAAAGCTGATAAAATTAAACACAAACGAAAATCCCTATCCTCCCTCTCCCCTTGTTATCGAAGCCATTAAAAATGCGGCTAACGATAAACTCCGTCTCTATCCCGATCCGGATTCAACAGAATTAAGATCCATCATTGCAGAACATTATGGGCTTTCTAAAGAAGAAGTCTTTCCCGGAAACGGCTCCGATGAAGTATTGGCATTTGCCTTCGGAGCTTTTTTTGGCAGGGATGAGAAACCCCTCTTGTTTCCCGATATAAGCTATGGCTTCTATCCTGTTTACTGCGGCTTATGGAATATTCCCTTTACCCAAATTCCGCTTGACGATGATTTTACCATAAATGTAAAGTCCTATGTTGATAAAATATCTGCCGGAAATTGCGGCGGAATCATTTTCCCCAATCCCAATGCCCCCACCGGAATTCTTCTTTCGCTTGACAATATAAAAACAATTGCAGAAGCGGCATTGCAAAAAAAGCTTGTTCTTGTTGTGGATGAGGCCTATATTGCATTTTCGGATCCTGATAGCTCGGCTCATGAAGGTGAGGCTCCTGAAAGCTCGGCGCTTTCCCTGATAAAAACCTTTCCCAACATCCTTGTTGTCCGCACCCTTTCAAAGGAATCTTCCCTTGCAGGCCTAAGGGCAGGTTATGCCCTTGGAAATGCCGAATTAATACAGGGCTTATTCAGAATGAAGGATTCTTTTAATTCATATCCGATGGATTCCCTCTCACAGGCAGGAGCAGCGGCGGCAATAAGGGATGCATCATATTACAGGGAAATGAATAATCGCATAATAAAAACCCGCTCTCGCGTAAGTTCCGCATTAATAGCCATGGGTTTTACCGTTCTCCCTTCCGCAGCAAATTTTATTTTCGCCTCTCCTCCAAAGGGTAATCTGAAAGCAGTGAATTATTTTACCGCGTTAAGGGAAAAAGGAATTCTTGTAAGGTTTTTTAACAAACCGCGTATTGATGAATATTTGCGAATAAGTATTGGAAATGATGATGATATGGATAAATTCCTGGAGGCAGTGAATGAGTGTAATTAAGTGTATCTTATCCTCCGAGTTTTTTGGCAACGAAGATTTTTTCCTGGGACGTGGAAAAAAAGATCCGGAGCAGGAAGAAACAGACAATATTGTAAACGAAATAATCGAGGCAGTAAGAGGGAAGGGCGATGAAGCTGTATTTCATTATTCAAGACTCTTTGAAAAGGCAGTGCCGGAGAGTTTTGAGATAAGTCCCGAAGCTGCAAAGGAAGAGTGGGACAGAATAAAAAAAGATGAAGCTGAACTCGCTTCCGCACTGTCCTTTGCCGCAGACAATATAAGAACCTTTGCCCGGTTCCAGAAAGAACAGTATCAAAATTTTGACAGGGAAATCCTCCCCGGCATTACCACAGGGCAAAGAATTATTCCCGTTCAAAGCACTGCCGTCTATGTACCGGGTGGCCGTTATCCGCTGATTTCTTCGGCTCTCATGGGCCTGATCCCTGCCGGTGTTGCAGGCGTATGCGAAAGAATACTCTGCTCTCCTCCGGGAGCGGACGGAAAACCCGACAGGCGCATACTTGCAGCAGCCCATCTTGCAGGTGCCACGCGCTATTTTGCTGTTGGCGGAGCTCAGGCAATTGCCTCTTTGGCACTTGGAACGGAGAGCATTCCCAAAGTGGATTTAATCGTGGGAGCGGGAAATAAATTTGTTGCAAGGGCAAAAAGCATTTTATACGGCGTAGTAGGAATTGACCAAATCGCCGGACCCTCGGATCTCCTTGTCATAACGGATATTGCTCTTGCGAACATTTCACAAACTGACATCGGCCAGCAGATTGCCGAAGGAGCAGCAGAGGCCGCAGAAATGATTGCGCTTGACATGATAGCCCAGGCCGAGCATGATCCCGATGCAAGAGCGAGGGTCTTGGTTCCCGATCAAATAATGGCAGACCTTATTTCAATATCCCTAAAAAACAAGCTTTCTTCCCTGACATCTCCGGACATAGCCATTCAGTCTTTTCAAAACGGAGGACTCATCATTGTTTATAATTCCAGAGAGGAAGCAATAGAAATTGCCAATAGAATTGCCCCCGAGCATCTTGAACTCCATATCAGTTCCCCTGTTGACTGGATAGGGGAATTAAGGAATTACGGTTCTCTCTTTATAGGTTTTCCTTCGGGAGAAGTCCTTGGAGATTATTCTGCAGGGGTAAATCATACCCTGCCTACTTCGGGTTCCGCACGTTTCACAGGCGGCCTTTTTGTCGGGAAATTTCTTAAAACCCTGAGCACCCTAAGCTGTACAATGGACACCGGTTATTTTCAGGCTCTAAAGGCCGCAAAAACAATTGCGTTAGCGGAAGGTCTGGAAGCTCATGCCCAAAGTGCAATTCTCAGGCTTGGCGGAACCCGGGAAGGAGAAATATCATGAGCAGTCCCAATACCGAAAACGGCGCAAATGGCACTGACATTGGCTCCATAGAAAACCATCGTAACAGTGAAAATGGTTTATTGGTATATCCCGTTTTTTCCAGACGTTCAGGCGGTCTTTCCATAGGAATAAATCTTTTCCCCGACAGAAAGGTATGCCTCTTTGACTGCGCCTATTGCCAGATCTTCCCCTTTAATTCGGAAATTAATTTTTCGCCGGTAAAAATGGAAACCGATCTTTTGATAGCCCTCTCCGAAGCCAAAGCAAAAGATATTCCCGTTAAGGATATTTGCTTTTCCGGAAACGGCGAACCTACACAGTCCCCATTTTTTGCTTCGGCGTTAAAAGAAGTCTTTAAAATAAGAAACAAACATGCAAAGGATGCCGAGCTTGTTTTAATTACAAACGGCACTGGCCTTCTTTACAGGGAAACCTTCGAGCTCCTGGCTTCCTGTGCAAGGGAAGAGAGGGGACTCCATATCTGGCTAAAGGTAGACGGAGGAACTGAGCACTGGTATAAGAAAATGAACCGCTCTCAGATTCCCCACGAATCCATATTAAACTGCATCAAGGATTTTTCCAAAAACGCTCCTGTAACAATTCAGACCATGATATGCATGGCAGATGAAGAAGCCCCTTCTCCCGTGGAAGCAAAGGCCTGGGAGGCCCTGCTTCTTGAAATTGCATCTAACGCCCGCGATCTGAGGGCTGTCCAGATTTACGGCAAGGCAAGGGCTTCCTCTGAAGATCCCCTGACCTCCCCCCTGCCTGTGGAATTCCTGGAGGCAAGGGCAGACTCCCTAAGAGCCGTCCTCGCCGCCGCCGGCAAGGATGTCACGGTCAGGGTTTATCCCTAATCCAGAGTTTTTCCGCAGGGGAAAACTGAGAACTAAACCCGGGGTATAACCACGGGTTTAGTCAAGCTCCATCACTTTTATTTTTTTCGCCTCTACTTCGGCAGTATATTTTTTTCCCTTCCATGTACAGGATGAGCTAATTTTTTTACCGCTATTATTCGCAAAAACCAGCTTCTTTGCCGAAGGATAGACGGCACAGTCCACATGAGCATCATCTGTTATTCCCTCTGCTTCAAGGGATCCTGTCGTTGTAAAAATAAAGAGGTTCTGAAGCAGCCTTGTAGAATCCGCATTAACTTCATAATTGGAGAAATAAATACCCTTGCCCTTTCCAAAATCATTCATGGTCAAAATCGGCTTTCCGTCAATTTCTGCAAGCACTTTGGCATTTCCGTCTGTTAAATATAAGCCATCCCTTGCTTTCATTTTTAAGCCCGAAGGAATGAGTTTATCTATTGCTTTAACCTCATATGCCCATTTCCCGTGACAAGCTCCCTCTCCCTTTTCAAGATCCATACCAAGAATATGAGCCATACGGAAGAATTTATTGTAGCCGTCAATGGCAGAGGGCTCTCCAAAGCCGAAATAAATTCCACCATTATGTACCCATTCGGTCATTTTTTCCACAATTTCATTATCCGCCCAGTATGTTCCGCCGCTCCAGGCATCCCCTGCTTCCCCGGCATTGATCACAATGTCTGTCTCATTAAGTGCTCCGTTTTTAACATCCTCGAAGGAAATGAATTTTACATCGAAGGGCATTCCTGCAAGGCTCTCTATTATATGGATCAACAAATGCCTGTCCGTCTCGTGGAAATGCCCGGACAATGTCCAGCTCCTTAATTTTCCCCAGGAATGGAGTACGGCTATCCTCTGTTTAAGATTGTAGGGGCCGCCCATGTCGTGGAAGGAGCCAATATCCCTGAACTCTCCCAGGATTTCATCCATTGCGACAATGAAGTCATCATGACCCCTTGTAAGTGAAAGATAACCACCCAGTCCGCATCTCTCTATTTTCTGGCGCAGAAGGGCCCTTCTTGTATTGATCCAGTACTGCCTTGCATCGTCTCCCGGCCGGCCCCCTTCGGAAAAGGTCGGCAGGCCGCCGAGTCCTACCGGAAAGAGGTAGGGATGGAAGCGAATTTCGTGTGCCGGGGCCGGTACATTTGCGCATAACCTTACTTCATAGCCGGAAAATACGCATTTAATGATTCCGTCAAAGCCGAATTCCTCAAAGTGACCGTTATAGGGTTCCATTCCCACCCAGTTATCATCATAAAATACATAGGCTTTCTTCCCTGCTTCGTGGACTATGTCAATAAGTTCCCGTGACGCCTCACGCACAAAACGGGAAATAAAGGTCATCCAGTCCCTCTTTTTTTGGGAGGGAACCCTGTGGGTTGCATTGTATTTCCCCTGACGCACAAAGTCTTCTGCGGTTAATGCATATTTGTATTCCTTTTCAAAATCATCCAGACTGTCAGGACAAACGGTAAAATCATAACTTGCCCAGTCCACAAAGAGATTGCGGTTGCGCTCATCCGATCCCCATATCCACACAAAGTTATAGAACAATGCCGTAAAGCGGACAACATTTGTTTTCGGCCTGTCCTCACACCATTTTTTCATATAACCCTTAAGGTATTCCCGTGCATCCTTGTTATATGGATCAAGCTGCATTAGGTGTTCTTTATCCCAGTTATTCGTTACATGGTTGTACATGGAAATTTCTTCCCATATACGCCAGGCAAGAAAGCTCACTGTGTATTGACGCCATTGGACGGTCTCTATTTTTACTGTGCCGCTTTTTGGATCAAAGCTCCATTTTTCCTTCGGAAGAAGGGTATCCGTACTCCTGTCATAAACCTGCCAGTACTTCATTGCATTCGGACTGTCGTTAATTTCAAACTGACCGCTGTAAAATCCTTCCATTATATTAATGGACAGGGAGGAACCTGTTGCCGTTGCCGGAGCGGTGCATAAAAAGGTCTGCTGTCTTGCCTGAAGGTTTTTCTTTATCCATTCATTATGTTCCCTTACCGGGCAAATCGTAGAATAAATATCATAACCTGCATCCAGAATCTCATCCGAAAGGGCAGTTCCGTCACTGTCACGAATTACATCTGCACCCCAGCGTTTTGCCAAATCCAGGGTAAGTTTTTCAAATCCTGTTTCACCGGGCAGGGTAAATCCACCCTTATTTTTGCTTTCACTCATAACAATCCTTCCTCTCAAAATTTTATTTATTCGATGAAATATTATATCACATCTTATTAATCCATTCATGCGGACGGGGATCTTTTGGAAAAATGCTTATGGCTTCCTTAAACCGGTCAAAGGCCTTTTTCTTTTCGTTTTCCCTGAAAGCCATCATCCCCATGGCAAGAACTATATTGAAGATTTCTTTTTTTTGATTTTCCTCCTCGCCATTTTTCGCCGGCGTATGAACGAGCATGTCCCTTGCCTTTTCAAGGAGCTCCTCGGCAAACTTAACGGCTCCTGCCCTCTCAAGACAGCCTGTATATTCAAGTAAAAGTTCAATATCCTTGGGGTCTTCCTTTAATAGAGCCTTTAAATACATGGCAGCTTCCCTGAAATGGCCAGTCTTCCTGTAGGTAAAGGCAAGCATCTTTCTAAGGCTGGGATTTACCGGTTCCCAAACAAGGAGTTTTTCCAGTTCCAAAACCGCTTCCCTATAATCCCCCTTTTTTACAAGAAAGAGGGCAAGATCCCTGTGGATCTTCCTGTTGCCCGGCCATTTTTTCAGGTATTCCCTGTAAAGCTTTTTAATCTGCGGCGATGAGTTTAATTTGCCGTCGCTTGCTTCCGGCATATTGACAGGCTTTAGATTTTCCGCACCGGCTTCCAGTGCAGCAATCTCCCCAAGCCATGCTTCTTCATAGCCGTCATTTACAAGTCTGGTTTTTTTGAACCAGCTTCCAGCTTCTTTTAACATACCTGCCTTTAAATAGGCGTTGGCAAGTGAAATCATCAGCTCCGGTTCTGGCCCAAAATACCTTACCCCTTCCTGTAACAGGCTGATGTTTTTCTTTATATCCTTTGAGCTTTGTACCGTACAAAGAATGGTAAATCGTTTAACAAGATCCGCATCTCCGCCAAGGGAAGATACGGCCTTTAATGCCTTTTCAAGACTCTTGTAATCCCTTGCTTCCCAGGAGACCATGATCAAGGCATACCAGAATTCCAGCTCCCTTGGCTCTTTTTCCAAGGCCCTCTTTAAATGATTATGAGCCGCCTTAAAATTTTTCATGTTTCTAAGAGTCTCTGCATAGAGGGCGTGGATCATCGGCTTGCTCTTTGGTGTCCCCTGTTCCCAAAGAAGCCAGTTTCTGCAGAAAATAGCCGCCTGCCTCCACTCTCCCTTTTCCATGAAGGACTTGATCATGAAGAAATCCACCATCTCCGTATTCCAGGGGAGTTCCGGCACTTCCCTGTTTTCAGAGCGTATAATGGCAATGTCAATTTTGGCCTCATCATCGCGTCCAAGAGCCATTAATACCGAAGCTCTGGACCAGCGAATCCTTGCATCATCTTTGCTTAATTCCAGTGCCGCCGAAAAATGTTCCAGTGCTTCCTCAAGAAGGCCAAGCTCCCTGGCTGCCTTTCCCATAACAAGACGCAGAAAGGGGCTGTCCGCCGTTTTGGATTTGGAAAGCCCCGTCTCTGCCCCGTTATGCAAAACAAAGCGGAGCATCTGGAGTCCCAGGTCATTATTTTCTGTTGCGCATAACCTTACTCCCCTTACAAGCAATGCATTCAAATATGCCCTGTAAATTCTCTTGTTCTCAGGAGAGCTCTCTACTGCATCCTGTAAGATCCCCACTGCGGTTCCTGAATTTTTGGCTTTTAAATGTGCGGTTCCCAGGAGAGCCTTGATTTCGGCTGACAGGGCCATGCCTTTTTCATCGGAGGGACATTTCGCAAGGGCCCGTCTTAAAAGCGAAACCGCCTTTTGGGGAATTCCAAGTGCAAGATATGTTCGCCCTGCAAAGAGATAACCTTCGTGGGAATCCGGCCTTAGGGAGATATAATCGTTAAAGGCGGCAAGAGCTTTGGAATGTTCCTTTCGTGCATGGAAGCTGCGTCCCAATAAGAGCCAGGCTTCCGGCGGAGCATCCGTTTCGGAGATCAATTCCCCAAGTATTTTTTGAGCCCTGTTATAGTCTCCCTTTTTGCCTGCTTCCGCCGCCTTCGATAACCTGTTATTTTGCTTTAGCAATGGTAACAGCGCTTGTTACGACAATGTCTTCCACCGAAGCACCCCGTGAAAGATCGCTTATGGGTTTTGCAAAGCCCTGAAGGAAGGGGCCGAAAGCTTCGGCCTTCGCCAGACGCTGAACAAGTTTATAGCCGATATTGCCGGCATCAAGGTCAGGAAAAACAAAGGTATTTACCTTTCCCTTTAAGGTGCTCTGCGGTGCCTTCGATTCCCTGATGGAAGGAATCAGTGCGGTGTCGGCCTGGAATTCTCCGTCCGCCATTAATGAAGGTTCCTTTTCTTTGACAATTTTCAGGGCTTCCTGAACCTTCTTTACATCATCATGCTCTCCCCCAGATCCCTTGGTGGAAAAGGAAAGCATCGCAAGAACCGGCTCTGTATTCAGCAATTCACGGCAGGACTCGGCAGCAGAAAGGGCAATTTCTGCAAGCTGTTCGGCAGTCGGATTGGGAACAACGGCACAATCGGAAAAGATCATCGCCCCATCCACTCCGAACGAAGGGTCGCTCCCCTGCATTACAAAACAGGAGGACGCCGTCTTCAAGCCTTCCACCGTACCCACGATTGCAAGACCTGCCCTTAACACATCGGCGGTTGTGCTTTCGGCTCCCGCAACAAAGGCCTGAACCTCATCCTGCTTCAGCATCATGGCTCCCCAGCGCAGGGTGGATTTCATGTCTATCCTTGCCTGTTCGGGAGTCATGCCCCTGTGTTTTCTAAGCTCATAATAGAGATTCGCATATTCTTCGAATTTTTCGCTTGCTTCCGGGTCAAGTAATGTAATTCCTCCAAGGTCAACACCTGCTTTGGAAGCCGCATTCTTAATATCATCCTGTTTTCCCAAAAGAAAAACCTCCGCCGCCAATCCCCTGTCTACAATTGCCCTGGCGGCACTTATTGTACGGCTCTCTGTCCCCTCGGGTAAAACCAGTTTTTTCTGCAGTTTCTTCGCTTTATCAAGCATTTCCTTTATAAAATCCATGAAAATTCTCCTTAATTGATGGTATTAATTTACAGAATAATTATAACACCTGAAAGCGGATTTATGAAAGCCGGATTTTTACAATGCAAATTCCTGCATTGCGAAAAAGTTAAAAATCCTATAATCTAAAAATATGTTAACAATTGCTTTTACCGGAGGCGGAACCGGAGGACATATTTATCCGGGACTGGCTATTGCTTCCTGCCTTAAAGAATTAATCTCCTGCCGGATTTTCTGGATAGGCTCCGCTTCGGGCATGGATAAGGGAATTGTTGAAAATGCCGGCATAGAATTTTATGGAATTAGCTCCGGCAAATTAAGGCGTTATCTTTCAATAAAAAATATTTCCGATATTTTCAGGGTGATAAAGGGTTACTTCATGGCAAAAAAAATCCTGAAAAAAGAAAAACCCTCACTGCTTTTTTCCAAGGGAGGCTTTGTAAGTGTGCCTCCCTGTGCTGCCGCTTCTTCGTTAAAGATCCCTGTTTTCTCCCATGAATCCGATTACTCACCCGGTCTTGCAAGCAGAATAAATATCCGTTTCTCCGAAAAAATTTTTCTTCCCTATCCAAAGTCACTGGAATTAATTAAAGAAAAATTCAGGCATAAAGCTTTTGTTTCCGGAAATCCTGTAAGGCCTGATTTCAAATCCGCCGATCCCAAAAAGGGTTATGACTTCCTTGGAATAAACGAAGGTGAAAGAATACTTCTTGTTTTGGGCGGAAGTCAGGGCTCAAAGGAAATTAACGATCTTGTAAAACTCTGCCTTGATGATTTTATACAATACTATACCGTCGTACATCAGGTGGGAGAATCAAACGAAGAAGACATTGCCGGTAAAAACAATCCAAAATATTTTCCAAGGGCATATTTCAAGGATGAAATGCCCCATATTATTGCCTGCTCCGAGCTCGTCCTTTGCAGAAGCGGAGCAGGAACAATTTGGGAATGTAAATCACTCAATAAACCCATGATTCATATTCCCCTAAGGGGTTCGGGAACCCGGGGAGATCAGGTGGAGAACGCTGAACTCTTCGAAAAAATGGGAGCATCTCTTACATTTATTCCGTCACCGCAATTTACCACCACACAGAATGCTTCCGCCCTCGAAGTCCTTGTCAAGGCAGTGGCAAAAGATCATGTCAGGCGCAATGAAATGGCAGAGGCAAAAATTTCAGATAATGATGCCGCCTCCTTTATTGCCGGGGAAATTGTGCGGAGAATCGGTCATAACAATGCAGAGAATAAATAAAGGAAGGGGATATGGACAACCTGCATATTATTGATATTATTTTTATTATACTGACAGTATTGATGATAATTCACGGTTATTTAAGGGGATTTATTACCGAACTTTTTTCCTGGGCCGCAATTGTAGTCTCGGTTCTTGCAGCTTTTTTCCTTCATGCTCCGGTAGCCGAAATGATCAGGGAAAACCTCATGCCCACCGTGCGTTATGTGCCGGAACTCCTTGGCTTTTGTGCAGTCTTCATTGTCGGCATTACAATCTGCAAGTTAGTCGAAAGAATCCTTAAAAATGTCGTATCCGGCGCAAACCTCGGAGTCCTGGACAAGATACTGGGAGCCGCTTTCGGTTTTGTCGAAGGCATTGCAATCATAGCTCTCATCCTCTTTCTTCTGGCTTTTCAGCCCTTTTATGATGTTTCAATCATTTTAAGGGACAGTGTTTTTGCCCAGATCCTTATTCCACATATAAGAGCCCTTCCTCTGGAAATGGGAGGAAATGCCGTCATAGTTTTTCAGGGAGCAATACAAGGAGCGGGATCGGGTGTTTGAAAATGTCATTGGTCAAAAAATAACATCCCAGATCGTCCATGATGTAGAAGCCAATCTACTTGCACCTGCCATGCTTTTTTCCGGCCCTGCTTCCTCGGGAAAGGGAACAGCCGCGCTGGAACTCTCCCGTGTAATTTCCTGCCGTGCCATTCCGCGTGCCGCCTGGAACTGTTCCTGTCTTGACTGCACAAGTCACCGCACCCTGAACCATCCTGATATTCTATGCCTTGGTTCCAGAAATTTTTATGCGGAGATCCTGGCATCCGGCAATGCACTCCAAAGGGACAGCACATCCAAAACCATCTTTATCCGTTCGGTTCGCAAGCTCCTTTCGCGCTTCAACCCCATTCTATGGGAGGAAGATCCGAAGGCTTCAAGGATCTCGTCCATGGTACTTTCCATGGATGAAGACATAAATGAATTCGAGCAGATCAATTTAACAGAGCCAATGACGGAGAATACCCATCTTTACAAACTCGTAAATTCGATCATAAAAAATTCCCTCAAGCTGGAATCCGAGGGACTTACCGACAATATTCCGATAGGACATTTGAGAAAGGCCGCCTGGTGGAGCCGTCTCTCCCCCGTAGGAAACGGAAAACTAATGCTCCTGGAAAATGCCGACCGCATGGAAAATGAGGCAAGAAATTCCCTCCTGAAAATCCTGGAAGAGCCTCCCCAAAAGTTAAGCCTTGTTTTAACTACGACAAGGGCTCAGGCTCTCATTCCCACAATTCTTTCCCGGCTAAGGGTCTACCGTTTTACGCAAAGGGAAATTGAAGCCGAAAACGAGGTGATTAGACGGGTTTTTAAGGATAATAAGGTCAGTACAAACGGAATAAATGATTATCTGGAATCCTTCCTTCCGGTATCCAATGATACCCTTGTTAATCTTGCAGCTTATTTCACCGCCTCCGCAGCATATAGATCCGCATTAATTTCCAAAAAAACGGGCAAGAGCATTTCACGCGAAGTCATAATGCTCGGGAAATACTGCACACCCATTGCCGAGAAGGCCGGCTATGGAAGACCCAATGCGAATCAGGCACTTCTTGTTGAATTCATTATGGGAAAGGCGGAAAAATTTGAAATAAGATCACTTTTCTCACGTTTCCTTTCTTCCATTTTTAGCCTGATTTCCGAAAGCCTGAAAAACCTTTCTCCCGAAAGTTATCCCCGTGCCGCCTTCTACACAATGTGCCTTGAAAAAATAAACTGGGCGGACAATGCATCACGGATTTACAGACTGCGAAGTGTTCAGGTAATGGAAAAACTCTTTACCGACCTAAGCCGGAGTATGACCGAAACATGAGGCAATTCATAAAAAGGGCATTGAACAGGCTGGAGAAACTTTCTCCCGATCAGTTCAGGGAACTTTTGCTTTCCGCTTCCGGCGAAATTACAAGACTGGAAACCGTAATAGATTCCCTCCCAAGAGGAATCCTTGTCTGCGACAATGAACATAAATTAATCCTGGCAAATAAATCTGCAAGACGCTTTCTTTCGATTCTTTCCTATGAAAAGGGAAGGGATCAGGGAAGGGAAAATGTGTGGAGCCTTATAAATGATGATAAAATTTCCGATTTCCTTTCGGCGACAATACTTGCGACTGACAAGGCGGAGGAAAGGGAATTTCACGTAATGCTCGGCGGCATGGACAGGCTCCTGAGCATATCGCTCATGCCCCTTGTGGAAGAGAGGAAAATATCCGGCTCCCTTATTCTGGTTGATGACATTACCGACAGGAAAGCCCGTGAGGCGCTAATGAGGCGGATGGAAAGCCTTGCAAGCCTTACAACCCTTGCCGCAGGCATTGCCCACGAAGTAAAGAATCCCCTCGGCTCCATTTCCATTTATGTACAGTTAATTCAAAAGGCAATAGAAGTACAGAGACAGCATTGCCCCCAGTTTGACAAAGAAGGTGAATTTCATTCCAACGTGGACAGGTATTTAACGATAGTGAATGAGGAAGTGGACAGACTAAATGCCATCGTGGTTGATTTTCTTTTTGCCGTAAGACCCATCAATATAGAAACGAAGAAAACAGACATAAATTCTCTGATAAGGGAACTTGCCGAATTTGTTTCTGTGGAACTGGAAGAAGGGGGGATAGAGTGCAGGCTGGATCTGGATGAAAAACTCCCCCTTCTGGATCTTGATGAAAAGCTCATTAAACAGGCATTTTTGAACCTGATGCAGAATGCGTCAGCCGCAATAGCTGAAAAAAGCGTAAGCGGCGGCATAAGCGGCAGCGGCGGCATCCTTTCCATAAGCACCGGAAACAGGGAAGGGGAAGCCGAAATAATAATTGCAGATAACGGCATAGGCATATCCGAAGAAAATATCGGCAAAATTTTCGAGCCATACTATACCACAAAGAAGACCGGAACAGGCCTTGGCCTGACCCTTACCTTCAGAATAATAAGGGAACATAAGGGAGACATTGGCGTTAAATCCCGTGAAGGGGAAGGGACAGTCTTTTCGATCCTCCTGCCCCTTCCGCGAGCCGTTCCAAACCTGATTCCCTATAACGCGTCTCCCACCGGTGAGGCTCCCTTAGCCGGGGTTTTCTCGGGCGAGGTTCCCTCATGAAGCATAAGATCCTCATCGCCGACGATGAAAAAAACATAAGGCAGGGACTCGCCGCTGCACTCGAGCTGGATGGCCATGAAGTGATCCTCGCTTCGGATGGGGATGAGGCAGTGTTAAAGTTTCAGAAGGGAGATATTGACCTTGTATTAAGCGACCTAAAAATGCCCGGTCTGGACGGTGAAGAACTCCTTGCAAAAATTCTTGAAGAGAGCCCCGGCACACCAATTATTATACTGACAGGACATGGAACCATAGAAACAGCCGTCAAGGCAATGCATTTGGGAGCCTGGGACTTCCTTACAAAACCTGTGAATCTGGACTATCTTTCCCTACTTGTAAAGAGAGCGCTTGGAAACAGGGACCTCCAGCTAAAACACAGGAGGCTGGAAGAAGAACTGGAACAGCACAGGCAGTCACAAGCCATAATCGGCAAGAGTGCTCTCATGCAAAAGGTTATGGATACCACAAGGCGTGCATCCGTTACAAGAGCTTCCATATTAATCACCGGAGAATCCGGCACAGGCAAGGAACTAATTGCTGATGCCATTCACGGCCTTTCCCCAAGGAAGGACAAACCCCTAATAAAGGTGCATTGCGCCGCCCTTGCCTCCGGCCTTTTGGAGAGTGAACTCTTCGGCCACGAAAAGGGAGCTTTCACCGGCGCTTCTGCCCGTAAGAGGGGACGCTTTGAACTTGCCCACGAAGGAACCCTTTTTCTGGATGAGATAGGCGAAATCGACCAGAATATCCAGATAAAACTTCTGCGTGTTTTACAGGAGAGGAAATTCGAAAGGGTGGGCGGCGAAGAGAGCCTGGAAACCGATGTAAGAATTGTTACCGCAACCAACAGGGATCTAAAAAAGGAAATTGAAAAGGGAAACTTTCGCGAGGATCTTTATTTCCGCCTTAATGTCGTAAACATTCATATTCCTCCCCTAAGGGAAAGAAAGGAAGACCTTCCCCTTTTAATTACATCGTTTTTGAATGAGTTTGCAAAAGAGAACGGAAAGAATATTGAAGGAATAAGCGACAAGGCGAGGTCTGCACTTTATGCCTATCATTGGCCGGGCAATATAAGGGAGCTCCGCAACTGCATGGAAAGCGCCGTTGTCATGTCACAGGGAAGCCTCATCACTGAGGACGATCTTCCCCCCGGCATCAAGTCCGCATCGGATGAAAACTTCATCCGCATTCCCATGGGCAGCAGCATGGAAGAAGCCGAAAAAATCATCATCAGGGAAACCGTCTCCTCGCAGAAAGGGAATCAGAGCAAGGCAGCCGACATACTCGGTATAGGACGCAAAACCCTGCATCGCAAAATGCCTCACTGGGAAGAGTGAGGAGCAGGTTGCTCCTTTACCCATGTAATTTTATCACATAGCATTAATTAAAAATGCATTAATAAGCGGAAGGCATTTGTTGTAAAGTAGGCTGCTCCGGGGGCACAATCTATTCCAATCAAGCAGAAGGTTCATCATCCTGAAAGGTAGGCTACTCCGAGGGCAACATCCATTCTTCGAACGAATGTTCCCTCTCACTGTAGCCTACAATATACGAGAACAAAACCTTCTGCATTAGCTGTTATTCATTACTTACCATGGGCAAGGAGCACACTGTTAATGGCTGTACATATCACCTCATATCCTATAATATCAAAATCAATAAGGAGATATCACCACCTGTGGTGGTGTTCGATTAAATGTATCGCCAGTCGGCGTCACTAAATAGGAGATTAACATGAAAAAGATAATTATTTTGGCTATTGTTTTGGCCATTTTTTTTATTGGATGTTCCTCCGCTCCCCGAAGTGTTTCCGGACCCCTCTATGAGCAGTTCCAGGGTACATGGCTGAGAGAAGATGGTGCAACATTCAGATTTTTTGGGGATGAGTATGAATTCATAGCATTACAGGGTGCTGTTGCAGGGTTCGGGAAATATGAATTTCGCCGGGATGGAAGGATGAATATAATTTTTTCCCATTTTATTCATCTAAGAAATTCTACTGTGATCCATTCGCATGTCGGGGGCGAAGAGACAAGGGATTTTCTAATTGCTGCCTGGGAGGAATACAGAGACTTTTATATGACCTCGGAAGAGGTTGATGAAAGGCTTATTGAACACCCTGACCGCAACGTTAACGGAAGCGGAAACAATTTTAGGGTTTTCAGAATTGAAGGTAATACTTTAGTTATAGATGATAATAATGATCCTTCATGGGTGCGTTCCTCAATAGCCGGAACCTATACCAGACAATAGTGGGTGTTAGTCATGCAATTTTTAAGCGATTTAGTCTGACTGAAAGACCGAAGTTAGAAGCTCTTTCATTATTGGGTTAGCGGAGACTTTGTACGGTAATCCTTGTTGTGGAACAGTGAAGGTTTAAATATAATTTACATTGCTGCTGCGATTTCTTTCTGAATCAGCTCGCTTACAATATCAGCGGGGGTCTTATGAGTTGCTATAGCTTTAGTCAAAAGCCAATCTGCGGAAAGACTATCTATAGTCAGAGAAAGGGCGGTTTTGCGTTTTTGAGTAAAGAAACCGGTTCCATTTGGTCCCGGAACAGGCGGGTTTTTTGTGTAATAATCGTCCCAATAATTAGCTTCTTCTTCTGTCATTCTTGGCATAATAATCCTTCATTTAATTAAATGGAAATAAATACTCCTGCATTTCATAGCATGGAATACATTTATGGTTCTATCGTCAATGATGTTATATAGAATTTCAAGTGGGTTGCCATTACGATCAAACCCAATAAGCAAATACTTGTCATTATGCGGTGGCTTTCCTTCGTTGAACCAACCATCATACTTGGCTGTATCAAAAGCCCACCGAATATCAGCTTCGGTAAAACCATGATGGAACGCTGCATCGTTGAACTCAATGACTAGATCCATAGGACAGACTATACACCTCTTCGAGGTTTTTGTCGAGAAGGGTGATGTGGAGGAGGTGATAGTCAACAGATTTTCTGTGTCCCTAATTTACTTGCCGCTCATGGTTTGCCCATGGACAAACATTTGCAACAAGCAATGCGGAAGGTTTTCCTCTCATATATTGCAGCCAGCAATGAGGAACTTCATCTATTCGAAGAATAGGTGAAGGTTCCGGAGCTGGCTGCATATTAGGACATACCTTCCGCCATATGTTTTTTCCGGAGCAGCCTACTTATTAAGATAATGACCTTCTGCATATTAATTCAATGTATTATACTTATACAGTGATTCACGATTAATGGAGATATGCAATGAAACAACTGCGTTTATTGTTTTCTATAATAATGTTTTTTTCAGTTTTGAATATTCACTCGCAAGCAAGAATTCTTGGAATGGAAGAAACTGTAGAGCTGGCTCTGGAGCAGAATATCAACCTGTTAAAAAGTGAAATAGATCTGGCACTATCTGAATATGCCGCTTCCAACTTGTGGTCAGAACTTTTTCCATCCTTCAGCCTCAGTGCCGGCATGACACTGCTGCCTGCCACCCCCCTGTTTACGGGAGGTTTTAACTATAACACAAATAACCTTTCATACAATTTCAATTTTGGGATCTCCTTTTCACTAAACCCCTCATTCCGTGCTTCGATGGAAAGAATAGAATTGGCTTATAGATCCCAGCTTCTTACATACGAGAACGCCAGAATGCAGCTTGAGATCCAGATAATCAAGGAATTCTTCCGAATGTATACGAGGCAGCA
>Ga0099364_10001046_pt1 | contig 46386 bp, 29 predicted proteins | sample TergutTh196P3_FD_73070 | JGI IMG/M metagenome (GOLD analysis project Ga0099364, IMG submission 73070) | Microcerotermes parvus P3 segment gut microbial communities from Pointe-Noire, Republic of the Congo - Th196 P3 | ecosystem: Host-associated > Arthropoda: Insects > Digestive system > Gut ...
TCTACACTGGCGAGGCGCGCACACCAAGCCTAAGCGAACGCCTAAACCTAGGCGAACGCTGGCAATCGCCCACCGACCTACCGCCCAAGGGCATAGACATAAGCCCCGAGCATATCGCGCGCAAAACAGAAGAAGCGCGCAGACTGCTATGGGGCGACGACTACGCAACGCGCCAAAGCACAAGGGAAAACACCGAGAGCGCGACCAGAGCTGACGGCAGTGTAAGACCGATATACGGCGTGACGATTATTGTCGATTTTCCTGACACAAAGGCTACACAGCCTAGCTTTTCTATAGCGGAGGTAGAAGCCTATCTCAACGAGGAGGGCTATACAGGCTTTGGCAACAACGGCTCTGTCCGCGATTATTTTTTAGATGTGTCGGGTGGGGCGATTGACTATAGGAATAAGGTGTTTTATTATGAAGCGGAGTATGACAAGGATTATTATGATACAGAGGGCAGTATACATTTAGTGTTAGAAGCACTTACTGAGTTAGCGGAAAATCAAGATTTTATAGACTATGCACAAGAAGTAAGGGGCAAAGTGTGGAGTCCAGCAAGAGGTGACGATATACCCCTTAATATTTATTACGCAGGAATGAAGTATCCTTTAGATTTATGGCCGCGCCTTTCATGGTTAGGCAATAGTGCCATTACTGTCCAAGGATTACACTTTAACTACTATCAAATAACAAATCAGTATGAATACATTCGTGCCACCCCTAGCAACCCCAGCCCCGAGCCGCATTTAGCCCTTGGCACGTTTGCACATGAAAATGGGCATTTGCTTTTCGGTTTTAACGACCTTTACAGACCTCAAAGCATAAGCAATCATTGCCTTATGGCAAATGGCAATAGTGTGGCAGAGGGAAAAAATCCTACTCCTATAAACCCTTATTATAGATTCAAACAAGGTTGGGCTGAACCGATTGCGTTAAACGGTACGCCTATCGGTACGGTTATATCCCCCGAACCAAACGCAATGAACCCATACGTATATTATACGCACACCATGACTACCACACCCCACGGACAACTCGGCGGTCAGCTTTTTATGGTTGAGCATATACGACAGGAGGCAGGCAGCCGTTATGAGGATTTTGGTTTTCAAGGGATAGTGATATATCATATAGATATAAGTGGGCGTAACACCCTTTTTCACCCTACTTATAACCCTAATAGCACTCCAGAAGTATGGACAGTATCTTCTTGGTATGATAACTATCAAGATTTGCAAACCCGACTTGAAAATGCTGGAAGCTATCAGCCATTCCCGCTATTTAACGGACACAACACCCTAAGCCCTGCAACAGCACCAAACACCGATACCTATGCTACCACTACTAGCCCTCGACAACGCTCGGGGCTTCATATGGCGAATATAACAACCAGTGGCGAATTTACGTATATGGGCAATGATGTAAGCGCGAATGTTGATTTGACATTCAATACAGCAACCAATTTGTTTGAATACACCTCGCTTGTTGTTTCCTCGCCTAATGGCTTAGCCCCTCATTCCGTGTATGTCGTGGTTAGCAGACACCGACCCTCTAGCCAATATGGCGGCCCACCCTCGACACTTATAGGCTATGGCACGGTAACGCTAGATGCTAACGGCAACGCTACAATAAATACCTTTGCCCCCGGCGGCCCAAATTTCAACTTTTTGCCAAATGCACAGCTAACCATTAACCCTGCTTTAAATGAGGGCTTGCTAATTACAGTAGCTACAAGCAATCTACATTCGCAGTACATTATCGAACGCCGAATTATAAAACCTCAAGTAATTGGATAATGGGAGGGCTTAAATATGTATAAAAGATTCTTAATCCTTTTTGTATTATTTATCCTGTTTGGCGTAACCACCGTAACCGCCACAGACGGCAATACTGGCACACGCGACACAAGCTGGTACGATAATGACCCAAGTGCGAAAATATTTTATATAAGCACAGCCGACCAACTAGCAGGATTGTCAAGAATTGTAAATTCGTTTTCTGGCACTTATGAGAGCGAACAATTTGAGGGCAAAACAATAATACTCACCAAGGACATAGACGTGTCTGTGTATGGGTCGTGGTCGCCTATAGGGATATTTAGTAGCACGCCTGTCCCTACCTCCTTTCGTGGGACATTTGACGGAAATTACAAAAAGGTAACAGGCGTACGCATTTCATGGGGTTTTTCTGGCTTTTTTGGGGCAGCAGAACACGCTACCATAAAAAACCTCGGGCTTGTAGATATAACTGTTAATGCAGAGCAAGTTGCAGGCGGAATCATCGGCACTGCAATAAACGTCAATATAGAAAACTGTTATGTTACAGGTACGATTAAAGGCGTGTATGATGATTTTCCCCCAGTAATTGGCGGAATAATAGGCGATTCTTACAATGTTAGCATAAAGAACAGCTACTTTGACGGCACAATTACGGCTTCGGGTGGTCATATTGGTGGGATAATAGGGGGTGCATTATTAGCTACCATAGAAAACTGCTATTCCGCAGGAGAGTTTACCGCCGTAGGGGGTTCTTATGAGGGGAGTATCGGAGGGTTGGCGAATCATATAAACGGTAGTATAAAAAACAGTTATTCTGTAGCCGCCATTCGTAGCGAAAATTTAGATCTTAATCCCGCAGGTGGCATAGCCGCAAATATGAACGGCGAAATAATTAACTCTGTCGCGCTTAATCCCACAATAGAGAGTAAATTATCCGTTGCTCGTGTGTCCGAGAGTGCTACGCTAACTAACACCTACGCACTAGCCGACATGGTGTTAAAATTCGAGCATATAGACGGCTACGCTATCGAGGACGGCATAGACATCACCATGCCCCAAGCCCTCACCGCCGAATTTTGGACAGATACCCTAGGCTGGGACACCTATATATGGAACATACAGGACGGCGAGCTTCCCACACTACACCACCGCCCCCCTTTCCCTCCCACAGGCGTGGGCGATATGCGCGGCTCTATGCTACTAATGCTAGCCCTCTCCGCCCTCTCGGCACTGCTATGGACAGCCATATTCCTGCCACGCCCCCACCACTCCCCCACACAGGACGGCTAAATTCAAAATAAGGCAACCTCGGGAGGGATAAATCCCTCCCCTACAACTAACCGTCACCACAACCACACAAAACCAAAACACACAAACCAAACACGGATTTAACGGATTTTCACGGATTCGTTCGTACAAAAACCCACGCTCCACAAATACAATCACCATTCACAATAATAGGAGGAAACAAACATGACTAATTCCCTAAAAAAATCCCTATCCATTCTCTTAACACTACTACTTTTACTACCAACAACAAGCATTTTTACCACCGCGAGCAATCTTTCCACAAACACCACGCAAACCACCACAAACCCCACCGCACGCACCGCCACCGAAATAACAATCACCACGCTAGAATACAACCCCGATTTTTCCCTAAATTTCACCGTAGAGAACATACCCGACCACATCACCGTCATAACGGCAGGCGTAGAAAAACGCCATGCAGCCGACACGTCCTTGGTAGCAGATTCTCCGCTAATAGTATCAGAGCTTACAGTAACAAACGGTACAGCCAACGGCACATTTTGGATAGGCGCGTTGGACGATAGCTACGCATACGCGCTTGTAATTGTCGCTAATTCGCATAAAATCGAGGCGTTCATCAACGATGCCACCGTAGCGCGTTCGACAAGAACGGACAGCATAGAACACATAAACGCCGTACTTCTCGAACTATTGCAAACAATCGACAACGCCAAGCGCGTCTTGGCGGAAACCTATGTACGCGACAACGGCTCGGACGTACCGACAACCAAATTTTGGGCACCGCAAGCCGTGCATGACCCGCTTGTCGCAAAATTGGCGGAAGCGCAGGCAACCTACGACTTGTACCACGACCGCAATATCGACCTGTCAATCACGCCGCACACGCTCGTGGATATTCCCATGGCGTTCCTTGGTACGTCTAGCAATGACAACGCGATTGTGCTATCATATGAGCCGCAGTACCTAGAAATGGCGGCAATAAGCGAGGCCGAGGGCGGTACGGCATATGTGCTAGAGCATGATAGCACATTTGGCTTGCTTGTGTTAGAATATAGCGGAAGCGTAACAAACGCACTAAAGTATACGCTGTGCTTTAGGGGCGTGCAGGGAAGCGATACGGAAACGAGAATAAACATAAAATATGTAGAAGCATAGCCCATTGTAGGGGACGGATTTATCCGTCCCGAGGTACGAACGCTTGTCAATACAGGACGGCTAAATTCAGAACGAGGCAACCTCGGGAGGGATAAATCCCTCCCCTACAGGTAGCCGTCCCTACAAATGCACAAAACCAAAACATACAAAGGAGCCCCCCAATGTTCTTTAAAACCTTCAAAGTAATAGGCTGGATTCTAGCACACATTCTTTACCGCTTTGAAATCACTGGCAGGGAAAATATTCCCGAGCAGGGCGCGTTTTTGCTTTGTGCGAACCATATACACGCGTTCGACCCTGTTATTCTTGCCATTTTTATGAAGCGACAGCCGCGGTTTATGGGCAAAAAAGAGCTTTTCGAGAAAAAATTCTTGGACTGGTTTTTTCGCAATCTCGGGGCGTATCCCCTTGACAGGCAGACCGCGGACATGAAGGCGTACCGCACGACCATGAACATTTTGAAGGACGGCAATGGCGTAATGATTTTTTCGCAGGGGACGCGCATGAAGGATTTTGAGAACGTAAAGGGCGGTGTCGCGGTTTTCGCACTTAAATCTGGCGCGCCGATTGTGCCTGCGGGAATAATTGGAAGCTACAAGCTGTTTTCAAAAATACGCGTAAATATTGGCAAGCCGATTCTCATGGACGAATACGCAGGACAAAGGGTAAGCACGGAGCTTGTGGAGCGTGTAATGGGGGAAGTTGTGGGGCGAGTTTCGACACTTTCGGCCCACTAGAACATATTTTATAAATTTTTGTTGCACAAAGTTTGTGTAGGTGGTAAAATTGTTTTTGCTGTTCTTTTTGATACTTCTTTTTGTCTAAGGGAGGCTCTTTTTAATGAGCGATATGTTTGCACCCCAAGAAAATGAAAATCTGGACGAAGCCCAAGAATTTAGGGACATGCTCGACAAGTCCTTTATGACTATCCGCAACGGAGCAATCGTAAAGGGTACTATTGTGCGCGTCACAAATACAGAGGTAATTGTTGACCTTGGGTATAAATCTGACGGAATAATCATAAAATCGGAATATACCGACGATTCCTCGGCAAGCCTTACTGATATAGCCAAGCAGGGCGATGTCGTAGAGGTCTTTGTCGTACGCGTAAACGACGGCGAGGGAAATATCCTCGTTTCCAAGAAAAAGGTCGATAGCCGCGCGAATTATGGCAAGCTGGAGCAAGCCCTAGAGGACAAAACTCCGCTGCCCGGTAAAATTGTCGATGTGGTAAGGGGCGGCTTGATTGCCAACATTTTGGGCAATCGCGTGTTTGTTCCTGCGTCACAAATTTCCTCGCGCTTTGAAAAGGAATTGGACGTATTCAAGGGCAAGGAGTTTAATTTCAATATTTTGGAAATCGACCGCGCGAAAAGGCGCGTACTCGCAGGGCGTAAGGAACTCGCCGCAAAGGAAGCCGAGGAAAAACGCAACGAGATATTCGGCAAGCTCGAAATCGGGCAGAGTATCGAGGGTACGGTTAGCCGTCTTACGGACTTTGGCGCGTTTATTGACCTTGGTTGCGGTGTAGACGGTCTTGTGCATGTTTCCGAGCTTGCATGGAAACGCGTACGCAAGCCGTCCGATGTGCTTAACGTGGGCGATACTGTCAAAACAACAATAATAAAGCTCGACCCCGAAAGCGGCAAAATATCGCTGTCGCTCAAGGATATAAACGCCAACCCATGGAACAATATCGCGGAAAAATACCCGATTGGCGAAATAGTGGCAGGCACTGTGGCACGTCTTACACAGTTTGGTGCGTTTGTAACACTGGAGGACGGCATAGATGGGCTAGTCCACATTTCACAAATTTCTACGCGCCGTATAGGCAAGCCCAGCGAGGAGCTTTCCGTAGGGCAGAGAATAGAAGTAAAGGTAATGGATATAGATATTGAAAAGCAAAAAATAAGCCTTTCAAAGCGTGAGGCGGATTTGATTTTGAATCCTCCGCCGATTGAGGACGAGGTAGAAGCAGTAGAAGCGGAAGCAGTTGAAGCCGTGGCTGACGTTGTAGAGGAAGCAGTTGAAGCAGTTGAAGCAGTTGAAGCAGTCGAAGCAGTATCTGATGTGGCAGAGGAAGCAGTAGCAGACGTGGCAGAGAAAGCAGTAGCGGAGGAAGTAGCAGAAACAGCTGTAACACCCGAACCACCGAAAGAAGATGAGTAATCTGGACAGCCGCGTGTTGCTTGCAGCATGAGGAAAGTCCGGGCACCACAGGACAAGAATGACGGATAACGTCCGTCGGGGGCGACCCTAGGGATAGTGCAACAGAAATAAACTACCGTTGTTGTTCTCCTCCAAATCGAGTAACAGCGGAAAAGGTGGAAAGGTGCGGTAAGAGCGCACCGCTGTTTTGGCGACAAAACAGGCTATGTAAACCCCATTCGGTGCAAGACCAAATAAAGCGGCGTGTTTTGGAGCATGTTAGGCTCTAACGCAAAGGGTCGTCCTGCCCTGCTTTGGTAGTGTCGCAAAAGCCGCAGCGGCAACGCGCGGCTCAGATAGATGGCTGTCCATGACAGAACCCGGCTTATAGGGTTGCTCATTTCTTATATTAAGTGCAAAATGCTTGCGGTTTTACCGCATCTGGAGATGTACTCAAGTGGCTGAAGAGGCTCCCCTGCTAAGGGAGTAGGTCGTTAACGCGGCGCGGAGGTTCAAATCCTCTCATCTCCGAAAATTCCAAAAGCCCCCGTAAATGCAACATTTACGGGGGCTTTTGGGGTAGAGGTGTTAATGCAAACAATTTGTAGGGGACGGATTTATCCGTCCCGAGGTACGCACATTCGTCAATTCGGGGACGGGCAACGTCCATTAAAGCAGGCAGTAAGGTGTTGTCTAAGTGGTTTTCTTAGACAACACCGCACGCCGACCAAAGCAGAGCGAGGTAATCTCGGGACGGATAAATCCGTCCCCTACAATTAACCGTCACCAAGCCCAAGCCACGACAAACGCATGAAGCTAAAATCTGTAAATCAAACACGGATTTAACGGATTTACGCGGATTTTATCTAGCACGTTTTTTTATCCGTGTAAATCTGTTAAATCCGAATAGCCTTTTTGTAGGGGACAGATTTATCCGTCCCGAGGTACGCACGTTCGTCAATTCGGGGACGGATAACGTCTATCAAGCAGGCAGTAAGGTGTTGTCTAAGTGGTTTTCTTAGACAACACCGCACGCCGACCAAAGCAGAGCGAGGTAATCTCGGGACGGATAAATCCGTCCCCTACAAAACCCCAAAGGCGATTTTGGTCGTCCCCTACAAAGAACCTGCGTTCGTGCGTTTGTCGTGAAGCCCAAGCCATAACCAATTGACATTTATAGATATGGAGTTGATAGTATGCTATGCGAGCATTTCGGAAGATGCGGCGGTTGTTCCTATTTGGATATTTCATACGAGGACGAAATAGCCATAAAAAAGGCGGCTCTAGTGGAAACTCTCGGCGAGTACGCAGAATTTTTGGACACTGAGATGAAGTTAGGGCTTCGGGGCGATATTTCTACCACATGCCAATCGGGGGAAAGGGGCTATGCCCCTCTTTTAGACACTCGGACGGAGTTAGGGCTTCGAGGCGACATTCCCACCACCCTCCAGTCGGAGAAAAGGGGCAACGGCCCCTATCGAAACAAGATGGAATTTGCCTTTGGTGACGAATCAAAGGACGGAAAGCTCGCCCTCGGCATACGAAAAAAGCGCAGTTTCTACGAGGTAGCCGCACCAACCAACTGTTGCCTAATCAATGACGATTTCAGGAAAATTGTGGAATATGTGACAAATTTCTTTCGCGAAGCAGGCGAAACATTTTATCATAGGAAAAAGCATACAGGCGCGTTGCGGCATTTGGTTTTACGCCGCGGCGAGTTTACGGGCGAAATTCTCGTACTGCTTTCCGCTTCCTCGGCTCTTGCTTGCCCTATGGAAAAATTTACCGAGGGCTTGCTTTCTCTGGAAATAAGCGGAAAAATAGTGGGCGTAATGCACTCCGTAAATGACGGCGTGGCGGACGCGGTAAAAAACGAAAACGTCACACAGCTATACGGCCGCGATTATTATTATGAAAAAATTTGCGGCCTAGAGTTCAAGGTATCGGCGTTTTCGTTTTTCCAGACAAACTCGCGCGGCGCGCAGGTATTGTACGGCGTAGTCAGCGACCTCGCAGGCGAGGGTGGAACGGCGCTTGACCTTTATTGCGGCACGGGAACGATTTCGCAGGTGATTTCGCCGAAATTTGAAAGGGTCGTAGGCGTGGAAATTGTCGCAGATGCGATTGCCGCCGCTAAGGAAAACGCCGCCGCAAACCGAATAGCGAACTGCGAATTTTACGCAGGCGATGCGTTTGCTGTTTTGCAGGAGCTGGAAATTTCGCCCAACACAATTATAGTAGACCCGCCGCGTGACGGCTTGCACCCCAAGGCGTTGCAAAAAATCGCCGACATGGGCGAGTGTTTGGTTTACGTGGCGTGCAAGCCAAAATCGCTTGCGCGAGATTTGCCGATTTTATTGCAATCGGGCTATAAATTGGTTAAAATTACGAGCGTGGATATGTTTCCGCGTACACCGCATGTGGAGTGTGTCGCGCTGTTGAGGAGATAAAGATGAGAAATTACGAGAACGAAACAAAAAACAGGGTGGAATTTATTAAAAAAACCATAAGCGCGGCCAACGCAAAGGGCATAGTTTTTGGCAATAGCGGCGGCAAGGACAGCGCGCTGGTTGGTATTTTATGTAAAATGGCGTGCGATGACACGGTGGGGCTGATTATGCCCTGCGGCTCGCAGCGGAACTACGGCACGGACAAGACCGATGCACAGGAAGTGGCGGAGCAGTACAAAATCGCCGCGCGCCTTGTGGATTTGTCGCCTGCAAGGGCAGAAATGGCGGAAATACTGGGCGGCGTGACAAGCATAACAGACGCGGCACTGGCAAATATCGCGCCGCGCCTTAGAATGACCGCGCTTTACACCGTGGCGGCAAGCGAAAATAGGCTCGTGGCAGGTACAGGAAACCGAAGCGAAACGCACATGGGCTATTTTACCAAATGGGGTGACGGCGCATGTGATTTCAACCCTATTTCTGACCTTACTGTTACGGAAATATATGAATTTCTGCGGTATTTAAACGCGCCAAGGTCGATTATCGAAAAAGCGCCGTCCGCAGGCTTGTTTGACGGACAAACAGACGAGGACGAGATGGGCGTAGCCTATGATAGTATAGATAGGTTCTTGTTGGGGGTGGGGGAAATAAGTGAGAGGGATAGGGCTGTGATAGATAGGTTTCATAGGGCGAGCGGGCATAAGCGTGTTATGCCGGTTACTTTTAGTACGCACAGTTTTTAAGGGTATGGAACGCGGATTTGACGGATTTTCGCGGATTCTTTCTTGCTTTCATTCAAAACTAAGGAAATGAGAATCAAGTGGTTTTTTATTTACGCGGATTCGTTCGTATTTCTTACGTGCCTCTCGCCCTCTGTGCCTCTGTGCCTCTGTGTGAAAAAATCTTTTAAACCAGAGAACGAGGCTTTACACTTTACCTAAGTTCTTTATTTATTAAAAAGATTTTCACACAGAGGCACAGAGGGAGCGTGGCACAGCAGGCAGAGAACGCGGATTACGCAGATTTAAAGGCAATGGAGCGCGGATTTACGCGGATTACGCGGATTTTGTCCACGTAAATTACTAAACGGCGATATATTTTACCACGAGCCAATCCGCGAAATCCGCGAAAATCCGTCAAATCCGTGTTCCCCTACCCTTAATTTACATGGATAAACGCTGTATTCCATTGTCGTCAATTTACACGGAAAAAATCCGCGAAAATCCGTTAAATCCGCGAAAATCTGCGTTCCATAGCCATTTACCAAATTAGCAGACAAAACAGCATTAAGCGACAATAAACACACTTTCACAGAAAGGCAGTGCAATAAATGAACATAAACCAAAATTACCTCAAGCTACAAGACAGCTATTTATTCTCAGTTATAGCAAAAAAAGTAAACGACTACAGGGAAGCCAACCCCGACAAGAATGTTATTCGCATGGGAATCGGCGATGTGACTTTGCCCCTTGTGCCTGCGGTTACGGAAGCCATGCAGAAAGCCGTTTCGGAGATGGGCAACGCCGAAACCTTTCGCGGGTACGGCGACGAGCAGGGGTACGGCTTTTTGCGGCAGGCAATCTGCGAATATTACGCGGCTAAGGGCGTTTCGTTGCAACAAGACGAGGTTTTCGTAAGCGATGGCGCGAAAAGCGACTTGGGGAACATTCTGGATATTTTCGCTACGGAAAACAGCGTGCTTATTCCCGACCCTGTGTATCCTGTGTATGTGGACACAAATATAATGGCTGGTCGCAGTATTTCCTATATGGACGGAAACGAGCAAAACGGCTTTCTTCCCATGCCCGACAGCGGCACAAGGGCGGACATTATTTATTTGTGTTCGCCAAACAACCCCACAGGCGCGGTATATAATAGGAAGCAACTGCAAGCGTGGGTCCATTATGCCTTGGAAAACGAGGCAGTTATCTTGTTTGACTGTGCGTATGAAATTTTCGTAGCGGACAAAGCCCTTCCCACCAGTATTTACCAAATAGACGGCGCGGAAAAATGCGCCATTGAGTTCTGCTCATTCTCAAAAACGGCGGGCTTTACTGGTACAAGGTGCGGCTACACCACCGTACCCCATGCCCTAGTGCGCGGCGGTACGGCGTTAAACAAGCTATGGCTTAGGCGGCAGACGACCAAGTTTAACGGCGTGCCGTATGTAGTGCAACGTGCCGCGCAAGCGGTACTAACGGACGAGGGCTTGCAGCAAATTAAAACCAGTATTGATTATTACTTGCAAAACACAAAAATTATTGCCGACACGCTCACCTCGCTTGGCATATGGTTTTGCGGCGGGGTAAACGCCCCCTATATATGGCTAAAATGCCCCAAAAATATGTCGTCCTGGGAATTTTTTGATTTTTTGTTAGAAACTGCTGGCATAGTAGGTACACCAGGGGCAGGCTTCGGCAGAAATGGCGAGGGATTCTTTAGGCTTACGGGCTTTGGGAATAGGGGGAATACGGAGGAGGCTATGGGGAGATTTGCAAAAATCAACATGCCCTTGTAATCACGACATACGCACCTTGTAATCACGACATACGCACAAAGCCAAAATGTGTAAATCAAACACGGATTTAACGGATTTTCGCGGATTCTCACGGATTGGCTCGTGCAAAAATCCGCGTAAATCTGCGTGAATCCGCTAAATCCGCGTGTAATAGCCTTTTAAAACCGAGCAAGCTCCGCGCGTAATATCATTTTAAAACAGAGCAAGCCCCACGCTTTTGCCATTCATGTGCTTGCCGTGAATAAAACTGTTTACTTATTCCGATATTTTGTCTATAATCGTTTAAACATCAAAATATTTAGGATAAAGGGGGCTATGCCCCCACCAGTACGCTATAAAGGCTTCGAGGCGACATTCCCACCAAAGGACAGTCGGAGAAAAGGGGCTATGCCCCCGAGGCGATATTCCCACCATATAACAGTCGGAGAAAAGGGGCTACGCCCCAAAGGCTTCGAGGCGACATTCCCACCACGAAACAGTCGGAAGAAAGGGGCGCGCCCCCTTGCGTGTAATCGCAGGAGTAGCACGAAGAACCGCGCTTGTCGCGCCTGTAGGGCTTTCCACTCGCCCCACGTCCGACAGAGCCAAGGAAAATTTGTTTAATATACTTGGCGAAAAGGTGAAAGGTGCGCGAGTGCTTGACGTTTTTTGCGGTAGCGGCGCAATCGGAATAGAAGCGTTAAGCCGCGGCGCGAGTGAAGCCGTGTTTGTAGACCACGCCGCGCCCGCCATACGCGCCACGGAAACAAATTTAACGAAAACAAGGCTTGCTTCTCTTGCATATATTATACAAGGCGATGCCCAAAAGTCGCTCGAACAGCTCGCCGCCGCCCCAAAATTTAATCTGATTTTCCTCGACCCGCCATACAATTATGATTTGCAAATTTTAGCCAAATGCTTCCCGCTACTGGCGAATGACGGTATAATTGTCGCCGAGGCCGCCAGCGATTACGCCGCTCCATTCGCAGAATTGGTTACAAGCGAGCGTATTTACGGACGTACGAAATTTATATTTTACAAGGAGCGTGACAATGCTCTTAATCTATCCAGGCAGCTTTGACCCAGTAACAGAGGGGCATATATCCATAATCCGCCGAGCCGCCGAGTTCGCCTCGGTTATTGTCGCGGTGCTAGACAACCCGACCAAAAGCACGCTTTTTACCACGCAGGAACGCCTCGGCTTTCTCAAGGACACGCTACAGGTCGAGGTCGATTGCTTTAGCGGCCTGCTTGCGGAATACGCGGTACAAAAAGACGCGGACGCGCTTTTACGCGGGCTACGCAACCCTAGCGAGTTTACTAGCGAAAACAAATACGCTATGTACAATTCCGCCATTTCCGCCACACTCGGAAAGCGTATCGAAACCATTTTCCTGCCCGCGCTCCCCGAGCTTGCGCATGTTTCCAGCACCATTATCAAAGAAGCCGCAGCACATATATATAAATCTGGCTTAAACGATTCATTTATAGCAGAGCATGTACCGCCCACGGTACGCGCCGCGCTTAAGAAGCAATATTCGGTAATGTAAATTCGCACATGAAAAATCGCCGAAGGCGAGTCAAAAAAATAGAGGTGATAATTTGTATGGACGCTTTACTTGATTATCTCGACGACATAGAAGAAGTGCTGGAGGCAAGCAAAAGCCTGCCGTTCACCAACAAAATATCTGTAGAAAAAGACCGAATCATGGATATTTTGAACGAAATTCGCCTAAACCTGCCCGATGACATACGTTCGGCGCAGCGTATATTGGGCGACCACGACCGTATTGTGGCAGAGGGCGAACGCAAGGCGGCAGGGCTGGTAGAAGCCGCCGAGGCCGAGGCGCGAACACGCACAAACAACCACGAAATTTTCCGCCGCGCTTCCGAGCAAGCCTCCGAAACGCTGGAGGAAGCAAAAAAAGATGCCCGCGACCTACGCCTAAACGCCATGGACTACGCGGACACCTTGCTTAAAGACACCGAGGCACAGCTACGCGAATATATCGCGGCGGCGGAGCAACAACACAAAAACGCGCTCGAATTTTTCAATAAGCTAATCGACATAATTTACGAGAACAGGGAACAGCTACGAGGACGATAATTCGTAAAACGGCACGGCGTTTTTGACAAAGCCCGATAGCATAGTAGCAAGCTCCGCGCGGGTCAAACGCCCCTGCGGGTCAAGGCTGCCGTTCGCGCGGCCGCTTATAATCGTCGCGCGGTAAAGCTCGTACACCGCCCTGCGGGCGTAGTCGGCTATGTCCGTATCGTCATTAAAGCTAGGGTTTTCTCGCTCCTGCGGAAAGGCTAAATCCGCGGTCTTTGCGTAGTTGTGCAAAATAACAACTAAATCTTGGCGTGAAATAACCGCGTCCGGCTCGAAGCTACCGCCGCTGGGGATAATGCTAAGCCTAGCCGCCCATGTTACCGCGCTGCTGTACCATGCGGCTTCCGCCACGTCGTCAAAAACCCTTTGCCATGCCGTTTCGGGGTTTCCTGCGTGGTTGTACACCACCTGTACCGCCATAGCCTTTGTTACCTGCGTATGCGGGCTAAAGGTCGTGCCGCTTGTCCCGCGCATGAGGTTGTTTTCCATGGCGTATTGTACATATTCGTGAAACCAGTCGTCTGTTGATACGTCGCTGAAGGGTGGGGCGGCGAGGAGGGGGGAGGTGGGGAGCAGGAGTAGGGCGAGGATAATTGCGATTGTTTTTTTTGTGGTTTTTTGGGTGGTTTTTTTCATATGAATACCTCCTGTGGGTTAAGGGATTATGGACTGTGAATTTTTTAAAGGCATGGAACGCGGATTTTCGCGGATTTGGCGGATTTTCGCGGATTCTTTCCGTGTAAATCCGTTAATCTGTGTATTCCTGCTGTGCTTCTCGCCCTCTGTCTGTGCCTCTGTGTGAACTACTGTGTGAAAAAATCTTTTAACTAAAGAATGTAGGTTATACGCTTTACCTACGTTCATTATGTGTCAAAAAGATTTTCACACAGAGGCACAGAGACACAGAGACACAGAGGGAGCGTGGCACAGCAGACAATAAAATGTGGGTTTAAGGGTAATTAAACACGGATTTAACGGATTTTCACGGATTGTGCGGATTCGTTCGGGGTTTAATTTGGAAATTTGCGGAATGCGGATTGCGTGGATTTAATGGATTTTCACGGATTAAAACATGGATTGCGTGGATTTTTAATTACACGGATTGTTAATTCATTTGCACGTTTTTTGTAGGGGACGGACTTGTCCGTCCCGAGGTATGCACGTTCGTCAATTCGCGACGGATAACGTCCATTAAGCAGGCAGTAAGGTGCTGTCTAAGTGGTTTTCTTAGACAACACCGCACGCCGACCAACGCAGAGCTAGGTAACCTCGGGACGGATAAATCCGTCCCCTACAAGTAACCATCATTTATTATACGGATTTGGCGGATTTATGCGGATTGTTTCTTCGTAAATCCGTTAATCCGTGTATTCCTGCTGTGCCTCTCGCCCTCTGTGCCTCTGTGCCTCTGTGTGAAAAAATCTTTTAACTAAAGAATGTACTTTATACGCTCTACCTACGTTCATTATTTGTCAAAAAGATTTTTTCACACAGAGGCACAGAGGGAACGAGGCACAGCAGACAATAGAATGTGAGTTTAAAAGTGATTAAACACGGATTTAACGGATTTTCACGGATTACGCGGATTGCATGGAGTTAGCGAATTTACACGGATTCAACGGATTTTACCTGCGATACGCACGTTCTATCCGCGAAAATCTGCGTAAATCCGCACAATCCGTGTTATATCTGCGTTAATTTACGCAGACAAAATCCGCGTGCCATCATCTTTTTACCTTTATAAACTCCACCATACCCAACCCTGCTTCCGCCCCTTGATACGCGGCCTTTACAATCTGCTTCATGCCGCCAGTACAGTCGCCTGCCGCCCACAAGCCCTCTTGCGAGGTACGCATTTGGCTATCCACCACGACCGCGCCTTGCGGGTCTAATGCCACGCCCATTTTACGCGCAAGCTCTGTACCGCCCGCTATTCCCATAGCGATAAACAAGCCCGACAACGCCACGGCTTCGCCGTTTTCCAATAACACGCCCTGCACGGTATTTTCGCCCACGACCTCTTGCAGCTTTTCCGTGCGTATGGTCACCGCTTGGGGAAAGCTAACGCTCGGCACTTCCCCATTTGTCAATAGCGTAACAGAACCTGCCACGGAAAGCAAATCCTCGGCCTCCTGTAGCGCGTATGCGCCGCTTCCTAGCACCGCCACATTTTTGCCGCGATAAAAAAACGCGTCACAAACGGCGCAATAGCTTACGCCGCGCCCCTCAAGCTCGGCAAGCCGCGCAATTTTTGGCGTGCGGCGGCTAGCACCTGTGGCTAAAAGCACCGCCGAAGCGTGAAAAACGCCGTCCGCGGTTTTTACGCTAAAAACGCCTGCTTCTTCGGAAACAGAAACAACCTCGCCGCGTACCACCTTCACGCCAAATTTCCGCGCTTGGCGTAGCCCTCTTTCCACCAAGGCCTTCCCACTAATTGGCTTCGCAAAGCCATAAAAATTGTCTACATGCGCCTTTTCCAACGCGCCGAGATTTTTGTAGATAAGCGTGGTAGGCACTCCTGCGCGCGCCGTGTACATCGCCGCCGTCACGCCAGCAGGCCCGCCGCCGATAATAATTGCTCCGTTCATGCTTTTACTCCTATCTTTCCCTTTTACTCCTCAAATATCTTATAATAAGCCCAATCCCGATACAACAAAAGCGGCGCGCGCTGCTCGTCCGTCATATACGCGCTCGATACGCCGTCGGGCGAAAAGGAACGCGACTCCGTTATTACAGGAAAGGAACGCCGCAATTCCGCGTTAAAATCCCAAAACGGCGAAACCCCAGTAATCCCCAAAAGCTCCAATACATACGCACCCAAAAACGAAGCAGAAAATAAGGGCTTTTCTTCCCCCACCTCGCCGTCAAGGCTTCGAGGCGACATTCCCACCAAACGACTGTCGGAGGAAAGGGGCAATGCCCCCCCCGCCGAAGTGTTTAAAAACACCATAAACGGCAACCGAAAAAGCCGAATAATACTATCCCGCGAATCCTGCTCCGCCTCGGGCATAAACATGTCATACAAAGGCATACTCAACGCAGGGTTATGGTCGCCGAAATACACAAGTACCACAGGCTCGTCCAGCGTGTTCAAATATTCGACAAGCCGTCCAAGCTCCGCGTCCGCATCACGCAGGCCATGGAAAAAGTTGGACAGCGCGTTGATGTCTGGCTCTGCCAGCTCCAAATCCGTGCTAAAATTCGCCCCACTCACAGGCCCGTCATACAAGTATTTATCAACATACGGGCCGTGGTTTTGTATTGTTACAGTAAAATTAAAATAGGGCGTATCGGGAAAATTTTCCAAATGCTGCTCGAACATCTCGATTGTGCGGTTAATTGTGTCATGCTCGTTTACATACATGCCCTTTGCAGGAATATCGTCAAATTCGTCCAAGAAAACAAGCCGACTAAAGCCTAAATGCTTATACACATTTTGGCGATTATAATACCAATCATAGCCTGGGTGCATAAACTCCGAGCGATAGCCCAGCGAATTTAATACACTCGCAAACGACTCAAACTCCGCCGTAATCATTCTAAACGCAAACGGCACACCTGCAAACTGGCGCGAATTAAGCCCTGTAAGCACGTCAAACTCCGTCTGCGCCGTTCCTCCGCCCATGACGGAAACCACGATTTCGCCTTGAATGGATTCGTCCGCGAGAGCTTTCCAGTTCGCCAGCGGCTCGTCAAAGCCCTCAAACGAAAAATGCTCGCTTATGGTAGAAAACGCCTCGCCCATTATCATTATAATATGCGGCGTGCGTTGTTCACTTACTCTAAAATTACTATTCGTGACGGTATTCCCACCATCGTCCGCCGAAGTTACAAGCGGCGAAGCCGCCGAAGCCGCTATTTTTGCGACAACCGCCGCAGGGTTATAATCCTCCGGCCGCATTACCTTGTTAGTGTTAAACGCATTTATAAAGCTGAACACGAAGCCGCGCGAGTTATACTGGTTTACTTGGCTCCAAATATTGCCGCTTACCACGGGAAGCCGCGCGGTAATCGCCGTATTGTTGTACAATGGGCGGTTTAACGCGACCGCAAGCAGTAAGCACACCGCCATACCCGCCGCGCGGACGAACACGCCGATTTTTTGGCTACGCAGGGTAAACGCCGCAAACGCCGCCGCCGCTATATATACGATAGCGACAACCGCCACAAGCGTAATAGCGAGCGTGTCAAAGCTACGCGCAACGCCCAAAACCTGATGACCCAGCACCATATCCCACGGCACAAGAGGGTCATTTCGCAGCAGAATTTTTGTGCGGTTGGCGTAGCCGAGTATAATCGCCGCCGCACCTACGATTGTCACCGCCGAAACAGCGCCCGCGCCCGCAAAGTACAAAAACAACGCGGCGAGCAACAAAGGCAGCCAGTTTAAAAGCAAGCTAAGACCACGGCTTGCGCTTATTCCACGCACAACATACGAAAACGGCAACGGCTGTAGCAAAAATAAAAACAACGTAAGCAAAAGCGATAACACCGAAATAAAGGCTAACGCTTGCCAGAGGTTTAGTCTAAAGGTACGGATACGATTATATAAGTTTTTTATTATCTTCATGTATACTCTCCCATGATAAGCTAATGGAACACGGATTTAAAGGAAATGGAACGCGGATTTCCGCGGAGTTGGCGGATTTCCGCGGATTTTTTTTCGCAGGGGAATCCGTTTAATCAGTTATAACAGCCATTTTGAATATAGATTAAACACGGATTTCAGCGGATTTACGCAGATTGGCGCGGATTGGCTCGTGGGGAAATACACGGTAACGGTTTTTGTAGGGGACGGATTTATCCGTCCCGAGGTTGCCTCGCTCTGCGTTGGTCGGCGTAAGGTGATGTCTAAGAAAACCACTTAGACATCACCTTACTGCCTGCGTTAATGGACGTTACCTGCCCCGAATTGACGAACGTGCGTACCTCGGGACGGATAAATCCGTCCCCTACAAAAAACCTGCAAATCCCCACAACAAACGCAATATTTAAATCCGCGCTTCGTGCCTGCTGTGCCTCTCGCCCTCTGTGCCTCTGTGCCTCTGTGTGAAAAATCTTTTTGACAACTAATGAACGCAGGTAAACTGTAAAGCCTCGTTCTCTAGTTTAAAAGATTTTCACACAGAGGCACAGAGGCACAGAGGGAGCGTGGCATAGCAGACATCACTATGTTTTGTAGGGGACGGATTTATCCGTCCCGAGATTTGCACGTTCGTCAATTTGGGTCGGGTAACGTCCATTAAGCAGGCAGTAAGGTGTTGTCTAAGTAGTTTTCTTAGACAACACCGCACGCCAACCAACGCAGAGCGTGGTAACCTCGGGACGGATAAATCCGTCCCCTACAAAAAACCTGCAAAATTTGTATTCCACTGCCCCTAATTTACACGGAACGAATCCGCAAAATCCGTGCAAATCCGTCAAATCCGTGTTCCGCTACCCCTAATTTACATGGATAAAGGCTGTATTCCACTGCCCCTAATTCACACGGAAAGAATCCGCGAAAATCCGCCAAATCCGCGTTCCATGCCCTTAAACTAAATCCGCGTTCGCCATTCCTGTCCCACTGCCCCTACTCCCCCACCTTCCGCGTAACCGAATAAAAATACCGCACAGCGCGTGTAAATTCCTCACGCGTAAATTCTGGCCACAACAGTGCGGAAAAAAACAGCTCGGCATACACCGTCTGCCACGGCAAAAAGTTGCTTAGTCTGCGGTTTTCCTCGCCGCCTGTGCGTATTACTAGGTCTACATCTGGCACATTCGCCGTGTCCAGGTATCTCCCAAAAATTTCCTCGTTCAAAAGGGCAGGCGCTAGCACGCCGTTTACGGCTTCGGCGGCTATTTTTTTTGCGGCGCGTACGATTTCGTCACGTCCGCCGTAGCTTAACGCAATCTGCACGTACAAATTTTCGCAATGCGCCGTAGCGTTCTCTATATCGCGGATAATCGACATCGCGCGGCTGTCAAACCGCCCCAACTCGCCTATTATTTTTATGCGAATACCCTTTTCCGCGCATTTTGTCTTTTCCTGTATAAAGAATTTTTCCATAAGCGCGAACAAATGCTTAATTTCCTTGTCGGCGCGTTTCCAGTTTTCGGTAGAAAACGCATACACCGTCAAAAATTTTATGCCGTCCTCCAAGCACCAGTCGCACAAATGCCCAAAATTTTCCGCACCCTTATTATGCCCTAGGTACAGCTCCATTTTATGCGACCTCGCCCAACGGCGGTTTCCGTCCATGATTACGCCTACATGCTCAAGCATTCTCAGTACCTCCGTAGCATTAAAAAATGTACCAGCCCGCGAAGCAATTCGCAGCGGCTCTTAACCGCCACCGCACCAAGTGCGGCCTGCGAGAGGCGCGCGATTTCGTCCTCGGCATATTTTTTCGCGCCTGTGTCTGTGAAAATTTCACGTACCGCTTCTAGCGAGCGTTCGTCTGCAAGCGGATTTCCGTAGTGTTCGTCTATGCGCGGCTCTTGGCGTTTCGCCATGCCGTACAAAATCGTCTGCTTTTTTTCCAAAATATCGGAAATCGCGGGCTTGCCCAAAACGTCCTCGTTCCCAAAAATGCCGAGTAAATCGTCCTTTATTTGAAAGGCAATGCCAAGCGGTAACGCGAATTTGCGTAGGCCGTCCAACACCTCGCCGTCTGCACCGCCGCAAATCGCGCCGAGCATAAGCGGCCCTGCTATGGTGTACCACGCTGTTTTTAGCTCATAGATTTTGTTTACGTCACGCATGTATTTTTCGTGCGCGGTTTCCTGCGAATGGGGCAACATCACGTCTATTACTTCGCCCTCGATGGTTTTTAGCTGTATGTCGGCGAAAAAGTCAAGCACCTTAGCGAGAATTTTGGGGTCAAGCCCCGATTCCGCCAAAATTTTATTAGCCAAAAACAGCCCATAATCGCCTATGCAGATTGCGCGGCTTATGCCTAAATGGGAATCGCCGTGGGCGTGAATTGTCGTTTTTCCGCGCCGTGTGGGGCTTTTGTCGATAATATCGTCGTGTATTAAAATGGCGGTTTGGAATATTTCATACGCGAGGGCGATTTTGGCTAGGGCTTCGCCGTTTACTTGCCCTGCCGCGCCTTCCGCGCCTATTTCCGCGCCTAGCTTAATCAACGCGCCGCGTACGCGCTTGCCGTTTTTGTGCTGTTCGTAAAAATCGCGAATGGCGGCTTGCATTATCGGGCTGTTTTCCGCGTTTTTGATTAGCGTGTCAAAAAGGGCTTCGCTCGCGGCTTCTATTTCCTGCTTTGCAGTAGCTAAAAAATTAGCGAACAGCAAAAATTCGCCTATTTCTTCTATTGCTTCCGCAGGGGCGGAGGCACTGCCTACTATGCCTATTGTGGCAGGTAACGCACCCATAAGCACGCTGTCAAGGCTTCGAGGCGATATTCCCACAACCGAACAGTCGGAGGAAAGGGGTAATGCCTCTTTGTCAGCCAGCACGCTGTCAAGGCTTCGAGGCGATATTCCCACAACGGAACAGTCGGAGGAAAGGGGCAACGCCCCCAAGCACGAGCCAAACAGCACACAGCCGCAAACCCGCCTACACGCATTATACAATTCTACCGAATTCGCGCTTTTTGTATCGCCCACTACCACGGTTATATCCGTTTCTTTCGCCATTTTTACGGCGTTTTCTATACGTCTTGCCGTCACATCACATACTGTATCAAAAATTTGCGCCGATGGTATTTTTTTCCTAATAAATTCTACCGCCTCGCCCCACCATTCCTTGTTGCATGTGGTTTGCCCCACCACGCAAACAGCCGTTTTGCCCACCATGGCGGCCTCTAGCTCGTCCTGCGTTTCCGCAACCTCGCCGTTCTCACACCAGCCCAAAATGCCCAAGACCTCGGGGTGTTGCTTTTTCCCGATTATTATTACATTTTTTTTCCCTGCGACTATTTCATGTATTTTTTTTACCTTAACGCAGGTACAGTCCACGATTTTTACGTCCTTTTTCGCCAGCTCGTCATACACGGCGCGGCCTACGCCGTGGGCACGGATTATTACACTGCCGCCGTCTATGCCGTCCGCGTTTTCCGCCACAATAAAGCCAGCGGCCTTATAACGCGCCATTACATGACGATTATTTACCAAATCGCCATATAAATAGACCCTTTCGCCGCGCGCCAAATTCTGCACAAGCGAATCCGCCTTATGTACCGCGGCTTTGACACCATGACAAAAGCCTGATTCTTGTATTGTTTTGAGCATGGGTAGACCTCCGAATTATTGTAGACGTTCTATTTGCTCTTGGGTCAAGCCTGTGGCTTTAGATACTTTTTCGACAGAATCGCCCATTGCTAAAAGATTTTTGGCAATATCATATTTAGCCCCGCGGATAAGCATATTGTTATCACGGCGCACCTTTTCCCTGCGTTCGTATAAATCGCGCGCTTTTTCGTCTGCGGATAGCTCGCGCAGCTTAATAATGGTCGGTTGAAATTGAGGATTTCTTTCGGCTAGCATGGCTAATTCCTCCTCCAAGCCTAACAAATATATTTTACCACATTTGTATAAAAAATGATAGCCGTGATGTGTGACACGGATATTCGATTCCATGGATAATATGGTAATCTATTGTAGGGGGCGGATTTATCCGCCCCGAGGTACGCACGTTCTATAATTCGGGGCAGGTAACGTCCATTAACGCAGAGCGAGGCAACCTCGGGACGGATAAATCCGTCCCCTACAAAGAGCCTGCAAATCCCCCACAACAAACGCAATATTTAAAGCCCCATAACAACGCAATGCTTTAATCTGCGTTTATTTCCTGCTGTGCCTCGCTCCCTCTGCTTTGTGCCTCTGTGCGAACTCCTGTGTGAAAAAATCTTTTAATTTAAATAAAGAAGCTATACGCTTTACCTACGTTCATTATTTGTCAAAAAGATTTTTTCACACAGAGGCACAGAGGCACAGAGGGAGCGTGGCACGGACGAAGTACGGACGAAAAATTACGTGGATTTCCCACGAACGAATCCGCGTAATCCGTGAAAATCCGTTAAATCCGCGTTTGCTTTACACCGCTTGGCTTCGTGCGTTTGTCGTGTGAGGTGTAATACAACCCACCCCCCAAGCATAAACATAACTTGTCTAGGGAGTGATTATATGACCAACCACCACGGGCTTACCACCCGAGAAGCCTGCGAATCCGCGCTTATTCACGGCACGAACAGTCTAACAAAAAAGACGCGGACAAGTTTTTTGCGGCGGTATCTCGCCAGCTTCGGCGACCCTATTATCAAGATTTTGCTGCTTGTGCTTGGCGTAAACCTGTTACTGCTTTTTCGTGATGCCAACTGGTACGAATCGGCAGGAATAGCCGTTGCGGTGTTGCTGGCTACGCTTATTTCCACTGTGTCAGAATATGGAAGCGAAACGGCGTTTGATAAGTTGCAAGAGGAAGTAGCCGACATTAAATGCCGCGTAAAGCGTGACGGAAGGGTAATCGAGCTTGCTATTTCGGAAATAGTCGTAGGCGATTTAATTTTTATCGGCGCGGGCGAACGTGTTCCTGCCGACGGTATTTTAATCGGCGGAGAAATAGAAGTAGACCAGTCCGCGTTAAACGGCGAAACAAAGGAAATCCATAAAACTGCAACCTCACTCCACTCCCAATGCACTGGCGACTTCCTATCCCCGTCAGAGCTATTCCGCGGCAGCGTAGTCTGCGCAGGCGAGGGCGTGATGTACGCCGCGCGCGTAGGCGACGGCACTTTTTACGGACAGCTCGCCACAGAAATACAGGAAGAAACTATCGAAAGTCCGCTAAAAACGCGGCTTACGCATTTAGCGAAAACCATAAGCCTTTTTGGCTACGCGGCGGCGGTTTTTGTGGTAGCCGCCAATTTGTTCAACTCCATTGTAATACAAAATCACTTTGATATGTATTTAATACGCGACTATTTCACCGACTACAACGGCATAATGCGCGACATGATGAACAGCATCACGCTGGGAATTACCGTCATTGTTATGGCTGTGCCAGAGGGCTTGCCGATGATGATAACCGTGGTATTGTCCGCCAACATGCGGCGTATGCTAAAGGACAATGTGCTTGTGCGTAAGCTCGTAGGCATAGAAACGTCTGGTAGCCTAAATATCCTATTTACCGACAAAACAGGAACGCTCACGAAGGGCGCGCTAGAGGTCGTTAGCTTTATCTCGCCGCAGGGCAAGCTGTACGAGGCGCGCAAATTCTCGTCACATTCGCTTTTTTTACGCGCCGCGCTAAATTGCTTTTACAACAATTCCGCCCAGCTTTCGATAAAAAAAATGCGTAGGCTTGCAATCGGCGGCAATTCCACCGACCGCGCCTTGTTGGAATTTGTGGAAAACGCGGCGCAGCTTCCCCTATGCAAAAAGGGGTTTACCAAGCCGTTTAATTCTAGGGATAAATTGTCAATTACGGAAATTTCTGGCGAGGTGTCAAGGGTGCTAATTAAGGGCGCACCAGAAATTTTATTGCCTGCGTGCAGGTTCGCATTGAGTGAGGAATGTTGCACAGTAACCAATTTTACCGCCAATTCCGCGCTTGCAAGCGTGCTAACAAGCCACGCACGAGAGGGTATGCGGCTTCTCGCGCTTTGCGAAGCGGAAACTCAAGCGGACGCTTCCGCCAGACGAAACCTAACGCTCGTTGGCTTCATAGGCATACGTGACGAAATACGACAGGAGGCATACACCGCAATGCAGGAAATACAAGGCGCAGGCGTGCAAGTAGTCATGGTGACAGGCGACAATATCGACACCGCCAAAAGCGTGGCGGTAAAGCTCGGGCTAATTAAGCACGGCGAGGACAACGCCGTAATCACTAGCCGTACACTAAACCAGCTAAGCGACAGGGACGTAAAAAAGCTACTGCCACGCCTACGCGTAATCGCACGCGCGTTGCCCTCCGACAAGGGGCGGCTCGTTAGGCTTTCGCAGGAAATGGGCTTAGTCGCAGGAATGACCGGCGACGGCGTAAACGATGCGCCCGCACTAAAAAAAGCCGATGTCGGCTTCACCATGGGCGACGGCACAGAAATCGCAAAGGAAGCAGGCGATATAGTCATTCTCGACAATAATTTTGCGTCCATTGTAAAAGCCGTGTTATACGGCCGTACCATTTTCAAAAGCATACGCAAGTTTTTAATCTTTCAGCTAACAATCAACCTCTGTGCCGTTGGCGTTTCCGTCATAGGGCCGTTTATCGGCATACCCGTACCCGTCACCGTCATACAAATGCTGTGGGTCAACATGATTATGGACACCCTAGCAGGGCTTGCTTACGCAGGCGAAAGCCCCTTGCCCGAATACATGCGCGAAGCGCCGAAAAAACGCGGCGAGCCGATTATCAACCGCTACATGTACAGCCAAATACTAACCATGGGCATTTACACCACCATACTAAGCATTGTGTTCTTTAAGCTGCCCTTTATCGCCGAAATCTTCAGAAATGACGAACGCTATCTGCTTACCGCATTTTTTGCTATGTTTATCTTCGCCGGCGTATTCAACAGCCTAAACGCGCGTACCTACCGCCTAAACCTTTTCGCCTACATCAGACGCAACAAAATGTTTATCGCCATAATGCTTGCCGTTTCCGCTATGCAGATTTTCCTTATCTACTTCGGCGGCTCGGTTTTCCGTACTACTCGGCTTACGCTGGGGGAATTGGGCGTGGTGGTTGCGTTGGCTTCCTCGGTTATTGTGTTTGATATTGGGCGTAAGGTGGTTTTGCGGTTGAATAATCGGAAGGGGTTTATTTAACTTAGATATTTCCGTGTTCGCCTACGGGTATGGTTTGAAATTCATGCTTGTGTTGTGCATCGATACGGTGTATAACAATAAAGAGGGTGCGATATTTAGAAGCTATGTTTATATGCTTGAGCATATAACTGCACAAAAATCCCCCGATTTATGGAGGACGAATGTTAGATTATATCGTAGAAAAAACTAACGATTTTGTAATGTCAAAATCAAAAGAGGCTAGAAAATCCTATGGGCAGTTCTTTACTTCAAAATCAACGGCTCGATTTATGGCGAGCTTGTTTGCTATTCCATGCAAAGATAAGGTTAGCATCCTTGACCCAGGGACTGGTTCGGGCATACTTTCGGCTGCAATAATCGAAGCTATCAATATGCTATCCCCCTCAATTAAAGAAATTGAACTTACCTGTTATGAAACTGACATTGATACTATTCCTTTGCTTGAAGCAAATATGGAGTTTTTAAAGTGCGTATCCCGAGCAAAATTGACCATCAATATTGTAAAAGACAATTATTTATTATCCCAAATCAACGATTTTTCTGGAAATTTAATGGCAGCCTGTATACAAAAAAAGTATGATTTGGTTATTTCTAATCCCCCATATTTCAAACTTAATAAAGATGCGCCCGAAGCGGCTTCTATGCCAGAGGTTTGCTATGGTACACCCAATATTTATTTCTTGTTCGCATCTATGAGTCTTTTTAATTTATGTGAAGGCGGCGAAATGGTTTATATCGTTCCTCGCTCTTGGACTTCGGGGGCGTATTTTTCTCGTTTTCGCAATTATCTTTTGAATTATGGAAAATTAACAGATATACATATTTTCACAAGCCGCAACAAAGTATTCGATAACGAAAACGTATTGCAAGAAACAATGATTATGAAAGTAAAGAAAACCTGCATAGCACCTCCAGAAGTGAAGATTACTTCCTCTGTGGATTCAGAAAACTTTGATAATATAACAACATTGCTTGTGCCTTACAACACGGTTGTTTCAGGCATAGAAAAATATGTGTACTTAGCAACTTCACAGGCGGAAACAGATGTTATCCAAATGGTAAATGCTTTTCAAAATCCCATGCCGTCAATAGGGCTAAAAATGAAAACAGGGTTGACTGTAGATTTTCGCAATCGAGATTTACTACGCAATAATTTTGGCGAAAGTATTGTTCCTCTTTTTTATTCGCATCACATAAAAAATGGGAAAGTGATTTTTCCCATAGGCAAGAAAAATGAATACATTTCTGACGAATTGCCAAGCATGGTTCAGTTTAACCGAAACTATTTATTTGTTAAGAGATTCACGTCAAAGGAAGAAAAAAGACGTTTGCAATGTGCCGTATATATCGCAAAGCAATACCCAAAATATGAAAAAATAAGCACACAAAACAAAATCAACTTCATTGATACCATAGACAACTCCGAAATGAGTGAAGCACTTGTGAATGGTCTTTATGCTGTGCTTAACTCAACATTGTATGATATATACTATCGTATATTGAACGGCTCTACACAAGTTAATGCAACAGAGATGAACTCAATACCTGTCCCTGCCCGTAACGATTTAGAATACTTAGGATGTAAGCTGATGGAATTTGGAGATTATTCAACAGAATACTGCGATAAAATTTTGGAGGAATCCATATATGCCCAAAAGCGATGAAGCAAAATCAATTTTAGCTACACTAAATATGCCTGTGTCACAGCAAAGTGATATTTGTTGTTATACCTTGCTTGCTATGGGCTCATTAACCGAGCAGTCTGAATGGGCATCAGCAAAAAACGACTGGATACGGATTCACGATATTATGAATTTTATTGATGATGCTTATGGTATGCGTTATGCAGAAAACAGCAGAGAAACATTCCGCAAACAAGCTATACATCATTTTCGCAATGCCGCCATTATAGAAGATAATGGGAAAGCTACAAATTCACCCAATTACCGCTATAGGCTAACCAATGAATTTTTGATGCTGCTCAAAAAGTATGGGAGTGATACGTGGAGTGAGATGATAGAGGACTTTTCCGCAAACCATCCTTCACTCATTGAGATATATGCGTCCAAGAAAAAAATGGCAAAAATGCCTGTTCAAATAAACGGAATTGAATTATCTCTTTCTGTTGGAGGACATAACCACCTCCAAAAAATGATTTTAGAAGAATTTGCACCGAGATTCGCACCCTTTTCAGAGTGTATTTATGTTGGCGATACGGCAAAAAAGGATTTGCACAAAGACACAGAAAAACTGCAACGGCTTGGGTTCTCTATTACACTTCACGACAAGATGCCCGATGTTGTTCTCTATCGTGAGGATAAAAACTGGCTTTACTTTATCGAAGCTGTCACAAGCGTTGGACCACTAGATACAAAGCGAATTATGGAAATTGAAGCAATGACTAAAAATGTTTCTTCGGGTAAAATCTTTGTAACCTCGTTTTTGGATTTCAAGACATTCAAAAAATTTTCGGAATCGTTGGCATGGGAAACAGAAGTATGGATAGCTGATATGCCTGAGCATATGATACACCTAAATGGCGACAGATTTATTGGACCACGCTGAAACCAACACCCCCTACCTAAACTCCGTCATATTCCCCCGAAAATACAACGGCAGCATCTGCCGCTGTAACCTCGGGTTCTTGCGTTCACTTATCGCAATAGCATTAAAAAACGCCGTCCACAGCTCGCGTGTCTGCGCCTCGTCACTGGTATGCACGATATTGGCTTCACCTGCGGGAACGGTAACGATTGTGTACGTATGTCCGTCATAGACGGCGGCCTTGTTGCGGCTTTTGTCGTGTATGACCCATGCGCGGTGCTTTAGCCGTTCACAAAAATGCTGTGCCAGTAAAACCAAGACATCGTTTTTGGGCGTAACTGGGGCGTACAAAACCTCGCTTTCGCTTGGCTTCTCGGCGTTGCCGCTATTTAACAGCACGCTCTCAAACCGACAAAACCCATGCAATAAATGCGCCTCGCGCCACACATACTTAGCGAGCCTGTGTACCCTTGCCACAAAGTCCTCATGCAAATGGCTGTCTACTGCGCCGCCCACGAGGAAGCCTAGCTTGATATACTGCAAAATAGCCAAAAGCCGCCCCTCGTCGTCTGCCAAAAACGCATAATACACCCTCTGCCCTGCGTCACGCGCTATTTTTTCGCAAATAGCGTTATATACGCGAGAAGCGCGAGAATCGTCTGTTTTAATGTCCACGGGCGGTGTGTCACAAAGCGTAAGCTGTTCCTGCCCTGCAATTTGAATAACAAGCGGCGCAAGTTTTTCGTAATACACGGCGTACACCACGCACAAAAAGCCCTCGAACGAGCCGTCAAAGGTTACACTCTCGTTCATATCGTCAACTGCGTAAAGCCCGCTATCTGCGAGCTGTCCTTCAAGCGCGGCGCGATTGCTTCGGGCAATAGCGGAATCTTTTCGTACGTTTTGCCGCAACAGGTAATAAAATATTTTGCACGTTTCAGCACAACGCGCATTTTTTTTAGCCCCTCGAATGTGATTTTTTCTATTCGCCTTGCGGCTATTATTTTCCGTGCGGACACCTGCCCTATTCCAGGCACACGCAACAGCTCCATATAGTCGGCGGTATTGACCTCCACTGGGAATAAATGCAAATTCTGCACAGCCCAATGGCATTTCGGGTCCATTTCTAGGCTTAAATTCTCGTCCTCGTTCTTAAAAAGCTCGCCTGCCGTATATCCGTAAAAACGCAATAGCCAGTCTGCCTGATACAAGCGATGCTCGCGTAAAAGCGGCGGCTCTGTGGTAGGCAAGCGAGGGTCTGCGCCCACTGGAATATACGCGGAATAAAAAACGCGCTTTAGCTTAAATTTGCCGTACAAGCCCTCTGCAAGCGTGACTATTTTGCTATCGCTTTCTGGCGATGCGCCTACTATTAGCTGCGTGCTTTGCCCTGCGGGCGCAAAGGAAGGCTCGTTTTTGGCGTGGCGGTAAATCGCAAGCTCGTTTTTGTGCGCGATAATGCCCTCTCGCACAAGGCGCATGGGCGCGATAATATCGTCCTTCTTTTTCTCTGGGGCAAAGGCCTCTAGGCTTGCCTGTGAGGGAAGCTCGATATTTACACTAAGCCTGTCCGCGAGGCTTCCTGCCTGCCTTATCAGTGCCGGGTCTGCCCCTGGAATGGTTTTTACGTGAATATAGCCGTTAAAATGGTATTCCTCGCGTACCGTTCGCATAGCGGAAATCAATAGCTCCATTGTGTAGTCGGGGCTTCTAATCACCGCCGAGCTTAAAAATAAGCCCTCTATGTAATTACGCTGATAAAAACGCAGGGTCAGCTCCGCCACCTCCTGCGGCGTAAACTCTGCGCGCGGTATGTCCGCAGAGCGGCGATTGCCGCAATACTGGCAGTCAAAAACACATTTATTGGTAAGCAGTATTTTAAGCAACGAAATACAACGCCCGTCAGCCGAAAAGCTATGGCATATTCCGCAGGCGACAGCGTTTCCGACCTCGCCCTGCTTGGCGGCGCGGTCGTTGCCGCTAGACGTGCAGGCTACGTCATACTTCGCCGCGTCCGCCAGTATTTTCAGTTTGTCCATTAGCTCCATATAAAACCTCACACGCGCGAATTAAGACATTTAAAGGCATGGAACGCGGATTTTCGCGGATTTAACGGATTTTCGCGGATTCGTTCTCGCTTCTGCTGTGCCTCGTTCCCTCTGTGCCTCTGTGCCTCTGTGTGAAAAAAATCTTTTTGACAAATAAAAGACTTAGGTAAAGTGTAAAGCCTCGTTCTTCAGTTCAAAAGAATTTTTCACACAGAGGCACAGAGGGAGCGTGGCACAGCAGACAATAGAATGTGGATTTAAGACAATTAAACGCGGATTTAGCGGATTTACGCAGATTTACGCGGATTTTGTCCGCGTAAACTACTAAACGTCGATATATTTTCCCACGAACGAATCCGCCAAATCCGCGAAAATCCGTCAAATCCGTGTTCCGCCACCTTTAATTTACATGGATAAAATCTGTATTCCATTGCCGTTAATTTACACGGAAAGAATCCGCGAAAATCCGCCAAATCCGCGAAAATCCGCGTTCCATGCCTTTAAAAAAAATATGCGTTCAGTCAATCATAATATTCTTCCATCTTCTTACTAACCCGAGCCACAATAGGGTAATCCCTCGCGTACTCCATTATTTTTTTGTTTAACAGCTCTAGCTCAAAGCGTGACACCTGCTGCTGTCCCTTGTCAAAAAACAGCGGCTTGCCGTGCAGGGCAAGAAGCATGTGGCTAGTTTGCCCGAAGTCCATCTCGCAAAGGCGGCATTTTTCGGCGGTCGTTTTAGAGCTTTTTGTTTTTGCCGCGCGCGCAATCGAGGGATATTCCTTAAAGAGGTTTTCCTTTTTGTCGTGATAAAAGCTATAGTCCGACTTGTTGTCTAGGTCGAACTGCTCGCATATATATTCGCACAGCTCGCCGAGCGTAGAGTTGCCCGTGATGTGTACATGTATCCAGCTTGCCTTGTCGTTTTCCACTCGTACCCGAAACGCGTAAACCTCGGCTATACTGCTAGCCCTTTCCATAAGCGGCGCGAGCATTTTGGAAATTTCTGTAAACGCGCGCAGGGTTTCGCCGTCGCGTAAAAGCGAATCCTTCATTTGTTCAAAGGCAAGCAGCTCTGTATCAAAATAGTTGTCGGGGTTTGGCTCTATATTAAACACCCTTAGCCCAAGGTCAGTGAGCGTGTACCTTTCGCATGGCGAGAAAAAGTAAAAGGCCGCCTCGCCCATATCGTCGGCATCTTCAATAAACGTGCCAACCTCGCTGTCGAGGTCGTACGGCATCGCGTACATGGGGCGTATAAGCCGCAAATAATAGCCAAAGGGCGTGAAAAAAAACCTATCCAAAAACACGCCGAGCATAAACGTACCCGAAACAATCATCATGTCTACGCTGTATTCGCCCAGTGCCTCCTGCGCTTCCTCCGAGGTAAGCCCCTCCATTTGGCTGTCTAGCTTTTCGCTTATATTAAACGCTTCCTCCATATCAAAGCCTAGCTCTGCATAGAAAACCGAGAACAGCTCCTCGGCTTCCATAGGCTTGGCGAGCATTGCGCGAATAAAATCGGCAGGGAACAGCGGCTCGGGGAACGGAAAATCCTTATTTAGCCCCCACTCCGCTATTCTAATAGCCGCTTCTACTATATCGTGCAGAATTTCCTCGTTGGGGCGGCTAAGGCTTTTTTCGCAGGACTTAGACGGCGCGAGTCTTTCCACATGCAAAGAGGGTACTCTTTTCAACAGCTCCAGCCGTATGGCTAGCTGCAACAAATACCACGGATAATGCGGGTCGGATATGTGCATTAGCCTGGCGATTTCCTCCGACTGCTTGCTCGAAAGCTCGTCGTCCTCTAGCACGTCTATATACGGAACGCAATATTCAATAAATTTACGCAAATCGTCAACAATCGGGTGGGCTTCCTCGGAATACGAAACAAATTTAATGTCCACGCCCTTGACCTTTGCAGGGTTACGCAGGGCAACGATGGGGTACTGGTCGGGCTTTTCGTTGTAATAAGCCCCCATGCTTGCCATAATATTGGCGGGCGAAAAAGGCATACCCTCTACTATAGAGGCATAGTACCAACGCTTGTAAATTGTATGCAAATACGGCAGGCTGCTTTTGCGTTTCTTTTTGTCTGCCTCGCTATACATTTCCACAAACTCAGCCTCGAACAATTCGTTTAAAGTGGTCGCATGTTTTATATATTCCTTGTCCACCGTACACCTCTTTCTAATTTCTGTTGATTGCTCTTGATTGTAACAGATATGTTGTTGTAAAATCAATTAGGCAATTATAAAAAAGCTGTTGCGAATTATTTAACGTGGATTTGGCGGATTTTTAAGGGCATGGAACGCGGATTTTCGCGGATTTGGCGGATTTTCGCGGATTCTTTCCGTGTAAGTTGACGGTAGGGGAATACAGCTTTTATCCATGTAGGTTAAGGGTAGCGGAACACGGATTTTGCGGATTCGCTCGGACGTGTTTTTAAATCCGTGTACTACAAGTAGTATGTGTTGCGTTAGTTTTAATGACCGCGAGAGCGAATCCGCGAAATCTGCGTAAATCCGCCAAAATCCGTGTTCAATCTATATTTAAAATGGCTGTTATAACTGATTACACGGATTCCCCTGCGAAAAAATCCGCGAAAATCCGCCAAATCCGCGAAAATCCGCGTTCCATGCCTTTAAAATCCGCGTTCCATTCCCACAAAAGGAGCTTTCCCATGAACACTAACACACAAGACCTAATAGAACACGACATAGCCCTACGCGAGCCTAGCCTATTTGCGGTGATTATTCACAATGACGATATTACCACCATGGAATTTGTTACAGAAATTCTTGTAAATATATTTCACAAAACGCCGCCGTCTGCCGCCTCGCTTATGCTGGAGGTGCATGAAGCAGGGCATGGCGTGGCTGGCGTTTACGTCTTTGACATAGCCGTCACCAAAAAAGCGCAGGCCGACCTGCTGTCTATGGAACGCGGGTTTCCGCTTAGGCTTACCATTCGGGAGGAAGAACAGTGAAGCTCGACAATCTAGTCACCCAGGTATATGTCGTGGCAGTAAACGAGGCGCGACTGCATGGGCATGAGTACGTTATGCCCGAGCATTTTTTGTACAGCGCGCTTATGTTCGACGACGGAAAAGAAATAATCGAAAACGGCGGCGGCAATTTAGAAAAAATAAAAACGGACTTAAACGGCTTTTTCGTGGAGCAATTGCCCAGCAAGGTTACGACCTCGCCTATGGAGAGCTTCGCGTTCAACCAAATGGCGGACATGGCGGCAATCACCGCACGCAACCAGGGCAAGCACAATGTAGGCATTTGCGACTTTCTGCTCGCTATTTTTACTCTGCGTGAATCCTTTGCCCAATATATTCTTACCAAAAACGGCGTAATTAAAAATAACCTTACGGACGATTTTAAGACCGCAGACACCAAGGATTTACCGGACGAAAAAGCGCAGGCGCATTTGAAGCAATACACGGTAGACCTCGTAGAGGCCGCAGGCAGGCTAGACCCGCTTGTCGGCCGCGAGGACATTCTGGAACGCACGATACATGTACTCTGCCGCCGCTTGAAAAATAACCCAGTACACGTAGGCGACCCAGGCGTGGGAAAAACCGCCATAGTAGAGGGGCTTGCACAGCGCGTGGCGAATGGCACAGTACCCAAGCCGCTAAAAAACGTACGCATTTTGCGTGTTGACATGGGCGCGCTAGTGGCAGGAACTCGCTACAGGGGCGACTTCGAGGAACGGCTGGTCAAGCTGCTAGAGGCTGTCGCAAAGCTAGAAAAGCCGATTTTGTATATAGACGAAATCCATACAGTGGTCGGCACTGGCGCAGTATCGGGCGGAAGCATGGACGCTACTAGCATAATCAAGCCGTATCTGTCGCGCGGCGACATTCGCTTTATCGGCTCTACGACCTTTGAGGACTACAAAAAGCATTTCGAGAAGGACCGCGCCCTTGCGAGGCGTTTCGCGCGGATTGACGTAAACGAGCCTAGCGAAAGCGAAACGGTAAAAATCCTCAAGGGACTGCGGCCGCATTATGAGAGCTTTCACAACGTAAAATACGCGGACGACATTTTGGAAACAATCGTAGCGTTAAGCACAAAGCACATGAACGACCGATTTTTGCCAGATAAGGCAATAGACGTAATGGACGAGGCAGGCGTTTTTTCGCGGTTGAATTTTGCCAAGCCGTACACCGTCACCGCCGCCGCCGTAGAGCGAGTAATCGCACGCGCCGCAAAGGTACCCGAAAAAAGCGTTTCCGCAAATGAACACGCCGCCCTTAAAAGCCTGCATGACGAGCTATGCGCCAAAATTTTCGGGCAGGAGCAAGCAGTAGCCGCTATTACGCACGCAATCCATTCCTCTCGCGCAGGGCTAAACGAGCCAGACAAGCCAGTGTCTAGCCTGCTTTTTGTCGGGCCTACGGGCGTAGGAAAAACCGAGGTAGCCAAACAGCTTGCCGAGCTTTTGGGTATACCTCTCACGCGCTTTGACATGAGCGAGTACCAGGAAAAGCACGCCGTGGCGCGTTTAATCGGCTCGCCACCTGGCTACGTAGGCTACGAGGAGGGCGGACAGCTAACGGACGCAATTCGCAAAAATCCGCATTGCGTGCTTCTGCTAGACGAAATAGAAAAAGCGCACGCCGACATTTTGAATGTGCTGTTGCAGGTTATGGACTACGGCTCACTGACCGACAATACAGGCAAAAAATCCGACTTCCGCAATGTTATTATCATTATGACATCTAACGCAGGGGCGCGCGAAATGACACGCCAGACAATCGGCTTTGACGGCAGTCTTGACTCCGCCGCCGCCGACAAGGCAGTGGAAAAAATCTTTAGCCCCGAGTTTCGCAATAGGCTAGATGCTATAGTACGCTTTAAGCCAGTGAACCAGGAAATGGCGTTGCTTATTGCCAAAAAGGCGTTGGACAAGCTATGCTTGAAGCTGTCGGCAAAAAAAATAAAGCTAACCGCCGCAAAAAACGCGTTGACGTATATAGCAGCCAAGGGGCTTTCGGAAACCTACGGCGCGAGGGAAATAATCCGCTTCGTAGAAAACGATGTAAAAAAAATGCTTGTGCATGAGGTGCTTTTTGGGGAGCTAAAGGACGGCGGCGCGTGCAGGCTTACGCTTGCGGGCGGCGAGCTGAAAATTACGGTGAAAGGAACTCGCACCGCAGGTGCGAGCCGTAGCGTAGCGAAGGAAGCGTAGACGGGCTTTGCCCGTCGGAGCGGCGGGGTCGTAGGGGCAGCGCCCCTACTGAAAAGGAGAAAAAAATGACAAAAACACTTGGATTTATAGGCGCAGGAAATATCGCCACCGCTATTATTGGCGGAGTAATCAAGGCAGGGCTAGTGTCTGGCGAGAAAATTCTCGTATCGGACAGCGTAGCAATCATGCGCGAGCAAATGACGGAAAAGTTCGGCACAAAAATAGTGCCGTGCAACATAGAGCTTGCACAGGAGGCCGATATAATCTTTTTGTGCGTAAAGCCGCAGGTCTACGAGGCAGTAATAAAGGAAATACGCGCCCATGTAAAAAAAGATGCGGTCGTTATTATTCTGGCGGCAGGGCTTGGGCTAGCCGCCGTAGCCGAAATGTTTTCGCGGCAGGAAATAAAGCTAGTAAAAACCATGCCGAACACGCCCGCGCTCGTAAACTGCGGCATGACTGCCCTTTGTGCCGCGCCGAATGTAAGCGGCGACGACATGGCAGAGGTTTTGGCAGTATTTAACAGTGTCGGCAAAACGGAAATTCTGCCCGAAAAGCAGTTTGACATCTTCACCGCGCTTGCGGGTTCTTCCCCTGCGTATGTGTGCATGTTCGTGGAAGCCATGGCGGATGCAGGCGTAAAACACGGCTTTTCTCGCAAGCAGGCAATCGACATAAGCGTGCAAGCCCTGCTCGGCACGGCAAAAATGCTCGCCCAAACAGGCGAACACCCTGCCGTATTGCGTGAGGCGGTATGCTCGCCTAGCGGCACGACTATAGAGGCCGTCTGCGAATTGGAACGGCTGGGCCTTAGGAATGCGGTTATTTCTGCGGTTTCAAGGTGTACAGAAAAATACAACAAATAAGGATTTGATTAACTTGGAAATTTCACAGGCGCGCGAACATCTTTCGCTTCACAAGCGAATAGTGGTAAAAATTGGCACAACCACGCTCACCTACCCAAACGGCACGCTCAATTTGCAACGCATAGAGCGTATTTGCTGGGTAGTCGCAGATTTATGTAACCAAAATAAGGAAATAATCATAGTCACTAGCGGCGCGGTCGGCGTAGGCGCGAACAGCCTAGGCATGGAACAACGCCCCAAGGACATCATCGGGCGGCAAGCCGCCTCCGCGGTGGGGCAAGCCATGCTAATGAACATATACCACCGCTTTCTCATGGCGTACAATCGCCACGCCGCACAAATTCTGCTTACGCGCGAATGTGTCGGCAGCCCCGGCCGCAAGGAAAACGCGCATAATACCATTTGCCAATTGCTCGCTATGGGCGTAGTGCCGATTGTCAACGCCAACGACACAATCGCCACCGACGAGCTAGGCGAGCTTAGCGACAACGACAACCTTTCGGCGCATGTGGCGATTTTTTCGGAAAGCCAGTTACTGGTAATCCTTTCCGACATCGAGGGCTTTTACAACAAAGACCCGCGCACCAACCCCAAGGCCGTACTCTTTAGCGAGGTAACGGAAATAACGCCCAAAATAGAAGCGGCGGCAGGCGGAAGCGGTTCGAGCCTAGGCACTGGCGGCATGGCGACCAAGCTAACCGCCGCGCGCACCGCGTTGGAGCATGGTATTTCTACGGTGATTGCCTCGGGCGACGACCCTATGATTTTGTTGCGTATTCTTGCTGGGGGGCAGGAGGGGACGTTGTTTCGGGCGGGGGGATAGTATTGTGGGGAACGGATAACGCAAAAAACTAATCAACCCTACACGTATTGCGTGCGTACCTCGGGCGAGGCAAGCCTCGCCCCTACAAAAAACAAAATACGCACGGTCTTTGTAGGGGACGGATTTATCCGTCCCGAGGTTTGCACGTTCGTCAATTTGGGGAGGGTAACGTCCATTAACGCAGAGCGAGGTAGCCTCGGGACGGATAAATCCGTCCCCTACAAAAAGGCTATTCGGATTTAGCGGATTTACACGGATTACGCGGATAAAAAAACGTGCCAGATAAAATCCGCGTAAATCCGTTAAATCCGTGTTTGATTATTTTTCGCCAAGTAAGCTGTAAAGTATTAACGTGTGACTTTCAACCAAAAATTATATAAAATCAAATTGCCGTGCTTTATATTTGACTTGCGAGAATGTACGCTTTATAATCCAAATAAGCACATCGCGTAAGGGTGCGTTTTTTGTGGGCTTGCTACCTGAAAGGAGGGTTGAAAAATCCGACAGAAGGGAGGAAGCATATATGACGGTATATGAAGCACTTATGATATTCTACGAAGCACTTACGATACTATTTCAAGCAGGTCTATTTCTTTTGGCACTGCTTATGTATATCGAAACGAAGAACACAAAAAAATAATCAGCCCTCAACGCTAAAGGTGAACTGATTATTTTTTTAAAGTAATTCAGCAAGCCTGCCGCCTTTACAGCGGTTCGTGCCAAAGGGAGTACCTTACGGCAAATAAGGTGCCTCCCTTTTTTATTGTGTCTATATTATATGCGGTATATACATATTTGTAAACAACAAATTTAAAAAGGGTACGGCGATTTCATTTTATGGATAATATGGTGATTACTTGTAGGGGACGGATTTATCCGTCCCGAGGTTTGCACGTTCGTCAATTCGGGGACGGATAGCGTCCATTAACGCAGAGCGAGGTAATCTCGGGACGGATAAATCCGTCCCCTACAAAAAACCTGCGTTCGTGCGTTTGTCGTTCGTATGTTTGCCATGGATTTTTTCGGTTTTAAAAGCGATTAAACGCTGATTTAACGGATTTAACGGATTTACACGGATTACGCGGATAAAAAAACGTGCCAGATAAAATCCGCGTAAATCCGTTAAATCCGTGTTCCACTACCTTTAATTTACAGGGATAATGCAATTCATGCGTTTGTCGTAAAAAGAGGGAGTGCCGCCAGTAACTGGCCGCACTCCCTCTCTATTTTCCTATACGCTCAAAAGCTCTCAAGGCTCCGAGGCGACATTCCCACCATAAATCAGTCGGAGGAACGGGGCAACGCCCCCAACCGCCGTTCCCTACGCTTCGCAAGCACAACATAGCCCCACAAAGCCACGGACAACGCCGAGAACGTAACCATCGCCATTGCGTAGCCGCCTACGTCAGGCACGCCTGTGGCTGGCGAATCGAACGGCTCAGCCTGCGCTATACCAAAGCCCACTATTTCATTTGTTGTACTGTCTACCATATACACGCGTACATACACTGTCACCCATGCCGCAAGGGGCGCAATGTCCGTATCAACATTGTACGGCCCTATTCTGCCTGGGATAGTGCTGATATTGTCGCCGCGAATAGGAGCGTTTGGCTCATCAATGGTAGTATAGGTGTAGTAGTACGTATGCCCTGCTACCTCTGGCTGCGCTTCTAGCGTTGCCTTTAGCTGACCTGCATTAAGCACTACGTCCAAATCTATTAGCTGTTCGACTGTAAGCGGTATAGCACTCCTTTGTCCAGAGCCTATTATTTCGCCTGTGCTGTCCTCTACCTTATACACGCGTACCCATGTTTCCACATTCGCAGCAATATAGGTGTTTGCGGTAAACGCTGTGCCGCCCGAATGCGGCGTACCGCGTACAGGCTCGCCTATCGGTGTTGGGGAAGCCACGTAGTAGTAGCTAAATCCGCCTGCCACTGGCATTGCGTGTATCATTATGCTGTTCACGAACGGCGTAAGCGTTACTTCTAATTGTTCTAACTCTGGCTTGTCAAACGCAGTCGCGACATCTTGCCCAAAGCCTACTATTCCGCCTGTGCTGTCCTCTACCTTGTACACATGCACGTACGTTGGCACGCCCACGACGATATTATCGGAAATAACCTTTTCTTCGTCAAAGGGTTCTGCGTCCATAATAACAAAGAGGTCGCCGTATTCGGGGACAAATGCCGCCCATGACGAGGCAACTACGTAATAGTAGATAAATCCGTCGTCTACTGGCTGTGCAGGTAGAATTACGCTGTTTACTCCTGCCGCAAGGTCTACGGTCAAATCCAGTAAAACTGGAATTTCAACATCTGGCGATTCAACGGTGAAATCCCAAGCTACTATTTCGTCCGCGCTGTTTACCTTGTACACAGCAAACCACCACGGAGCAGTCGTTTTTACGTGTACAATGTCAACATAAGGCAATGCACCCACAATCGTACCAATAGGCGTGCCGTATAGCGGCTCGGTGTTCACGTCCGCGGCAGTAGCACCTTGAATATAGTAGAACGTGAAGCCGTCCTCCTCGTCCTGCGGCAGAAGCTCTACATAGCCTATACCTCTAGCGGTTTCAAGCACTAGCCCGCCCAGTGGTTCAAGCGGACTTTGGTCACCAAAGCCGTAACCCACTATTTCTTCCGTGCTAACTCTTACTTTATACACGCGTACCCTTGTTATTACATCGGTTGGAATCGTTTCCGCGGCACTGTACGGCTCTGCCTCTGCACCAACCACAACGCGAATGTTCGTTCCATAAGCTGGAGGAATATCGCCCATGATGTCGTTCGGGTGGACAGTGTAGTAATACGCAAAGCCCATATCCTCGTATTGCGGCTGTAGTATAATGCTGTATACTCCGCGGTCAAGCTCTACTGTTAGGGGTTCTAGGAAGCCCACAATATCGGGTATTGCGGTAGCCATACCGAAGCCGATTATTTCGTCATTGTCGTTTACCTTGTATACACGCACCCATATTTGTACATCTGTGGGGAAGTCTATATCGTCAGTGTATTCCTCTGCTCCCACTATAGTGCCAATATCGTCGCCATACGTGGGGTCGTCAACCGACAATGGGTCGTCATTCTGAAGATAGAAGAACCTAATACCGCCCTCGGGGATTTGTGCGAGTAGCCTAATATTGTTTGGTATTTCGCGGGAAAGCTCTACCTGTACGTAGTCTAGTGCAGGCAACGGCTCTTGAGTATTCCAACCGAAGCCAACTATTTTGTTGGTGGCGTTGTGTACTTTATATACACGTACTCGTACTGACGTAAGGGTTTCAATTTCTGCCTCGTCAGTGTATGCGCCCACTACGTCCGATATAGTGCCAAAATCTGCACCGTATGCGGGGGCTAGAGCAGGGTCGAGGTCAAAGTCGTATGCGTAGTAGAACGTATGCCCTGCAACTGGCGTTTGTGGCTGCAATATTACGCTGCCTATTCCCGAATCAAGCACTACGGCTAAATCGTCCCACTCTGGCAACGGCTCTTGACTAGCCGCGCCATAGCTCACGATTTGACCTCTAGCGTTTACCTTATACACGCTTACCCATATACGCGCATTTGTCGAAATGGCTTCCTCGTCAGTGCTGTACTCCACTGGGTTGAGGTATGCAATAGTGCTTACATCATCGCCGCAATTAGGTGTGGTAAATATATCCGTGTCGGAATGAGCGTACAAGAACGTATACCCTGCTTCGCTTAATACGGTGAAGCCTACCTCGCCTTGCTCTTGCGTAAGCTCTAGTTGTATTTGCTCTAGGTCATGCCATGGCATGTCTGGATTAGTAGCTGCAATTCCTGTACCCACTATTTGACCGTGTTCGTTTACCTTATATCCGTATACCCACACTGTATTAGGCAAAGGATTAGAGAAAGTAATATCCACATCGTCAGCGTAAATGCCGCTGTGAGGTATCGAGGTTATCTCGTCGCCGTACCTGATGTCCCCATGCCACGTTGCCCATTCAGTAACATACGCATAGTAAAACTCATAGCCGTCCTCGGGCGTTTGTGGTTGCAGTCTTACCCCTCCGGGTATTTTCGAGATGTTTACGTTTACGGGTTCTAAGTTGCCTTGCTCCGGAACAGCCGAAGCCACACCAAAGCCCACGATTTCGTCCTTCCCATTCACCTTGTACACGACAACATATCTTTCCACCAACGCCTCAAGCGGAGCGATAACTACCTCGTCAATAAGCGGCACGCTATCCAATATAGTGGTGATACTATCGCCGTAATTAGGCGTGGTAAGGGTATCGAAATGTGCGTAGTAGAACGCAAAGCCGTCTACTGGGGCTTGCGGGGCTAGTCTTATGCCGAGTATTTCAGCGGTAAGGTCTACGGTGATTACTGGCGGAGTTGGGGTATGCCCACTCACGCCGTAGCCCACTATTTCGTCACTGTCGTTTACTTTATACACGGCTACATTCACAAACACAGTAGGCATAAGCGGATAGATGTCTGTATCTACAGAATATACTTCCACATTCGGTATGGTAGCTATATCTTGACCGAGGATTGGCGTAATCAACTGCATTGTATCGGTAGTATACATATAGAAGAACCTAAACCCTGCTTCGACCGTTTGTGCTTGAAGTGTTAATTTTTCCTCTCCTGCGGTAAGGGTTACGGTTAAGGCTTCTAGGCCTAGCTCTGGAGCTTTGCTAGCCTGCCCGAACGCCACTATTTCGCCCGAAGTGTTTACCTTATACACGCTTACCCATACTAGCTCCGTTGTTGGAATTTCCACGGCAGTGGTAAACGGAGTTGCATTGTCAGCAACAATACCAATATCGTCAAGGTACAACGGCACAGCAAACTCTGCATTTGAAACGTCATAGTAGAAGCTAAACCCTGCTTCGGGCGTTTGTGCTTCTAGCGTTACAATGCCGACATCAGCGGTAAGCTCGACCGTAAGCTCTGGCATAGCCGTCAACGACCAGTCCGCCCAAAATTCCTTATCGCCTGTTTCCGTTGGCAAAATTCTAGTAATCGGGTCGCCAGTGAGGTCTGCATTGTCATACCAGCCCTCAAAGGTATATCCTAGCCTTTGCGGTATGGGTAGCGTTAGCCCTACGCCGTGTGCGTATTCGTCCCATGTGCCTATTACTTCACCGCCGTTAGTATTATAGGTTATATCGTAAAAGACTGCGGTAATCATTATAGAAATCCTTGTTGTGTTAGGCGCGTCAATGTCTGTGACACCGAGAGCTTCTAATTCATAGTAGGAATCATCTTGCTCGCCTAAGGGATTCCAGAACAGCTCAAATTCATAAGCCGTATCACTTGGGCCTAATAGCTCAAGGAAATCGGCGAAGAAAACAATGCCGTCTGATGTCATAGCTACGTCGTCTGGGTCAAGAGTATCGTTGTTGAAGCTCAAGCCATGACCGCTTGCGTCATACAGCTCGTTGCCGTTTGTGTCCAGCGGTATGAATAAATTATCAGTGCTTCCTAGCATGAACGTACCGTCTGCACTAGGTTGACTATCCATGAACACAATCACGCCGTCAGAGCGTACAATTGTTGTGTTGCCCAGCTCGTCACGAACGCGGGCATACACGAAGCCCTTCCATACCGCAGATACCTCAACGGAGGTGTCGTTTATCCAAGCAAGCGTTTCCCAGTCTGTAAAGTAGCTAGGAAGCGGCTCGGCGTTCTCTGTCAGATACAGCTCGTGAGTAGCCACTCCCGAGCCATCGTCAGTGCCGTCCACCGTTATGGTTACGCTATCCTTAAAGTACAATCCAACCTTGTATGCCGTACTGGTCGCAGGCATAGCAAACTCGTGGCTTCTGATGTTGATTTTTGCGGTTGGTGCGGTTAAGTCTACTTTGTATGCTTCGCTCGCTGGTGCGGAAAGGTCGCCAGTAGCTGTTTCTCTTACATAGAATACCGCGTTCCCATTAGCGGTATCGTCTGCGTAGGTTAGGCTTGATTCCCAAGTACCAGCATCAAGGCTAAGCTCGAAGCCCGACATAGCGGTAACAACAAATACTGCCGCATTGCCGTTGGTGTCTACTGCATAGCCGTCATCGTTAAGCGTACTAATAGTGTAATGCACGCCTCTTTCGGCGGTAAAGTCGGAATCTATTATTTCGCCGTCCTCAAATTCGGGCTGTCCGTCTATGGTGTATTTCCACGCGTCATCGCCCTGTATGCCAAAGTCAACGGCAGTAACGGCATGAACTGCCACATTAGAAGCGGCATAGGTCACTGTACCCTCAAGCACGGTAACAATATCTGAGCCTAGCACGCCTTCAATCGTAGGAAGCGTAGCAACATGGGCGTTGACATCGCCATCATATGGCTTGCTCGTAACTGTTCCCTTTTCGCCCCACGTAAGCTCTGCTTGGTTAATGGTAAAGCCTGCTTCGCCGCTTCCCTCGTGGGTATCGCTTACGAGCGTAGCCGTTACGGTATATTCGCCAGGCTCGCTTGGTTTTTCGTCAGAATCGTATACCTCGTCATTGAGCATAAGCCCATAGTAATGGTAGATGAACGTGCCTACATCGCCCTCTGCCGCTTCGGCGATTGGGTCGCCGAGCGTTTCGCCGTAGGTTATATCCGTGGGCGGTGTGACAGTTACGTCTGTGGGAATTATCGAGGTCGGCAGCGGTACGGCGATAATTGGGATAGTCGCAAGTGCTTGCTCCGTGACAACCACGGTAATAGTACCTGCGTTTTTGTCGTACGTGAGCGTAGAGTCACTGTACATTAGGTCATTGCCGATTACAAACGAAGCAAAGCGGTATTCACCTTGCAGGTCTTTAAATATTGCATCAATCGGCACCGTAACGCTATATGAGCCGTCAATTTGCGTAACAGGATAATCTTCATAGAACATTTTGGCAGTAATCGCGCTGTATTCAAGCCCTGCCTCGCCGCTTATAACGTCCGCCTCGGGTACTTCCGTGACCTCCGCTACTTTCTTATAGAAATTGGCGGGGTGGTCTGGGTCGGGCTTTGGAGGCTCTGGCATTGGTACGGCGATAATTGGTATAGTCGCAAGTGCTTGCTCCGTGACAACCACGGTAATAGTACCTGCGTTTTTGTCGTGCGTAAGCGTAGAGTCGCTGTACATTAGGTCGTTGCCGATTACAAACGAAGCAAAGCGGTATTCGCCTTGTAGGTCTTTAAATATTGCATCAATCGGCACCGTAACGCTATATGAGCCGTCAATTTGCGTAACAGGGTAATCTTCATAGAACATTTTGGCAGTAATCGCGCTGTATTCAAGCCCTGCCGTGTTGCCCTCGACATCAGCCGCAGGCAAGCCAGTGACCTCCGCTACCTTCTTATAGAAGTTGGCGGGGTGGTCGGGGTCGGGCGTTGGAATGTCTGCCACTGGTATTGCGACAAAGTTTATATACGCGAAGGGTTCGTCCGCTACAAGCATAGCGAGCGTTTTTTCGGTTTCATTGTGTACAACAGAAACGTCTGTAAATGTCGGCGAGCCGTTTTCCACATCTACCGTAAATGCGGCGAATCTGTGCTTGCCGTCTAGGTTTTTAAACAACGCGCTAACTGGCAGCTCCAAGCTCCACGAGCCGTTAGCTTGCACGACAGGATTTCCTGCGTAGAACATTTGTGAGGTAAGAATACCGTACGAAAGCCCCGCGGTATTGTTTTTGACCTCGTCTATGGTAACATCTGCCACCTCGGCTATTTTTGCACGAACCGCATCGTTAAATTCGGGGTTGTCGGAGGCTTGCTTTGGATACATTACAACGGCGATACTCGCAAAGCCCATATCGCGCACGGTGACGATTAAATCGGTGTTATGTATAGCGAGTACCACATCACCAAAATCACCATTCGCCAAATCGTTCACCGTAAACGCGGTAAACGAAAAATTGTCCGTATTTCCACTCGCAAACAATGCCGCAATCGGCAAAGCCACGCTAAAGGAGCCGTCATGCTCGGTAACCTTATAGTTTTGGTAGAGCATTTGCGCCGTAATATTCGCATATTCCAGCCCTGCCGCGTTAGTCTTAACGTCCTCGACATCTGCCCCAGTAAGGTCTGCTACCTTTTCAAAAAATGCAGAATAATCGGAAGCTCCTTGCACGGCGCTTCCCTCGTTGTCCGCAGCTACGCCCAAGGGCATAATCAATATAGCCGCCATAACCACGGCCAAGCTGAAAAGTGCAGACAAAACGTATTTTACTTTTTTCATGGCTTTGAATACTCCTTTGTTTAGAAGCTGGTTTGGAATAGCTTCTTATTTTATATGGTTTATATGCTAATAGAGCTATGAAAAATTCCCTAGCCCTTTATTTTCTACTTAGTCGTTGCCCAGTTGGCGCGAATCTTTAAATTCGCCTATAGCCGATTCTAGTGTTTCAAGAAAATGGTGTATATCGGTAGTAGAGGTGGCGGACTGACCGTCTACGCCTACATCTAGTATATTTACGTCCACAGACAAATTGTCTGTATCGTCAGCCCCCAAGACCAGTGGCTCGCCGTCGTCAAGCGTAACCGTAGAGCCTTCGCCTAGGTTGGTTGTTACCCCCACCTCGCCGTCTTGAAAGGTTTCCGAGCCTACTGCGTTTATGGGGTTTTGTGGTTCGCCCGCTGTTTCTTTTTTGCCACATGACACAAAAAGTGCTGTAATTAGTATAACAGCTACGAATATTGCCGCAGACAAGATGTATTTTGTTTTCATCTTAATCTCCTTAATTCCTGCCACTTAGCCGTAAAGCTAGGGTGGCTGTTTTTTTGTGGCTTCGCCACTTGTACTTTCGTTGACCTGTCGTGCCGAGTGATACAACGTCACGAGGTGTGGTTTCCTATTGCTCGTACGATTGTTAAGGCTTCGAGGCGATATTCCCACCAAGCCGTTGATGTTTTGCGAACGCAGAACATCAACTAAGTTCGGAGAAAAGGGGCTATGCCCCCCTCGCATAGGAAGCAGGGGAAGCGTGTCTTGTTTACACGCTTCCCCAAGCCTAAGCCTTTAGACTATAAGCCTAACAGTTTGGCTAATGCGTCCAAGAACTCGTCTACGTCAGTAGTCGAGGTGGTTTTACCGCCGTCACCATCGTCAAATGTGACAACATCTACGACAAGCACAAGCTCGTCTGTGTCTACGTCAGTAATCTCTACCTCATCGCCGTCTACAATTATAGTGATTGTAGAGTTTTCGTCAAGGTCAGTTTTTACCACGATTTCGGACTCGAAGTCTGACAATGGGGAACCGGGGACTATTTCTACCTCGATTTCGTAGGGTAGGTCGATTGGGCTGTCGGTTGCTCCGTCTGTCGAGTAGTCGCCTTCGGTCGCTCCGTCGGTTGAATGGTCGCCTTCGGTCGCTCCGTCGGTTGAGTGGTCGCCTTCGGTTGCTCCGTCAGTTGAATAATCGCCTTCGGTTGCTCCGTCAGTTGAATAATCGCCTTCGGTTGCTCCGTCAGTTGAATAGTCGCCCTCGGTTGCTCCGTCAGTTGAATAGTCACCCTCGGTTGCTCCGTCGGTTGAGTAGTCGCCGTCGGTTGCTCCGTCGGTTGAATGGTCGCCGTCGGTTGCTCCGTCGGTTGAATGGTCGCCGTCGGTTGCTCCGTCGGTTGAATGGTCGCCGTCGGTTGCTCCGTCGGTTGAGTAGTCGCCGTCGGTTGCTCCGTCGGTTGAATGGTCGCCGTCGGTTGCTCCGTCGGTTGAATGGTCGCCGTCGGTTGCTCCGTCGGTTGAATGGTCGCCGTCGGTTG
>Ga0099364_10001047_pt1 | contig 46381 bp, 42 predicted proteins | sample TergutTh196P3_FD_73070 | JGI IMG/M metagenome (GOLD analysis project Ga0099364, IMG submission 73070) | Microcerotermes parvus P3 segment gut microbial communities from Pointe-Noire, Republic of the Congo - Th196 P3 | ecosystem: Host-associated > Arthropoda: Insects > Digestive system > Gut ...
GATATGTGTTGTGTTGTGTTGGTTGGTTTTGTGGTTTGGGTTGGTTGTTGGGGGGGGGGGGGGGGGGGGGGGGGGGGGGGTAAGAATGTGTTAAAACTCTTTCAGCTATGTTAATCATTAAAGTACATTTTACTGTAATAAAAACACAACGTCAACATAAAATTTATATAAAAAATTTAGCTAAAATTGTGCTTTTAAAATTGCGGCATATATTTGCCGAACAGTTTTAACCCGTCGTCGAGCAGCGACTTGGCGGTCTCCAGGTCGTCAACCATCGGGTCAAGCGCGAGGGCTTGGAGGGCAAGCGCCCGATCGCCGGTTACTATGGCCTTGACTGCAAGATCCACGATATCAACCTGCCGGGCGCAAAACGAAGCCGCCGCGGCAGGCAGATCGCCGACGGCGATGCCCTGGATTCCGTGCAGGCTTAAAACAGCCGGGACTTCAACGATGGCTTCGCGCGAAAGATTGGAGATCAGGCCGTTGGTATTCGGAATGTTTACCGCGTAATCATACAAATCCGCGCCTTCCCACAATGCGGCAATCATCGTTTCGGCGCGTTCTGTGTGGACATCTTTCAGCGCGTTAACCGGCATGCGTCCGTCCGCCATCGCGGAAATTCCTGTCCACATTTCATCACGCCGCTTCTCCTGCGCAGCAAGCGGGTACATCTGGATGTCATAACGCTCCCAGCCTCCCCGGTTGATATTGGAAGTGTAGGGCAGGTACTCCAGCAGGTGCGCGTCCCCCGAAGTCGGGCAGATGCCGAAGGTTTCAATAAGAGATCGGGTATATGGCTCGAAGTCCTTTTGCGCGAGGAACAGTTCATAAAACCGAGGCAGAAGTTCCGCGCCCGAAACCCGGTCGCGGATCGACAAAAACCATGTAAAGTGATTGATCCCCGCCGCCTTTATGGAAAACCGCTCGTGGGCAAGATGGGCGATGCGCTTTTCTTCCGGGTCGCGGTTCCAGCGGAAAAGGTAGTCATGGTTAATAGGCAGCGAAAGTTCTCTTCCCAAAATCCGCCCCGCCATCATATAACCAAAATCAAGCTGGTGGCAGATGCCGACAATTTTTAATTTCGTGTAACGGGCAGCGGCGGTGCAAATCCGCGTCATAGGGTTGGTGAAATTGAGGATCTGTGCCTGCGGTGAAAGACGCTCAATATCTTTGAACACCGGCATGAGTAATGTTATATTGCGGGCTGCATGGAAAAAGCCGCCGGGTCCGCCGTTTTCCGCATAATGGATGATGCCGTGCTTTTTGCCCAGTTCATAATCCGCCGCCCAACATTCCTCGCGGTCGATGGCAACGGACAAAATCACAAAATCCGCGCCGGGCAATAAATCATTGCGATTGGTTCCGGCGGTTATTTTCATGCCGCAGCCCCATTCGGCGTTGATCCGTTCCGCCAGTTTGTGGATCTGTGTAAGTCCTTCTTCATTTAGATCGCATAACGCCAGATGGGATCCATGGAGTTCTTTTGTGCGCATAATCGCGCCAAGGTTGCTTAGGCCAAAACTCGCCGACCCCGCTCCGATTACAACAATCTTGGGGCGTTTATCCCTCAACCTTGTTCTCCTTGAATTTTACCAGCAGTGATACCGCGAAAGACAGCGCCATCAATATCGTCGGGAAGACGATCATCATAAAACGCGCCGCCATCCCCGGCCTGTCCCCCGGCACGGCTGCCGACTCAAAACCGAAGATGAAAACCAGCAGAAAAAATACCCCGCTGCGGATAAGACCCGAAAGGCGGGTAACAAAACTGATGCCGGCGAAAAATGTCGCCTCACGGCGGACGCCGAAGCGGCGCGCGTCTTCCTCGATCAGCTCCGAGTTGATCATGTCCAGATTTGCAGTAACGCCGGCAATGCCGATGCCGACAAACGCCCCGGCTGCCGCAGCGAACCAAAGCACGTTCGAGAAGAACAGCGGCACAAGACTAAGCCCAAGCACAAGCAGGGCAAGACGCCAGATCTTCAGCGTCCCGTATTTGTTGATCAGTTTGTACCAGAGGAACATCGAGGGAATCGCCGTTACAAACACGCTTGCCGAAAGGATGGTCGCCATGCCGTCGGCTTCTCCAAGGTGGTATCTTATGTAAAACGGAATGCCGGCAAGCAGCAGCCCCGTCGTCGCCTGATAAAGAAAATGTGAAACCGAAACAAACCAGAAGTTCCGGTTTCCAATCAATGCCTTAAGGGAATCTTTTAGTTTTGGCGGCTTTATTTCGGCAAAGCTTTTATCTTCCCGGGTGCCGAGGATGGAATATATCACCAACGCACAGCCAAGAACGCCAAGAAGCAAAGCCGTCGTCTGATAACCGAGCGCCTGCGCCAAAAGCGGAACCAGCGAAACGCCGATAATCATGCCGACCAACTGTAAAGCCTGCCGCAGAGAGTTCGCAGAATTGCGCTTTTTAATATCGCGGAATAATTCCGGCAGCAAGGAGTGATAGTTGACCGTGGCAATGGTGTTTGCCGTTTCTGTCAGCATTAAAAAGATCGTGAAGTAAACGGCCATTGCAATTCCCGTCCCGAGTGCGGCAGGGGGATTGAAAAAGAGGATTGCGGCAATCGTCATGATCGGCACCGAGGCCATCAGCCACGGCCGGCGCCGCCCCCAGCGTGTGCGGGTACGATCCGAAAGGTAGCCGCAGATGGGATCGTTAAACGCATCCCATATTGCGAAAAAAATGTGTCCGATTCCGATGGCCGTCATGGACAAGCCAATGTTAGTGTAGAAAAACGTGCCGTAAGTCGTGTACATATAGCCCATGATCGAAAGACCGAACATCGCCAGTGCGTACCTTATCGGTGTGTTGTATTTCTTTTCACGATTCATATTTTTTCCTCCTCTGCTTTGTAAATCATATTCGCCCGGCGTCAACAAAACAATGGCTGTGCAAGGCGCTTAGTACTTTCAGTCCTTCACCAAGCGCAAATCCTTTGCCTGCTGCCAATTCCTTTGCCTTCATGTTGAAATAAAGCCCATACATCGCAAGTGTTTCCGGTGTCATCTGAGTGTCGTGTAACGCAATTGCGGCAAACTTTTTATCGAAGGCGCGGGATATGTCGATCACGGTGTTGGGGTTTGCGGTGAAGTAATAGCCAATCGCGCCACGCCCGTACTTTGTAAAAGCCGATGCCGAAGCCTGCCCGGTGATGATGTGGTCTAAATGCCCCTCGTAGGGCAGCCACGGATCGGGACAAAAAACCGCCTCCGGCTGAACTGCCCGTAAAATCCCGGCGATAGCCTCGGAGAGCCCCCAGACATCGGACAGCGTGCTGTCGTCATAATCCATAAAGTGAAACTCTGACGCTCCAAGACAGCGCCCAGCCGCGATTGCTTCCTCCCGCCGGAGGGCTGCCGTTTGTTCCCGGCTCGCCTGTTTGTCTTTATTGCCCTTGTTGCCGTTGGTAACGGTTAAGTAATGTACTTCGCAGCCTGCCTCTGCCAATACGGCTATGGTTCCGCCCATTCCGATTTCATTATCATCGGGGTGGGGTTGAATACACAGTACTCGTTTGCAGCCAAGAATATCAGGCGGCGAAAGCAGGGCCTGGACGTTAATTTCCATATTATTAATTTTACCTCATCTCCTGTTCCGATTATACTCCATGCATAAGAATAACACAATATATTTTAAAATCGGAGGTTGAGGAGCGGCGTGAAGAAAATGCAAGATTAACTCAAAATCACTTTATACCCAAAAACGTCTTGAAACATTCTGCCCTTTTCTTCAAGCCCCATAAGTTCAAACGAAAAATCATAAGCTCTGTTTGAATGAAGTACAACTGTTTCCAGGCGGCGTTCAACTGTGATTTGTTTTATTTGTTGTGTGTGTCCGCGATCCAGTGCATCGGCAACTCTTAAGATAGAAGCCATTTTTAAAACAAGGATTCGTTCTTCACGCTGAAGCTTTATGTATTCAATGTCCTGCTGCGACGGCGGATCGCCGCGGTGGTAACTGACAACGTTTGCAATGATGTTAAGTTCGTCATTGTGGAGACCGAAAATTTCAGAATTTGCGACAATGTACTGGCTGTGTTTTTGGTGGCCGGACGCTTTGATATATGTGCCGACATCATGCAGAATTGCGGCGGCTTCCAGCATTATGCGGTGGCGGCGGTTCATTCCGTGTTCTTTTTCCAGAGCGTCAAAAATTGTCATACAGTGCATTGCAACATGGCGGGAGTGGGCTTCGTCAAAATGGTACCTGCGCCCAAGGTTAACGGCGGATGCAATGATCTGCGAAAAGAAGTCGCTTTGCAATGATGAATCAATACCGGAGGCTAAGTCGATAAGGTAGCCTTCACGAATCGTAACAAGCGGAACTGCGATGTTACCGGCTCCTGTGCGTTCAAGGAAAAGTTTTAAAACTAAAAGCCCGGGAACAAGCCCTTCAGCATCAGCATAAGAAATTCCAAACTGGTTAATGCAGTCTTCGATGGTGTAATTGCGGATTTCTTCGACAAACTTTACAAATTTTTCACGTTCTATGATACGGCAATTTTCGTTTAATTCATTCCCTGCCTGATCAGCAGCAAGCCTTACATCGGCGCCGTTTGCAACAACAGTACGCACATGGGCAAGATCCATTTCAAAATGTAACATTCCCAGAGTGTTTCTGATGTTTTCATTCAGATAACGCTCGTAAAAAATGCCGGCTCCAAATCCGTGCCGGGATTGTTGATCGATAATTATCGTTCCAAGTTTAAGGCTGTGCGCTGCAACCATCTGCCCCCGGCGCAGAAGCATAATTTCTGTAGAACCGCCGCCAATCTCGATAATCATGGAATTTGCGCGCCAGAACAACGGGAGATCCTGCTTCAGCGCAAAACGCACGGCAAGGTACATAAGGCGGGTTTCCTCAATTCCACTTACGATGGAAAGATTAAAGCCGGTTTCCTGCCTGACGCGGTCAACAAAAACATCTCTGTTACGTGCAACACGAATGGCGCTTGTTGCAATAAGATGAATATTGCTGTCTTTTATATCCCACCCGTACAAAAGTTCGCGGTAATTTTTAAGAACTTCAAGGCACTCCAGCATTGATTCACGGGAAATAACGCCGGAAGTAAATGCATCGCGGCCAAGCGAAACAGGGCGCATTGCACGGTCGAGTACCTGCCACTGACCGTTTGAAGCGATTTCCGCAACATGCAGCCTTATGCCTGTAGAGCCAATTTCGAGAATAGCAGTAAGAGTTGTACCGGCATTTCCAACATTCATGAAATTATTGTAAACCCTGCGCTATAGCTTGTCTATCAATATAGAACATTTTCCCGAAGGGATTGGCAGAGTTTTTTCTTTTACGCCAAGAATGTTTATAGTAAAATAGTATAATTTCTCACTTTCCATTTGGATTTCCCAACCGCGTCCGCTCTTGTTAGAAAGTATCGTAATCATATTATTTTTAAGTGAAAGATTTTCCACTCCCATAATTTCAAGACTCGGAATAATCCAGTCTACTGTCTTTCGCGGAAGAGAAATTGAAAGCCCTACAATATTTTCGATTGTAAGGCAAATTGTAGAAAGTGCATCAAATGTTAAATATTGCGGACGCGGAAAGGAGGCCTTACCAGGCCATTTTGCAGGTCCTTCTTTCATTGGCAGATATGCTTCCCATAGATTGCCTCTGTTTTGACTGCCTTCCGGGCTCATTGAATCAAGCATGAAGTACACATGCCTTATCGCACATTCCCGCGCAATATCCCACCTTTGATACCGTTCAAGCCCTTTAATCACCATAAATGTAAGATAGGGAAAAACAGAACCGCGATATCCCCTGCCGTTTTCGTCGAAGTCCCTCTCGGAAACAGCAAGCGAAGGGAAAGGATGGGGAGTACCAAAAAATTTAGGATCGGAAAGTTTATCTATAATGCGTTCTGCTTTTTCGCCGTTGAGGATCTCTGCTAAAAGCGGCCAATAACCGGCTATGGTTTTAATTGTTATTTGTTTTTCATTTTTATTGATGTCATAATAAAAGCCGTCGGACGAATTCCACATTAATGAGTTGATCCGTGTTTTAAGGGAAAAGTACTGGCGTTTGTATAAAAAGCTGGTTTCCTTGTCGTTAAGGATATCTGCAAGCGCGGACATATACAGCATATTTATCGCCATCATTGTGTTAAAGTCCATTGGATAATAAGCATCTCCGCGCGGGGCATTGATCATCCCCGTCGCTGTGTGCGGCGTACTGTAAAGACCGTTCGGTTTTTTAAACACAGTATCAATCCAGGTTGAATATTTGGATAAAATGGGCAGGGTGTCTTTGATTCGCTTTTTGTTGCCGGATTTATGGTAGATATTATACTCCGCCCATGCAAAAAGCGGCATTCCAAGACCTTCGGGGTTTTCCCTATCTACAACAGGAGCGCCGGTATCTATATTGTATGCGCTGCGTATTGCTCCATTTTCTTCCTGCCGGTTGTAAAACAAATCCAACGTAGGATGAGCCTGAAAAATTCTATTGGAATAAACCAAAAAAAACGAGGAAAAAATGGCATCGGCCTGGGTAACTGTTCTGACAGCATCAGCGGGCGAAACTGCTTCGGGCGAAGCTGCTTCGGGCAAAACTTCGGGGTAAAAGAAGAATTTCCCCTCCATTCCGCTGTTTTCGCCTCCGCTATTCCAGCAATCCTGTATCCATGCCCATGTTTTATCGTAAATATCTACAAAATCCTGATCATAAAAGTGGATTTTGGGGAAATCTTGCCTGGTCACCAATACTCCTTAAGTTCAAACAAAACGATTCGGTTCTATAAATATAATACTTATTTAACCAAAATGCCAGAAAATTAGCTTTTTTTAGCAATTCTTTTGTTTGACAAGGTTAATGACCAAGGGTTTTAGAAAAAACCCTATTTTTTCTTCTTATCCTTAAGCTCATACTTCTGAAACCCGTGTCCTTTAAAGTCAACATCATACTCGGCAGCGCGGGAACAATATATAACCTCGTCGGTTGTGCCGTAGATGCTTAGAGATATAAGTAAAACGATTGTCCACAAGGGTACATCGCCCAGAAACGCCCAGAGCCCTACGCCGATATAACAACCTACGGCAAAAGCTTTCTGCGGGTAAGAGTGCAGCATATTCGCAGTACCAAAAAATTTTTTGGCAACTAAATTCATGCCTAGTTTACAACCCGTACAGAAAACCAATAAGCCGATATAGAGCCATGTCTGAAAATCCGTAAGATTGTCGTACGCAAATACAACAAAAACTGTTGCTGCACCAATTACAAGCAATACAGTATCACTAAGGGCATCCAAAAAAGCGCCAAGATTACTTTTTGCGTTGAATCTTCGGGCAAGCTTACCATCAAGCGAATCTGTTAACACAAGAAAGGTGTAAACGATCAGCCAAACCCATGGGACGGCTTTAAATGTGCCAATGTCTCTTTCGATATCCATTAAAAAAAGAAGTGAAAAAGAACCGACAAGACGAGTGGTAGAAGCGATATTCGGCAAGTGTTTAATAAAGCCGACAGCTTTTGCTTGTTCCATAATGCAAAACTCCTTTATTAAGTAAACTGTCTACAGAATTATTATACCATATTGATACGAAAATTGAAAATACCATGTTTTTCTTAAACCGCTAAGGGGAAATTAAAGCATGGTCAGACTTGCGGATTCTGCTATTCCATTAAAGAATTTTAATGTAGTTTTAAGATAGGTTAAAAAAAGATCACCCTCTTGTACTACTCCTTCCGGTTTTGGGAATAGAAAGCCGGCTGCTTCTTTTACTTCGCTTTCTGTAATTTGTTTTGTTATTTTGTCGAGTTTTTTCAGGACTTCGTTTTGCTGAACCATGTTTAGTTTTAATTTAAGCGCTTGTTGGGCTGTTTCCGCTCCCTCTAATGCAGCGTTTCTTATTTGATTTAATCCCTTCGTGAAAATAGAAACCGCGTTTTCATAATCATCTTCTCTTTTTTTATTTTCTTCGGGAGCAAGAAATTCTGTTTTTATTTTTTTATATGCCGCCTGAATGCGGTTGTTTATTTCGCCGCGACATTCTGGTAATGCAAGAAGCGTTTCGATATCCGCTGTCTGCAAGCCTGCAATTGCAAGCCCATCATGGGAGAGGCTGAAATTCTGTATCTGTTCATGCAGGCGAAATTGATTTTCAAACCATGCCGCATATAACGAAAGCCTCCTGTCGGTAAGAACCTGACCGCCGGATGCCGAGCCTGCCAAAAACGGGATGCCGTCGCGAAGAGCGCGCATTACCCATTTTTCTACAGGGTTAAAACGGTTCGACTCCGAATTGGATTTTTCTTCAAAGCGCGCGCCCCGGAAGTGAGTTTTAAAGCCGGGGTATGCAAGGTCAAGACCTGCAATCCAAATTTTGCGCCCGCCAAGAACGCGCGCAAAATCCCAGGCGGTAGTTGCAACGGATCCTCCCGCACCAAGTTTGCCTTTTGGATCGACACGTTTTTCAAAAAATGTTCCAAGGGGGAAAAAAGAGCCGCAAAGAAATTTTTCCCCGAACGGCAAATTTAACACAGGCGGGTAAACCGCGGACTCTGTAATTAACGCTGTTTGCATTGAAGCGCCCGAAGTGCATCTGTCAAGATGGCGGGAATTCCAAAACTGAGGGTCTACAACCACGACAAAGTCCGGCTGTACGCCGTTTTTAATAAAAAAGCGCAGGCTTGTGTCCACTGCAACAACAATGCATCTGTTGTAAATGTCTTTTAAAAACGGCTTAATCTTATCCAGACCGGGACCTGCGGCGGCGAGAAAAATTGGCAGCGCTTGATCTTCGCTGTCAACAGCCAATCCCTCAAGGCGGGAAATACCGGGTAAATCGCGAATTGCTGTCATGTTGCGCAAAAAGTTGCGCACCCATCTTTTTCCAAACCGCTTAAGGGTTGCCATATTAACTTCGTCTTTCATTGTCCATGTGCGGATTTTATCTTCGACGCCCTTGTACCAGTCTTCGTCAAGAGAGATTAAAGCCTTGTTGCGGATAACAGAGAGCTTTTTTTGTCCATCCCTGCCAAACAAATCAAGCACGCCGGAAATCGCATTTCCGCTTCCGCCAATTATAAAAACCAATTGGTTTTTTAAAAGAAAATCACTTAAATCCCTTAATTCCAGCGCTTTTAACAGCAGGTTTCTGTATTTTTCCACAATGATAACAGGGCGTCCGTGTTCTGCGGCTGCCTGCGCGGCATAACCAAGCCCAAAACCAAGAATGACAACAGGACCATTTTCTGCGCCAACAGTCTCTGCCAACCGCCGGCCTTCACGCGCGGGATCATGCCGGGAATGAACAGAAATTCCTTTAACAAAAAGCGTAGGTTCGCCGGATGGAGTTGCTTCAATTTTAATTTCATCTTCGGAGAGCGGTGAATTTTCCGGTGAATCTTCCAAAGTAAGATCGTCAAAAAGACCGGGATATTGTTTTAGCAATATTTTCTTGTTAATAGAAAAAAAATCTTTGCTCATTAAAACTTCCGGGTTACTCCAATTCCAGTATAATTCTCATACCGTCTGTAACAGGTGTTCCCGGCGGCGGGCTTTGACGGCGCACCCATCCGTCTCCGCGAATTTCCACATAAATGTCGTTGCGTAACAGAAGCGGGAGAAGCGTTCTTTTTGCAATGCCCGAAAAATCGGGGACATGGTTTTGAACTTCCGGGAGGCGTACTGCGGGAATATTAACTTCAGCCGGATGAGTAATCTGCGGATTGCGCCCGCGCGGAATGCCGATGTAATCAATTAGCGCTTCTGCAGCTTCGCGGATTGCCGGCGCGGCAACTCTGCTTCCAAAAATTGTTCCCTGCGGCTTAACTATTGCAATGTACAGAACAAGCGACGGAGATTCTGCGGGAAGCAAGGCAAGGCAGCTTGCAATATATTCGGTTTCGGAATAACTTCTTGTTACAGAATCGATTATCTGCGCGGTTCCGGTTTTTACGCCAAGAGCCATGTCATCAACTGCGGCGCGCCAGCCAAGACCGATGCTGGAAGTGGAATCCACCATGTACGAACGCATCTGCCGCGCCGACTCCGCGCTTATTACACGTCTGCCATATCCACTGTTAAGATCCGTTACGGTTCTTCCATCCGCAGAAATTATTTGCGAAACAATTCTTGGAGAAACTAAAATCCCGTCATTTGCAATAGCGGAAGCTGCCTGCAGAATCTGCCATGCGGAAACTGCAATTTCCTGACCAAACGCAATTGTCGGTTTTGAACGATCCGACCAATTTGCGGCAGGTACAAGATAGCCCGCTGTTTCGCCGGGACTTCCTGCTCCTGTGCGCGAGCCAAACCCATAATTGGTCAGCATATCATGGAACGAAGCTGAACTTACGGTTTCTGAGGCATAGGCCGCTCCTACGTTACACGAATGAATGATAATTTCTCTTGCAGATACAACGCCGTGGCTGCTAAGACAGGTAATCGGTGCGCCCCTGACCGGCGTGTAAACACTGTTACACGTAAATCTGGTATTGCTGGAAATTCCGCCTGCGTCCAAAATCGCGGCAAGGGAAAATACTTTAAAAACCGAGCCGGGCTCATAAGCCCAGATTACGGGTCTGTTCATTCTGCTTACTTCGGTTGATTCGCGGATATTATTCGGATCAAACCCCGGCAGTGAAGCGGAACCAAGAATTTCACCCGTGCGCGGATCCATTGCGGTAAAAATTACAGCTTCCGCCCCCGTTTCCAGCATTGTGCGCGAAGCAATTTCCTCCAGAATATGCTGAACATAAACATCTATTGTGAGTACAACTTGCGAACCTTTGCCGTTATTATCAACTCCATCAAGAATATCGTTATAGGCATATTCAATCCCTTCAAGCCCTCTGTTTCTGTCTCCTACAAAACCGATAACCTGACTTGCAAGATTTCTTTCGGGGTAAACCCTGCCGACAACAGGTTCAACCATTACGCCTCTGATTTTCTTTTCATCAAGCAGGGCGGAAAGCCGTCTGGCTTCGGCATCATCAATATTTCTTTTTAAATACAGGAAATTTGATTCGGAAGAATTGATCCTGTTTCGGATTTCCGCAGGGGTCATATCCAAAATGGCGGAAATTTCGTCCGCCAAAAAATCGACATCAGTTATAGAAGGACGCCAGATACTCACATCGGCAAACCTTATTGAAAGCGCAAGAAAACGCCCGTTGCGATCAAGAATTGCTCCGCGCTCAATAGTCGGCTCGTTTTGGCGTACGACAGCGGGAACATCATCCCTGAACATTAAAACAGCATAATGAATAAGCAGATATAGGGCAAAACCGCCTAAAAGAGAAAACATAATAATAAAACGACGTTTTTGCATCTAATATCCCAATACTTTTCCAACTATATTATCGACAGGAACAGGGCCGTAAGAGCGTGAATCATAAGATGAGTTGGCATTATCCCCCTCTGCATAAAAACTATCATATATTGTTAATTCTGTGCATCTTTTTACTGCAAGTTCACCTGCAGGTGTATAAAAAACCACTACTTCACCCGCCTTGGGCAGCGCCCATCGGATTAGATATTTCTCCTGCCAGGGGAGTTTAAGGCCATACCTCAAACGGCTTATCACCAAAATATTGCCATTTATAATTGCCGGTTCCATTGACTGCCCCTGAGCAATTATAAAGTCAAAAACAAAAACTTTTAATACAAGAGCGACAAATACGGCAAGAAACACAGCTTTTTTTTCCATCTATCTATATATAATCCCAATCATGTTTTTTGTCGATAAACCAAGTATGGAAGTAATAACCCAGAATCAAATTATTGCAAAAAAGCGAAAAAAGTCTCATTTAAAACCTGTTAATAAATCGGCAAAACCCAACACCGGATTTATGAGTCATTTTGATCAAAAACCGGCTCCACATAAAAAGAAGAGTAAAACCTCTTCTTTTTCACAGCCGCAGAAAATTAAGAAAAGTAAAACTTTTTCTTTTTCCCGGCCTTTAAAAACAAAAAAAAGAAAAGCCCCTTTGGTTTCATGGCCTTTAAAAATACGGAAATTTGAAAAAAGTGAAAAAAGAGAAAAAAATGAAAAAGAAAAACAAGGCTCAAGCGGGTTTAGCTTTCCAATACCTTCAGTTGCAACCCTTGCTGTTATTGCCGGGACTGTGGTTATTGCTCTTGCCGCTTTAAATTGGGAAGATATCAGTATCACATTTCCAAATAGTTATGTTTTAAATCCAATTACAGACGACGAAGCTGCCGAACGTATAATTGAATATGCGATAACCGGAATTCCAACCCTTACGTCTTCGATAAATTTGGAAAATACCGCAAATGATCCTGACGAGGATATGTTTCAGGAAGATGATAACCCCCACGGAAGTTTAATTGTCTTTGAATGGCAGGAATACAGGGTACAAAGAGGCGATTCGGTTTCTGTAATCGCACAAAGATACGATGTTTCAATGGGTGCGATAATTGCTTCAAATAATATCAGCAACGCAAGAAGGCTTCAGGAAGGGGCGGTTCTTAAAATCCCGAATGTAGACGGAATTCCTTATCAAATTCAAAGAGGCGACAGTCTTTCAAGAATTGCGGCTTCATTCAATGTACCTTTGGATGTTATTCTGGATATAAATGATATAAAAACCGATAACATAAGCCCCGGGGAAACGATCTTTATCCCCGGCGCAAGAATGAATGACATCGATCTTAGGTTGAGCCTTGGCGACTTGTTCATGTGGCCGCTGGCTTCACGGTATATCACAAGCCATTATGGTATGCGCAGAGACCCAATAAACGGCGTATTGAGTTTCCACACAGGCATAGACCTTAGGGCAAATACCGGCACTACAGTTATGGCTGCACTGGATGGAGTTGTTTCAGTAGTTACGGAAAACTGGCTTTACGGAAAATATATCATTGTAACCCATGATAACGGCTATAAAACCATGTACGGCCACCTAAGCGCTTATAGCGTAAGAGAAGGCGACAGAGTAACCAGAGGCAGGAAAATAGGAGAAGTTGGGAATACAGGCCGGAGTACCGGACCTCATCTTCACTTTGGAATATATGACCGGAATAACCGGTTAATAAATCCTCTTGATCTTTTAAACTAAAATTATTAATGTGAGGTTTAATGCGAAAGATTATCTTTATTCTTCTGGCTTTCCTTGCGGTATTTACATATATCCGTGTTTTTGACGGAGCTGAAGCTTCACCTGTTGAAGCAAATGCTTCTGCCGGGACAATCTTGCCGATTGATGCCGGAGAGGGAAACAACACAGAAATTTCTGTGGAAATTATCGAATAGAATATATTACAATTAAAGTATGACATTGAGCGAAAAACCTGCAACTATTTCCGGCTCTTACACATTCAGCGATGTAGTGGAAAAAGCATGCGAAGGGTTAATGGAACGGAAAATAAAATATTCCATCAGACGGATTCAGGAAATGGAAGATATCCTTTCCGGTTTAGAACGGGAACTCGATGAATTTCTTGGGAATGCGGATTCTTTTTTACAAAAAGACAAGGGAATGTGATGAAAAACCGAAACAGTTTTGTTTTTTTTATCATTTTCTTTGTTTCGATAATTAATCTTTATGGATTGAGCTTTCAGGATATTAACCTATCGAGTGATGACAGGCTGATTTTCAGAGTGGATTTTGAAAACCAGCATGCTCTGTTTGTTTCAGAATTGGATAGCATGTCTCTAAGGCAGCTTACTGCCATTCCGGAAAAAATGTACCTTGTCGAAAATGGAAGATCAATAATTGCGTTAAACAATTTTGGAGCTGTCAGAATTCCAACTGCAGGAGGGCTTCCGGGTCAGATTCCGGGATATCCGTCTTTTACGGCAGGGGATCTTCCAATGAAAGGCAGGCTTCAGGATTTGTCCGCTTCCGCAGACGGCCGTTGGATTCTTTATGTAGAACCGGTTAATTTTGGGTATGGGAATTTGATTCTTGTTGACATAACAACAGGCGCAAAACAAACTGTTACCCGGATGATAGAAATACCCGGTTTAACCTTCCCTGTAAAGTGGAGCCCGGATTCACGGTATTTTGTTTACTCAAAAAGCGGCAGCATTTACTATTACCCAATTAGCAACAATATTTCTGCATTGGTGGATGAACGTTTCAGAACAATAGGACAGGGTACTATTGATTCTGTTTCGTGGGGACAACAGGGCGATTTTTATTATTTAACAGAAAATATTTTATACCGTATAATGAATCCTGAACTTTTTACCCGGACAATGTACGGGGACTTCCTGTCCATAGGCAATGTTGTATCAGTTATTCCTGTAAACTTCGATTCAAATTTTGACAACTTTTGGATTGCACCGGATTCCGGATCAGTTTTAATAAATAAAGCGGGAAAGGGTTTTTTCATTTTTCTGTTAGGCAGAAATCAAAATACAATGACAGTTCAGCCCCATGCGGCGCTTCCTTTCGGCTTAGAGGATTTTAACGTTCTCTGGTCTTCGTCAGGTCAGCTTACAGTAACATACACTCTGCTTAATGAAACAATAGTTTTGCGTTTTGAGATTGAAGGAAGTTCAATTAGATCCGTTGAGCTCCCTTCTTCTCCTGCTCCGTTTACAGCGGCGGCTTTATCACCTGACGAAACGAATGTACTTTTCTGGGGAGAAAACGGTCTTGAGCTTTGGAATTACAGTGAATGGCAGCGTATTCAGATATTGAGTACACAGCCTGCCTACGCCTGTGTATGGACTAACAACAGGCAATTTATTACCGGAAACTCAAGATTTATAGAAGAGATAACCATCGCGACCCCCTCGTACCCAAGCAGGGTAATTTGTCTTTCCGGCGCCGATAATCTTGCATACGAAGACAACAGCAATCCTTCGCGGATAATGGCAAGGTCAGGGACAAGCTGGTTTGCAACTAACGGAACGGGCGCATGGACGCCTGTAAATAACGTTCAATTAAGACCGATCTCATTTGCTTCGGATAATTACCGTATCTTTCTGGAACCGCAGTCAGGCGGATATTATTCCAACATCATTATGATACGCAATTTGCGTACCACAACAACTTTCCAGTTTTTGGCAGATCACACAACAAACAGCATATATTCAACAGAGCGGCAGAGGCAAATTGCCCTTTGTTTTGATCTTTATGATGATGCCGCAGGATTGCCGGAAGTTTTAGCAGCGCTGCGACGTTTCAACATAAGGGCGACATTTTTCCTTAACGGCGATTTTATCCGCCGCAACCCTCAGGCTGCGGCGGCAATTGTCAGGGCAGGGCATGAGACAGCATCGCTTTTTTATGCACCAATCGACATTTCCGACACAAGATACCGCATTACTCAGGATTTTATTATTCAGGGTCTGGCGCGTAACGAAGATGAATTTTTTCAGGCAACGGGAAGCGAGCTTTCCGTTCTTTGGCATCCGCCGCTTTACCGGAATTCTGTATTGGCAAATACAGCGGCGGCGGCGGCAGGGTACATCACCGTTACAAGAACAATTGACCCCGGTGATTGGCTTTCAAGGGAAGATGCGTTAAGGCTCAACATACGCCAGACCCCGCCGGCAGAAATGATCGAACAAATTATGAGAAGAAGCGAATCCGGTGCGATTGTTCCGGTGCGCCTTGGGCTGCTTCCAGGCGGGAGGGATGAATATCTCTACCAGCGCATTGAAGTTCTCCTTGATGCATTGATTCGTTCAGGCTGCGAAGTTGTTCCTGTGTCTTCAGTTGTCAGAAGATGAAGCAGGAAGCCCGCGCTGGAGATTCTTCAAAAATTCTTCAATCTATCCCGGCGTTGATCAATAAAATTTTTCCAATCCCGGCGCGTTTTCGCAGCGCACTTCCGTCGAATATAGCAGAACTTTCGCGGCTTTTAACAAACAATCGCGGAGAGAGAGCGCTTTCATATATGGGGCGTCCAAATTTTCTTTCTGCGTATTTACATTATTTTCTTCCGTGGAATCTTTACCGCCTTTGTTTATTACTTCCTAAATTGGAGTTGAATCTATCCCCGGGTGATGTAATTACAGACCTTGGCTGCGGTCCACTTACATTTACATCCGCACTTTGGATTTCCCGTCCCGATTTACGCAATACTCCGCTTGAATTTAACTGTGTTGACCGCAGCAGCCCCGCACTTGATGCCGGGAAAAAATTTTTTAACGCCCTTTGTTCAACTGTAGAGAAAGACTGCCCGTGGAAGATTCACTTTATACACGGTGATATTGACATAAGAAAAAGAGATTCTGCACGTAAAAGAAAATCAGCTTCTCTTGTCTGTGCAATAAATATATTTAACGAAGTTTACGAGCGTCTGCCTCACAGCAATACCGAAGGGCTCAAGCGTATTGCACAGGACTGTGCAAAATTCATGCACAACGAAGCTGCAAATGGCGCTTCCTTTTTGACAGTGGAGCCGGGAGTTCCTCAATCCGGGCGGTTTATCTCTTTCCTGCGCACTGCATTCATGGAGCTGGAACGCCTGCCAATTGCGCCATGTACACACGCTTCGACATGTCCGCTTCTACCTAAACAAAGTGGCAAACAACGCTGGTGCCACTTTGCCTTCAACACAGCCGAAACGCCCAATGAACTCCGCCGCCTTTCCGCCGCCGCCGGAATTCCCAAAGAACGGCTGGTTTTCAGCTTTTTACATGCCGGAGCGGCATCAAATAATGAAAAAACGCCAAAAGAAGAAAAAATACGCATAATTTCCGATGCTTTTCCACTTCCTGATAACCTGTTTGGCCGTTATGGATGTTCTGCGCAAGGTCTGGTTTTACTTACTGGGTCAAAAAATCGTATAGATAAGTTAACTTCACTTGGCTGTCTTGCTGCATCCATGTATGCAATCACGGGGGAATATGATAAAAAAAGCGGGGCCTGTATACTGGAATTATTATGAATACATATCCGCTGCTTTCCAGCATGCACACACACACACCTTTTTGCGATGGTAAAAATGATGTTGAAACGATGTGCCGCACAGCTTACGAAATGAAGCTGCACGCAATTGGTTTTAGCGCACACTCGCCTGTATCAAAACAAACCGGTATACCGAGCAGTTGGAATTTGCAGGATGAATATGTAGAGGAATATGTTGCAGAAGTTCTTGATGCAAAAAAACGCTGGCATGACAAACTGGTTGTTTTTCTTGGCTATGAAACAGATTATGTAAAGGACAGGCGTTCGCCTCTTGACGACGATATAATTTCATTAAATCTGGATTACCAAATAGGCAGCGTCCATTTTATATTTCCCGAAAACGGCGCCGACCCATTTACAGTTGACGGATCTTCTGAGGAATTCGAAAAAGGATTACAGGAGGGCTTTAACGGCGATGTTGCGGCGCTTATGCACAGTTATTATGATGCACAATTGGAGATGATTGCGTTAGGCGGGTTTGACATATTAGGACATGCAGATTTAATAAAGAAAAACACTTTAGGTAAGAATTTATGGCCGAAGGAAAGCGAGATTATCCGTCAAAGAGAAATTGCATTCGCTGCAGCCGGCGCAGGTATTGTTATTGAAGTCAACACCGGCGGAATTAACAGAAAAAAAATAAATGAATTATATCCTTCACTGGAGTTCCTGCGTATAATACACGAATATGAAATTCCTGTAATAATTACATCTGATGCGCATAGTGCAAAAGATATTAATGGAAATTATGATTATGCACTGCAAATGCTGAAATTATCCGGTATTGATGAACATGTTATTTTAAAAGAAAAAATTAATAACAAGGCCGTTTGGCAAAGGGAAAAAATATAAAAATTTAGTATAATTTCCTCGCCTATTTGCTCTAATTTTATTATATTCTAGGTTAAGGAGATCATTATGGCAAAGATAAAGAAATCACCCGGGACTCTGCTATTGGAATACATTGATGCCTATAAACTAAATTGTAATAGGCTTTCAAAAGAAATCCGTTGCAGCCAGACCGCGTTAAGGCTAATCAGCCTTGACAGAAGCAGAATTACGACATCAATTGCCGTACGTCTTGCCAAATATTTCGGTACAAAACCGGAATTCTGGATACTAGCCCAGATGGAACACGATCTTGAAAAAGCGGCTAATAACAAAACATTGGCTAAAATTTTGAAGGAGATTCCCAAGGCAGTAAAACCGGTTAATGGCAAGAACAATTAGCGCCTGAGAGTAACCTCAGGCAATTTAAAAACGGAAAAGAGAGGAATTGGGTAAATGAACTATTTTCATTTAAACCAATTTCTCTCTTTTTATCTTGATTTTTCCACACCATTGCGTTCACAATGTTTGCTGATGACACATTGTGAACAGAACGGGCTGACAGGACGGCAGAGCCTTTGTCCGTAAAGCACAAGCAGGTAATTGATACGTTTCCAGTATTTTTTGGGCATAATTTCCCTTAATATCATTTCGGTTTCATCCGGGTTTTTACTTGCAAGCCACCCGCGGCGGTTGGAAATCCGGTGGACATGTATATCCACACAAAGTCCATATTTGTTAAAAGCTTCTGTCAGAACAAGATTTGCTGTTTTTCTGCCTACACCGGGAAGCGCAAGCAGTTCATCCATAGATGAAGGAACTTTTCCATCGTATTGTTCTAACAGTATTGCAGCTATTTTTTTAAGTGATGCAGCTTTGTTATGATAAAATCCGGCAGGATAAATCAGCTTTTCAATTTTTTCAATTTTCATTGCATTTAACTTAGCGGGATCGCCTGCTTTTTCCAGCAGCTGTCGTGATGTTACAAGCGTTACTTCGTCTTTTGTCCTAAGACTTAAAATGGTTGAAACAAGAACAGCCCACGGATCACTGCTGTAAATCTCGGCAACTGTGGTTACAGAAGGATCGCCCGCACTGATGTCCTCGCGCCATTTTTCCAGAGCGTAAAAAATTTCATCCCAGTTGATCGAACTTTTAGTTTTCTTCATTACTTTTCCAACAGGCATTGAGCAAGAACTTCAACCGCTCTTCCCCTTCCTACAGGGCCCAGACCTTCTGCCGTTTTGCCTTTTACAAAAATATTTTCAAACGGAGTTTCCAAAACGGCGGCAAGCGAACTTCGTATAACATCACGGTAGGGGAGTACTTTTGGCTTTTGACAAATTACTACACAATCAAGATTAACAATCTTCCAGCCTGCTTGTTTTACCCGAGAAAATGCAATGTGTAAAAGATCCATTGAATTTGCATCTTTATAAGCAGGATCGGAAGGCGGAAACAACTCACCGATGTCGGCAATTCCTGCAGCGCCAAGTATTGCATCGCACACCGCGTGCGCAAGCGCATCTCCATCCGAGTGGCCAAGTTCTCCTTTTGACGATGGTATTTCGATGCCGCCAAGCAAAAACCTCCGCCTTTTTTTTAAGCGGTGAATATCATATCCAAGACCGGTACGAATCATCATTGCGCCATTACAACACCGGGCAATGGGCGGAATGTTCTAAAAGACATATATTTAAAAGGATGAATGTCCAATGCATTTGTATACCACCCGTCTATCTCCCCTGTATCAATAATATTTAAAGCAGGATTGTAACAAAGCGGCAGTATTGTTCCGCTGTTTAGTAAATATTCTTCAGCTTCGGCAAGAGTTCTAAGGCGAATTGCACCTTCTTCCATCATGGATCTGTCAATTAAATTTTCATAGACAGTATCATTATAAAGAGCATCGTTTAAATTTGAATCACGGCGCCACATTTGCAGGAATGCATACGGATCGGCAAAATCGCCTATCCATGTTGTGGAGCCAACAGTAAATCCGCCTTCTTTTAAAGATTCATAATAACGTTCAAAGGGAACAACATCCATGCGCACTCTAAAGCCCAGTATATTCATCCAGGCATCAGCCATAAGAACAGCAACACGAGCCGCATCATACCCAGGCGTTACGCGAATAACAAGGTCGGGAAGCCCGCTCCCGTCTTCATAACCCGCATCAGCCATCAGCCTTCGCGCTTCTTCGTAATCAACTTCCGTAATTCCCCTTGCAGCCGGATAATTGATAACAGGATAAATTAATGTTTCTGCCGGAAGATAATAATAGCTGCGCAATTCTTCCCATGGCAGAACAAGAGCCATCGCTCTGCGGATCCTTGCATCATTATACGGTTCCTGTTCGCCGCGGATAAAATAATAATGAGTGGCAAACATAACATTTATTTGAATACCCGAATGATCGGTTAATGCATCAAGGTTTACACTACCGTAAATCCATCGCGCTTCACCGGAATTCCACAAGCGTGCGGCATCATCTCCATCCTCAGTATACTTAATTATAAGTCTGTTAAGCGCAACATTCTGGCGATCCCAGTATTGATTGTCTTTTTCAAGATAGACGCCGTCTTCATCCATAGAAGTAATTTTAAAAGGTCCGTTGGAAACAGGAGGCGCCAACGACCAGTCATCTTTATTTACCATTGAAGAATGAATTGGACTGAAGGAATGATGACACAACATTGCAGGAAAAAATGACGCGGGAGAATTTAATTGAACAACCAAAACCCTTTGAGAAATGACCCTGATACCAACGCTGTTTGGATCAGTATTTATTCCATTACGATAATCACGCGCTCCCTCAATAACATCAAAAAAACTGGAGAAGGGAGCTTCGCGGTGAGGTTCAATCGAAGAAAGCCAGGCTGCACGGAAATCTTCCGCCCGTACAGGATCGCCGTTGGAAAAGCGCGCATTCCGCCTGATTGTAAAAGTCCACTGCATTTTATCTTCAGAAAGCGTCCAGGATTCTGCAAGAGCGGCCACCGGCTCTAATGTAACCGGATGGTAGGAAAAAAGCCCTTCATAAATTGCAGTAAATAATTGCGATTCATGTGAATACAGCGACTTGCGAAAATCCAGTTCCATATCGTATTTTGGAAACGCAACAGTAAGCTCATCCAAACTCCGCGGAGCCGGACGCGTTTCTGCATAATCCCTGCTTTCGGGTTCTTCAACTAACAGATCTTCTGTTAATTCTATATGTTCACTCTGCTCCTCGCTCAGTTCCCCGCTTTCCTGTACAGGAACAGTCTGGCAGCCAAAAAACAATATTAAGACAATCAACGAAATAAACCAATGCTTTCTCAAAATTTTAACCTCTGACTTCTATAATAATACAAAAAAATCCTGTTTTCAACAGGTTACGTTTTTCTTCCAAAAAACACAAATGTACGGTATCACGGCATAACCATAGCCTCTTCATAGTGGTTTGCATCCAGTTCCGCAAAATCTTTTTCGCTTAAAAATTTTCGCATAAAAAAGCAAAGATTGCACTTTGAAGGATAACCTCTTTCGTCAGGAGAAAAACCATGCTGAAGAGCAAGTTCAAATAAACCGGAAATACCGCTATAATACAGGGCGTCAAAAACAGGATATTTCCCTTTAGAAATATCGGCAATTACTTCTTCCAGGGGAATACGTATTCCGGTACATCCGGGAGGGATGAAATAACAATCCATGTCCACATGAAAGTGTCCGGTAGACAAAAGATTTTTACAAGGTACGTTATTTGCAACAAAAGTTTGTGCCGGATGAAGCGCGCCGCTTTGCAATTCGATATTAACAGCTCTGCCGCCAAAGCCAATGCCATAACGCATTGCCGTCGGGTAAATGCTGTCCGGTGAAAGAACATGGGTTTTCTGCGGATCAAAATGCGATAGCTTAGACAGGAATTCCTGTTTCCAGAGAAAATATCCCATGCCGGCTTTGTCGCAAAGTTTTGCAAGAGTTAAAGGCGCGCCGTACGGAACAAATTCGGCATGAAAAGGATCGATTGAAATACAAAGGGTATCAGCCCCTTCCGACAAAAGTTTTTCCAGATACTCTCTTGATTTTGAAAAATCGGCAGCCCAAAATGCGTTTGTTTCAATATATTCAAGCCTGATTCCCGCACGGTTTAGCGCACGAATCATTACAAGAAGACCGTCAAAATTGAGGAAAGGCTCCCCTCCGCCAATGTGAACCGAACGGCAGCCGCCTTTGCGGAGAACATGGCAGATTTTTTCCGCCGCTTCTTCATTCACATAACCATCGTTTCTCGCGGGTGAACAACTGTACAGGCAATGACGGCAGGCGGCATTACAGCGGTAATTTACCATAACACCGCCGTGGTATAAAGTTCCTGCGTTCAATGTGCGTCCCATACGGCTCTCCTTATTTTAACAGAAATTTATATATTGCTCGTAATCGTACGGTAATGCGAGACAGTCATATCAAGCCCTGCTTCACGGAAACCATCCTGAATATTTTTATGCAGCATTGTTTGAATTGCAGGTACTTTGTCAATTTCTTTTGTATAACAATTAATTTGGTAACATGCATAAAAATCATCCAGTTTTGTCTGAAGCACATAAGGTTCCGGCTTTTTTTGAACATATTCTGTTGTAAGAGCGGCTTTGATCAAAATATCATGAACCGTCTGCCACGGAGTCGAATAACCAAAAGTAACCTCGACAAAAATAATCAAACCTTCTTCGTCTTCATCAGAAGATGTATTGTAATTAATAATGCTTGAACCTAAAATCATTATATTTGGAAATGTTACATATTCGTTTTTATGTGTTTTAAGCCGCACAACCATCAGATTTTTTTCTACAACAAAACCTGTTATTTCTTTTATTTTAACGCGATCGCCGATTTTAAACGGACGCATATATGTAATAACAAATCCGGCTACAAGATTTCCTATAGCTGTTGAAGATCCAAACGAAAAAATTACACCGACAAAAACAGAAACCCCCTGAAAAGCCCTTGTTTCGGAACCCGGTAAATAAGGATAAACCATTGCAAGCGTAAAAGCCCAGACAAGTACCTGTAAAATTCTATAGGTAGGCGCAGCCCATTCAGCATAGAATCCCGGAAGTTTAAGATGTCCCTTTTCTATCCTTACCGATAGATATTTAATCCCCTTTAGCACATAACGTGCTACAAAGACGATAATTATAATTGTAAAAAGATTTGGAATATAGTGGACAATGCCAAGACCAATATTTCTTAGCGGGTTCAGTATATAGCCAAAAAGGGTGGATGAAAGATTTCTTGTTGCAGAAAAAAGGCTGAAAACTATCGGTATGGTAAGAATAATCACAACGCCGGTAATAATTAATTTTAAAATTTTCAGAAAAAATTCAATAAGAGAAATAATCTGTTTTGCCGTTAATATTCTGAATTTTCTGATTGTCAGCGGTTTTATTTTGTGTTTACCGGAACTTTCAAGTTTTTTATTAAGCAGTTTAAATAAAAGCCAGATAAACCAGATTATAAAAACCTGTACGGCGACAATTGCAAGGGCGATTCCAAGCCTTTGAAGAAAACTCAATTCCACTGCTATATAACTTGCCGATGTAACAGCGTCCGGCGTTGGAGCTTCCGAAAAATCCGCCGGTATTTCAACTGCTTCTTCTGTAGTATCAATCATAATAAGGGTGTTTTCGTTTTCTATATCAATATCCTGCGCGCCTGAAAAAACAGGAAGAACAATCAGAATAAAAACAAATAACTGTTTCATATATACCTCAAATTAAAAACAACCGGAAATTGCACTTTTAAATGCATCCAATTGCGGCGGTATTACAGCGACAGGATCGCACTTTTTCTGCTGTACACGAAGGGATTCCGGTATTTTAATAGATTTTCCTGTAGCTTTTTCTGTCATTCTTGCGTGCCTTGCAGGATGACCGGAAGCAAGAATAACGGTGTAGGTATGGCGATCCCATTTTTGCTCCAACGCTTTTTTTTGCGCCGCCGCAAATGCGACAGCAGTATGAGGATCGATGTATGCGTTGTACTTTTCGTAAACATATTTCATGGCTGCAAGCGTTTCCTGATTATCTATAGAAGCAGGGTAAACCATATTGCGCATAACGGCAGGAGATTCGTTGTAAAAAAATGCAAGGCGTTCATAATTAATAGGAAGGCTTACATCAAGAGCCGGAGAATTTGTAGAGACAAGCGGCTTTGGGTTATAAGGCTTACCTAGAATATAATCGCCTATTGCGTTATTTTCATTCATCGCGGCAATAAATCCGTTTACAGGCATTCCGAATTTCCACGCATAAAGCCCGGCAACAAGATTCCCCAAATTTCCTGAAGGTACGCTGAAAACCAAATCACCGCATAGGTGGTTTTTTATCTGAATAAAAGCATAAAGATAGTAGAAAATCTGCGGAAAAAGCCTTCCCAGATTCATGGAATTCGCGCTTGTAATTTTATACCGCCCGGAAAAATCACGATCCATAATTGTTTCGACAACAAGGCGCTGGCAGTCATCAAACGTACCTTTAACCTGAATGGGAATAATGTTGCCGCCATTTTGCACAAAATTTGAAGGATCCAGTCCCCGTATCTGCCCTGCCGGATAAAGCAAAACAAGCAGAATGCCTTTTCTGCCGCTGAATGCATGAGACATACTAACGCCGGTATCAGGTTTTGCAGTAGATATGATCATCGCGTGTGAACCGTCTTTTAAGAATTCTTCAAACATTGCGGACATAAACGCAATACCAAAATCTTTGAACACACCGGTCGGACCTGTATATAAATTTAAAAGGGCAAGTCCATTGTCAATCTCGATCAACTCAGGAGAAAAATCATACGCGCTTTGCGCAACCTTTACGGCAGAAACAGGATTAAGCCCGCCCTGCAAAATCGAAGGAGAAACAGCCGCAACCAATTCATTAAAACTCGTTTTTTCATCCATGTGCAGAAAAAACTGCCGAAAGTCCGCCGCTTGATCGGGCACATACAATCCTCCGTCTTCGGGCAGACAGTTAAGTACAGCATCCTTAAATGGCACAAGGGGAAGTCTTGTCCTCGTGGAACGAAATTGCATAAAATTATTATACGGTGAAAGGAAAATTAAAGAAAGGGCGGATTTGCCTGCCCGGTAATAAGCTTGATGTGCGGATAAGTAGGTGTTGTCGATCACTGCTGTGTTTCTTGGGCGTACAAAAAAGCGTCAGATGCAATGGAATTAGCATCTGACGCTTTCCGGCTTTTTAATCGTTATTGTGTTATATTTCCCCAGTTTAATTCTATACCCGATTTACTCGCATTATTAATGACGACATTGGAATCATGCCAGATCATAAATAGATGCTCATAATTGTTTTCTACGTTCAATCCTTCCACTCGAAACCGTACTTCTTCTATGGGATTCGAGCTTGAACTTGCAAATGTTATTGACCAGTTAGATGTTGTACTATCAGGTACGAACTGTGTCCAACCTAACGTACTACCGGTAGTTGGATCAGAGACAACAATTTGTAAATTAGGTACCCTCTGCCCATCTATGGTAATAAAAGAATATAGTCAATAAAAATACAAAAATTTATAGTAAAAAATAACCCTTTCCAAAAACCATGAAAAGCATTATATTCATAGTAAAGAGGTGTTGTCTCCGCTTTGCGGGGTCATTTGATTAATACCGCCGTTTATGCGGCATACAAAGAGGTAAGCCATGCCTGCAACACAAACAACTCGACCCGAAGATTCGCACACCCCAACTTTTGAAACAGTCTGGGCAGCTTTGCAAAAGACTGACCGTTTAATAACGGAAAATGCCAGGAAAGCGGAACAACGATTTGAAGAAGATAAGCTGCGTTGGGAAGCAGATAGGCTGCGCTGGAAAGAAGAAGCAGAACAACGCCAGAAAGAAGAGGAACTGCGCCAGAAAGAAGCAGAACAACGCCAAAAAGAAGCGGAAAAACGCCAGAAAGAAGAGGAACTGCGCTGGGAAAAAGCGGAAATTCGCTGGAGAAGAATAGAGAAAAACTTGGGAGGACTAGGTGATTCGATGGGGCAGTTGATAGAAACTCTTATAGCTGCCAGATTATGGGAAAAGTTTACGGCATATCCCTACAATCTGAAACGAGCATATCAGCGGGTTAACATTTATAACGAAGACAGCCGTGCGGTAACCGATATAGATATTCTTTTAGCGGACACCGAATGGGTTATGGCAGTAGAAGTGAAAAGGGAATCGACAGACTTAAGAGAGGTTGACCGCCATATTAAACGTATGAAGCTTATCCGTGAATATCCCCCGGCAGAAGTGAAGGGCAAAAAACTTCTTGGAGCATTTGCGTGCGGTGTTGTCAGCCCCGAAGTCCGAAATTACGCACATGAAGCAGGGTTCTTTGTTCTGGAACTTAAAGGTGAAGCAGTTGATCTCGCCCCGCTGCCAAGAGATTTTTCTCCCGGAATCTGGTAACACCAATAAAATATTAATGACATCTACAAGAATTTATGTTACAATTTAAACCATGTACGCAGGATTTTATTCACTCGGCGCGGCCGAAGAAGTTACAGGTTCCAAGCATGTGCTTGAGATAGACGGGCAAAGTTATCTGATCGATTGCGGCGCATTCCAGGGTTCAAGGGCCGAGGCGGATCGCAAAAACCGGAGCTTTGGTATTGCAATTGACCGGATTGAAAGTGTCATTTTAACCCACGGTCACCTCGACCACTGCGGGCTTTTGCCGCTTTTGACAAAAGGGGGCTACAAGGGAAACATCTACGCAACCCCGGCATCAAGGGATATAGCAAGCCTTATAATGATGGACTCTGCCAATATTCAAGCGCGGGATGCAAGATACCTGAAAAACCGGGCGGAGAAAAGGGGAGAAAAGTTCGACTGGACGCCGCTTTTTTCCGAACAGGATGCAATTCAGGCAGTCAGCCAGACAATCGGAGTTTCGTATAACAGACCGATGTTTATCGGCGACGGTGTAAGCCTTGAGTTTTACGATGCAGGGCACATCCTTGGTTCTGCAATTGCTTCAATAAAGGTAAAAAAAGGCGGCGAAGAACTGAACATCCTTGCAACCGGCGACCTTGGGCGAAAAGGCAAGCCGATCATTCGCAACCCTGCAATCCCGGAAACCGCTCCTGACTACATCATACTTGAAAGCACCTACGGCGACCGCCGTCATGGCTCAACGGACGATGCAATTAACAAACTAGCGGACATGGCAAGACGGACTGTGGAAAAAAAGGGAAAAATCATAATCCCGGCGTTTGCAATTGAACGTACGCAGGAACTTGTGTACTATTTCCATCTGCTGGTTGATCAGGGGGTAATTCCCGAAGTGCCGATTTTTGTCGATTCGCCTATGGCGACTAACGCAACAACGATTTTTCAGGTACACCCTGAATGTTACGGCGAAGAAATAAAACAAGCTTTTATAAGGCATCACAAAAATCCATTTGGTTTTAACAGTTTGCACTTTACAACAAGCGTTCAGGAATCCAAAGCGCTCAACGAAAAAAAAGGTCCGTTAATAATAATTTCTGCAGATGGAATGTGCGAAGCAGGCCGCATCCAGCACCACCTGATGCACAACATAGAAGATCCAAACACTACAATTATGACGGTCGGTTACATGGCGGAAAACACCCTTGGACGGCGAATACGCAACCGCGAGAGCGAAGTAAAAATCCACGGCGACTGGTACAAAGTAAAAGCGCAGGTTGAAGAAATTAACGCATTCAGCGCACACGCCGATTATCTTGAAACATTGGAATGGCTTAAAGCTGTAGACACATCGCGCTTAAGAGGGATTTTCCTTGTTCACGGTGAAAAAAAATCCCAGAACTTTATGAAAAAATATCTTGAAGAAAATGGCTTTCCGAATGTCGAAATTATTAAATACGGAAAAACATACGAGTTAACTTGAACAATCATTTTTCATCATCAGGAGAAGTATTTTCCTGGCTTTCGCAGTTTATAAATCTCGAACGCGGGCAAAAGCCAAAGAGTTTCCGTCTTGACAGAATGGAAACCCTCGCAGAACTAGCAGATTGCCCCGAACGATGCGCACCATCAATCCACGTAGCAGGATCAAAAGGCAAGGGTTCTGTTACAAGCATATTAGCTTCAGTACTGAAAGCCGCAGGTTTTCGCACAGCACGTTATATGTCGCCGCATGTCATCGACATACGCGAAAGAATCTGCCTTGGCGACTCATACTTTGATGAAGACATTTACATCACTGCAGGGAATGAACTTCGCCATATAACAGAAACGCTGCTTCCTGCCGCAGTTAACTCGCAGCCTTTGACGGCAGCGCTTTTCGATCCTGCGGCAAAAGACAGTTGTGAGCCGACATTCTGGGAACTGCTTACACTCCTTTTTTTCTTATGTGCACGTAACGGAAACTGCGACATGATGACAGTGGAAACAGGTATGGGGGGACGGCTGGATTCAACCAATGTTCTTGATCCGCTGGTAAGTGTAATTACGCTTATCGAACTTGAACACACAGAAATTCTGGGAAACACAATCACTGCAATTGCAGGTGAAAAAGCCGGAATAATAAAACCTGGAAAACCTCTTGTTCTTACAAGGCAAAACGATTCATCCGCCCTTGGAGTGTTCAGAAAAAAAGCGGCCGAATTAAACAGCCCGTTGTTGTATCTGCCGGATATTGCAGAACTTTCCGGTGTAAAAGTAACTGCGCAGGGGACGGACTTCACTCTCAATTTTAAAAATGTTGAAAATGTTGAAAGTTCAATGCAACCCCTATTTCCCGCCCCGATGTCTCTTTCAATACCTGTACCCGGAAAAATTCAGGCGGAAAATGCCGCTCTTGCCATTGCAGCAGTAAAAACAGCAATTCCGCAAATTACAGAAGATGATATCCGCAAGGGGTTGGCAAACTTAAACATTCCCGCACGTTTTGAAAATATAACATCTTCTTCTGCGGATAAAAACATGCCGCCGGTTATAATAGACGGCGCTCATACACCGGAAAGCCTTGCCCACTGCGTAGATACATTTTGTTCACTCTACGGCGAAGGCGGCATTTTACTTTTTGGATGCGCCGCAGACAAAGACGCGGCGGCAATGGCAAGGACAGCCCACGCCCGATTTTCAAAAATAATAATCACCACTCCGGGAAATTTTAAAATCAGCGATCCCGCGCAGGTTTACGAAGCATTTGCAAATATTGCAGGACGGCAAAAAACAGAGCTGATAAAAGATACACAGGAGGCAATCAAGCGGACGCTTGAACTGGCAGATGCGAAAAACAATCATGGAAGACATCTGCCTGTTCTTGGTACAGGATCTTTTTATCTGGTGTCGGAAATAAGAAAATTTACTGCTATGCAAATTTAAATACAAACGGAAAAACAAACACAAAAATAGAAGCCCATATAAAATATATAGGAAGGTATGATACAGCTTGTTCTGATTTATGTTTTAATTTTAGATATATCATATATACCAAATGTGTAAGCATAATTATATTGGTTCCAAGAAGAGTTATTTTATTTGGCGTTATACCATAATTACTTAATCTGTATATAACTGCCGATATTGTAATAACATCCAAAATTACAGCAACTACAGATAAACTATACGAACAAATATTTATGAATTTATTATTTATTTTAGTAATACCGGAAAATACCAGGACCGCTATAACAATAACAAGCATAATGTTGTATAGAATAAAGATATCCCTGTTTTCATAAGGTTTTATTTCAGCAAAAATTGATATTATTCCAAAAGCAACAAGAGAAACCAAAATTATCGGTAAAAATACATTTGCAATTATTGCAGATAACTTAATTTTGCTATAATTTTCAACAACCAACAATGAAACAAAAGGAGCGGCTGTAAGCCCAAGTGTTATAATATTTGCACGGTAAAAGTTAAAAGCATCTATTTTAATTGCATTAAACAATGCTATAAATAATACAACAACCACCCCTCCGCCTATTATGAAAATTGTTGACCATATTAATGTTTCACCTGTTTTTTCAAGAAAGGAAAAATAGTTTAGCTTTTTAATGTTAAAGTTAGAATAAGTGAATAAAACAAAAAACCACAGCATTATTAACATAAATAAAAATGCATTAGTCAAAGATTGAGACTTAAAATCAGCATTACCCGGCAATAAAATGAAATAAATATAAAGTAAAATATTGGGCAAAATACAAAGAACAATTTTTTTAATATTTTTAAAATCAGACAGGAAAAAAAAGGATAAAGCTATAGAAAAAATAATAGGAACAACTCTGACAAAATACAAATTATAAGAAAGATGATCTATAAAATTTAACCGTACCGGAATCCATGTAAGAATAACCAAAACAGCGGTAAACAGAAATTTTGCTGAGTTCCTTTTTTTATTAACAGGTTTATAAAACAAGCGCATATACCAATACTCAATAATTAAATTAGAATCCTGTTCGTACATTGACTTTATTATTTCCATGAATGTTTTTTTATTTGTTTGGTACAAATCCTCAAGCGCCCTTGGATTATTGATATTTTCTGTTATTATCTCTTTGGAAATTTCCATCTTAGCATCCTTTTAGTAAAATCTCATCTATATTCAATATATAGCACGCCTTCAATTTATTCAACAAAATACATTGTTCTTTTATTTAAAACATACTATTGTAAAACAATGAATATACAAACCGCGGTTGCGTTGTGCGCAGTAGGCGCAGAAAAAGCCGTTTCGAATGAACTGCGAAAAATGAATCTCAAGGTTGAAGAATCCCTGTACGGCAGGATTCGCTTCAAAGCTGACACAACGGAGCTTTACCGGGCATTGATTGGAAGCCGCGCCGCCGACAGGATATTACTGGAAATTGCAAACTTTAAAGCCGCAGATTTTGATGCATTATTTGAAGGTACTGCGGCGGCAGAATGGGAAAATCTGATACCAAAAGGCATGGGTTTAAAAGTAGCAAAGGTTCGCACAAACCGTTCGCAGTTAAAAGCCGAAACAAGCATTCAGGCAGTTGTTCACAAAGCAGCGGCTCAAAGGCTTTGCGCCAAACATAAAGTTGACCGGCTCCCTGAGCCGTTTTTACGCCCAAAGGCATCCGCTTCACAAAATGAAACTTCCGCCTTCAAGATTGCGGAAGTGCGCGTATATATAGAAAAAGACATTGTATCGCTGCTTGTGGATTTATGCGGCGAACCGCTTTTTAAAAGAGGGTATAGAAGCGAAGGCGGCGTCGCGCCGTTACGTGAAACCACAGCAGCCTCCATACTGCTTCTTTCAAACTGGAAGCGAAAGTTTCCACTGTATGATCCCTTTTGCGGTTCAGGAACTTTTTTAATTGAAGCGGCAATGTATGCATGGGATATTGCTCCGGGTCTTGGAAGGCGTTTTGCACTTGATGATCTGCTAATAAGCGACAGGAAAATTGAACAAACTGTGCGTGAGGAATTCCGCGCAAAAATTGATTTTACCCGTCTTGTCAGAATTGCAGGAAGCGACGAAGATCTGCGCTCTGTATCAATCGCCGCCTCCAATATTGCACGCCTTAGCGATATTGCCGAAGGCCGCACACCACGGCGCGGGATCAGATCCCCGGAAGAAAAACTGCCAATCGGCATAAAAGCAATTCCAATGAAAGAAGCTTGTTCACCGTTTGAAGATCCGGGTTTTCTCATTACTAACCCTCCTTACGGCAAGAGGCTCGGCGATCAAGCCCTTGCAGAGCAGATTTACATGGAGATGGGAGACCTCGGAAAGCGGTTCAAAGGCTGGAAACTTGCCGTTATTACCGATCACAGCGGGTTTGAAAGCTTTTTTGGAAAAAAAACGGATTCCTGCCGTGAAATAAGTAATGGCGCAATTCCTTCCTATTTTTTACAATATGATGTATTATGTTAGTATGTCATGATAATGTAAGGGGGAAATATGGCCGCTGCTGTTGAGCACGAAAAGAGAAGAAAAAAAATATTGGAAAAAGCCCTCATTGTTTTTATGGAGGATGGGTTTGAAAACGCCACCTTCCAGAAAATTGCAGATCAGTGCGGGATTACAAGGACAATACTGTATCTCTACTTTAAAAATAAAAGAGAAATTTTTACTTATAGCATTAAACAATTTTTACTTGCTCTGGAAGAAAAAATTAATTCAATCCGCAATGATAAGTCAATAAAAAGCACAGAAAAAATAAATAAAATACTTTTAGCTATAATAAAATCAGCAGAAAAAAACCGGCAGCTCCTTTATGTTGTACTGGATTACCTTTTACATTTGTCAAAAAGCGAAGTCGATCCGGAAACACGCGTCCGCCGGAGAACAATAAAACTAAGGCACATTCTTTCATCAATAATAATTGAAGGTATGAAAGCCGGTGAAATTAAAAAAAATGATGTTAAAACAACACACGATTACCTTTACAGTTTTATAGAATCAGCAATTTTTAAAATAATTGTACTAAAAAGGGAAAATCTGGACGAGTTAAACGAAACAGTTGCATTTGCGGTTAAACAAATAACTGTATAGGTTTTCACTTTAAATAAGAACACAATTTTTCCATAAGCATATCATAATCAAGCGGCTTCCCAAGGTGATCGTCCATGCCTGCCTCAATGCAATTTTCAATATCTTCTCTGAATACATTTGCGGTCATGGCTATAATTGGAATATGATCGTAAGACCTTGAACTAGGTTCCAGCATTGATTCAAACTGCCTGATGCGCCGCGTAGCTTCATACCCATCCATTTCCGGCATTTGAACATCCATAAAAATCATTTCGTATCTGCCCGGTTCTTCACAGAACATTTCAACAGCCTGTTTTCCATTTTCTGCGCAATCAATTTCCAAATGCGTTAAATCAAGCAATGACAACACGATTTCGCGGTTTATCTCCACATCTTCAGCTAACAATATTCTGCGACCTGAAAAATCATTGTCTTTTTTTGATTTATCAGTATCTTTTTGATGCTTCTCTTTCATTTCATCCAAATATTGTTTTTCTTCATCACCATGTTTTACCTGAACCATAAAACTAAAAGTTGAACCCTTGCCCGGTTCAGATTCAACCCAGATTTTCCCATTCATCATTTCGACAATGCTCTTGCATATGGAAAGACCCAAACCAGTTCCGCCGTATTTACGCACTGTACTTGTCTCTGCCTGATGAAAAGACTGGAACAGCCGCTGCTGCTGTTCTTCGCTGATACCAATTCCTGTGTCAGTTATTGAAACCTGTATTGTACAAATTTCGTTTTTTTCAGCAATTAATTCTGCATCAAGTTTAATAGAACCATCTTCAGGGGTGAACTTTACAGCATTCCCCAACAGATTAGTAATGACCTGCGAAAGCCTTTGATCATCTCCAATTAAAACTTTTGGAATATTCCTGTCAATGTTTACAACCAACTTTTGATTTTTTTCCTCAACACGAAAATTTACAACATTTATAACACGCTGCAGCATTTTATCAAAAACAAATTCTGCAGGGGAAAGTTCAAACTTGTTTGCTTCGATTTTTGACATATCCAGAATATCATTAATTACGCCAAGCAAATGAACAGATGCATCCTGAATTTTATCCAGCGTGTAATTTTTTCTTTCTAAATCTTCCGCTCTCCTGCCAATTGCCGTCATGTTAATAATTGCATTCATTGGCGTACGCATTTCGTGACTCATATTGGAAAGGAAATCGCTTTTTGCTCTGCTTGCAGCTGTAATTTCCTTAACTGCATCTTTTAGTTTTGTGTTGTATGTGTCAAGCATGATGGCGTTTGCAATTGTACCTGCGGTCATGGCGATAAAGCTTTTTTCGTTCTCTGTCCATATCCGGGGCACATATTGATGTACAGTCAACATCCCCCACAGATGACCTTCAACATAAAGCGGCACACATATAAATGCGCTTATATTAATAGCTGAAAATGAATGAAAAGCTTCTACGTTGCTTGTGTTGGTATCTGGACACGAAATAACCGGTACTGCAACAATATCATACAGCCTGCCGGGAAAATATGTATGGGCGATTTCGTAAAGATTTAAATTTCTATTACTATGCGGCATAACACTGGAAATCCAATCGTATGCAACATTGGTATTTTTATTTTCATGATCAATATTGATAATTGCAACCGTAGAAACATTCAGGTAATTTCCCAGTTTTGCGATAGCTTTACACAGAAGTGTCTGTGAATCGCTCGATGAAACAAAGCTTCTTGAAATATCAGAAATCAACTCCTGTTGTTTAAGTTTGGCTTTTAAAAGTTCACTCTGTTTATGCAGCTCTTCTGTCATTATAATTATATTGCGTAGATCGTACTGGTAATTTATAACAATGTATTTTCCCTTGTATTCAGCCCGCGACAGGGAAATCTCGAAGGGAATCAGCTCTCCTTTCGGTGTACGGTGCGTCCATTCAAACAGTAAATCTTCACCGTTCATTGCCCGTTTGAATAGTTCAAGAGCTTTATCATATGACTTTTCCCCATTAGGCTGAAACTCAGGGTTTAACCTTAGAAAATTTTGCATATAATATTGTTTATCGCAGTCAAACAATTCCAGGCTGGCTTTGTTAACATCAATTACATTGGTGTTTTCATCAAATATGGTAAAACCAATTCGTAAATTATCAATAACTGCGCGGTTTAAATCGGCTATTCCGATGATGGATTCACCCAAATCGGGGGAGGTTTCCGGAAATGTTAAATTATCACCATTGTTTATATCCACCAATTTAGCAATACCTGTTATAAAAAAATTTTATGATAAGCTCAACAAGTCAAGAAATCCAGTATAATAACTTACATCACTACAAATATAACATAAAAATCACTAGGAAAGAAGAGGTTTTAAAGGAATATCGTAAAAATAACTTGAAATTTTTCTATTTTAAGCAGATACTTCTTTTATGGAAGCAGGACAGACTATTCTTATATCCAGTCAGCTTATTCTTGGGGCAATAGCGGCATTTTTAGCGATTTTATTGTGGCCCAAAATCAGAGATCCTGCCTGGATGCTAATCATTTTTGGAACTATTATAGCCTATATAGAAACCGTATATTCGATTTTAAAGCTTTTTGGTATTAGCGGTGATAATATTATAATCGCTTCGGTTCCGGTAATTCCGGTTGTTCTGCCTGCTATTAGATTGATCTTTTTTATAATAGCCTTCACCATTATGATTTACAAACAATCCCGGCAAAAATAACCGGGTAAGTATAGGATAGGAGAAAAACATGAAAGCAATTATTATCGGTCTTGTAATTATAGCTGCCGCGGTTTTTGCGATCTTACCGCCGGAAACTGCCGGCTTTGGTCTTGGCTGGGGCAATGACGTACTGGCTTTTCTTCGAGGCGGCGTTCCGGTTATTGCAGTTCTCATTGGCATAGTCGCTGTTTTCATTGGCATCGCTGATATGAAAGACCGCGCTGAAGCAAAGAAAGAAAAAATAGCTGCCGAAAAAAAGAATGAGGAATGAAGAAAAAGGGGGTTATTCCTGATTTAGGAATATTGTTCCTTTTTGTTCACCTGCCGCAAGGTTTTCTAGGCTGCGGGGCTTACTTCCGTGCGCAAGGATTGTGGGAATTCCGTAGGACAGAGCCATTGCTGCCGCATCAAGTTTTGTAGCAATGCCGCCTGTTCCAAAATTATTTGTTTCGCCAATGCTGATGCTTTTTCGCACTGTTTCGATGTCGCGTACTTCTTCGACAATAGCCGCGTTAGGGAATTCCTTTGGGTTCTTGTCATAAAGACCGTCAATGTCGCTGAATAAAATCAGAAGATCGGCGCTCCACAGGATTGCTGATCTTGCAGCTAATGTATCATTATCGCCGATTTTTATTTCTTCTACAGAGACAGTATCATTTTCGTTTATGATTGGGATGATTCCTTCGTCTACTAAAGTGAAGAGAGTGTTGCGCATATTCAGAGTTCTGTTGGAATCGTTAAAGTCATCGCCGGTTAAAAGAATTTGCGCGATGTGCAGCCCGTGTTGATCGAACGCCCTGCGCCATGCACCCATAAGCTCCACCTGCCCGACAGCGCACAATGCCTGCCTGTAGTGAAGATCTTTTTTCCGCGCCCACTTGTCCATTGTGGAAAGCCCTGCAACCTGCGCCCCGGACGAAACAATGACAATCTGCTTGCCATTTTTTATAAACCCCGCGGTCTGATCGGCAAACTCCGAAAGAAACGCAGTGTTGATTTTTCCCTCGTTATTTGCAAGGGTATTGGAACCGAACTTTACAACTATTTTTCGTGAGTCTGCAATAAGCTGTGCAATCATAATCACCTGACTTGAGGCTCTTGCCAAATCTTTATTTTATAAGAAACTAATTTAGCTTCGGATTTGTCCGCAGCCTTTAACAAGATACTTTATAGTGGTTAATGTTTCAAGCCCCATCGGCCCTCTTGCGTGGACTTTCTGTGTACTTATGCCAAGTTCTGCGCCAAAACCAAATACACCGCCGTCGGTAAAACGCGTTGATGCATTTACATACACACAGGCGGCATCCACCCGAGCGCAGAACAACTGCGAAGATTTTAAGTCGTTGGTAAGAATTGCCTCGGAATGTTTTGTTCCATAACGGTTGATATGCGCGATTGCTTCATCACAGGAAGAAACTGTTTTTACAGCGAGGATGTTATCAAGGAACTCAGCGCTCCAGTCTTCTTCGGTTGCTTCTTTTAGTACAAGCCCCGCAGGCAGAGTTTCGAGTGTAACTTCTGTTATAGCTGCTGTCAATTTGTCGCAGCGAAGTTCGCACTTTCCTGCAAGAGCGGCGGCAAGTTTCGGCATTAGTTCGGCAAGTATGTCTTTATGCACAAGCACTGTTTCCACAGCATTGCACACTCCCGGTTTTTGCAGCTTTGCATTCAGGATAATTTCCACAGCTTGATTGATGTCCGCGCTCGGCTCGACGTAGATGTGGCAGTTTCCTTCTCCTGTTTCGATTACGGGTATGCGGGCATTCTCAACAACACGGCGGATTAAATCGCCGCCGCCTCTTGGGAGAACCACGTCAATAAAACCGCGCGCGTTGAGGATTGTATCAACATCGTTTCTGTTTCCGCTTTCTGCAAGAGCGACAGCATCCGCGATACCCCCGCCTTCGGCAAGCCCTGTCTTGATGGAACGCACCAGCGCCTTGTTGGATTCCAGCGCGGAAGAAGACCCGCGAAGCAATATCGAACATCCCGCCTTGTATGCAATGGCGGCGCAGTCGGCTGTAACATTCGGGCGCGATTCATAGATAATCGCAGCAACGCCAAGCGGCACGGTTACTTTTTCAATCTGCAGCCCGTTGTGAATCGTCCAACCCGCAGGCACTCTGCCGACAGGGTCTTCCTGCTGTATGATAATTTCGATCCCTTCGATGATTCCGTCAATCCGTTTATCGTTGAGAAGCAGCCGGTCAACAAGGCTTTCCTTCATTCCGCCCTTACGCGCAAGTTCAACATCGCGGGCATTTGCTTCGAGTATTGCAGCACGGTCGCGATCGATTGCGGCGGTGGCGGCGGCAAGAGCCTTGTCTTTTGCAGCGCGGTTCTCCAGCGCAAGTTTTTCCTGAGCCAGTTTAAGAGACGAAAAAAGTGCATCCAGTGAATTCATAAGATGATTATAGCACAACAAGGGAGAAGGGGAAAGGAAAACTTGTTCTATAAGCTCTCGGAGTGCTCTCCCAACTTGGAAACAGGGCGCCATTTTCCTATTCCGCTTGCAAAATCCCCTTTTTCATGGTAAACTCCAAAATATGATATTAACACAAACCGTAGAAATAACGGAAAGCCACCGTACTTTTGAAGTTCCTCGTGAAATACCGTCAGGGGCTACTATCATCACCTTTACCCCTGCTCCAAAAGCCACCATTGAAGACTGTCCTCTTTGCGCCAAGTACCGTGATCCCACAAGCGGGGCACTGATACCTAATGCCGAAACCATCGCCGCCATTGAAGAAGGCAGAGCGATGATGAGAGGAGAAATCCCTGCAAATCGGTTCAATTCTTTTGATGAGATGTGGGAAAACCTTATGAAGGACGAAGACGATTAATTCATGCTTGAACCTATTTACACAAACCTTTTTAAAAAAGAACTTAAATTGATGGGAAAACAAGGCAGGGATCTCAATAAAATTGGTGAAATCATGAATATGCTCATCAAAGAACAGCCTTTGCCGCCGGAACGCCGAAACCATCCGCTCCACGGCAAATGGAAAGATTCCTACGACTGCCATATTCAAGGCGACTGGGTACTTATTTACGAACCTGATAAAAAAGCTAATACGATTACCTTCCATCGTACCGGTTCTCATTCTGAATTGTTCTAACCTTTCCTCACTCCCCATTTGCTACCTGCTGCCTGAAATTCCCCCCTCACTGCAACACCCCATCATCTACCGTAATATCGCTGTCTGTGCTGGTAAGGTAACCTACCCGCTGCCAGACGTCGCCGACAAACCTGCCGTGTTCGGCTGATTTGGCTGGGCCACCGTTCACCAAAGCATTGCTGGGGTCTAAGTTGTTTTCGGCGATGTTGCCGTAAATTGTGCCGCCTGTCATTCTGAATGTGCCGGGGCTTCGGATGCCGACCCCGCCGGCGCTGGTGGTTGCGGTGGCTTTGTTACCGCTGATTTCTCCGCCGTTCATGGTGAAAAAACTGTCCTCTATAATTCGAACCCCTCCGCCGCCGTTGATAGAGGTGCTGGTGTTGCTGGTGATTAGACCGCCGTTCATAATGAAAGAGCCGCCGCCCTAGACATACACCCCGCCGCCCAAGAAAGTGCCGGTAGAGCAATTGCCTCCGGTTATTGTCTCGCCACGCAGTTCAAAAATGCCGCCATCACGGACGTGTACAACCGTATTATTTCCAGCAGCGCTGTTGTTGATAAATTGCAGTGTCGGACCCGGGCTGCCGGTTTCGCCGACTATGAGGGTTTGATTTGCGCCGACAAGAAGCACTCTGGTTGCGTCGCTGTCAACGGTCAATGTTCCGCTGCCTGTTATTGTTACTTCTATGTCGGTTGCGTTGCCGAATGTAAGGTCGGTGTTGCCGGAAGAACCCTCTATGCTGATGTCGCCGGTAACTTCGATGGTGTATTCCCTGTTATCGCCGCCGGTGCTAATTGAAGTTAATACAGCTTCCCAGCCGGCTGTGCTTGCAACAGTAAATTCACTGTCGGGATGCACTTGTCCGATAATATCCGCATTATCAAAGTCGATGCTCAATGCCGCTGTTTCAACCGCACTGTACACTGCATAAGCATCAGCAGGTCGAGTTGACTCAACAGTACCTCCTGTGATGGTTACCGTACCGGCAGTAGTGTTGTGAATAGCTTTACTGTCTGCTATGTTTGAAGTGTTCTTCACCTCACCGCCTTCTATTAAAAGACCGCCTCCACCGCTAAGATGAATCGTACCCTGCGCTGATAGCCTATTTTCCGAAGTAATCAAAGTCGTGTCGGTGTCTTGCGAAATAGAAATAGCCCCCAAGCTGTCACTTAAAATCGCCCTGCCTGTACCCGCCTGCACCGTACCGCCGCTGATGGTGATACTGCCGTTGCTGTTGTTTTGATTGTAGATCGCATTACCGCTTGCAGAGTTCGTTACCTCGCCGCCGCTAATTGAAAGGTTGCCGCCACCGGTAAGATGAATCGTACTGGCAGCTGTATTTAACGAAGTAATCTTTGTTTCGTTACCGGCGGCTTGCGAAATATAAATAGGTCCCAAGCCATTACTTACAATCGCCCTGCCTGATGATAGCGATGACAAAACAGTACCGCCGCTAATGTTTACCTCGCCGGTGGATTCGTTGCGAATTGCCGCGCCCGTTGTTGCCGAAACCGTGCCGCCGCTAATCGTGATGTCGCCGCTGCCATCATTGCGAATCGCATTACCGTTTGCAGAGGTCGTTACCTCGCCACCGGTAATGGTGATACCGCCGTTGGTATTGTTGCGAATCGCTTTTGCGCTTTGGTTGTCTACCATATTCTCTACCTTGCCGCCTTCTATTCTAAGCCGCTCAGTAGCACCGGCTCCACTGCTAAGGTGAATAGTGCCTTGTGTGGTTGTTGTATTTATCGAAGTAACCTCCGCATCTCCCGATATAGTGATAAGCCCCGTGCCTTCACTTACAATAGCCGCGCCCGCTACTGATGTTGCCGAAACCTTGCCACCGCTAATTGTTACAGTACCTGTGCCTGTACTTACAATCGCCACCCCCGCTACTGCCGAAACAGTCCCATCGCTGATGTTTAATTCGCCATTATTAACAATTGCTCTTCCTGCATGATTAATGCTTCTAACAAGACCACCATCAATGTTTAATGTACCACCGGTAGCGATTTGAATTGTCACAGCAGCGCTGGCAGCGCCGCTGGTACTCTCAATATTCGCCGTGCTGATTACAGTTACACCATCCCCAATATTTATCACAGCCACAGTACCATTAGTACGAGTTCCAAATACACTGCCGGTAAGAGTAATCTCGCCCCAAGTACCGCCCGTATTGTTAAAATTGATACTTACTACACTGGCACTACTATTTTCAACAGTCCTCGCCGTTGGCAGTGGTTCTTATCTCATTAATAACAGCCTGAATAGCCGCGTCTTCAATAATCGGAATACCATTTAGAGTTGCGGTAAATTGCGTGTCGCTGCCTGTTATGATAAAGACAATATCATCATCGCTTGTAATCAATGCATCTGTTATTGTAACCGTATTGCTGCTTATAACGCTGCCGTTATAACCGGCGCGGTATACTTCAACGGTAATTAACGTTTCATCTCCGGCATTCCGATATACGGTTTAACGGCATATGTTTGATTTCTTTCGCCCGGTATGTTTTCGCCGTTGCGCTTCCACTGGTAATAGATTGTCCCGTCGTCTCCTCCAAGATCATCGGTATTTGCAGTCAGGGTTTTCCCCAGAACAGCGGTTCCATCATTGGCAGTTGCATCAATAGTTACATCACCTGTCAACGTTCCGGAAAAGTTTGATGCGGTAAAGGTGCGGGTGTATTCGGTTACCATGTTTGTATAGATGTGGAGTATTTGCATTAACGAGGCGGTTTTCTCATCGCTGCCTGCCGCGTTGTTGCTTTTCAGGGTGATGTTCACTCTGTAATATCCGGCATCCAGAAGTGTATCTGTGGATGTACTTGCGCCGGTAAGCGTTATCGTCGGTTCCGCCGCGCCTCCTGCAAACGGCTCAATATTCATCTGCGCCGATGTGATTGCAACGCCTGCGGGTAAATCATCCGGGTATTTGATTGTCCAGCGGAAAGCGCCTTTCCCTCCGGCGATGGGCTTAAGGGTAACTTCGCCGCCTGTAACGCCGCCGTCCCCGATAAGAAAGCCGGTTCCGGGGATCAGCAAATCATTGGGAAAGCTGCCGCTTGCGACATTCACTTCGGGAGGGTCGGCTTCACCGCCTTCGTCTGTATATGCCGTTACTATTAAATCCCATCTTCCGGCGTTTAATAGGACAGGCGCGTTCAAGTTACCGGGTGTTCTGTAAAGGGCAAATTCTGTATTGCCGTTTACCCCGCTTGCGTTCGGAACAAAAGACAGTTTGTATGTTTTAATGTCCGGCGCCGTCGGGAGTATCGTCCGTGCGGGGTTTGTATCAATGCTGAGGGAAAACCACCCCATTCCGGCTGGAGCTTCCGGCAGAGTCTGCGGCAGTTCATCATATTCCGACCCGGGATATCCCGTCTCGGGGTGTTCAAAAAATGGTACAGGGCATGAAGAAATAGCGAATAAAACAAGGCATAGATATATAGAAAAAGAGGCTGCAAATAAACGCTGTCCACCCCCGTCGATTTTTGAGGTTTGTATTGTCGTTACGCCCGGTATTTTTCATGATTTTTTCCTTATGTTTTCACGTTAAGTTTATCTACAACAAGAACAATTTAACATGAAATTATTTAATTGTATATATAACTAAAGGTATCTTTTTACGAAAAAAGACAGAAAAACATGTTACTAAAGGTGTGTTTTTCGCGAAAAAACGGGTAATTACGCTACCGGCTCCTCAATTGTTTTTTGCCTTGCAAGATTCCCCTTTTTCATGATATATTTCCTCATAAGACAGGAGGTTTCGTCTTCGCTCTGCGAAGCCGTTCGATTGACATCGCCGCTCACGCGGCTTAAAAAGGAGGTTATCCATGACCCAACAAGCCGAGTTATTAAGAAATATTGATACACTCCCCCCAAAGTACTTTGGCGAAGTAATTGATTTTGTAGGGTATTTACGGCAAAAAGCACAGCAAGAGAATAATGCAAAAACCGTCCAAGATGACAAATTTACCTCTTTTCTCCAATTGCGGGGTATTCACAAGAACATACCGGATGCTTCGGTAGACGAGTTCCTCTCTCGATGCCGCGAGGATAAAGAGCGCGAACTTGCCGTTGAAAAACACCAACAAGAGGAACGCAACCGCCATGCCGGCAACTGATTATTTACTTGACGCCTGCGCGGTTCTTGCCTTTTTTGATGATGAAAAAGGAGCGGATATTGTCAGCAGCCTCATAGACAAGGCAAATCATGGCGAAATTAATTTGTTCATGAATGCCGCTAATCTCTTAGAAGTCTATTACGATAGGATTAGGGTAATTGGTGCAGAGGATGCAAATGATATTATTCGCAAAGTATATGAAGATTCTCCTATTACCATTATAGAAAACCTTAGTCCCGATATTGTCCGTGAAGCTGCTTACTTTAAGGCTACTGGTAAAATGTCTTTCGCTGACACAATTCTGGTTGCAACAGCCCGTTGTATCGGCGCAACCATTGTCTCCTGCGATCATGTTGAGCTTGGACCGGTTGAACGGCAGGAAAATATTACCTTCTTGTGGATACGGCCGAAATTTTAAAATCTTTTCGTCATAAAAACGAATAAGCCAAATAGTGAAAAACTGATCAATTTTTTCAACTAACGAATGACCCCAGGTTTTATTAAGCCTGCATTTAATCCGCCGCAGCGGCAGCCTTCGGCGATTGCTGCGTTAAAGTCGGCGCCGTCTTCAAGAGCCGAGGCAAGTCCTGCGGTGAACGAATCCCCGCAGCCGGTGGCGTTAATTGCTTTTATTGGGTTGAATTCGATGTTGAAGAAATTCACTCCGTCGGCGGCGATTATTTTACAGCTTCCGTCTGTAAGAACAATGCGGCATCTGTATGTTTTCACCATGTCCATCACGGTGTCTCTTACAGATTTATCTCCAAATGTAGAGACAAATTCAAAGTAGTTTGGTTTAACTATGTCTGGCTCGTAATTCAGGCTTTCAATTAAATCATTTCCTTTTATATCGAGCATGATCTTAAGCCCTTTTTCTTTGGCTTTACAAACGATAGAAGGAATCACTCTTTCGGAAAATCCGGTCGCTCTTGTGCCGGATACTATCAGCCACTTAAAATCAACTTCATTCAACAGGGCGTCGCACTTATTAAGCAGCCGCTCCTCGGTTTCGGGGCATACAGGATCAGATTCTTCAACAAGTTCAGTTGTGTAATGATTATTTTGAGTAAGCAAGGTGCAGCAAAAACGGATTTGGCTGTTGCTCTCCACCCATTCTACAGAAAGCCCGTCACGTTCGCAAAGCGAAAGAAACAGCGGACGAAAATCACCGCCAAGCTGCGTTAGGTGAATAGATTTCTTGCCAAGCTGTGTCAGAACACGGGTAACGTTAATTCCCTTCCCGCTCACGTCAAGCTGATGAGATTTCGTCCGGTTGACGGCATCAGGTTTTACCGAGGGAAAAAGAAGGGTTTTCTGCAAAGTTGGATTAAGGCAAACAGTAAAAAAATCCATATTATTTAACCCGCTTATACGCTTTGATCTCCTGATGTAAACGCGATGCAAGTTCTGCACGAGGTATACGAATCTGCTCCATTGAATCACGGAACCGCAACGTGACAGTGCCGTCTTCCTTTGACTGGTAATCCACGGTAACGCAGAAGGGAGTTCCCGCTTCATCCTGCCTTCGGTAACGCCGCCCGATAGCTCCAGCCTGATCGTAATCGGTGGAGTAATCTTCCTTCAACTCCGTGCGGATATTCTGCGCAAGTTCTGCAAGACCGTCTTTTTTCATCAGCGGCAGAATTGCAACTGTGATCGGTGCAAGGTCTGGATGGAAGCGAAGCACTGTTCTAAGTTCTTCCTGCGAACCTTCACCGCCGGATGCGACAAGTTCCTCGTCGTAAGCATCGCAGAGAATCATCAATACATTGCGGGTAAGTCCTGCAGAAGTTTCGATGATGTAGGGGATGTAGCGATCATTGTTGTTATCCTGATCGATGTACTGCATATCCTTACCCGAATATTCGGTGTGGCGGTTTAGATCATAATCGGTACGGTTGTGAACGCCTTCAAGTTCACGCCAGCCCATCGGGAACAAATACTGAATATCGTATGCATCTTTCGCATAATGCGCAAGTTCGTCTGAACCATGCTGATGCCATCGAAGGTGATCCATCTTAACGCCGAGTTTTTCATAATACGCCCAGCGTTTTTTCCTCCATTCGTTGAACCATTCTTCGTCGGTGCCGGGCTTTACAAAGTACTGCATTTCAAGCTGTTCAAACTCGCACGTACGGAAAATAAAATTCTTTGTTACAATTTCATTGCGGAAAGCCTTGCCGACCTGTGCTATGCCAAACGGGATTTTCATCCGGTTTGACTGAATGATATTTTTATAGTTAACGTATATTCCCTGCGCGGTTTCCGGTCTAAGATAGATGACGCTTGCTGTGTCCTCCGCCGCGCCAATGTTCGTCTTAAACATCAGGTTGAATTTACGAATGTCGGTAAGTTCGCCGCCGCAGTCGGGGCACTTTTTAGACGCAAGATTTTCTTCGGGGATCATGTCCGACCGGAAACGCGACTTGCACTTTTTGCAATCCACCAAAGGGTCGGTAAAATTTTCCACATGACCGGATGCTTCCCATGTGCGCGGGTGCATTAAAATTGCCGAATCCAAACCCACGATATTATCATGAAGCCGCGTCATTTCCTTCCACCACGCAGCGGCTATGCGGTTTTTCAGTTCAATGCCGAGAGGACCGTAATCCCACGCTCCGCTCTGGCCTCCGTAAATCTCCGACGACTGGAAAACAAACCCCCGCCGCTTTGCAAGCGAGGTGATCTTTTCCATTGTTGCTTTACCCTGATACTCTTTTAATTCTGACATGAGGATATTGTACAAAAAAATGAAGATTTAAGGAAGTGTGGCAGGGAATGGATAAAATTAGCCGCCGTAATCTCTGATTATATCCTCTGGAGATTTGCCGCTTTTTAGAAGATTGATTATTTCTTTTTTCCCTTCCTTTAAGCCTTTCTTTGTCGCTGCTTCCACCGCATAAGTCATCCGGCTTTGCATATCCAACTCATACTTTAGCTCGCTCAACTGACGCGCTTCTTCGATCTCATCCTGGCTGATTGTGTATAGTACTTCGCTTGCCATGGCTATGCCTTCCTCCTTCTCCAGTATCTCGTTGATTATACCGCGTTTACTTTTATCAGTCAAATATTGAAAGAATGTCGCCCATAGCTCGGGATAACTCATTTCTTCCGCGGGTTTTTCTACAACTTTGTCCAACTTGGAAAGCTCGAGGGTTATGATCCTGCTCCTTCCGTTAAGGCGTACCCTGTTGTTAAAGTCGCAGAACTCGAAAGTGTGGAAGAATAATTCATCAGGGAAAAAACGCTCCTTTGCAAGTATTGCAATCTGATACGAAAACTTTAGATCATTGTAAGACTTTTTGGTACCTCTGATGTTCTGACCTGAAAAGAGTCTTCCCGCGTGGTACTCAAGACGGACAGGCTCGAAGGGGTCTGGGTTCAGACTCATCTCAACGTTGATTCGCTCTCCGTTTTCTGTCCTGCAGTTGATGTCAAATCTGATCCGGCGATCATGCAGGCTGCCGATTGGCGGCTCGTTTGCAACTATTCTTACAATAGATACTTCGTACCCGATGAGTGCGGAAACAAACTTTGAAAGCGCACCCTGCGATTCGGGGGTTTCTTTTGTGAACACAGCCTTGAAGATTTCGTCCCGCCTGATGTCCAGAATTTCATCTGTGTCTGAAAAGTAGATTTTAGATTTCATGTTCAACTCCATAAAAAAGATTTGTTACATATATATATATGGGTTGAGCGTGCGTGGCGCTTACAGTTTGGGTGAAAAAACTAAATGAATTAACAAACATTATAGAAAAATTATTTGCCTTGAACAGATATGTGGAGTAAAATGTTAACGGTAATTACTGCTGATAATAGAATTGATGCCATTTGTAAAAAAGATTTATGGAGGAACAACAATGAAAAAAGGCATTAAAGCATTAAAAATAATAGGCTTGGGTTTTATATGCGTGATAGTTATTATTGCAATTTTATCTGTCTTGTCTTTTAATGCGATTCAAAAAGAAAACGGAACATCTCGGAATGCAATTGATGTCATAATAGAGGAACTTCAAACAAAAAAAATAGTAGCCATCGGCGAAAACCATAGTCGTGCAAATGAACAATTGTTTATTGCAAACAATCTTCAGGCTTTGTATAATGCCGGCGTCCGGTACATTTTTTTTGAAGGTGGTTCAGCTCCCATATATACCCCCGCCTCTGATGAACCCTATTATTTTCTTATGTTTTATCCGTGGATGCACAGCGGCTGGAGGTATGAAACTCTTGCAATGGATCAAGCGGTATATGATTTTAACGCCG
>Ga0099364_10001048_pt1 | contig 46345 bp, 42 predicted proteins | sample TergutTh196P3_FD_73070 | JGI IMG/M metagenome (GOLD analysis project Ga0099364, IMG submission 73070) | Microcerotermes parvus P3 segment gut microbial communities from Pointe-Noire, Republic of the Congo - Th196 P3 | ecosystem: Host-associated > Arthropoda: Insects > Digestive system > Gut ...
TAAAACAGAAAGCGAACAACAGTTGCAGCAAGTCAAAGCAGAAAATGAACAGCAGATACAGCAGGTTAAAGCCGACAGCGAGCATTTGGTACAGCAAGTTAAAACAGAAAGCGAACAACAGTTGCAGCAAGTCAAAGCAGAAAATGAACAGCAGATACAGCAGGTTAAAGCCGACAGCGAGCATTTGGTACAGCAAGTTAAAACAGAAAGCGAACAACAGTTGCAGATAGGAAATGAGCAAATTATCCAAATTCAGAGCAAAATGGACAAACTTAATAATTTAGAATTAGATATATTTTCCGAAAATAAAACCCTTTGGGATTTCGGAACTTATGCTCAAAGCGGTGAAGATATGATAATTTCGTTCGCATTAATGGCTTTGGGAATTCCTTTAGGTGAGGTTTCTTATCTTGATCTGGGAGCTAATCATGCAAAAACGATTAGTAATACTTATCATTTTTATAAGCAGGGAATTAGAGGAGTATTAGTAGAAGCTAATCCTGCGTTAATCCCGGAACTGAAATTTTATCGTAATGGCGATGTGATTCTAAACCGTTGTGTTTCTGACAAAAGCGGCGAAACAATTGACTTTTATGTAATGGGCGACACATACGAAAACGGCGATGGACTTTCTACAACAAATTCAGAAAGCGCTTTAGAGTTTATAAATCAGAATCCAAAATTAAAAATAAATGATGTTATAAAAGTCGAAACCATTTCTGTTAATGATATTATAGAAAACTATTTAGGAAAAACACCTGCGATTCTAAATATTGACATTGAAGGAAACGAATTAGAAATTTTAAAGTCAATTAATTTTGATAAATACCGTCCTCTTTTTATTATTTTAGAAATGATTCCTTACACTAATCCACATAAAATATGCGTTAAAAATAAAGAAATTTTACATTTTATGGATTCGATTGACTATCTTGAGTACGCTTTTACAGGGATAAATTCCATATTTTTAGACAGAAAACAATTGAAGGAAAAGGGAAGGTTAGGGGAATGAATAACATATCCAAAAACATTGTAGATGAAGCATATAGCAAAATACAAGACGAGAAATTGATTAATGATATTCCACATATGGAACAAGTAGTGTTTTTTCCTGATTTACCTAATATGGAAATTTTGGACGAAGTAGCATCGGATTTTACCCAGAATTTACCTAATATGGAAATTTTGGATGAAGTAGCATCGGATTTTACCCAAAAAATTATAAGTGAACTAAATTATTTGCGTGAGAGAGCAACCATAGTTTATTACAGACCACTAAATAGTTACCGAAAAGCTCTGAGTCCGATTGTCATTTTTATTAAGAGGTTTATTCGTAAATTAAATAAGTTTTATATTGAACCCATAACGCACGACCAAAGTGATTTTAATATTCATTTAGTAAATACATTGGAGTTGTTTGAGAAAATATTGATTCAAAAGGAAAAAGAAATTCAAGAATTACAAAAAGCAACAAATAAAACAACTAACTAAATTACCTTAAGGAGTATATTGATATGCGGATTTTTCAGATTCTTGTTACTATACAATTTGGAGATGCAATTGGAAATAATACGCGTTTGCTAAACAGGGCTTTTCGATTAGCAGGAATTGAGTCAAGGATATATGCAATAAACATTGACAATAAACTTTTAAAAGAAAAAGATATTTTTCCTTATAATAAACTTCCTCCTTTGCAACCTCAAGATGTCGTTATATATCATATGTGTGAAAGCACTGTGATAAATGCAGATATATTAAAAATGAAATGCAAAAAAATCGCTATTTACCATAACACAACTCCTGCACATTTTTTCACACAATATATACCAGAGATGTGCTTGAAACAAACTGAATCTCTTTTAGAAATACAAAGCCTTAACAATAGCTTTGATAGATGTATTGCAGTTAGTGAATTTAATAAACAAGACCTTTTAAGGTTGGGATATGAGGCAAATAAAATAACGGTTATTCCTATTCTTTTAGATTTTGAAGATTATAAGCAAACACCCGACAAAAATACCATAAATACATATAACGACGATTATACCAATATTTTATTTGTTGGCAGAATAGTACCTAATAAAAAACATGAAGATATTGTACGGGTGTTCGCATGGTATAAAAAACATATAAATCCAAACTCTCGTCTTATTTTAGTTGGTTCACCTTTTGGTGACAGCTATATGAATCGTTTAAAGATGTATGTTAAAGCACTTGATTTGCAAGATGTAATATTTCCTATGCATGTATCATTTTCTGAGATTTTGGCATACTACAGCATTGCTGATATTTTTCTGTGCATGAGCGAACACGAAGGTTTTTGTGTTCCTTTGGTTGAAGCCATGATGTTTAATGTTCCTATTGTTGCTTATAACAGTACAGCTATCCCATATACATTGGGTGAAAGCGGAGTCCTTGTTGATGAAAAAAATCCTGTGTTGATTTCAAAAATCATAAACAGTATCGTTAACAACGATGATATTAAACAAGAAATTATAAAAGGTCAGCAAGAACGGCTTAGATATTTCGATAGTAATAAGATATTTAATCAGATTCAAAATGTTATTCAACAAGTAAGGGAAATTAATTAAAATGAAAAAAATAGCTATAGTTGTTCATCGTTATGGAAAAGAAATAGGAAGTGGTGCAGAATATCTTGCAATGCAGTATGCGAATAAATTGAAAAAGTTTTACGATATTGAAGTTTTAACTACAACCTGTCTTGATTATACGACATGGGAAAACCATTTCCCCGAAGGTATTACAATTATTGATGACATAAAAGTGATAAGATTTAAAACTATTCAGCCAAGAAAAATTATTGATTTCGATAAATACTGTCAAATTCAATTGGAAAAGATAAACTCAAACGAACCAACCGAATCTAAAAATGACGATGAATGGATTAAGGCACAAGGTCCTTATTGTCCGGATATGATAACATATATCAGCGAAAATCAAGAATCCTATTCTGCTTATGTTTTTATCACTTACCTTTACTATCATACCGTTTATGGTTTGCCTTTGGTTGCTAACAAATCGATATTCTTCCCTACCGCTCATGATGAGCCTTGGATAAGACAAAGAGTGTTTAAAAATCTGTTCTGTTTGCCACGCTATTTTGGTTTTTTGACAAATGAAGAAAAACAATTTGTACACGATTTATTTAGAAATCAATTTATAAAATTCGACGTAATAGGTGCGGGGATTACTATTATAGAAAATGCTAATCCTGCGATATTTAAACAGAAGTATAACATAAAAGAGCAGTATATAGTTTATGTAGGTAGAGTTGATGCCTCTAAGCGTTGTGATGAAATGATTTCGTTCTTTATTAATTATAAAAACACATATCCCTCAACATTGAAGCTTGTTCTTTTGGGGAACAGTACAATGGATATTCCAAAACGGGATGACATAACATCTACTGGTTTTGTTGATGAAGCGACAAAGTATAATTGTATTGCGGGGGCTGATGTTATGATTGCTCCATCGGAATATGAAAGCTTTTGTTTTGCTCTTTTGGAAGGTTTTGCACTTGGAATTCCTGGATTGGTTAATGGCAAATGTAATGTCTTACGTGGGCATTGCGATTTAAGTACTGGCGGATTGTGTTATACAAATCAACAAGAGTTCATTGATTGTTTACACAAATTAATAACGTCTCCTGACAACAATAAAGAAATGCGAAATAGTACTCGTAAATATATCAATGACAATTATACATGGGAACGTGTAACGCGAAAACTCTGTGATGCTATTGAATATGTAAGCGAACCTTTTTTTTTAAATCATTATGCTAATTTGGAAGTAGAATACATGAATCGGAATATTTATGAAGATGAACAACTGAATGCAACTGTACTTGATTCAAAAGAAGTAGTAAAACCCTATTTTGATGACAATAATAGTATAGCTGTTTTATTAGTAACAAGTAATGACTATGCTATTTTTTTAGGTGTATTAATTTATTCAATTGTTAAAAACGCTTCATTAGACCGTAAATATGATATAATTATATTGATTGATGATATAACTGTAAAAAATATGAATTTAATATCTTCACTTATAGAAAATTACTTAAATGTATCAATTCGATTTTTAGATGTAAGCAATTTTTCATTAAATACTGAAAATATAATGTCTAATTATAGCAAATATACTTATTATCGCTTGTTTTTACCTGATGTTATGAAAAATTTTGATAAGGTTTTATACCTTGATTCTGATGTATTGGTTAACGCAGATGTCTCATTGTTGTTTGATACAGATATTGAAGGATTTGATTTAGCAGCGACCTTTGATATCTTAATATCATCTTGGCAATCATATCCCAACGAAATGCGTGATTATTTTCGTAAATTAAATTTAAGAAAAGCCGGTGAATATATACAAGCAGGAGTTATTTTATTTAACGTAAAACAAATAAATGAAAAATATAATAAACTCGAATTTGCTAATAAAGCATTACTTAAAAAATATACATTTCACGATCAAGATTTTTTAAATGTATTTTGTAGAGGGAAAATAAAATATATTAGTTATGAATGGAATGTTTTTAACTTAAAAAATGAAGTAGCTGATTTAGTTAATCGTTATCTCCCTAAGGAATTATATGATAAATGTATAGAGGCAAGGAAAAATCCAAAAATCATACATTATCCCGAACGTCAATTTCCATGTTATGTACCAGATACAGATTTTGATTATTTATATTGGGAATATGCTCGTAATACGCCTTTTTATGAAAATCTAATTAATATAATGATAAAAAAAAGATAGATATATTTTTTTATAAACAAGCTAAAGTTATTGGGAGTATTTTGTATGAAAGTTGTTATCCTTGCTGGTGGATTAGGGACGCGTCTCTCTGAAGAAACCAGCCTTATACCTAAGCCTATGGTAGAAATCGGCGGTTATCCAATTATTTGGCATATCATGAAAATATATTCATATTGGGGGTTTAATGAATTTGTTATTCTTACCGGATATAAATCCCATATGATTAAAGAATATTTTTTAAATTACTATACCCGGTATTCAGATATTACCATTGATATGAAAGATAATGGAATTGAATTGCATAAACATCGTAGCGAACCATGGAAGGTAACAATGCTTTATACAGGGAATGATACAATGACAGGTGGAAGATTATTAAAAGCAAAAGAATTTATAGGTAATAACCGTTTTATGCTTACTTATGGTGATGGCATTAGTAATATTAATATTTCTAATTTAATTAAATCTCATGAATGTTCCAAAAAAAAAGTTACTCTTACTGCAGTACGTCCAAGTGGACGGTTTGGTGCTTTGGATATTAAAGATGACGGAACTATTGTTTCATTTGTTGAAAAACCTGAAGGAGACAGCGCGTGGATTAATGGTGGTTTTTTTGTAATGGAACCTAGTATATTTAATTATTTATCAGAAAGTGAACATACTATTCTTGAAAGGAAGCCGCTTGAGACATTAGCGAATGAAAAACAACTTAACGCCTATCGTCATGAAAAATTTTGGTATGCGATGGATACTTTAAAAGATAAAAATGATTTAACAACTTTATGGCAGAGTGGTAAAGCCCCTTGGGCATTATGGTTGCCAGAAAAATAATTATTAGAATTGTATGGAAACTTTAGTTTTTCTAACAACTACCTCTAAAAATGCACATTGCAAGGCTTTAGCCCTAGAAAGTGCAAAACTTAAAGCTTAATTATGGCAAATATTTGTTTTTTTAATAATAAAAAAGTATTTATTACTGGGCATACTGGATTCAAGGGAACATGGCTCTGCCGAATCCTCCTGCAGGCAGGATCTCATGTAACAGGTTACGCGTTAGAGCCGCCAACAAGACCATCACTTTTTGTTCAATCAAAAACAGAAAAAGATATGCATTCCATTCTTGGTGATATAAAAGATAAAGATAAACTAATAAAGTCGATACAAGAGGCACAGCCAGACATTGTTTTTCATCTTGCGGCACAGCCTATTGTTAGGTTTTCTTACCGTGAACCTGTAAATACATATGAAACCAATGTAATTGGAACAATAAATATACTAGAAGCATTAAGACAAACACATTCTGTTAAATCTTTTGTAAATGTTACTACTGATAAGGTATATGAAAACAAAGAATGGCATTGGGGATACCGTGAAAATGAAAATCTTTGCGGATATGACCCGTATTCTAATAGTAAATCGTGCAGTGAATTAGTAACATATAGCTACCGTAATTCATTTTTTTCTGATGAAAATGCTCCTTCAATTTCAACTGCTCGTTCCGGCAATGTAATAGGCGGGGGAGATTATGCAGAAGATCGAATCATTCCTGATTGTATTAGAGCTGCAGGAGAAGGGAATGATATTATTGTAAGAAACCCCCAATCTACCCGCCCTTATCAGCATGTATTGGAATGTCTTTCGGGATATTTATTATTATCTGAAAAGCAGTACAATAATAAATCTTTTGAAGGCGCGTACAATTTTGGTCCCGATGATGAAAGCTGTGTTTCTACTGGAAAACTTACAGAGCTTTTTTGTGATATATGGGGAGGAGCAAGTTGGCGAATTCGAGAAGACGGCGGTCCTCACGAAGCTAATTTTTTAAAGTTGGATTGTACAAAGTCAAAAGTCGTTTTAGGTTGGAAACCTTTTTGGAATATAAAGACAGCAGTTGAAAAAGTGATAGCTTTTGCACGATGTGAAACAGATGAAGAAAGAATTGCCTGTTTAAATGTTCAAGTTCAGGAATATTTCAGGCGGTTTATATGAGAAAAGTAATCATTACTGGAGCAAATGGGTTTCTTGGAAATAAACTTGCGTGTGTTTTTGTTACCCGGAATATAACCGTTTATGCCTTAGACTTAACAGATAATTTTATGGTTAAACATGAATTATTGAAATACTATAAATGTGATTTGGAAAAAGGCGTATTGCCTAATGACAGTGAGTTTAAAAATGCAGATGTACTTTTTCACTTTGCTTGGAATGGTGTGAATTCAGAATATAGAAATAATTATAAATGTCAAGTAAGAAACATCTTCTCTTTATTAAACATTTTATCTTTTGCGCATAGTATGAATATTTCTAAAACAATTATACTAGGTTCTGCTTCAGAATATGCCGCTAGTGAAATGCCAATAACGGGCTATAATTTTCCTGGTGCTGTGGATGCTTATGGCGCAATAAAATCAGCCTGCCATATTATATCCAGAACATGGTCATTTCAAAAAAAATTACCTTTGATATGGGTTGTGCCTTCTAGTATTTATGGACCAGGCAGGGATGATAATAATATATTGACTTATACAATAAAGACCCTTCTTAAAGGCGATGTACCTTCATTCACAGCATTGGAACAACGCTGGGATTACATATACATAGATGATTTTATTTATGCACTTTTGCTAGTTGCTGAAAAAGGAATTACTGGAAAAAATTATGCTCTTGGTTTTGGGGAAACAAAAGAATTGAGGGAATTTATAACTATAATTAGAGATAGAATTAACCCGTCTTTACAGCTTGGTATCGGAGAACGACCATATAAAGGAGGAAAGCCTGATAATTCAGATATTGACATATCTGAGTTGCGTAAAGATACTGGATTTATCCCCAGAGTTTCCTTTAACGAAGGTATTGGAAATGTTATAAATTGGTTCAGAAAAAATAATCAGAACATTTAGCGATTTTTTCGCTTTTTCCTTTGCTCATCCTAAAATTTTATCATCTCTCTATATTTTTTTGTTATATATATTTATTTATGGCTGGTTTTATACTTCTTAGACAGCCCCGCATGCGTGGGGCGAAAAGAAGCGGAGTTTCAAACTCTTACGTTGGCGAAAGGAGCAAATAATGAATAAATTAAAATTACAACCGAAGAAACTATTGTTTGCAAGCGGCATATTAATCGGTAGTTTTGTTTATTTATATGCTTTATATAAAATTTTTAAATTTTATATAAACTCTGATATGGCGAATTTGCTATTGGAAGCAAATGATATTGCTAACGGAAATTTATTTTTATCCAATTGGGTTTTAACCGGTATATCTTTTCTGACAACTGACATGCTATTCTTTGTTATTGGGACTGCTTTTTTTGGAGTTAGTTTAAAAGCGATTAATGTAGCATTAGCGTTGATGGTATTTGTCTTTTGTTTATCTTCCTTGCCATTGTTAGATTGGAGAAATAAAAAGACGGCAATAATGAGTTTTTTTATATGGTTAAGTATTGGTGCGATCCCCGTAGGAGTTGCACAGGTTGCTCTCATAGCTCATACAGCTCTTTGGATTTATGTGTTTGTTTCTTGCTTTTATATTGAAAGAATATTTAATGGACAGTATGCAGGAAAAAGAAAAAAACATTTAATCATTATTGCTTTATGTTTGGCTTTGGGCGTTATAGGGGATGCAGTTATTTTGATAGGATGCGTTATCCCCATAATCGTTGTTTGTTTTTATTTGTTTTTAGTTGATTCTAACAAAAAGGAATTTAGTGTAAAACTGTTTATTACCACAGTTGCTGGTACTGTATTTGGGTTACTGGGTGACAAAGCTTATTTTTTAATTGGAGGGGCTGACAAAATGGCTTTTCTGTCTAACGTAAGCTTTAAGCACATAAGTAACATTTCAGACAGTTTTATATTATATCTACGAGGTTTGTTAGGGCTTTTTGATGCTGATTTTTCAGGGCGATCAGTTATTAACCCGATTACTTTTTTATATTTCCTGCGCGTTTTAATAATAATTTTATCGTTTTTTATTATCACGAAAAATATTATCCAATTTTTTAGGAAAAAAAACGATGACATAGTAAGTGTGATTTTAAGTATTGGATTTGTATTGCTTTCCCTTGTTTATATTCTAACTACTCTCAGTGTTGATATAAATACAACCAGATATTACGCTTATGTGCCAATACTATTTGCTATTTTAATATGCCGCTTTTTCATGCGTTTTGAGATATTGAACTTAAGAATAACGAGGTTTAAGATTTCATCTTTGTCATTTGTTGTCCCGATATGCGTTATTCTAATTATAGGTATAACCAACTTCATAATGCCGAAAAAGTGGATAAGAGAACCCGATAATTCTTATGAAAGGTTGAGTGATTTCTTAATAAGTAATGATTTGAAATACGGGTATTCTGGCTTTTGGGATGCTTCAATTACTACAGTAACATCGGGCGAAAAGGTAAAAATAAGGGCAATTTTGAGCAATGGAAATGTAATACATCCATATTATTGGTTTTGTAAAGAAGATTGGTATAAGGAAGAAACAAATTTTGTTGTTATTAATGATGGTTATGGCGGCATCACTGAAAATAATATAATAAATATATTAGGGTTTCCTTATCAAAAATTAGAGTTCGAGAATTTTGTAATATATATTTATGAAAGAAATATTCAAAAAAATTTACGCTATGTAATAAATGCCCCTGTGTTTTTTCCTAATAATTTGGGACACACATTAACAATATCACCTTCAGAAAAATTGCTTTTCAGCCAATTTGATGATTTTTTGTCAACAGGGAGCGGATTTGTTGTTTATGGTCCCTATAGAAGTATTAATGCGGGGATATACGAAGCGGTTTTTAGATACGATTATCATGGTGATTTACCCGAAAATATAGAAGTAGGTTATGTCGATTGCTTTTTTGGTGCTACTACGATTAAGTATATTCCGTTTTTCTCAGGCAATAATCAAGTTACATTGAGATTTACTATAGAAAATTATATCGAAAACTGTGAGTTGCGAATGTATGCGCATGTTGACGGGGTTAAGTTTTTATCAATGGAAATAGAACTTTGGCAATTGTTTTAAAATAAGAATAGTAAAAAGAAAAAAAATCATCGGAATAAGTGTTCAAAAAAGGGAGGAAAAACGTTAACAATGAAATTAATTTCAGTAGTTGCACCAATGTATAATGAAGAAGGACTCGTAGCAGAGTATTGCAGTGAAACACTAAAGGCTTTAGAGAAAACAAACAATGAGTATCTATATGAAATAATACTTGTAAACGATGGCTCGTCGGACAACACATTAATGGAAATGCAAAAACAATATCAAAAAAACAAAGATTATATATCAATTATAAATTTATCCCGTAACTTCGGGCTTGAGGGGGCTGTAAATGCCGCTATGCGAACAGCAATCGGAGATGCAGTAATTGTTATGGATGCCGACCTTCAAGACCCTCCCGCTCTTATACTTGAAATGGTAAAAAAATGGGAACTTGGTGCCGACATAGTTTCGGCGGTTCGCATATCAAGGAAAAACGATACACTTTTTAAGCGAACATCGGCTAATGCTTTTTACGGAATACTTGACAATATGTCCGGCAAAGTGAAAATAAGACGTGGTGCGGCTAATTTTAAATTGCTCAATCGAAAGGCTGTAGATATTATTAATCAATTACCGGAATCCAATCCAGTTTTTAGAGTGACTGTGCCTTTTGTTGGATTACACGAAGAATATATCGAATACGAACGTGATAAAAGATACGCCGGAAAAACAAAGTATAATTTAAAATCAATGGTCCCGTATGCTTTAGACAGCATAACGGGAATATCGGTTGAGCCGCTTAGAAAAATACGTTTAGGAATTGCTGTTTCGACCTTTTTATTTCTAATAAATTTTATACTTGTTTTCTTTTTGAAAGATATTTTACAGGTGACGGCTATAATATGTTCGGCAATGTTTTTCATGTTTGCGATTCTGTTCTTTTGTGTGGCAGTTATGGGAGAATACATCGCTCAAATTTTCATAGAAACAAAGCATAGACCTATATCAATCATAAACGAACACCTGCCTTCGGATAACTGCAAAAAAAGAAAGGATACAATGTAAATGAATTATGTGAGACTTGGAAACAGCGGATTAAAAATCACAGAATTAACTTTCGGCACGGCGCTTACAATAGGAACCGAGAATTCTTCGGAACAATACGCCCAAGAGTTAATTGACACGGCATGGGACTGCGGAATACGCTCATTTGATACATCTAATAATTACGGAAACGGTGAAGCTGAACGCTTACTCGGTAAAGCATTAACAAAATATCCTCGTCAAGATTACGTTCTTTCCACAAAAGGTTCATGGCCGGTAGGCGATGGTGTTTATTATAGCGGTTTATCAAGAAAACATATCCTATGGGCTTTTAACAAATCCATTGAGCGTCTTAATACCGAATATATAGATGTTTATTATGCTCACAGACCGGATAATGAAGTAACCATGGAGGAAGTGGCAAGAACCTTTAACAATCTTATAGAATCTAATAAAATTCTTTACTGGGCAACATCGGAGTGGTCAATTGAGCAATTAAGCGAGTTGTATAATGTATGCGATAAATTGGGGCTGGAAAAACCAATAACTGAACAATTCATATATTCATACGCAATAACAAAAGCGGAAAGCAATGGCGTAAAAGAAAAATGCGATAGCGAAGGAGTAGGAACTCTCGCATTTTCCCCATTAGCACAGGGTTTATTAACAGGAAAGTATAGCAATGGTATTCCAGAAAACTCAAGAATTGCCAAAAGTAAGCTCATTTCTTATGATAAAACACAAGCAATTTTTGAACAAAATAAAGCAAGGATTGAATTTTTTATCAACACTTGCAATGAATATGATATAGGGGGAAATGCTGCCGCATTGCAGTGGTGCGTAAGAAAAAGTATTTTTCCGGTTATCGGTGCATCAAAACCTCAGCAAATTAGAGACAATGTTGAATCACTTAATGTTGAAATACCTGACCGATTTTGGAGCAAACTGGAGGCAAATGTTTAATAATGAAACTTTCAATATCAAACATAGCTTGGGAAAAAGCAGATGACAATCAAATGTATCTTAACATGAAAAATCTTGGATTTTCCGGGATTGAAATCGCGCCTACCAGATTGTTTGGCTCTACTCCTTATGATAACCTATCGGATGCCGCTATGTTTAGCAAAGCGTTGTATCAAGAATTTGGGCTTTCGGTTTGCTCTATGCAATCTATATGGTTTGGCATAACGGAGCGGCTTTTCGGTTCAAAAGAAGAACGCCTGTTTTTAGTTGAGTATACAAAAAAAGCAATAGATTTTGCGGCAGTTATGTCATGTCCTAATCTCGTTTTTGGCTGTCCTAAGAATCGTTATTTTATTGAGGGTAGCTCAATAGAGTTGGCGCATGATTTTTTTTGTGATTTGGGTAACTATGCCGCATCAAAAGGAACGGTATTGGCGCTTGAAGCCAATCCTGTTATATATAATACAAACTTTATCAATACAACAAAGGAAGCTATAGAATTAGTGAAACGTGTTGACAGCAAAGGCTTTCGTGTAAACCTTGATTTAGGTACTGTAATCTATAACAAAGAGGACATATCAAGTTTAAGGAATGATTTTAAATATATCAACCACATACACATAAGTGAACCTAACTTATTGCCTTTAGAACAAAGAAAGCTGCATAACGAAGTTATGCTAATGGCAACGGATTTCGGCTACAACGGTTATTTTTCAATAGAAATTGGAAAGACGGCAATAGAAGAAGTGAAATGTTCTATGACATATATTGAATCCTGCCGGTCTTTTTGTCTTAGGGAAGTAACGTCTTGAAAGAATACGACAAGATAATAATAGGTGGCGGACTGTACGGGCTTTATGCCGCCTTGTACTGCGGAACAAAAGGCGAGAATGTACTGCTATTGGAAAAAGACCCCGAAGCCTTTTCCCGCGCAACTTATGTTAATCAAGCAAGAGTTCATATGGGTTATCATTACCCGCGGTCGTTTTCCACGGCAATTAAATCCGCAGGTTATTTTGAGCGTTTCGTTAAGGATTACGGGTTTTGTATATTAGAAAGTTTTGATAAAGTTTACGCGATTTCATCGGCATTTTCTTGGACAAGCAGTTCTCAATTCAAAAAGTTCAGCGATAATGCGAACTTGCTTTGCGAAGAGATATCTACTGATAAATATTTTAATGCAAATCTATGCGAAGGGGCTTTCTTGACGCGTGAATATACTTACGATGCACAGTTGCTCAAAAATCACTTTTTGGAAGCTATATCCGAAACGCCGTCGATACATTTAAAATATGATGCTGAGATTGATAAAATACAGAAAGACGGCAGTTGTTTCTCGGTTTCACTAAAAGATGGTTCGGTTTTTGTGAGCGGATTTGTTTTAAACGCAACTTACGCATCAGTAAATCAAATTCACAATATGTTAGGCTTTGAAACATTTAAAATTAAATACGAGTTATGTGAAATAATACTTTGCAAAGTAAGCGATGAACTAAAAGGTGTGGGACTTACTGTAATGGACGGCCCCTTTTTCTCAATTATGCCATTCGGAAAAACGGGGTATCACTCACTTACATCTGTTACATTTACTCCGCACATAACAAGCTATTCATCGGTTCCGCAATTTCCTTGTCAAGAAAAGAGTAACGGTTACTGTACGCCAAGCAAATTAGGTAATTGTAACACTTGCCTCTGTAAACCAGAATCCGCATGGCCTTATATGTCCAAGCTTGCAAGAAAGTATATGAGGGAAAGCTACGGTTTTGATTACGCCTACTCTTTGTACTCTATTAAGCCGATTTTAATGGCATCTGAAATTGATGACTCGCGCCCCACCGTAATCAAGCAATTATCTGACAACCCTCAATTTTACAGTGTTCTTTCGGGAAAAATAAACACAGTATATGATTTAGATGATGTACTTAATTATGGTTAATATCAAGCAAAGCAATTTTATTTCCGCGGTTGTTTATTTACATAACTGCTGTCATTTGGTCGAAAATGGATTGAAGTTAATCTATGAGATACTTTCGGATAATTTTTCGCATTTTGAAATAATATGTGTAGACGACGGCTCTGACGATGACAGCGCAGACGCTGTAAAAGAATTCGTGAGTAAAAACGCTTTAACTTGTAGTTTTACTCAAATTAGTATGGGATATTTTCACGGAATCGAAGCTTCCATGAATGCGGGTGTTGATTTGTCAATAGGAGATTTTGTTTTTGAGTTTGATAGTCTTATAATGGATTTCAATGCTGAACTTATCATGGAAATTTATAATAAATCACTTACCGGCTATGATATAGTAAGTGCTCGTCCGACATCTGGTCACGATATAAAATCCAAGTTCTTTTATTCAGTATATAACCGTTTTTCGGATTCTAATTATACATTAGGAACGGAGCGTTTTAGACTACTATCGCGGCGCGCAATTAACAGAGTGAATTCAATCAGCCGTTCTATGCCTTACCGAAAAGCGATATACGCATCCAGTGGTCTTAAAATCGCGAATCTTGATTTCCCCCCCCACCCCCCTCCGCATGTCACACCAAAAACTATCTATACACATAAAGCAAGAAGAAGTCGCAAATACATTGCTATTGATTCGCTTATTTTATTCACAAACATTGCCTATAAGTTCTCTCTAACCCTTTCGCTCATTATGGCGGCGTTAATGATAATCTTCGGCGTTTATGCCGTCCTTTCGTGGCTCGTTTTAGAAAAAGTTGTAGAAGGTTGGATGCCGTTGATGGTTGTCATTTCCGCAGGTTTTTTCGGGGTGTTTTTGACTGTTACTATAATGATTAAATATCTTGATGTTATACTGAAAATAGTATTCAAAAAACAAAAATATTTGATTTCTTCAATTAAAAAACTATCATGATTAATATATTATTACCCTATTATAAAAAATATAAAGAGATTATCCTATACCTTATTTTCGGGTTTTTAACCACGGTTGTAAACTATGTCTCATATTTCGCGCTTACAAGAGTTTTTGGAATAGGTTTAGTCCCGTCAAATATAATAGCGTGGTTATTTGCTGTAATGTTTGCGTATATTACAAACCGAAAATGGGTGTTTGAAAGCAAAACGAGGGGAGCAAAGGTCCTGCTTGAGATTGGTTCATTCGTTGCTGCCCGTATATTTTCCGGTGTAGTGGACACCGTAGCGATGGTCGTGTTGGTGGAAAGGCTGTCTGTTAATGACTTAATTGCCAAAGTGCTTGTAAGCGTGTTGGTAATCATTTTGAATTATATTTTAAGTAAACTGGTGATTTTCAAGAAGAAACAATGATACAAATTTATGTTTTAAAGGGATTTTACAATGACTATTCTTAATAACAGGTGGCGCAGGCTATATCGGTGCCACACCACACTTGAACTAATAAAAAACGGCAAATACCGCTGGCATACAATGAAAATAATATCGGCTCCGCGAATATCAAAACGTTGCTTAACCCCTTTCATACTTCTGACGTTTAAAAATTTTTCGTAAAATGTTTTTTAAGGAATATATATGGCCACATTCAAGTTAAAATCATTTAACAAGGAAATCACAATAGTGCTCATTTTAAGTATTTTTGTTTTTGCCGCTTGTACTTTTATGATACCTTATAGGGTTGGGTTAAGAGTGGTAGTGGTTGAAGGGGTATTTGCCGCGCTAAAGAACTGGCATAACTTTAAACGGCACCGTAAACGGGGGCATAAATCAAGCTGCTGAGAAATGTCTTCTTGCGGCAACGGCGTTAACCTTAAGCGGTTTGTTAAAGCCGTTGGCATGTAAAAATTATTCCTAATATATTGTATTTAAAGTAAAAATAAAACTTGTTAAAAACAATAAATCATTGAAAAAGGAGACTTTGTCAACAAGTCCTTTTTAATATAGGCTCATATTTTTAAAAACAAATATTATAAATAAATATTTGCATAGGAACTTTTAATTTTTTTTCGATGTTCCTTATAATAAGTGGGATTCCGTTTGATTATGTAATTGGAGAATAATATTTAATGAAAATCAAGAAGATAAAACAAACTATAACCTCAGATTATTTTTGGGTAGTTGTTTTAAGCGTTATCGTCTTTGTTATTTGCTCTTTTAGAATCCCGAGTAGAACGGGGTTGTATCTAACCGGAGATGAATTTGCACAATACTCAATGGCTGCTTATTTTTTGGGTTATGATTTGTCTGAGTATACGAGTAGAGTAGGATATTATTCGTACGGTTTTGCTTTGTTAATAATGCCACTTTTTATTATTTTTGAAGATTTTTTTTCAATTTACAAATTGTCTTTATTACTTAACTCCTTACTCACGGCATCTATTGTTCCGCTTTCTTTCGCATTATGCCGGCGTTGGGGATTAAAAAGTTTAAAAGAAAATTATTCTTTTATTTTTGTTATTTTATTCTCTGCTCTAAGTGGAGCAGTAATATCGTATTCTGTTTTAGGATTAGCAGAAGTTGCATTAATTGTAACAGCATATGCAAATACATTGACATTTTATAAGATACAGGAAGAAAAATGTAAAACCCGTTGGTTTATTATTCAGGCTTTTTTATTGATCTTTGGGTATGTACTTCATCAGCGGTTTTTGGGTGGATTGATAGCTGGATTGTTCGTTATTTTTGTTATGTTGTTGTTAAAAAAAATAAATTTTAAAAACTATGCTATTTTTTTGGGAACTATTCTTTTATTTTTTGTTATTCATACGTATATAAAAAATAATGTACAAACAAATCTTTGGTTAGCAGGTGGGAGTACTCTGGCAAATGACTACGGAAGTGTCGTTAATAAATTTTTTAATATTTTTACTAATCGTGAGGTTTTTCTATCAACATTAAGAGTTTTTGCAGGTCAATTATTCTATTTGGGCGCAGCTTCCTTTATGGTGATTTATTTTGCCGTGCATAAACTATTAATTTCAAATATTCGTTTTATTAAAGATATAAAAAAAGGAAAAATATTCTTTGATTATACGCTGATGTTTATGTTGTTGGCGTTTGTTTTTACTTTTCTTATATCTGTCATTTTTATGAATATGCCGGGAAGAGGAGACCATTTTTTGTATGGTCGTTACAACGCCATTTTTTATTCTGTTTTGTGTTTATATGTCATTACAGCTATAATTAACAGCGAATATATATTAAAAAAATCACTTCTATTTATTTCAAGTGGATTTTTATTTTTGACTTTTTTAGTCCACAAATTTTTTATTACATTTTATTCTGATATGTATTATATGAATTTTAATACTATAAATTTAACTATTTTCCGTGTAATTACAGGAGATATGTTTCTCTTTTCATCATTCATATTATCCCTTTTTTTAGGAGTAATGTTGGTTTTAACTCAAAATATTGATTATAAAATTCCCGCTTCACGTGTATTATTAATAAAAAAAGCCTCAAATTCATTTTTGCTGTTCTTGTGTATTTTAGTATCGCTTATAAATGCTTTTGTGTTTATAAATGATGTCAATAATTCACCAGAGGCAAAACTTAGTGCTGGTATTAATCAAGTTATGAGAGAAATAAAAGATGAAAGTGTCCGGATTTATCATGTTTCTGCGTCTCATCGTAATAGCTTATTTGCAATTGGAGCATATAATCGAACTCCTACTTTAATCAATAATTATAACGACATTCCTGATGGTGAATTTTACTTATTAATAAACGCTTTATCTATAACACCATTATTCGCCAATATAGATAAAACCCTTTTAATTTCTGACAATGAGAGCGGTGTGATTTTATATAAATGTATTAAAACATCCACATCTAATGAATCTGTTTTATTTGATATGAATTTGTATAATTTTTCTACTCGAACAGGTACATTTACAAATAACGGTCTTACCTCTAATGGCAAACAAGGCTTCCTAATGTTCGGACCATACATCACTATTGAAAAAGGAAGTTATATTTTCGCAATTAATATGGAATTACCGCAAGTGGTAATTCGCGATGATTTAGGTTTCGCCGATGTAACAAGGAATGGAGGAATATCACTAAATACTTATAATGTTACCAATTCTGACTTCATCGATGGCAAAGCGCAGATAGCAATTCCTTTAAGGACTGATGAAAGGATTGAGGCCTTTGAAATCCGTGTTTTTACTAATGAGGGTGTGATATTAGCAATTACTGATGTTTCAGTTTTCGCGGACTTTTCAGAGAACATTGGTTTAGGATTACTTGATTTTAATACACAAAATGGAGAGCAAACAAGTTACGGACTTACCTCGAGCGGGGTTGCAGGATTTTTAATATATGGTCCGTATACCGAACTTGAAAGAGGAATCCACATATTTACAATAGACATGGAATTGCAAGGCGCAACCAGAGATGATATTGGAAACATTGATATTGCCACAAATTTTGCTGCTGACATTCTGTTTAATTCTGCTTTAAAAACACTTGATTTCATTAACGGCAAAGCCCAAATAACCATTCCTTTTGAAACAGATGTGGAAATAGAAAATTTTGAACTCAGAGTTTTTGTCAACGAAGGCATCATATTGACAATAACCGATGTTTCGGTAGAAGTTATAAGCAAGGCACCATAAAACTTATAATCCAAATCCCCTGCTACAACGAAGAATTAACCCTGCCGTTAGCCTTCGCTGGAAGTGCCGGTTACTCCCAACGGATTTAGAACATATTAATGCGAAGCTACGCTAATGTTATAGGAAAAATACATTGTATTATTTATAGAAATAATGGTTTTTTGTTATGTTACGCATTATTTTTCAAAAAAAAATTTAAAAGAAATATTTGACAATGACTCTTATTTTTTATATATTTATTATGGGTTTCTTTTCAATGGTTTTTTAAGCGGGTTCTTACCTTTTTTCTTACAGCGATGTTGTAGGGGGAAGTGTTTTTGTTTTCAGGTGTATACTAGTGTACAAAATGAACTACAAATACAAGGTTAGGTAAATACGAATGGACAATTTGATAGTCAACAATTTAGACAATCTCCGTAAGGTTTATTTTGATGTCAAAGAGAAAACTAACGAAATACTTTCGCAGTATAACGATAAGAATTTCTTAATAGATCCGTCTGTAAACATTTATGCTATAGCAAAAATGCATGATGTAAAAATAATTTATGTAAAGCCAGAGGAAATAGGCGGCAGGCATGCCAAGCTTGAAGTTAAGCCTGATGGAACTGTAATAAAAGTCAATAAAAAAGACAGCATTGAAGAACAACGTTTTTCAATAGCACATGATTTAGAACATTACCTCAAGAAAAAAGCAGATATGTTTAAAATTGCAGAAAGTAAAAAAATAGTTAACAGTCTAAATAAAAATAATTTAAATGAAATTAGATCAGCCGCTAATTTCAGATCAGTGAATAAAAAAATACCAAAACAATTAAAAATACCCTCAACTAAAATAGCAGAAACGGTTTCTACGAAACTATGGGATAAAACTACTGCGGAGAAAGCTTACCGTGCAATGATAACTGTACTAATCAATAGCGGAAAAAAAATAAAAAAAGAAGCTATTGTTGATGCAACAATAGATGAACTTTACAATGAAGAAGTAGCTGATTTATTTGCGGCTAATTTGCTTGTTCCTACAGAGCGTTTTTTGTTATGGGCAGATAAATCAGATAGAAAAATAGCCAAAGTATTTAAAGTACCCAAAAGTTGTATAAAGAAACGCAGAAAAGAAATTGTTTATGAACTTGAACTAATGACGCCTAACAAAGAAGACGTAGAGAAAGGCCTCGCATTACTTAATAAATCAGATCACACCTCGGAGGACTTTAAAGACAATGAATCCACCCAATGTTAATAGGAACGTAACAAGCGATGAATTAAAGAAACTTCTTGAGAATAAAGCCCTCTCATGGTATTTTTGATTTATCCAAACTGGCTGGTAATTATGACACCCTTATTAAAAATTGGCTCCATCCTGAATGGACGGGGATATATGAAGGTCTCCTAAAGAAGATCATTCAAAAGATAGGCTGGCGTTATTTTGATAATGATACTGAAAAATGGTATGTAGCCGATCCTCTGACTCGCAGCAACAAATGGTTAGTTATATTGTTTATAGAAGAAGGTAAAAATAAATATAGATTCCTTCAGTTTTTCTATTCAGATGGTCACATAGTGAATGCAAAAAAAACAGGAAGATATAAAAATATCTAAATATGTTTATAGAAAACTTTGAACTCCGCGTTTTTACCAATGAAGGCGTTATATTGACTATAACTAATGTCTCCGGTTTTGTCGATTTTTCAGAATAAAAACAACACCCAATGAAACTTATAATCCAAATCCCCTGTTACAACGAAGAACAAACTCTTCCCCAAACCTTCGCCGATTTGCCCAAGCAACTTGACGGCATAGACAAAATAGAATACCTCATCATCAACGATGGAAGCAGCGACAGAACCGTTGAAGTCGCAAAAGAACTCGGCATCAATCACATTGTCAATTTTAAGCGAAATAAAGGACTTGCAAGAGGCTTCGTGGCGGGAATTGACGCCTGTTTAAGGTTAGGTGCGGACATTATTGTAAACACCGATGCAGACAATCAATACTGCGGTGCAGATATTGAAAAGTTAATCCAGCCGATTTTAAACAATAAAGCCGACATCGTTATCGGCGAACGCCCCATTGACGAGACAGAACATTTTTCAAAAGCAAAGAAAAAGTTTCAGCGGCTTGGAAGTTTGATAGTTCGCATTGCATCAAACACCGATATTCCCGATGCGCCGAGCGGATTCCGCGCTTATTCAAGAGAAGCCGCGTTGAATATGAGCGTTATAAATGAGTACACGTATACTCTTGAAACGATTATTCAGGCGGGGCACAAAAAAATGGCAATTACGTCCGTTCCAATTAGGACAAACCCCGAAACACGAAAATCGCGTTTATTCAAAAGTATGTGGGTGTATATGCGCCGCAGTTCTTCTGTGATTCTGCGTTCGTTTATGATGTATAAACCGTTGCGGTTTTTCAGTATTCTCGGATTGATTGTATTCACCCCCGGTTTCGCGCTTATTGTGCGGTTTCTGATCCACTATTTTATGGGAGGAAGCGGGCTTACTCAATCGCTTGTTATCGGTGCGATGTGCGTTATGGTAAGTGTACAGTGTTTTATTGCAGGGTTACAGGCGGATATAATTGCGGCTAATCGGAAGTTGTTGGAGGATATACGGTATAGGCAAAGGGGGAATATCGGGAGTAATGAGTAATGAAAATAACATTAATCGGACCTATTTTTCCTTATAAAGGCGGGATTTCTCATTATACATCATTAATGGCAAAAAACCTTATGAAAGAACACAACGTTGACGTTGTATCATTTAAGTTGCAATACCCCAAACTCTTATATAAAAAGCCGCAAAAGGATTTTGAAAATGACAGTTTTAAGATTGAAAACGTTAAATATCTGTTAAACAGCATCAATCCTTTTTCTTGTTTTAAAACTGCAAATTATATAAAAAAACAGTTTCCCGATTTAATTATATTTCAGTGGTGGCATCCGTTTTTTTCGTTTTGTTATTGGCTATTGTTAAAAACACTCGGAAAACAAAATATTATTTTTTTATGTCATAATGTATTACCACATGAAAAATTTCCTTTTCAAGAGATTTTAACGAAGTCTGTATTAAAAAAGGCAACCGCCTATATTTTACATTCAGAGACCGATGAAAATTCTTTGAAAGAATTAATAAAGTTGCCTCTCTATAAAAAAACATTTCTCCCAACCTATAACGCGTTTAAGATAAAAAACATTACGCAAAAAGAGGCAAGGGAAGTGTTAAGAATAGATGAAAATGATGAGATTTTATTATTTTTTGGCTTTATCCGCGAGTACAAAGGATTAAAGCACTTAATTCGCGCGATACCAATAATAAGAGACAAAATACCAACCTGCAAATTGCTTATTGTAGGAGATTTTTTTGAAAATAATAAAAGTGAATATATGGCACTAATTAAATCAATTAATTGCGGTGAAATAATAAAAATAATTGATGGTTATATTCCAGATAAGGAAGTAGAGAAGTTCTTTGTTGCTTGTGATTTAATGGTGTGCCCTTACGAAACTGCTACGCAAAGCGCTGTTGTTCAAATTGCATACGATTTTGAAAAACCTGTAATAGCAACTTCCGTAGGAGGGCTTCCAGAGGTTGTTTTAAATAATGAAACTGGCTATATAGTTCCGCCATTTGACGAAAAAGCAATAACAGACGCTGTTGTTAGATATTTTGAATTAAATAAAGCAGAAGAATTTACTCAAAATATCAAAAAACAAACATATAAGTATTCATGGGACAGAATGAATGAAACTGTACTAGATTTATATAGTTCGTTTGTCAAAATTAAGAGGAAAAAATGAAAAAAGGTATATTCGCGATTTTGTTTTTATATCGATAAAATCAGGAAGAGAATGTAGTAATTGAAAAAGAAGCAAGTAATCAATATCATTGGTTTTATTATAATACTCGCAGCGTTTGTTTTTATTATTAAAACATTATTGTCTTTCGATATAGAGTGGAGTACTTTATTATACCCCAGATATATCCTACTAATTTCGTTATCGGTTTTTATAATGATTTTTGGTTTGTTAATAAACACCTATTGTTGGAGACTTTTATTATCCTTTCTCTCAAAGAAAAAGTCAGATTTTAAACCTGTTTTTAATATATATACAAAATCAAATCTCGGTAAATATCTACCCGGAAATGTCGGGCATTATGCCGGACGGCAGTTTTTTGGAATTTCGTTAGGGTTACGACAATCTCAATTGGCACTGGCATCAGTATTGGAAATTTTATATAATGTGTTAGCAGCTTTTTTATTATCTATTATATTGTCATGGGGAAAAATATTTGAATTAATTAAGATAATATTCCCGAGTGTAAATATTATTTTAGTTATTTTTGCAATATTCTTAACCGGAATTGTTTTTATTATTATCTTATATTTTATTATCAGAAAAAAAGAATATTTTATAGAATTACTATTACAGATAAAAACTAAAGAATTTTGGTTGTTATTTTTAAGATGTGTTATATTAAACATCATAAATAGTTTTGTTATAGGGTTAGCTTTAGCTTTTTTTATTAACTCAGGTTCTTCATTTGCAGTTGCGAATTTTCAAATTATAATTGCTGCAAGTGTGTCATCCTGGCTGATTGGTTTTATAACTCCCGGTGTTCCCGGGGGGATAGGTGTTAGGGAAGCGGTACTTGCAATAATGCTTGCGCCTTTTTATCCTATGGAAGTTGTATTAATAGCGGGAGTCTTTCAAAGAATAGCGTTCATAATTGGTGATGTTTCAGCGTGGTTATTGAGTATTTTAATTTTGAAATCAAATAACGGGGGGGGGGATAGACGGCATGGATACTATCAAACATACGGTAGAGACATTAAGGCAAGAAAAATAATTGCCGTCTTAGAAGATGCAAACGGTGAAGTAAAAAATAAGAAAATATTAGATATAGGGACAGGGAATGGCGGGATCGCCGATTATATAGCTTCTATTGGTAACAATGTGACATCAATTGATACAGAGGATAATATTCAAGTTGAAAATTATCAATTTAATTTTATACAAGTAGACAGCGCAAAAATACCTTTTTCTGATGAACAGTTTGACATAATAATATCAAATCATGTAATTGAACATATAAGTGAACAAGACTTACATTTAACTGAGATTTATCGTGTGCTTTCTAATGATGGTGTTGTTTATTTAGCCAATCCAAACCGTATATTTTTTCGTGAAGTACACACAAAATTGTTATTAATACATTGGCTGCCGAACAAGTTGTTCTTCAGATTAGCAAGACTTTTTAAAAGATACCAAGAGGATTTTTGGCTTCTTTCATACAGGAAAATAATAAATGCATTTAAACGCAATAATTTTGAGTATAAAGATTATACAATAGAAATTTTAAATAATCCAAAAAAATATTTTCTTGAATTTAACCCAAAGATAAAATTTCCTGACTTTTTAAAAAGAATTTCGCAAACAAATATTTTTATTTTAAGGAAAAAAACATAAAAATCACAATTGCCGGAGCGGGTTATGTCGGCATGTCGCTTTCCGTACTTTTAGCGCAAACAAACGAAGTAACTGTCTACGACATAATCCCCGAAAAAATAAGCTTAATTAACAAGAAGATCTCACCCATAATTGATGCTGAACTGTCAGATTATTTATCAACAAAAGTGTTAAATCTCACCGCCGTAACCGACCCCGAAAAGGCTTTCAAGGACGCGGAATTCATAATTATTTCCACCCCAACGAATTACGACCCGAAAAAATCGTACTTTGACACATCAACGATTGAAAAGGTAATTTCGCAAGCAATTACAATTACCCCTGATGCTGTTTTCGTCATAAAATCGACTGTACCTGTTGGTTATACAAAAAAAATTGTTAAAGAATTGAATATAAAAAATATACTTTTTTCGCCGGAATTTCTACGCGAAGGAAGAGCGTTATACGACAATCTTTACCCTTCCAGGATAATTATAGGAGTTCCGTCAGATGATAAAGAATTAAATAAAAAAGCCGGAATCTTCGCATATCTATTAAAGGAAAACTTGCTTAAAAAAGATGTTGATGTGTTAATAATGAACAGCACAGAAGCGGAAGCTGTCAAGTTGTTTGCAAATACTTATCTTGCATTGAGAGTGTCATTTTTTAACGAACTTGACTCTTATGCCGAAATGCGCGGCTTGAATACTAAAGATATTATAAACGGCGTTTGCCTTGACCCGCGGATTGGAATGTTTTATAACAACCCCTCTTTCGGCTACGGCGGTTACTGCCTGCCTAAAGACACAAAACAGCTTTTTGCGAATTATGAAGGTGTTCCGAACAATATTATCTCAGCAATTGTAAATGCAAACAGAACCCGCAAGGATTTTATTGCCCAGCGGATTATTGAACGCAACCCAAAAATTGTCGGCGTTTATCGTTTGGCAATGAAAACCGACTCTGACAATTTTAGGCAGTCATCTGTTCAAGGCATTATGAAACGGATTAAAGGTAAGGGAATAGAAGTTGTTGTTTATGAACCCGCTTTGACCGAAACTCACTTTTACCATTCTCGTGTGATTAAGGATATAGATGAGTTTAAAAAAATCAGCGATGTTATAATAAGCAATCGTTATGATAAAGAACTTAGTGATGTAAAAGATAAGATATATAGTAGAGATTTGTTTAACAAAGATTAATATGAATGCCGGTATTCTGGGCGCTGCTATGATTGCGGATAATAACCCGAAGACATTCAAGTGGTGGCAGTCGGGATGGGCGTAAGTAGGATTCGGGCAAAAAAAAGCACAAAGTGCATCATGCAAACTGACTTTGCAAGGCTTCTGCAATAGAAGCAGTCGTTATCTTCGTGGACTTTCCACTTTTCAATTGACATGTTATACTGAAGGTAGAGGGTAGTGCGGCTGTGACAAAACTCGAATACACTTTCACGAACGACACTCTGTTCAAAACGCTGTTTGTGCGGCATCAGGATCTGCTTAAGCGGCTCGTCTCCAATATGCTTGGCATCGGGCTTGAAAGCATCGGGGAGTTCGTGGTAACCAACCCCGACATACCGCCGGATATGGTTGGCGAGAAGTTCTGCCGCCTTGATATAAATATGAGGGTGGATGGGCAGAGAGTCGACATTGAGGTGCAGGTCAGCAACGAGGGCGATTACCCCGAACGTTCGCTGTATTATTGGGCGCGGGAGTATTCCTCCGCGCTCGGCAAGGGGGAGGAATACTCCAAACTGCCGCGAACGATTGTAATCATCATTTTAGCATTCAGGCTGTTCGACTGCGCGGAATTCTACTCGGAGTATAAAGCTCTTGAAACAACGCGGCACACGCCGCTGACCGACAGATTCTGTTTGCAGTATTACGAGCTTCCGAAACTCCCCGAGGCTGTCGGAACGGATGACGAGTTAAAACTGTGGCTTGCGCTGTTCAGCGCGAAGACGGAAGAAGAATTGGAGAAGATAGAAGCAATGGAGGTACCGGTAATGAAACAGGCAATCGGGCTGTATCGCGAGGTAACAGCCGACGAGGAGTTTCGGGAAATATAATGCCTGCGCACGCGCGCGCAGCATAACGAAGCCTCAGCGCTCGGTCATGCCCGGCGCGAGGGTTATCGCGAAGCTGACGAAAAGTGGCAGACCGTGGCGACATTACATTGGAGCATGATGGTGAATAAATTATCCATGCTTTACCCCCTCAACCCCTTCCTCTTGTAAGCAATCACAAACAAAACAATCAAGACAACAATGTTGGCAAGAATAATCAACAAAGGTTTTACAATACCCGCAGAAAAATCACTTACAAGCATATTCACTTGATAAGTGTACAGAAAATATGCCGCTTTTCTTATAGTTTCGTTAAAAACTGAAAGCATCGGGCTTAGCGCAAGAACCATGAATACAGGCGTTCCAACTGCGCTGGCAGCCTGCTGATTTTTTGAAAGGATGCCGATTGTTGCGCCGAGTAATGCGGACGCCGCACAGCCAAAGATCAGCACAACTGTAAACAGGAAAAATTCCATGCCCTTAAAACCACCGATAAGCGCAAACACCGCAGATACAAGGGAGCATAATGTTAAAACAAATCCTCCTATACCAAGCAGATATTCATACGGCTTTACGCCTGCCATGACAAGAAAACGTAAACTTTTTTGTTCTCTGTCTTCGGATATTGCGGTATTTGTAATCATAAGAGGAGTCATTCCTGAAAACATCGCGGCGAACATTGTAACAAAAATATTGTTAGGCATGGCGTCATCTTGTTTTGCAATCAATTCGGTCATAATAAATGCCATAATTGGAATAATTATAAATTGAATCAATACTATCCGGTTTTTTAAAACATCCCGCGCCTGTCTTATAAAAATTGCTTTTGCGCTTCTCATGCCAATTCCACTCCTGTCATTTTAATAAAAACACTTTCTAAATCCTGTACAGTTTTCATTGCATTGTGCTTTTCGCATATTGCTGCCGGATTTCCCTGTTCAACAATTACTCCCTTGTGAAGAAGCGCAACATGGTCGCAAAGTTTTACAGCTTCTTCCATATTGTGAGTTGTTAAAAAAACCGTCGCTCCATTTTCGCGTAACCGTAATATCAATTTATGGATGCCTCGCGCTGTTCCCGGATCAAGACCGCCTGTCGGCTCATCCAGGAAAAGTACCTTGGGTTTATGCAGAATTGCCCTTGCAAGAGCAAGCCGTTGTCTCATTCCTTTGGACAAAGTATTTACAGTTTTTTTTGCGGCATCTTCAAGCCCGACATTTTTTAACGCTTCCAAAGATTTTTTATTGGATATTCCATAAATGTCTGCAAACACATTTAAATTGTCGATACAAGTCAAGCGCGGGTACAAGCCGTCTTCTTCAAGCATTAAGCCGGTTTCAAAAGGCAGCGCACCGGTTTCGTGAGAGCCGCTTTCCGCCTTCAACTGGTTTGTCAAAATATTGATAATTGTTGTTTTACCCGCGCCGGAAGGTCCAAGAAGACCGAATATTTTTTGTTCCTGCGCTTCAAACGAAACATTGGATAAAACAGTTTGACTTCCGAACCGTTTTACGATATTTTGCATTTTAATCATGATGTTTGTCTCCTTTTTGATGCAAGCAATAACACTGCGCATAGAATAATGATAGAGAACAGAAACCCCGCGCTGAATTCACTGAACGGGGCAGGGATTGCAACCATACGGTTTAACAGCCTTAAAAGACCGTTAGCAATCAAACAACTGGAAAGAACTTTAATTAAATTATTTCCTTTTAATAAGCACATAACATTACCTCCTAAAATTTTCTGCGATAATAAATTTTCAAAAACCCGCGGATAGCCACAACAAAGAAGCAGGCTGCAAGAAGAGTTAAAAACACCGTGTCGTTTATATTCCCAAAAACCGCAGTCCCTAGCGCAAGACCATACGTTATTATATTCATTCCGGCAGAATTTGATTTTTGCCTGATAAACAATTTTCGTTCATCAGTTTCAGAAATATAGAGTTTTTTTAGCCGGTCGGGATTTCTAAACGCAGCGATATTCCTGATGATAAAAAACGCAAGACATCCAAAAATTCCTGAAATTATCCCTGCTTGAAAGCCCGAAATAAATTCTGGAATGTGTTCCGTCATCAAAGTTATCTTTACATAATTGCGGCTGAATAAAATTAAACCGCAGGCGCACAGTAATCCGGCTACAAGCAAAATCTGCCGGTTTCGTAAGATTTTCTTAAAATCTTCCATAATTTAACTCCTAATTAAGCCGCTGCGAACCTTTGGTTCGATAGCGGCGACGTAAATCGAACGACACCGCAATGCGGTGGCGATTACTCCTTTATACCTGAAAAATCAAACACTTCTTCAATTGACTTGCTAAAATAATTTGCAATTTTGTAAGCAAGAACCAAAGAAGCCGTATACTTTCCCACTTCGATTGATGTGATAGTCTGCCGGGTAACACCGACAGCCAGCGCAAGTTCCTCCTGAGACAACTTGTTTTTTTTCCGTAACTCCGGAATCAAAGTATTCAAAACACCTCCTTGTTTGTATAGTTTACTGTACATTATTAGCATAGCTAGCTTTGCATAAAATGTCAAGCGTACTTTGCAAAAAATGTTAAAATTTTTTAACATTTTTTGAGGCAATAAAGACCATTAAAATACATTATTTTCCAATTCTGAGGTTATTTTTTCCCACTCACGGGTTTTTTCATCAATAGCCGCAGCACAATCGTCAAGTTGCTGCTTAACCGCCCTCGCCATTCCGCCGTCAGAGTAAACTTCAGGCTCTGCAAGCTGCGCTTCAAGACGAATCTTCTCCCCCTCAAGCTCCTCAAGTACTTTTAAAATTTCCGCTTCCTGCCGCTGAAGCCTGCGAAGTGCAGCCTGCCTCTGCTTGTCAAGAACGCGCTTCTCCTCATTACTCAATTCCAAATTACTGCCGATCGCAACGTCCCCCAAACATTCACCTTCGTATTCACCCTTTTCATTTTTCTCCTGATTCGTTGTTCTTTCCAAATAATAAGCATAATTCCCATAAAACAGCCGCGAGAGTGGGGGAGAGGAAGAAGATCCGGCTGTAAGTTCAAGCGTCTTGGTAGAAAGAGCTTCCATAAAAGCGCGGTCATGAGAAACAAAGATGATTGTGCCCGTGAATTTTTGAAGGGCGTCAAGCAAAATATCCTTGGAATAAAGGTCCAGGTGGTTTGTCGGTTCATCAAGGATCAAAAGATTCATCGGCTTTAAAAACATTTTTAAAAGCGCAAGGCGGCTTTTTTCGCCGCCGGAAAGTACCGAGACGCTTTTGTAAACATCGTCGCCGCGGAATAAAAATGCGCCGAGCATGTCGCGTAACTTTGGGATTAAAGCCGTCGGCGATTCTTCTTCCATGAATTCGATTATCGACATTGGCGAATCAAGCGTTTCTGCGGCATCCTGAGAAAAATATCCGCATTTTATGCCTGTTCCGAATTTGACAGAGCCTTCATAATTGTTATCAACGCCTGCGATAATCCTAAGCAGGGTAGTCTTGCCCGCTCCGTTCGGGCCTGCTACAACAAGGCGTTCTTTTGCATCAAGAGATAAATCAAGAGCGGAAAGCACCTGCCGCTGCCCGTAACTTTTTCCAATGCCTTCAAGCGTAAGGGCGATGTTGCCCGAGTGCGGCGGCGGCGGAAAACTTATGTTGATCTTTTTTAGCGATTCGGGGATTTCTATCCGTTCCATTTTATCAAGGCGTTTTATAAGTTCCTGTGCGAATGCCGCTTTGGATGCTTTATAACGGAAGCGGCGGATAAGCGCTTCTGTTTTAACAATTTCTTCCTGCTGTTCATGATAGCGTTTAACAAGACTTGCAAGTTCAACCTTGCGCGTCTTTTCGTATGCGCTGTAATTTCCTGCATAACGTTTTAAGTTTCCGTCAAAAATTTCATAAACTTCGTTAATGCATACATCAAGAAAATATCTGTCGTGCGACACTAAAAGATAGCCGCCCTTAAAATCATTCAGCCATTTTTCAAGCCAGTTCCTCGCTTCGATGTCGAGGTAGTTGGTCGGCTCGTCAAGTAAAAGGATATCCGGTTTTTCAAGGAGTACTTTTGCAAGCGCAATCCGCATCTGCCAGCCGCCTGAAAATTCTCCTGTGTCCCGCTCCAGATCAGAGGCGGAAAAACCAAGCCCGTTTAAAACTATTGAAATGTCGGCTTCACGCCTGTAGTAGCCGGATTCTTCAATCTGTTCCTGTATTTTGTGGTGTTCTTCTATTAACAATTGAGTTGAGGATGATGTATCTTTTTTTTGTTGCAAAAGTTCGCCGGTTTTTTCAAGGCGTTCAAGCAATGTGTGGATAAAGGCAAAAGCGGTTTCCGCTTCTTCGCGCAGGGTTTTTCCGTGATGGACAATTCCCGACTGCGGCAGGTAGGAAATTCTTGTATTTTTTTGAACAGCCCTGTCGCCTGAATCGGCATTCATCCTGCCTGCGATTATTTTCATTAGTGTTGATTTACCGGATCCGTTGGCGCCTGAAAGGCAGGATCTTGAACCTGCGGCAAGGCGGAGGGAAACGTTTTTCAGGATATCCCTTTCGCCAAAAGAAAGCGATACCCCGGAAAATTGTACGAACGCCATTGTTACTGCGAAGTATCTCTGTAAAAGTACATAACTGTCGGAGTTGCCGCTCTTCGCATAACGGTCATGTCTTCAATTCCAAATTCCGGAATAATTTCCAGGCGAAGCCCCTGATTGTCAACGCCGTACATAAAATAAAAAATGTTATTTTGCCTGACATCGGTAAACTGCAGCGTAAAAGCGCCAATATACCGGTCTTCATAAGACGGTGAAATATAAAGATCCATTTCGATACGTCCCTGTCCTCCTGTTTCGGCAGGGAAGACATGGGGAACCAAAAGATCAAAATCTTTCCAAACAAAATCGCCTGAACTTATTAAACTAATGGTGCCGTAATTGATGCTTGTAAATACAGGTCCCTCATTGTATATATCTTTAAATTGATTCTCGCGGCGGGCATTTTCCTGTACGATAAGATCATTAACATCGGTGGTAAGATTGACAAATAAATGAGTACGCCTTGAACCATCGGTGTCGGTAAATTGAACTGCCAGAGTAGAGTTTGAACGCAAAACCATCGATAAGGTTGTGTCTTCAAAACGCCACGCGCGTTCTCCATCGGGGACTATTCTGTCGTATCTGAATTCTCTTTCAAGATTTGGAAGAAATATCCTTGCAACTCCTGTATCTTGTCCGGGATCAAAGCGGTAATGCCTCTGCATTTGCTGGATATTGAATCGTCTTGAAGTTACCATATTTGAATAGATTTCCGCAGACCATGTTCTGGATAACACCATTTCCAACTCTGTGTCCAGAACAGTTTCCCCTGTTATGTTCGGCGCGCTTATAGATTCTTCATTTTGGTTAAAAACATTTAATCTATATGAAAAACAATACCCTATAACACCGTCATGAGTTAAAACCTTCAGCCATTCACCCGTAAGGGGGTCTCCCGTAGTGCTGATTGGCGTAACGCCTCTTACTGTTTCGAGTACCTTTATTATTTCTCCAAGACGGAGGCGGTACACACGCCGCGCATTATTATCCGGCCCGTCACGGATAGGAAGCCCGTCCTGCAAATTTTCCGCATAAGTAATACCGTATCTGGAAAATTCTTCGGCCCATTGTTCTGTCTTGCGCCTGTTTCCAATAAATTCAAAATGCGCAAGGGGTATTTCCATCTTATCAATATTATTTCCGCGCCTGTATTCTTCCGGTATACCGACAACCCAAATCTGTTCGATATTGGATCTGATATACACCGGAAGAATAGTGCCGGAGGGTATGGGCGGCTCCTCAATTGACCAGAGCAGCACCCCATAACCAAGCCGCTGCTCACATGAGGAAAAAAGCAGTACGGCAAGAATGATAATTGATAATTTTTGAATTTTTGTCAAATTATTCTATAATTGCGATAACATCGGCAAATTTCAGGATCAGGTGCTCTTCTCCGTCAATTTTGACCTGGCTTCCGGCATATTTATCGTACATGACTTTTTGCCCGGCTTTTACCTTGATCGCTTCGTCATCTCCCACTGCGATAACTGAACCCTGCTGGGTCTTTTCCTGGGCTGTATCGGGAATGATGATGCCGCCTGCAGTTTTTGCTTCATTTTTTTCGAGTTTTACCATGACTCTGTCGCCTAAAGGTATAACTTTCATTTATATCCTCCAAAGTGATAATAATATTGATTCAAATATACAAAAAACTCACCTTTAGGTCAAGGTACTCGCGGAGTTTTTGTCGCGGAGTTTTTCTGCTTTTCCTTCTCCTGTAAATCTGTTATAATTCCAGTCAGAGGATAATAATGATTTATAGAGAATATGGGCAAACAGGGAAAAAGATTTCTCTTCTTGGTTTTGGCGGAATGAGATTCAAAAATGTTGATGATCATGATGAATGTGTCCGCATGATGGTTGCCGCTGCAGAAGGCGGAATAAACTATTTTGATACAGCTCCCGGTTATTTTGAAACCAGAAGCGAAACGGTTTTTGGCAAAGGTTTTGCCCAAATGCGTAAACGGGGTCTTCCGTATTTTTCGGCAACCAAGACATTCGAAACTACCGAAAAAGGAATACGCAGAGAAATCGAAGCGCAGCTAAAACGCCTGGATATTCCGGCAATTGATTTTTACCACATCTGGAACATTACCACATTAAGCAACTGGGAAAACAGAAAAAAAGACGGTATTTTGCAGACATTCCAAAAACTTAAAAACGAAGGTTTAATCAAACATATCTGTGTTTCCAGTCATTTAATCAAGAACGAAATAAAAGAACTTTTAATGGAAGGAGTATTCGAAGGGGTGCTGTTCGGCTATTCCGCCTATAATTTCCAGACAAGACAGGAAGCGTTTGACGCAATAAAAGAAAAAAAACTTGGCGCAGTTGTAATGAATCCTCTTGGCGGCGGCGTTATCCCTGATCATGACGATCTGTTCGGTTTTATCCGCCGCGAAGGAGAAAGCACAGCCGCCGCAGCGCTGCGTTTCCTTTGGGATCATTCCGGAATTACCAATACACTGGTCGGCTTTGATACAATGGATCATCTTGATGAAGCTCTGCAGGCAATGGAAGGTTATAAGCCCCGTACCCCTGCGGAACTTGAAGAAACAAAATCGAAAGCGGGAGCCTCTTTCGAAGGTATCTGTACAGGCTGCGCATATTGCGACAATTGCCCCGAAGGGATTCCTATCCCCGAGTACATGGACACCTATAACCAAAAGCTGCTTAATAAAAAATCCAAAGACCCAATCGGCGAGCGGCTGAAGTGGCACTGGAGTCTGGACAGAAAAGGCGCGGCAAAGTGTACCGAATGCGGCCAATGCGAAGAAGCCTGCACGCAGCACATAGAGATTATAAAACGCTTAAAGGAAATCAGTAATACCTGATAATTCCCCATAGTTTTTCCCTTTTCATTTTTCGTTTTATAAGATAATATTCACCCATGAAAAGTTTAACGGCTGACGAACTTCGCGGCAAATATGTCAATTTTTTTGTTTCAAAGGATCATGCGCAGGTACAGGGGAAATCCCTGCTTCCTGAAAATGATCCGACTGTGCTTTTTACAACGGCGGGGATGCATCCGCTGGTTCCCTATCTTCTTGGGGAAGAACACCCGGCAGGCAGGAGGCTTGTAAATTTTCAAAAATGTATACGCACAGGCGATATTGAAAGTGTAGGGGACGAAAGCCACCTCACTTTTTTTGAAATGCTCGGCAACTGGTCGCTTGGGGATTATTTTAAGGAAGAAGCCATACAGATGAGTTTTGAATTTCTCACATCTCCTCAGTGGCTTAACATTCCCCTGGAAAAACTTGGAGTAACGGTTTTTCAGGGTGAAGATAATATTCCGCAGGATAACGAATCGGCGGAGATTTGGAAAAGGATGGGGATCCCTGAAAACCGGATTGCATTTTTACCCCGTGAAGATAACTGGTGGGGGCCTGCGGGCGCTACCGGCCCTTGCGGTCCCGACACCGAGATGTTCTATTACATGGGGGAAACTCCGTGCAGCCCCGACTGCAAGCCCGGTTGTTCGTGTAAAAAATGGCTCGAAATCTGGAACGATGTGTTCATGCAGTACAATAAAAATGCCGCAGGTGAATACGAACCTCTTGAAAGAAAATGCGTCGATACCGGAATGGGCATTGAAAGAACTGTCACAGTTCTTAACGGCAAAGCCTCGGTTTACGACACGGAAATTTTTTCTCCCATTATCGAAGCGATTGAAAACGAGTGCGGGAATGAAAAAAAATACGGCGAAGACAAAGAAACAGATCTATCCATAAGAATCATAGCCGACCATGTTCGTTCGGCTGCTTTTATTCTGGGCGATGCAAAAGCGGTAAGCCCGTCCAATGTCGGCGCAGGTTATGTCCTTCGCCGTTTGATACGCCGCGCTGTCCGCCACGGGCGAAAGCTTGCCGGCGGCGGAAGCCCGGGCGAAGGAATAAATCTTACTAAAATTGCCGAAGCTGTTGTAGAAAAATTTAAGGGAGTTTATCCCGAATTGGACGAAAACCGCAAATTCATTGTACAGGAACTTGACAAAGAACAGGCAAAGTTTTTGGAAACTCTGCAAAAAGGCGAACATGAGTTTGAAAAACTGCTTCCAAATTTGTTAAAAGATCCGCGCAGGATAATGTCCGGGCGGCTTGCCTTCAAACTGTACGACACGTTCGGTTTCCCAATCGAATTAACAGAAGAACTTGCACTTGAATCAGGCTTAAAAGTAAACCGCGAAGAATTCGACGAAGCCTTCAAAAAGCACCAGGAACTTTCCCGTTCGCAGAGCGGACAGGCCTTTAAAGGCGGCCTTGGCGATCAGGGCGAGATGGCTGTTAAATATCACACCGCGACCCACCTAATGCATCAGGCTTTGCGTACAGTTCTCGGCAGCCATGTTGCGCAAAAAGGCAGTAATATTACCGCGGAACGGTTACGTTTTGATTTCCTTCACGACGCGCCAATGACGCCTGAGCAAATCAAAAAAGTTGAAGATATCGTAAACGAACAAATAAAAAAAGACTTAAAAGTCTTCATCGAAATTATGAACATCGAAGATGCAAAAAAAACAGGCGCAATTGCCCTCTTCGGCGAAAAATACGAATCGGAAGTAAAAGTCTACACCATCGGAAATTCACCAAAAGACTTTTTCGCTAAAGAAGTCTGCGGCGGCCCCCACGTAGAGCGCACCGGCGCGCTGGGGAAATTTACCATCCAGAAAGAACAATCCTCATCCGCAGGAGTACGCCGAATCCGCGCTGTGCTTGAGTGAAGTGAAAAAAGAAAAGAGAAAAGGGAAAAAAGAAAAGCTAGAAGGCTGCTCTCGATTACTAATCTATAAAAACCTTCAAGTCCCTTTTTTTCATTTTTCTTTTTTCACTTTTCTTTTGAAAAACCCCGTAGGTAGCGTTTTGCCGAACGGTTCATTTCTGCGGCAAAATCGCTCATGTATTTTCGTTCGCAGAAGGCTTTTATGTATTCTTTAAAATCGGTTTCGCTCTTGATGCTGCCTTTTGCAAGGAACATATTAATGTGTTCATTTTCATTCAGCCTGCGGTATTTGTTTTCCTGCACTATACAGGAGACCGGAGGCCTTGAAGGTTTCTGCCGTTCCTTTTGGCCTTTTGCGGGGTAGCCGTATACGACAAATGCCGCGGGGAACACATAATCGTCAAGATTCAGGGCTTTTCGGACTTTTTCTTCCTCTTCCAGAATATCGCCGATGTAGCATGAGCCGATACCCAGGGCTTCCGCCGCAACGACAGTATTTTGCGCCGCAATAACGGCATCGGCTATTGCAAGAAAAAGATCGCCTTCTTCAGGCAGCCTTGCTTCCTGCCCTGCATATTGGTAGCTGTCCAGCCAGCGGCGGCAATCGGCTAAAAAAACCAAAGCCAGGGGGGCCTTTGCTATAAAAGTCTGGTTGTCGCAGTACTCTGAAAGCGCCTGTTTTAACACAGGATCGGTAATATCAAGAATAGTGTATAGATTTTGATTCCCGGCAGTTGGGGCTTGCAGCGCCGCTTGCAGAATCAGGCTTTTTTCTTCCGCTTTGATGGACTGAATGTCAAATTTCCGTATTGACTTTCGGTTAAACAGCGACTGGATAATTTCGTTCATGTATTCAATTATGTTATATTTTTTCCGCCGTGTAAACTAAAACAAGGGCATAAAAAATATTTAACCTTCTAATAGACTATTTGTTATGTTTTATGATATATTAACTACAGAAGGATGATTATGAAACGGATTATTTTTGTATTTTTGTGTCTTTTAACAGCGGTTTCCGGCTTTTCTCAGATAAATTTACAGCCTGCCGCAACTGTAAACTTAATAAGAAGCGAAGTAGTAACTGTCGGCCAGCTTCGTACCGAAGTTGAACGTATGGAAGCATCTGCCGGGCGGAGATTAACCCCGGCCGAACGGCTTCAGGTTTTGGATGTAATGATCAATGAAAGGCTGGTCATGCAGGCAGCTGAACGTGACAGAGTTACTGTTACGGAAAACGAATTAAACCAGCAGATAACTTCGCTGCGTAACAATGTATCTCAGCAGCTTGGCCGTGCGGCTACAGATGCTGAATACGCTCAGGCAGTGATGAACGAAACCGGCCTTGATGTAAACACCTTTAGAGAACAGCTTCGCAGGCAGATGATTGTTCAGAAATATCTGTTGCATAGAAAAGGCGATATGATTAATTCAGTCAGAGCGCCTACAGAACAGGAAATTGTCACGGAGTTTAATGTACGCAGAACCCAGTTAATCAGACCCGAGACTATCCGTTTTTCGATGATACAGATTCCATACGGCGCAGATGCGGCTTCAAGGAATAGGGCAAGAGATTTGGCATATGGGCTTTATTCGGAAATTGCCTCAAATCCATCCAGATTTGACGAAGTCGCCGCACGAAGTGTACAGCCAAACTCCGGTTATCAGGCAGGAGATGCAGGATATTTGCCCAATAATGAAGAAGCAAGGAGTCTGGTCGGCCAGGAATTTATGAATGTTGCATTCAGCCTTCAGCAGGGTCAGGTTTCCAGATTAATTGAAGGGACGCTCGGTTACCAGATAATCAAGGTTACTGAAAATTATTCGGTTAAACTCCTTGAACTGGATGATTTAATACAACTTGGACAAAGAGTTACCGTAAGGGAATACATAGGCCAGTTCCTGTTAAATCAAAGACAGCAGACGATTCTTGCACAGGCAAGTCAGGAACTTGTTACGGAATTAAGGGCGAATAGAACTTTTCAAGTATTTGAAAATAATTTGAACTGGTAAAATATGGCAAGGCGAAAAGGCCGTATTCTGGCGTTACAGGCTCTCTACTTTTGGGAATCAAATCGTGTTCCGGTGGAAGACCTTGTGAGTTTTGCCTGGCTTGAAGATGAAAAGTTAAAGAACCTTGACGAAAGCATGGCGGCTTTTTCCAGATTGTTAATCTCAGGGACTATTGAGAACATAGATGAAATTGATTCTATAATTAAAAAACATCTAGATAACTGGGACATATCCCGTCTCAGCCGCGTAGACCTTGCCGTTCTTAGGATTTCTGTTTATACATTTATTTATCAAAATGATATACACCCCTCCGTTGTGATTGACGAAGCTATAGGCCTTTGCATGGAATACGGCACAGACGATTCGTACAAATTTATCAACGGGGTTCTTGACAGCATACGCAAGACGCTTCAGGCAAAAGAGACATGAAAATTGCAAAGAACAGTACACGGTTTTTGCGCATAACATTGTTTACAGGGTTTATACTTCTGGTTTTAACCGGCATTGTTCTGGCTGTTTTGCTTATAACATGGAACACAAGTGAAAGAGGAAGGCAGGAAACGTTCAGCCGCCTGCTTCGCGAATATGATATTTCCGCCGGTGTTTTTTTTGGTACAGAAAGGGAAGTAGAACATCTTCATGCTGAACTTGATCTCCTCGAAAAAAGAGCAATCAGCGTTGAATCGTGGCTGTCGATTATTAAACGGCGCAGGACTCTTTCGCATGTTCATCCGCCTTCGCTGGTTTTTTATCAGAATTCGGTGAATAATGCGTTAGCTGCATATCCAACATCTCCTGTGCTTGCCGCCATTGCCGCTGCCGCTCTTGTTAAAAACAGCGCAATAGGCAGCGAAGCCGAACGGCAAATTCGCACATGGCTTTCTTTAATAACCGACTCATCTTTTAACAGTCTCCGGCTTGGTCTTCATGTCATTTTAGGTGATTTTAGAAATACGGGGAGGGCTTATTCCGCCATCCCGGAAGGTATTGCTTCTGACGGAACAGAAGTTATTACTGTAAATCTTGCTGTATTAAAAACATTACGCGGAAATTACCATGAAGCTGCGGCGGATATTCAATCACTATTTACCCAGGACCTTTCAGAAAACGCAATTCGTTTTTCTGCAGAATTCCATTATGATTTTGGGAACCTTCAAAGAAGTGCGGAAATTTTTTCACTATTGGATGATGATAATTCCATGAGCCGTCAGGCCGATGCGCTTTATCTTGCAGGATACAGGGAAATGTCCGCATCAATCTGGCAGTTATTATCAGATTCAAGTGATGAAAACAGCTTGTACAACATGGCTGTACTTGCACAGGAGCAAAATCAAACAGAAGCGGCCGCCCGTTATTTTGAAAGGCTTTCCGCTTTAGATATATCTTCAAATTCCAGAAGCCGTCAATTCGGTATAATCAGATACAGCCGCCTTTTGGATTATAACAGAGCGGCGGCGGTTTTATCAAATTCAACTGATTTTTCACCTGCTGCATATCCGTACATTGATCTTGAAATTTGCAGATTAAATATGCAAGTTTGGCCATTGGCCCGCCAAATGGCGGAAACATGGATGCTTTTAGACCGGCATAACGAAAGTGAAGAACTTTATAAATGGGCTGCCTGGCATATTTTTTTCCAGCGGAATTATAATGAATCTGCCATTTTTATAGACAGGCTGGATATGTTGAGGGTTAATACGCACTGGGCGCAATTATACAGGGCAATTCAATTGATGCATGACGGCAGCCTTGATGCAGCCGAAAATATCTTGCTTTCGATCCCCCATGATGAAGCGGAATGGGCTGTATTTGCAAATCTTGGGCGAATTTACGAGGTTCAGCGTTCTTCCGCACGCGCTCTTACATATTACGAAGCAGCGGCATCAAGAGTAATAAACCCTAAAACGGCGGCAAGGATTCAACTTCGCATTGCAGCATGCTATTCCGCAATAGGCCGCACCGCAGACGCCCGCCGCGCCCTTCTTATAGCCGTTGATCTCGACCCGGAGAACCTAACTGCAAAGCTGGAACTGGACAGAATGTTGTATTAGATAAAAATCTGTTAATAGTCTTGAATTTATCTCCAATTCATAATAAAATAAAAATGGAGCGAAAAATGGCTGAAAATCTTATGGACAAAATGTTTTCATTTATCTCCGGTGATGGTCTTACAGATGATAAACAGAATATGCTCAAGGGAATTACCAAAGAGTTAAGTCAAAGCAAATATTCCAAGTTTTTCCGCGTAAAGACAGAAGAAACCGATCCTTCCTTTTCATCTTTTTTATTTACTATATACAAGACAATTTATCCTATCAAAACTTTTATGAAAGATGAAAGAAAAATGTCTATGCTCAGGCAATTAACGGTGGAATCATGTATCGAAAACCATATTAGGGATATACTAAAACGCCTCGATCCCGCCGCTCTTGACGAAAAAGCCAAAACAATGCCCGGAGAGGAGCTTATTGAGGATATTCAGGCGAATGTCGACCTTCTTTTGAATCAATTTGACCATAAACACATAACTACTGTTAATCACCGTTATGAATTAACCTCAGCTTTAAAACAGTTTGTAACATACAACTATTTAGGTTTTTTCAAGAAATTCGACCCGCATTTTGCCGATGGGCATTTTGCAGTCGAGCCTAAGTTCCCGGCGATTAAAACTGTCCTTATTATTGACCAAATCAGCGATTTTTTAACTGTAACACAGCCGTTAAAGCCCGAAGAAGACTGGGGTGGATTATTAAGTATCTTTAAAACTATAGAAGGTGAAGAGTTAATTAATCCGGAACAATTTAATGTAATGATTAAGCTTATAAGGGAAATACATACGTCAAAAATCCTGGAATTGATGGTGCAATACACCCTTAGAAACCCCGTGTGGCAGTATAAACATTCGGTATTTCGTGAGACGATTGGCGATGTCTGGCTGGAAAGTAAAAAAGAAGAAGCTTATTTATACATTAATAAAATAAATAATGCAAAGAGGGCAGGGCAGATAAATGCCCTTGTTAAACAGATTTTTGAATCTACGGAACTAAGCAGAATCGAAGGTTATAATGTTCAGGCAAGCGAAGCTTATTTAAAAAGACACTTGGATTATTTCGTTTATGCCGAAGGTCTTAATTATCTAAGGGTTTTTCTGGACGATTACATCGACAAGGAAATAAAAGAATTATGCGATCTCCTTATAATCCGCGGCCAGTGGACAAACAATACAATGGAAAGGGAAATGAGCGAAGCCGCTCACAGATTAAAGGAGATCCCGGCTGAAATATATGATTTTGAAATAGTTATGTCTGAAGACGGTTCTGACGGGTCGCGCTTGAGAGCGGCTATGATGCGTGTTGACCGCGATCCGACGCAGGCGCGGTATATAAACAGCATAGTAGGAAAAGTAAACAGCGAAGCTCTGGAAATAATCAATGAAGCTGCTCAAGTTCTGATAATAATCGGTAAGCATTTAAAAAGGCTTATTGAGGATGTACAGAAAAAACATCCTGAATTACTTATAAACTGGAGAGAGGTAAACATGGCTTCAAAAGAGCCGGTGCCGCAGCGAATGATTGGGTGTTTTAAGAAAATAAATTACTTTGTACAATTGATGCATCTGTGTACGCAAATTAGTTGACAGAGTGTTCAGAAACTAAAGTTTTTGAAACTAAAGTTTTTGAAACTAAAGTTTGTGAAACTAAAGTTTCAGAACACTCTTTTATATACTTGATAGAATTGAGGTGTTAATATAGAATTAGTTATAATTTAGTTACAATACGGAAGAAAGGCAGTTGTCTTGATAATTTAGTCAAAAAGAGGTTGACATGGAAATTCAGGTTCAGGAACTTATCAATAAGATAAAAAAGGACGGTATCGGCGCGGCAACGGAAGAAGCCTCCAGGATAAAGGCAGAGGCCGAAGCTGAAGCGCGGCAGATTGTTGAATCTGCAAAAAAAGAAGCGGCTGATATTATCTCACGCGGAAAACAGGATGCCCAGCGTTCTGAAAGGGCGGGTATTGCCGCTCTGGAACAGGCTTCCCGCAACCTTATTCATGCATTTAAAGATGAAGTTCAGGCTTTGCTGGACAGGATTGTCAGCGAAAAAGTTACCGGTAGTTACAACGATGATGTACTTAAGGCTGCGCTTCCTGAATTGCTTAAAACATGGGCGGCAAAAGGCGGAGAAGATTTTTCTGTTCTTCTGCCTGAAAGCGAAGTTGACAAATTTAAAGCATTCTTTAGTGAAAAACTTACAGGCGAGCTGTCAAAAGGCATAGAATTAAAATCAAACCGTAAATTGACTTCCGGCTTCCGCATTTCCAATAAAGAAGGTTCTGTCTATTATGATTTTTCTGCAGAAGCAGTGGCGTCATTGCTTTCAGCTTATTTAAACCCCAAATTGGCAGAACTTTTAAAGAATTCAGCTAAAGGAAATTAAAAGGTGGGAGCATACTATTACCTTATGGCTCAGCTTCCTTCTCTCATGTTTGAGCAAAAGCCGGCGATGTCTTCCGGCACGTTCAAGGCATTGGCTGAGTCTTTAATGACGGAAAAAGATTCGTCATTCTTTAAATACCTTTCAATTGATCCTGATTCTGGCGCAGCATCAGATGAAAATACGGCAATTGATTCAGAAAAAAACCAAAGCCTTTCTTATGCCGAAAGCGCTCTTTCTACAGGATGCCGCTTTATTGACAACTGGCGTGAATGGGAGCGTACCCTACGCCTTAGCCTGGCAAAACAGCGTGCGGTAAAATCTGGGCGTGATGTTAAAACCGTAGCGGAGCCTCCTGTTTTGTACATGGATGCAGCGGCTGCGGCTTCAAAGGCTTTTGATGAAACTTCTCCAATGGAAGCCGAGCTTGTTGTTGATAAAGCAAGGTGGAATGCAATTGTTGAATTTGCCGGGAGTGATTATTTTGACCAGGTAAATGTGTATGCCTATTATTTAAAACTTTTATTGCTTGAACGGCGCCAGTTGTTTAATGCGGAGAATGGGTTTTCAGAATATAAAAAACTATACAGCGAAATAGTAGAAAATTATCAAAATAGCGGGTTTAATTCCCCGGGAGTGCCTAAATGACAGGAACAAAAGGAACGGTAACAGCAGTTAACGGCAATATGGTAAGCGTCCGTTTTGACGGAATTGTTTCCATGAACGAAGTCGGCTATGTGAAAATTGACAAAACAATGCTGAAAAGCGAAGTTATCAGGATTCGAGGCGAAATCAGCCAATTACAGGTTTTCGAAATCACCAAGGGTATTTCCATTGGCGATGAGGTTGAATTTACGGGAGACATGCTGTCTGTTGAGGTAGGACCTGGTCTTCTTGGACAGGTTTACGACGGCCTTCAGAATCCGCTGCCTCAGTTGGCTGAGGCAGCGGGCTTTTTCCTTGAACGCGGGGTTTATCTGGATCCTCTGCCAACCGGTATAGAGTGGCAATTTACGCCTACAGTAAATGTCGGCGATGTTGTTGAACGTGCCGACACGCTTGGTACGGTTCCCGAAGGCTCATTCACTCACCGTATCATGGTTCCATTTAACTTGTATGGAAGCTATACTGTTTCTTCTATAAAGCCCGCAGGTTCGTATAAGTTGCGCGATACAATTGCCGAATTAACCGATGAAAAAGGCGGCAAGGTTTCTGTTACGCTGAGCTTTCGCTGGCCGGTAAAACGCGCTGTGGATTGCTACGAAGAAAGGCTAAAACCTGTAGATCCAATGGTAACCCGCGTCCGCCTTATTGACACATTCTACCCCGTAGCCCGCGGCGGAACCTACTGCATCCCGGGCCCCTTCGGCGCAGGAAAAACAGTTTTACAGCAGATTACCAGCCGTTTTGCGGATGTTGACATCGTAATTGTCGCCGCCTGCGGTGAACGCGCGGGCGAAGTTGTAGAAACTTTAAAAGAATTCCCCGAATTAAAAGACGAAAGAACCGGCCGTTCTCTTATGGAACGGACGATCATAATTTGTAATACATCCTCAATGCCTGTTGCCGCCCGCGAAGCTTCGGTTTACACAGCGGTTACACTGGCGGAATATTACAGGCAGATGGGGCTCCATGTCCTTCTGCTTGCGGATTCGACAAGCCGCTGGGCGCAGGCAATGCGTGAAATGTCCGGGCGCCTTGAAGAAATCCCCGGAGAAGAAGCATTCCCCGCATACATGGAATCGACAATCGCAAGCTTCTACGAAAGAGCGGGTATTGTACGTCTTCGCGACGGAAATATCGGCTCCATCACAATCGGCGGAACTGTAAGTCCTGCAGGCGGTAACTTTGAAGAGCCTGTAACGCAGGCAACATTAAAGGTTGTCGGTGCATTCCATGGGCTTTCCCGCGAAAGGTCGGATGCGCGTAAATACCCGGCAATTCACCCGCTTGAGTCATGGTCAAAATACAAAGGTATAATCGACAGCGAAAAGGTCGGTTATGCGCATGGTTTTATGCGCCACGGCTCAGAAGTAGAGCAGATGATGAAGGTCGTAGGCGAAGAAGGAACAAGTCTTGACGATTATATCGTTTATCTTAAAGGCGAGCTTATAGACTCGGTATATTTCCAGCAGAATTCGTTTGACCCTGTAGATGCTGCGGTAAAACCTGAACGGCAAATTTATGTATTTAACAAACTTTTGATTGTTCTTGCTTCTGGGTTTGATTTTCAGGATAAGGATGAAGCGCGTATCTGGTTCAATAAACTAAGGCAAAAATTCCTTGACTACAATGGAGCGCAATGGAAGAGCCAGCGTTTTAACGAACTGGAAAAAGAAATCGATGATTCTGTGAACGAAAAGTCGCAAGGTCTTGATAAAGCCGCAGAAAAATTTATTACTCAGGACGGAAACAATGAATAAGGTATATAGTAAAATTGAATCAATAACCGGAAGCGTTATAACTGTCAAAGCGGACGGTGTCCGTTACGGAGACCTTGCAGAGGTCGATACCGTATTTGGAACGTCGCTTGCCGAAGTAAATAAACTGCAGGACGATATTGTATCACTACAAGTTTTTGCGGGCGGACGTGGAATTTCAACAGGCGATACTGTTCGCTTTTTAGGAAGGCAGATGCAGGTTTCGTATTCAGAAAATTTACTTGGGCGTGTTTTTTCAGGTTCAGGTAAACCGCGCGACAACGGACCTGTCTTAACCGAAAATATGATACCAATCGGAGGTCCTTCTGTAAATCCTTCGCAGCGTATCATACCTCGTAAGATGATCCGCACAGGCATCCCGATGATCGATCTTTTTAACACATTGGTTGTTTCGCAAAAGCTCCCGATATTCTCGGTTTCTGGTGAGCCGTACAACGAACTGCTTGCCCGTATTGCAATGCAGGCCGAAGTTGATGTAATCATCCTCGGAGGAATGGGGCTTAAATATGACGATTATCTTAATTTTAAAGATACCCTTGAAAACGGCGGAGCTTTAGCAAGAACCGTTATGTTTATACACACCGCAAGCGACCCGACAGTCGAATGTCTCATGATACCTGATATGTCCTTAGCTGTTGCAGAACAATTCGCGCTTCAGAAAAAGGATGTTCTTGTCCTCCTTACAGACATGACTAACTTTGCAGATGCAATGAAAGAAATCTCGATCATTCAGGAACAGGTTCCAAGTAACCGCGGCTACCCGGGCGATCTTTACAGCCAGCTTGCGAGCCGCTACGAAAAAGCAGTAGACTTTGAAACCGCAGGTTCAATTACAGTCCTTGGCGTTACCACAATGCCCGGCGACGATGTAACGCATCCGGTGCCTGACAATACTGGATATATAACAGAAGGACAGTACTACCTCAAGAACGGACGCATTGAACCTTTCGGTTCTCTTTCGCGCCTTAAACAACAGGTTAATGGAAAAACACGCGAGGACCACCGTGCATTAATGGACGGTATGATCAAACTCTATTCAGCCTTCCGCGACACATTAGAAAAAAAAGCAATGGGCTTTTTAATGACTCAATGGGACGATAAACTTTTAAAATACGGGCAGCAATTTGAAACAAGGATGATGGATCTTTCTGTAAATATACCTTTAGAAAAAGCGCTTGATCTCGGCTGGGAAATTCTTTCCGATTGCTTCGAGCGTGAAGAAACTGGATTAAGAACAGAACTTATATCCAAATTTTGGCCGGCTGGCAGGAATTAAAGATGGCAAAAATCAGGCTCACTAAGAATGAGCTGAAAAAGCAAAAAGATTCTCTTAAAAGGTACCAACGCTACCTTCCAACTTTAATGCTTAAAAAACAGCAGCTTCAGGGTGAAATTCGCCTTACAGATCTCCGTCTTAAAGAACTGCAGGATGCAAGGAAAAACCTTGAAAAATATTTTAAAGAATGGATTGCAATATTCGGCGAAACCGGTTTTTTTACAAAAGATATTTTAACAATTGCCAGTATAAAAACAAGGCTTGGAAATGTAGCCGGCGTTTCAATACCTATTTTTGAAAGCGCAGAATTTACAATTGCCCAATATGATCTTGCACAAACCCCTCTTTGGCTTGATTATGGTGTTGAAAGCATGAAGCAGGATCTTCTTTTGGATTTAGAAGCGCAGGTTGTTACAGAACAGCGCAAAAGACTTGAACGCGAGCTTCGTACAACTACCCAGCGCGTAAATCTTTTTGAAAAGGTCAAAATCCCCGAAGCCAGCTTGAATATAAAAAAGATACAGGTCTTCCTTGGGGATCAGCAGACATCTGCCGTTGTTCGCGGAAAAATCGCAAAAACCGGACTTGAGAGGGCTGCAAAATGATGAAACAGTTTAAACGAAGTAACAGGAGGGCAGCGTGATTTTACCAATGAAAAAAGTCTGTCTTGTAGTACAGGAAAAATCACACGAAGACGCCTTAAAAACATTGCGGGAAGTTGGAGTTGTTCATCTTGAAAGAAAGGCAGTGGTAGATTTTAATTCCAGTGCGCAAAAGAAAAAAGCTAAAGTAGAACAGGCGCTCGGGCTTCTTAGAGAATTTAAACTGCCAAAAGAAAAAAAGCAAAAGCCTGCGGCTAAATCTAAAAAAGAAACAGAAGAAGAAAAAGAATTGATAGAGCGCCGTCAAAAACCCATCGGGCTTAAAAGAGGAAGACGGGTAGATGATGTATTTGGTTCTGAAGATATGGAACCATATTCGTTGAATGCAGTAAGAGGAGATGCTAGACCTTATCTTCCAGATTTAAT
>Ga0099364_10001049_pt1 | contig 46343 bp, 43 predicted proteins | sample TergutTh196P3_FD_73070 | JGI IMG/M metagenome (GOLD analysis project Ga0099364, IMG submission 73070) | Microcerotermes parvus P3 segment gut microbial communities from Pointe-Noire, Republic of the Congo - Th196 P3 | ecosystem: Host-associated > Arthropoda: Insects > Digestive system > Gut ...
GCCGGTTTTAACTGGACCGCTTAGGAGCCGCGGGTGTCTTCCGTGCGGGTCAAAGCAAAAATCCGGTACGCCCACGCCGAACAATGGGCGACGGCCGAGCCGGATACGGAAAACGATATTGTTAAAATTATATTCGACGAGCCGCAGAGGGCTCCTGCTAAAGGTCAGTCTGTCGTGCTTTACGACGGGGACAGCGTTGTCGGAGGCGGGGTGATAGTTTAACGCGTCACGTTTTTTATCCATTTGCCGCCCCTCAGCCTGAAGAACGCTATAATCCATTTAAAGCACTGGTCAATTCTGGCAAACAAAAAAATCAGCGGCATGGAAAGCTCAAAGATTATAACGCCCGCAAATGTCAGCGGTAGAACAATAAGCCAGCCGCAGACCATATCCACTTTAAAAACAAACCTGCCGTCGCCCGCCCCCCTGTTTATACCGGTGAAGCACGTGGCGTGATAAAATGTGCCGGCGAGCGTTACGGCTCCTATAGCTAAAAAAGTAAGCGCCAAGTTTTTTGTTTCGGGGTCAAACCCTCCGCCGCGGTCCATAATCTCATAAAGCGAGATAAACGCTCCGCGCGAAAAAAACAGGATTGTGCAGGCTAAAATCCCGAACCCCGCGAACAGTATCTGCAGCGTGTTTGAATATCTGCGGGTTTTTTCGTATTCGCCCGCTCCCACTGTTTTGCCGATTATAACGCAGGCGGCGCTTCCGAGCCCCATTGTGAATATCCCCATAAGCGACATTATCGGCTCCGCTATACCGTTCGCCGCGATCATCTGGCTGCCCGCTCTGCCGATAAGCACCGCTTTAAAAAAATTCACAAAACCCCACTGTGTGTCCCCCGCCATAATCGGCAGCCCGTGTTTTATGTAGTCCTGCCACATGATTTTTTTGTGTCTTAACAAATCTTTGGGTTTTACCGGCAGCTGTTTTTGGATTTTAAATGTGAACACCATAATTATTATAAATTCACAGAACCTTGTTATAACCGTGGCCGCCGCCGCGCCGGGTGCGCCGAGGGCGGGAATATTCAAGGTTTCGTTCCCGAAAATCAGCAGATAATTCGAGCCTAAATTTATAAAAAACGATATGCCCGAAACATACAGCGCGGCGCGCACAATCTCTACAGAGCGCAGCATCACGATAAAAGCGTCGGTCAGTATAAAAAATATATAAGACAAACACACAATTTTTATATATTCCGCGCCGGCGGTTATAACATTTGGGTCATTTGTCACAATACGCATTGCTCCCCGAGGGAAAAAGAATATAAGCGCGGTCAGTATAACTGCGATAATTGTTCCGAGCGTAAAAATTACCGAAAAAATAGTTTTTATACTCTCCGAATCCTTTTTACCCCAGTACTGCGCAATCATAAGGGATGCGCCGCCGCCGAGCCCTTTGACAAAAAACATAAACAGCATAGTCACAGCATTGGCCTGCGTCACTCCGGCGAAAACGGTTTCGGTGTTATGCGGGATATTGCCCACCATAACATTATCCAAAAAAACAACGCTTAGCGAAATCAGGCTCTGCAGCGCGACAGGGAGCGCGATAAGTATCAATGTTTTGTAAAAATTTCTGTCTTTAACCATTTTTTTTACCCTTTTTTATAATTGTATCAATCATATTATATGACATAGTTTTATATTTGTCAACAGTTAAATTAATATTTTTTTACTATTTAACTCTTGACAAAAAAAAATTTCTGTGTTATAAATTAAATATAAAATAAAAAGGAAGCGGTGCAATTAATGATTATTTCAACTCAAACCGATTCATTCGCGCATAAATTCGGGGAACATGACGCAATTAAATATCTCGCCAAGGTCGGTTTTGACGCTTTTGATTATTCAATGTTCAATATCTTAAACAAAAATATAACCCATCCTTTAATGCGCGCCGATTATAAAGAATATGCGCTGTCCCTGCGGGCAGCCGCCGATGAATATAATATTATCTGCAATCAGGCGCACGCGCCGTTCCCGTCATTTATGCAATATCCGGCCGAGGAGCACAGCGGGTATAACGAAATTATCACCCCGGCAATCGTGCGTTCAATGGAAACCGCGGCGATACTCGGAGCGGGGATAATCGTTGTACACCCGGTCATGCTCGATAATCCGGCTGAACAGAAAAAAATGAATGTTGAGTTTTATAATAATTTACTGCCGTACTGCAAAAAATATAATATAAAAATCGCGCTTGAAAATATGTGGGGCTGGGACGAGCAAAATAAAAAAGTGACCCCCGCCGCTTGTTCGACAGGCAGGGAATTCTGCGAATATCTCGATGCCCTCGATAAAAACTGGTTTACCGCATGCCTTGATCTGGGTCACGGCGAAATGCAGGGGAGCGGCGCGGCTTCCACCGCCGAGCTTATTTATATGCTCGGTCATGACAGGCTTAAAGCTCTGCATATTCATGACAACAATAAAATAAACGACACGCATACGCTGCCTTTTACCGGTAAAATAAACTGGGATGAGATTATGACAGCGCTTAAAAACATAAATTACGACGGGGATTTTACCTTTGAAGCAGACGCTTTTTTACAAGGATTTCCCGCTGAGCTGTATCTTGAAGCATCCGGGCTGATGCTGAACACCGGACGCTATTTTATAAAAAAATATGGATTATAATAACAAAAAAATGACGGGTATCATACCGCAGGGCAAGCCCTGCACCCGTGCGCTAAAGCGCACAGCGCCGCAAGCGGCGTGGTATTTACCCGGCTCGATTGAATAAAAAAATAGGGAGGAATTTTCATGGTGCCTTTTAGTTTTACCGGGAACCAAATACCTGAAGGAATATTGAATTTTGACCGGCTGCTCGATGCGCCGGCAGGAAAACACGGATTTTTACAGTCCAAGTCCGGGCATTTTTATTTTGAAGACGGTACCCGAATAAAGTTTTTCGGGGTGAACCTTGTGTTCGGCTGTGCCATGCCGCCGAATAAAACAGCCGGAATAATCGCCGAACGGCTCGCGGGAAACGGGGTTAACATGGTCAGAATACATCATGCGGACAGTCCGGGCGGCACTTCGTTTATCGATTATTCCGACGGAAAGTCGCAGACCATCCATGAAGCGAATATCGAACGCTTTGATTATTTGGTATATAAACTCAAAGAAAAAGGCATATATATACACATCGACACGCATACGCTGCGCAAATTCACAAAAGACGACGGCTTGGATTTTCCCGACGATGTCCCGCCGGGTGTTAAAACAATAACATATTACAACAAAAAAATTATTGAGCTGCACCGCGATTACATGAAAAAATATTTATGCCGCAAAAACAAATACACAGGACTTCGCTATATCGACGACCCATGTATCGCAATTGTGCAGATGGTCAACGAAAACAGCATATTCTGGTTCAACGAACAGAAAATGCCGCCCTCATATGAAGCGGAACTCAACGGATTATGGAACAACTGGCTGCTCGAAAAATATAAAAACAGGGAAACCCTCCGCGAAGCGTGGACCTCGCTTGACGGCGAATGTGCGCTTTTCCCCGATGAAGACCCGGCAAAATCCACCGTTTTGGGTCCGCTTATGGGTATATGGGGGGAGAAAACCATTGAGCATGACGCGCCTTTTGAATGTTTTGAGAGCTCTGCCAGAAATGCGGACAGCGTGCTGTTTTATACAGAAATATCAAAAGAATATTATGATTCCACAGAAAAATATCTGCGGGCTCTCGGCGTTAAATGCGTGATCAATCTCAGCAATCTGCCGGCGAACACAGCGGAGCTCTACGCCATCGCTCAAGGTGAAGTTGTGGAAAACAACGGCTACTGGAACCATCCGGAAGGCGGTTTCAGAGTGCCTGTGGAGTTCCATGACGCCGAAATGGTGAAGCTTGATCCGCGCAAACAGCATAATCTGCCTTTTTCCCAAAACCTCACAGCTAAATTCGCGAGCTCTAAAGTTAAAGACAAGCCGCTTGTGATAACCGAATGGAACGTGTGCTATCCCACAGCGTTCAGATCAGACGCTATGCTCACCCTCGCGGCATACGGCGCATATCAGGACTGGGACGGGCTGCTGCTGTTTTCTTACGCTCATCAGGCGGACGAAGATTTTGAGGTAAAAGACAAGATCGAAGGGTTTTTTGATTCTTATAACGACCCGGCAATGTGGGGTATGGCGGGTATATGCTCGGCGGTATTCAAGGGGAAAATGATAACTCCGCCCAAAACAAAAATAGAAATTGTATACACGGACAAAGACAGAACGGCGGCTTCGCGGCAAAACAGCATATATTACAGCTCGCTGCCGTTTATTTCAGGGGTATCGGTTAAATTCACAGAGCATAAATACAGCGGTGATGCGGATCTGGTTATCGGCGGTTTCAATACCCCCACAGGGGATTATACAGCTGCGAAAAAAGCTGTGATCCACGCGCTTGGACCATATTCGGACGGCTTCAGGAAAGAAAACGTTAAAGAAGCGTTTTATTCGCTGCATGAGCGCGAAAATATAAAAATTCTGAAAACGCTCGATAATTTCACCGAAACGCTCGATGGATACTTAAAAGAATGGGGACTGCTCGATAAAAATTACGGATATTCCGACGGTTGTTTCATAAATGATACCGGGGAGATCAAATATGATTTTAAAAACGGTGTATTCGCGGTAAATACCGATGAAATAAAAGCGATCTGCGGTCATATCAAGGGAAGCCATGAGTTCGGGGATTTTAAAGTTGAAATAGAAAACACGAAAGCCTCAGTTGCAGTTATCGGCTGTGACGGCGAAAATATTACAACCTCAAAAAAAATTCTGATCGCGGTGATAGGCAATTGTTCAAACAGCGGTATGGTCTGGGAAAACAACATACTGACCCACCCCGGCACAGGTCCCACGCTTATAGAAAAAATAAAGGGCAGGGTATATATCCGCTCAAACAACAAATCATGCGCCGCATTCGCTTTAAATCCGAACGGTGGCAGAGCGGAGTCTCTTGAGGTCAAAAAAACAGATAAAGGGTTCAGCGTGGATATAAACTCACAAACCGACACTATATACTATGAACTGGAGATGATTTAAAAAATATGTCAAAATACAGTTTCAAAAGCGATTACAGCGAGCTGGCTCACCCGCAGGTTTTAGCGGCTTTATCCGCTGCCGGCAGTGAGCAGTTTGAAGGGTACGGGCTTGACAAATATTCTCTTAAAGCGAAAGAACTGATAAAAACAAAAATAAACAGCCCGGCTGCCGATATACATTTTGTAAGCGGAGGCACACAGGCAAATATAGTTGTGATCTCTTCGGTTCTCCGTTCCCATGAAGCGGTTATAGCCTGTGAAAGCGGTCATATATCAATACATGAAACCGGAGCTGTTGAAGCGGGAGGGCATAAGATCTGCAGCGTCAAAAACAGCACGGACGGCAAATTAAATCCGACCGCAATCGACGCCGTTTTAAAAACACATACAGACGAACACATGGTAAAACCGCGGTTGGTATATATTTCTCAGTCAACCGAACTCGGTTCGGTTTATACCAAAACGGAGCTTAGAGCAATATACGAATACTGTCAAACCAACGGATTATATCTATATATCGACGGTGCAAGGCTCGGAGCGGGGATAAACAGTACCGCCTGCGATTTGACTTATGAAGATATTGCCGCTTTGTCCGATGTTTTTTATATAGGCGGCACAAAAAACGGAGCGCTGTTCGGCGAAGCTGTGGTGATTATCAATGAACACCTGAAAGCCGATTTCCGTTACCGGCTTAAACAGAAAGGCGCGCTGCTCGCGAAAGGCGCGGCGATCGGTCTTCAGTTTGAGGCGTTGTTTGAAAATAATTTATATGACGAACTGTCCGTCCGCGCAAATGCCATGGCATATAAAATGTCGGAAGGGATCAGGGCGCTGGGGTATAAGTTTTTATGCAAAACGGAAACAAACCAAATTTTCCCGGTGCTGCCGGCCCAAACCGTAAAAAAACTGCATGAAATATACGGTTTTTACGAATGGATGCGGCAAGGGGAACTGACCGTTGTTCGTTTGGCTGTTTCCTGGGCGGCGCCCGAGAATAAAATTGATGAATTTATAAATGATTTGCAGACTTTAAATATGTTATAATGCTTTGGTGTAAATAAAACCTAAAGTGAATGTTGAGTGCTTATGAATCCGGAGTTTTTTTTGTTGTATTTAATACCGCTGTTTTTGCTTGCGGCGTTTTTGGCCGCGTATAAATTTAACCGCACACTGATTATAACGGGATTTTTGTTTTCTTTTTCCATAGTTTCATTTATCGGGATATTTTTCCTGCAGGCATATTCCGGCAGCAGTCAAATACTAAGGATTATTTCCTTGATTCCGATATTGTTGTTCATTCTTTTTTTATCGTTTGGCGTATATGGTTTTATCGGGTTTTTGATTTTAAATACCCGCTCGGTTTTAAAAAAAGAAAAACGAAGCCTCAAACATTTTCTCGCGCTGATTTTTGCGGCGGCATTACTGCTGATAGTTATAGTTCCGCGCTTAATTGATTTATCGGGTTTTCCGGAGTTTGCGGTATATATCGGTTATTCGGCATACGGCTTGATCATTTGCTATTTGATTCATTTGACGCAATTTGTAATAAGCATAATATTGTGCAATCTTTCCCGTCCGCCGAAAAACCAGGATTATATAATTGTTTTAGGCTGCCGGGTTAAAGACGGAAAACCCACGCCGATGTTAGCGCGCCGGATCGACAGAGCCGTTAAGTTTTACAACCGGCAGAAAGAAGCGGGCGAACCGCCGAAACTTGTGATGTCCGGCGGCAGGGGAGCGGATGAAATATGCGCTGAAGCGGAAGCGATGAAATTTTACGCTTTAAAAAAAGGCATACCCGAAAACCATATATTAACAGAGCCATTGTCAACCTCTACTTTTGAAAACATGAAATTTTCAAAAGATATCATGGACGCAGAATCGGGCGTTAAACCGTATAAATGTATATACATAACAAACAATTATCATGTTCTCCGCGCGGGTATATACGCCCGCAGAGCAGGGCTTAACATTAACGGTATCGGAGCAAAAACAGCTTTTTATTATTTGCCCAACGCCATACTGCGCGAATATATTGCGTATTTGTATATTCACTTAAAATTTAATATCGCTTTTGCTGTGATCGGTTTGGTATCCGGCAGCATAATAATCAAGCAGGTATCGGACTGGATTACAACATTATAAAAATCAACTTTCCGTCATATCGTCAAGGTCCGTATATTCCAGCAGACCCGGCATTATAACGCTTGAAATCTCAGATCTTTCATAAAACTTGGTTTTTATAAACTCCCTGTAACTCGTCAGCGGGTCGCGGGAGATAACTTTTTTTATTCTGCCGTCGATAAATCCGGCTATATCCGCGTATACCGAATACCGCCCGTGAGAGTATACCTCGATATTGTCCGCGTCAAACATATCGCCGCGCTCAAGTATATCGATAAACCGTAAGAGGTCATATGTCCGCAAAGCGGTCAAACTGTCGTCAAGCCACAGCAGATCGTCGTTCAGCTTAAACATAACGCCGTAAAAAGCGAGAGGATCGGTGCCGTTGAGCGCGCGCTGGGTTGTCATGCCTGTTCCGGTGAGGTCGAGCACGATCGCCGCCCGCCGCCGATTGCAGGTATCGGTTATAAACTCGGCGTGTTCGGCCAGATTGTATGTCCCTCCGCTCCAAACCGCGACGGTCGCCGGCAGCCGTTTTCCGGCGTCCTCTTTGTTTGTAAAAACAAGGGCGGTGTTTATTATATCTTCCTGCGCCATCCAAAGGTATCCTTCAGCGCGCAGCTCCCCGGCGCTTGTCTCGCTGAGCCAGCGTTTCAAAAAATAAGCGTCGGGCGCAGTCCTGTTTTTGTATATGCGCCCGCGCAGAAAATTCACCGCGTCTTCTTTGGTTTTTCCGGCTCTTTTTCCAAGCAAACCCGGCAGCTCGGCGTTGATTTCATCATATACCGCGCGCGCCCCTTCGATACTTGTCATAACCTGACCCGTCGGCGTACACAGCAGCAGTTTTTCATCGACCGCCTCAATACCGGTTCCGTCAATCTCACCGACTTCAGTTCCAAGCAGATGCTTTGCGAAGAACTGCGCGGATTTCTGCGCCATTTTACGGGTATAATGATGGTCGCAGTCATCGTAGAACCTCTCCAAACAGTCCCGTTTGCCATAAATCTCCCAAAAACGCCGGCACCGCCGGTATGTTTTCTCTGTGGCTTCTATCGGGAAAAAATCATGCACAACGCCCAGAATCAAAACGGGTTTCGGCGCCATAGACAAAATAATATCCTCATGGTCGACGCCGCGGGCGGTCAGCCCGTGCCAGATTTGCTCCCTGTCCTGCGCCTGGCCGGTTTTCATGTAATATTTGCGGTTCATGATAAACGTTGCCGGAGCGGCCGCTGCCAACCGCCCGCTGTCGGCGAGCATCATCAGGCTCGACTGCGTTCCCCCGCCGGAATTGCCGGTTATACCTATTTTTTCGGGGTCTACTTCCGGACGCGAAACAAGGTAATCCAGCGCCCGCATGGTATCGTGCACAAAATAACGCGCAATACTTTTCCCCGCCGCAATACATTGGAACCCGGCGTAATCATGTTCGTCCACCCCCCAGTTTACGGGCGGATCGGTATTTATATAGCTGACCCGCTCGCCCTGTCCTATCGGGTCATGCGCGAAAACTATAAGCCCCGCTTTTACAAGATACCGGCATACAACCTGATATTCTTCAGCGTGCTTGCCTTTTTCCCAGTGACCGCAGACAAATATCACCGCGCCTGTTTTGCCTGTAATATTGTCGGGAATATACATATTTGCGGTAACATATACGTTATCGCGCGGCGTATATATGATATTTTCCACTTTGTATCCGTCAAACCGGCGCGTTTCGGTGATTTTGACGCTGAGGTCTTTTGAAGGTTCCGGAAATCCGCCGATCGCCTCGGTGAAACATTCTTTTATATACTCCCGCCTTTTTTCAATCCCCGCGGCGTCAGCCACCGCGTCCCTGTCCGCGTCGCCTTTTTCAAACGCTTTATTTGACGCTGCATATACATAATCCCTGAGCTGGTCTTTTAAATCATACAGAGACGTCCCGTTTTTCGCGATTTGTTCGATTTTTTCAAATTCTGACATTTTTACCATTTTTGACATAAACAAATCCTCCATAAGTTATGTTATATCACAAATTCGACTTAGAGGGCGCAATCACTCAAGGTATTTGTCTATAATGGTTTGATAATGCCTTTGAGCTGCGGCTTCGCGTCTCTCGTACAAAGAGGCAAAATCCCTTCTTTGTGAACTCAGCAGATCCTGCAGCAGGAACGCCGCTCCTTTCCAGCCGTCATAAATATACCCAAAATCGAAGTATCTGCCTTCCAGTATCATATCGAGCACTTGGACAGATTCATCGTCGCGGGTGTATTTCACTTTAAGCGCGATTTCGTAATACGGCGGGATCACGCGCTTATAGCTTTCGGCGTTTAGGGCCTCGATTATTATACCCGTGCGCTCGGGGTCGGATATGGTGGTAGGCACGGTCATTATTGAATGGGCGCCGTCGGACATCGTATAATACTGTTCCTGGCTTTCGTCGAATTTGGGATAAGGCAGAATACCGTAATCTATATCGGAAGTGCGCATATCTTCCGCGCTCCAGAACAAACCGTTTAAAAACATCGCTCTGCCTTCGTTCCATATAGGACCTGAAACCCCCCAGGTGCCGACAAGCGCCCCTTCATTTTCAAAAAACAGATTATATACTTTTTCAACTATCAAAACCATCTTTGGCGTGTAAAAATCAAGCTGCGGGATATCATGCTCGTCTTTTCTTGTGACGGGATTATCGAGAGCGTACTGGTATGTGATCGCGGCACTGTAAAAATCGCTGGTGAATCCGTATAAATCTTGGTCATCCATCACCCCGTCGCCGTTTATGTCGGTATGCACCTGTTTGACTATATCGTTTACATAATCGATTGTCCACTGCCCGTTTCTGACTGTGGTATAAAAATCGGGAATCCCGAAATCCGCCGCGATCTGTTTGTTAAAATACTTGCAGTACGTAAACCGAAGTATTGAAAGGCAGTATTCCCCCGACATGATATAGGCCTTGTTATTGACACTCAGCGTATCGGCAGCATTGTTGATATACCACGGTTTATCAAGATTGACATACGGCAGCCCGAACCAGTCGAGATAATTCCCCTCAACTACGGTTGAACCTGTTTCAACCACCTGACTAAGCATAAGGTCATAAGCGTCTTCGCCTGCCAATACGGCGTTTTTGACGGCGGTTTGGGGCATATTCATATGCGTTCCTTTTATTTTGATATTAAATCGCTCCTCAACCGCCGCGTTGCGGTAATAAATAGCGTCATTGATAACTTCGCCGATTTCCTCGAGATCCGCGCCCACTTCCTGTACAAAATCGTCTCTTTCCCTCGCTATAACGCGGAACTCATAACCGTTAAAATTACGTTCCGGCAAATCGTCCGGTATAGATAACCGCAAATCTTCCGCACTTTCCGGTTCCGCGGGTTCAGCCTCGGTTATATTGTCCGGAATAAGCCCGGCGTCTTCCGCATTATCCGCGCCGCCGGTATCCTGTGAACAAGCGACCGGTATAAATATGCCCGCAATAAACGCGCATATCAGAAGCACTGTTTTAATTTTCATTTTCATAGATATAATCCTGCCTTTCTGCAAAAGGCGCAAAACAGAAATGATACTGTTCGGCAGCCTTAAGCCAAATAATTAAAAATTACCGTTTACCGTTTGTCGTTTAAAAAGTCACAAACGCGCCCTGACCGCTCGCGAGAACCAAATCGACCGCTCTGACGCCGCCGGTTGTTTTGCCGGCTGCCGAAATCTTCTTGTTTCCACATATATTTATCTGTCTGCCCTGCGGCGCTTCGATTTTTATGTTTGCCGTAACCGAACCGTCAAACGGATTATGCGAGTTTACCAGCATAACCGCGAAGTCATTATCTTTTTTAAAATATCCCGCCGTAACCGCTTTATCTGAATTTATTTTTATTTCGGGCATATTGGATATTTCCGTTATATCCGGTTTTTTGCTGTTGAGCTGGTATTTGAGCTGCGGTCTGATTCTTTCGTCTGACGAATCTATATCGCCGTTAGTTGTCGTGTATAAATAGTTATATTTTAAAAATTCTGTCCCGAGAAGCGAGTGGAGCTTTGAATTTATATCTTTTACATATTCGTAGGTGAGGTTTTTTTCTCCTTTAAGATTAACGCAGGAGGTCGTTTCGTCCCACCAGACTTTTGAATACCCCGCGTGAATAATCGCCGAAGCTCCGTATGCCAAACACATATAAACCTGCCAGTCGAGCTGATACGCGTCGATAATCTCTTCGGCTTTCCAAGCGCCCGTTTGGATTATCACCCACATTTCCCTGTTTGATTTTTTGCAGGCTCCCGCGACAATATCAAGATTTTCAAGATATTTGGCGAAAACGTTCGGGTTGGTGTACGGGTAAAAATCAAAAGATATATACGGCAGATCAATTTCGCGGACATATTGTTCGATATGCTCCCGATACGTCGGGTTTCCGAGCTGCGATACGGTTTCCTCAGCGGTATTTTTGGGGACGCTCGCATAGTTTGGGTACAGGTTGATAAACGGTATCTTGCCGGGGAACAGTTCTTTATACCGTTTCATAACTTTGTTTATATGGGCAAAATCTTTGGAATTGGGCTCGTCAACAGGATAATCCCCCCATACGGCGGGGCTTGACGGATAAACCTTTTTTATTTCGTCAAGTTTTTCCACAGGGAAATGAGCCGCGTAACCCCCGGCGTTATCGCCGTCGCCGCCCCACCACAGCGGCATATTCGAGCTTGAGATTATGCCCATATTATATTTTTCGCACAGACCGACCAGCGGTTCAAGGGAATCGACCGACATAAAAAAATCCGCTCCGCAGTCAGCCGCCTGTTTTACGCCGGCGTCAGTCCACAGTTCTTTGTCAAACGAAAAAAGTCCCACAGGATAACGCCCTTTACATAAATCAATTAAACTTCGCATAATATACCTCCGGTTTTCAAAAATTTTAATTATTTTTATCTTTACGCCATGTATATTTTTGTCTCCAGCCCAGCATACGCGCCGCTTTTTCAATCGAAAACAACGATTCATTGCCGGTAAATTCCTTGCGGAGTTCGGTATCCGGGAAACACTGCGCAATAAGTTCTTTTGTTTTTATACCGGCAGTAGTGTCTTCGGCTGTTATATTGAACGCCTCAAAACCGGGAATATCCTTTTCCGCAGCGAGCCGGAACGCCGCCGCGGCGTCGCGCATATCTATGTATGAAAACAACCCGCGGTATTCCCCGCGGATATTTTCGAAATCATCGCCGCGCTCTGAAAACCGGCTGAGATTTTCGGGCTCGATTAACCAGCATATGCGGAGACAGGTTATCTGCATATCCGGGTTCGCCCCCGTGAATATTTTCGCCGTTTGTTCATTCAGCAGCTTTGAACCTCCGTAACAATCCTGCGGCATCTGCGGATGCGCCTCATCAACAGGCAGATACCGCGGCATTACCGTATGTTTGGCAAATACAAACCCGTAAGACGAATCGGTGCTTGCGTGTATAATTTTTTTGATACCAAGGGTTGCCGCCGCTTCAAAAACGTTGTACGCAATTTCAAAATTTGTCAGAAAAGTATGCCGCGCCGATGTAATACGCGGTCTCGGTATCGCCGCAAGATTTATAACGGCGTCCGGTTTTTCTTCGGACATAACCGAAAATACTTCGCCGCTGTTTTTTAAATCTGCGGCAAGAAACGGGCAAAGCAGCTCGGAAGGCGGACACAAATCCACTCCAACCGCCGTATGTCCATTTTCTTGCAATTCTTTTATTATCCATTTCCCGAACCCGCCGGAACTTCCCGTAACCAAAAATTTCATTTTATAAAACCTGCTTTCTGTGATTACTCATTATATTCATTATACGGCAAATCCCGTGAAAAGTCAAGGTTTTATTTGTAAATTATTCACAATTATGTGTTATAATGCAACGGTATAAGAAAATCCAAATATATAAAAAAGAAGGAGTTGTTTATATGTTACCGACGACAAACTTTTTCGGCACACAAATAACCCGGCTGATACTCGGGGACAATCCCGCGCACGGCAACACATATATTCCCGACCTAATTACGCGCGAAGAAATGACCGGATATTTTACCCCGGACAATATCGTTAAAATGCTTTTTTCCTCACAGGACGCGGGGTACAACACCGTGCTTGCGCTCGCAAGCCCGCTGATGCTCGACGCTCTGCGTCGGTTTAAAGCGGAAGGCGGCAAACTGCACATAATATTCCAGACATATCCGCCGTCTATAGATAATTTTGCGCAGAACATAGACGAAATGGCGGAGTTTGACCCCATTGCGATATACCATCAGGGTTCAACAGGCGAAACGCTGATAGAAAACGAAGAAATTGATGTGTACCTTAAAAACATCGGAACCATAAAAAAAACAGGGCTGCCCACAGGTATAGCGCTTCATGTGCCGGAAAATGTACAGCGCGCGGAAAAAGAAAACTGGGGCGCGGATTTTTATGTTTTGTGCCCGTATAATATCCGCCGCAACCGCAAAGGTCATGTGTCCAGTTTTATAACCGGTGAATCCAAAGCCTGGGTGGTTTTTCACCCTGATGACCGGCTTGTCATGTTTCCTATTGTGCGGCAGCTGAACAAACCCGTAATTATAATAAAAGCCTTCGCCGGAGGGCAGATTTACATGGGCAGGAAAAAAGAGGAATACCCCGCCATAACCGAGCAGTATCTTGCTGAAACCTACGAAAACATCAAGCCGTCGGACGTTGTATGCGTTGGGGTTTTCCAGCGGGACACGGACCAAATAAGGCAGAACGCCGAAATTACCGCGCGTATACTTAAATAACGGGAACAAAAGTTGTAGGGGCGGCGTTTTGCCGCCCGCAAATTTGATTTTACATTGGTTCACGGGCGGGATAACCCACCCCTACTGTTATACCATTTCTTCCCAGCTGCCTTTGGAATATTCCTCATCGACCATATCGCTGATTCCCGCGAGCAGCATTATAATCCCCTGCACTTTATGCGGCTGCACGAAATACGTGCCTTTTGCCGCATTATCATCTTCTTTGACTAAATCCGCGGCGATGAGCGGTTTTAGATGGTGGTATACCTGACCGGTCGAATTATATCCTCCGTCTGTTACAAGTTCCGCGACGGTCATGGGTTTCTTTAAAATAGATAATAAAATATTCAGCCTGTCGTTGCTGCCGATACAGTTCAAAACTTTTCCCGCCATTCCGGTTTCAATAAGATTTAAAAGCTCATCGGTACTTTTTTCGTTTTTTACCCACGTCGACTGCCTGCCGCCGCTCGCAAATACGCCCACATAAGTTACCCTGCCTGTTTCGCCGTTTTCGCCGCAGCTGTTTTCTAACCGGTCAAGCACAGCTTGGATTTCCGGCAATGGGTGCATATCAGGTATTTTTACAACATGACCGATATGTTTTTTGCTTTCCGCTTTCCCCGAGGCGCCGTTTTGCGCGATAAATTCCAATATCATCTTCATATCGCCGGCTTTTAACCCCTCTAATTGTTTTTTAATCTCGTCGATTTCAAATTCTAAATTTCTTTCTGACATAATAATTTCCCTCCAAATTAAATTTAAACATTAATTATTTCGTAATTGCGCGATTACGATATTATTATATCACGTAATTTAAAATTTGTCAATACGTTATTCCGTATTTTTGCAAAAATTTTTATTTTGCCTTTTTTCATATAAAAAGTTTCCCGCAGGTTGATTTTTTCAACTAAAATCAACTATAAACCCCTTGAATTGTTCATATTATATCTGATATAATATTTATAACAGTCAAAAAAGCATGAATAGGGGAGATTGATTATGAAAGCTGTTGTTGCAGAGAATCTGATTAAAATATATCCGAACGGTAAAAAGGCGGTTGACGGTATAAGTTTTGGCTTGGAACAAGGCGAAGTTTTCGGTTTTTTAGGACCGAACGGCTCAGGCAAAACCACCGTCGTAAAACTGCTGAACGGTATGCTGTCGGCTGCGGGCGGAGGCTGCCGGGTGTTTGATATTGACCCGGCTGTAAATCCCGTGCAGGTGCATCAGTTTTCGGGAGTTGTGACAGAACACGCGCAGATGTACGGTAACATGACAGGGCTGCAGAATCTGATGTTTTACGGTAAAACATTCGGACTTACTGCGGCAAACAGCAGCGACCGCGCTGTGTATTTACTGGATAAATTAGAGCTGACGGACGCAAAAGACAAAAAACTTGAAACTTATTCCACAGGCATGAGGCAGCGGCTTTCACTGGCGAGAGCGATGCTTCACCGCCCTAAGATTTTATTTTTGGACGAGCCGACCTCGGGGCTTGACCCTGAAAGTGTGGCGAGTGTAAATAATATGATCAAAAACCTTGCGGAAAACGAAGGAGCGACGATTTTTTTATGCACGCACCAACTGCGGTATGCGCAGGAGATATGCACTTCGTACGGGCTTATTTCCGATGGGGTTATGCTGGCGGCGGGAACTCTCGGCGAACTCCGCGCGATGGCTTTTCCGGGTTTGACGGTAAACATAAAATCAGACAAACTGCCGGAAGATATATCCGCGGTTAAAACAGGGGCGGACGAATATGAATTGACTGTAAACTCGGAAGCTGAAATTCCGCTTATTATCAAGCGCATAGTGGAAGAAAACGGCAAAATATACAGCGTGACGGCGCGCCGGATGTCGCTTGAAGAAATTTATTTTGCTTTATTTGAAAAAAACAAAGAGAAAAAAGGGGGCGCTATAAATGATTAATTCGATGCAGGCAGCCTTGATTATAAAAGATATACGCGCTGTAACCGGAAATAAGCAGCTTTTGGCAGGTATATTGATTCTGCCGTTGTTTATGGCGGTTATTCTGCCATCTATTTTTATTCTTACAATAGGGCTTTCGCCGGAAGATTCAAGTGATTTTCAAGAGCTTTTGGTTTTGCTTCCGGGCATGGATGAGAATATGCAGGATTCTGAACTGCGCGCGGCTTTGATACGCTTAATGCTGGACAGCATAGTGCCGATGTTCTTTTTGATGATTCCCATACTTGCGGCGACAGTCATGGCGGCAAGCGCGTTTGTGGGCGAAAAAGAAAAGCGGACGCTTGAAACCCTTCTGTACTGCCCCATGAGCCTGCGGCAAATATTCAGCGCGAAGATTTTGGCGTCTTTAATACTCAGCCAATTTGTATCTTTTATATCGTTTTTAGCGATGACGCTTGTTGTACAAATTGAACTTTGGTTCATCACCGGAACATTGATACTGCCCGGATTAAACTGGCTTGTGCTGATGCTTATTTTGTCACCCGCGATGTCACTTACGGCAATATCGCTGATTGTCCGCGGCTCGGCAAAAGCCAAGTCAATGGAAGAAGCCCAAACCCAAAGCCTGTTTTTGATTATGCCTGTTATTCTGTTAGCCGGCGGGCAATTCAGCGGGGTCTTTACGGTCAGCGTACTGCTGCTGCTCAGCATAAGCGTTGTCTGCGGTATTATCGGGCTGGTATTACTGCGCCGCGCGTCCGCGAATTTTCATTATGAGCGGCTTCTGCTGTAAAGGGATTTCCAATTCCAGAAGATGTTTGAAGCGTGATGTCGGTTTTCATTTTCATCAATTGTTAAAATATCAATTATAACAATTATTTCTAAAAATCATCTTGTATCATCTTTTCGTACAGCAGCGGATAATTTGCAGCCCCATGCAGTATGCGGTAAATTAATACATTGCGCTCAACTACACGGTAAAACGCTATATATGGCTTTATTCCTAACACTCTGTACCCTGCCGCCGCCATTTTTCTATCGGGGACAAGCCGTCCGCGCTTCGGAAACATCGTTAAATCATTAGCTTTCTCAATGATTTTATCGTGCATACGGAGCGCGTTCTGCGGACTGTCCTGCGCTATATACAAGACGATTTCCTCTAAATCGTCCAACGCTTCTTGAAGAAAACGCACATCATAGGTTTCCATCAATAAGCTCCCTCAGCCTTTCGCTCACTTCAGCTATCGTATAGGTTTTCGTTCCTGAAAGCCTGTTAGCCTCGGCAGACAGCAGTTTTTCCCGTAAATCCAGCATTTCTTCGCGGTATTTATACGCTTCTATACTCATAAGAACTAAATCGCCCTCGCCGTTTTTTGTAAGAAAGACAGGTTCTTGCTTTTCTTTACAAAATTCAGAAATCATATTATACTCGTTGCGAAGCGCGGTAGACGGCTTAATTAACATAAAAAATCCCCTTTTGATATTATTATATACATATTATATCATAATAATTTGAACAAGTCAAGCAATGCCGTTTTTAAATTCTACAAATCAATGTGTTACCGCGTTTATGTCGCGTCTGTTGTAGAAAAACAGCCCCGCCGCAGTCATACCCGCGGCGATTGCGGTAAGTGCCGCCATAACAGGGAAACTGATTTCATCCATGGGCAGCTGCGGCACATAACCCATTGGGGTGAGTTTGCTTAACCATTCGGGGAATATACCGATGCGCCCTATGAATATGATAAAGAATGTATACGCGAAATACCCCCAGATCGCTCCCGCCGCCCTTGGAATAAACCCTACAAGCAGAACCGCCGCGCCCACAATCACCCACTGAGCGGGCACATATACCAAGTTAGCGCGCAGAAGATACATAAGCGAGAGCTCCGACGGGTCGGGCAGAATCGATACCGCCACAGAGTACATACCCAAAGCCAGTACAATCTGGACAACAATAGCAAAACCAAAAGCTATAAACGCGTATCCCGCCATATATTTTTTGCGGCATACCGGAGCGGCAAGCAGCAGCTCGGCGCGTATATCTTTTTCCTCGCTTTTTACTTTAAGCACAAAAATCAGCAGAGGAACAAGCGTTACCATACCCATCATGCTGTTCACCATAGCGGAAAAAAGTTCCGCCATAGTAAATCCGGCATGACTTACCATCTCTTTCATCATCGCCGCCTTCTGCTCGGAAGGCAGGCTCTGCATGGTTTCAAAATCAATACCGGCAGGACCGAGAATAAGCTGCTGGTACATCTCGTTTTCCGCGATAAAATCGTCTACTTCACCCAGAATCGAAGCATATGAGGCGGCCAGAACAAACATACCGGCAGTCCATACAATCAAACTGACTTTAAGCAGACGGAACGCAAGCCCCAGCGGAGAGCGCATCAAAACCGAACCGTATGCGCGGCCCGCACGCGAGGGGATAAGCCCCCGGTCGATATCCCGCGAGTAATTAAGACGGTAAGCGATTGCCGATATAATTAAGGCGATGGCCAGCATGAAAAAAACAGGCAGCCAGTAATTATCCATATACGCCTGTGTCCTCAGCACCAGCCCAAGCGGGCTGACAAGCGATAAAAACTCAAGCTCCGGATTCATATCCCCCGGTGCGCGCAAAAGATAAAAAACAAACAAAGCGGCAAACGAATACCCCGCCGCACCCCGCGAGCTGGAGGAAAGCTGAGCTGAGAGAGCCGTTACCGCCGCAAATACAAGCCCGGTGGCGGCAAGGGAAGCGCCCCACAGCATAGAGCCGTTAAAGCTCATGGTTTCGTCTCCGAAAACAAACATGCCGAATCCTATGATAAGAAACAGCAAAACATTTACAATAAGCGCGGAGAGCATAGCGGCGTTAAGGTTTGCCAACCTGCCGACAGGCAGCGATCTCACCACTTCATAACGTCCGCGTTCCTCGTCGGCGCGGGTATACCGGACAACCAGGAATATATTCATAAGCCCGACGGTCAAAGCGGTGAAAAGCATCATCATAGTGGTGTAAAACGCGCCGAAAGTACCGTAAGCCGAAGCGTAAGCGGGACCGATCATGCTTACCATTGCGGGCATTTCGAGCATGGGCAGAAGCGAATCGAGGCTGTTTTCGTCTATTGCCGCTTTCATGCCGGGCACAAGCCCGATAACCGCAAGCGCCAAAAACAGAATCCATACGGCTGAAATAATCCTCTCGCGCCGCATTATAAATTTTACCAGCAGTAAAGTGTTTTCAAAATTACCTTTCATAATATATTCACGCGCTCCCTTCGTTTTTATTTTCTTTTTTGTAATGCTGCATAAACAAATCCTCAAGCGAGGGCGGAGCGCTTTCAAGTTTTTTTATGCCGAATTGGTTAAGGTGACTTATAACCCCGCCCATTTTAGGGGTGTCGACGTTAAAAGAGATAACTCCGGCCTGAACTTTGAGGTCATATACCCCGTCAAGCGACTCTAAGCCTTCGATAGAGGTTTCTGTTGCGACCTTCATGGTATACCGGGTTAAGTGCCGCAGCTGGTCAAGGGTGCCGGTTTCAACAAGTTCGCCTTCGCGGATAATACCCACCCTGTCGCATAAGCGTTCGACTTCGCTCATTATATGGCTGGAGAGGAAAACGGCTTTGCCTTTGTTTTTTTGCTCAAGCACGCACTCCTGGAACACCTGCTCCATAAGCGGATCAAGTCCGCTTGTCGGCTCATCAAGGATATACAGCTCAACTTCCGAAGCGAACGCGGCGACAAGCGCGACTTTCTGCCGGTTTCCTTTGGAATATGTCCGGCATTTTTTTGTAGGGTCAAGGTTAAAATCCCTGATCAGCCGCTCCCGCAGGGTCTTGTTGTGCGTACCGCGCAGATTGACGAATAAATCTATAACCTCGCCCCCCGTAAGGTTAGGCCAAAGATTAACATCCCCCGGCACATACGCGATTTTTTTATGGATTTCCACCGCGTCCTTCCAGGCGTCCAGCCCGAACATTTTAGCTTCTCCCGCGCTCGCTTGAAGTATACCGAGCAGAACGCGGATAGTGGTGCTTTTACCCGCGCCGTTAGGACCGATATAAGCGAACACCTCGCCTTGGTTTATTTCAAGGCTGATGTTGTTAAGAGCCGTGAATTTGCCGAATTTTTTCACTAAATTATTGATTTCGATGATTTTTTCTGACATTTTTAAAATCCTCCCCGTTACTATAATAATTTTTTATAAAACATTTTGCGCATATGGTCAAGAAGCTCGTAAAATTTATCAAATCCCTCATCCGCCATATTCTGTAAAAACCCTGTGCTTCCGCCTTCTTTTTTAAAAGTATCCGTGAGGTCTTTTGCGTAACATTCAAGCAGCCAGCCTATATAAACCAAAATTTTTTCCGGAGCGATATCGTCCCTGAAAAGCGAATAATCTAAATTTTCATATAGTTTTTTTTCTATACTTTCGCGTATTTCCCCGATTGCTTCAGTATATTTTGCGAAGTATTCCGCGTTTTTCGGGAGATAGAAACTCTCGAAAAATTTTATAATTTTCGGCTCGGAGCTCAGCAGCCCGGCCTTAAGCTTTGATAAAATCCTGTAGCGCTCCAAAAAATCCCGCGTCTGCCCGGTATCGAATTTCATAAGATATTCGCGCTTTGCGAACTCTATGGTGTAATCGCACAAAAAATCAAAAAGCTCCTCCTTGCTGGCAAAATAGTAAAACAGCGTGCCTTTGCTTATTTTGGCATTTTCCACAATCGCGTTGGTTGAAGCGTACCGGAACCCTTTCCCGGTGAACTCATCGAGCGCGGCGTCGATAATATTCTGCTTTTTCTGCGGTTCCAAGCTGTGAAACGTGTCGAAATGACCACTCAAATAAATTCCTCCTAACTATTATTATTTTACTTGTTGACCGATTATAATTTATTGGTCAGTATAAGCATTATACCACAGTCAAAACGTTTTGTCAAGATGTTTTTTGAAAAAATTAACAGAATCGAAATAACATGATTCCTATTTATGTGATATAATACTATAAACTTATGCTGATACAACGATGATAAAAAGGAAAAATTTATTTTGAAAAAATTATTTGTTTTATTTTTATCGGCGAATTTATTGATCTGGGGCGCGTGTTCACAACCCATTATTCCGGAACCGGCGGAGCTGATTCAGGGCGAAACTCCGGTGCTGACAACCGAACCGCCGCCGGCGGAACAAAGAGAATCGGATTTAAATGTAATATATAAAACATCAGACGGGCAGGAACTGTATTTTGATATATTTTTCCCGACAGTTCAAAAATATGAAAAAACACCGCTTCTCGCCGCTTTTCACGGCGGAGGCTGGCTTGCGGGAAACAAAATGCAGATTATGCGTTTATATTCGCCGTTGGCAGAGATACTGCGTGAAGCCGGATATGCCGTGGCGGCGGTCGAATACCGGCTGGCGGCAGGCGGCGTGGTGTTCCCCGCGCCTTTTATCGATAGTGCGGATTTTATCCGTTATATAAAGGAAAATGCGGACACATACAACATAGATCCGGAAAACATAGGCGTTCTCGGGTATTCGGCGGGAGCGCACCTGGCGATGCTCACATCTTATGCTGCGGCGGACTTAGATATCAGATACTGCATAAGTTTTGCGGGACCGGCTAAACTTTACGGGGAAGACGCCGCTTCGGTTCCGCCGATGACCATGTTTCTGCTCGAAAATTTATTCGGGGGGCGCTACCCGGAAAACGAAGAATTATATAAATCCGGCAGCCCGTATTTTTATTTGAGCGGAGCGGAGCACAAAAAGACGCCGCTTCTGCTGCTGCATGACAGAACCGACGATGTCGTACCGTTCGTTCAGTCTGAAGTTATGCTTGATAAAACTGCGGAGCTTGGGATCGAAAGCGAATTATTGGAGATTAGAGGCGTGGGTCACGACATAGAATTTATAAGCGGCAGAATGAATGAGCCGTCTGAAGAAGAGGCGATGCGGGTAATTTTGAATTTTATTTATAAATTTTATAAAAATTACTAAAAATATACACAATTTTATATTAAAATATAATAGTGAAAGAATTTAACGCTTGAAAATAATATTGAAACATACGGAGGGATTAATTTATGGTATCAGCGGGAGACTTCAGAAACGGCGTAACTTTTGATATGGATGGATCTGTTTATCAGATAATCGAATTTCAGCATGTAAAACCCGGTAAAGGCGCGGCGTTTGTAAGAACAAAAATCAGAAACGTAATCACGGGGGCGGTCACAGAGCGCACATTTAACCCGTCGGACAAATTCCCGGAAGCCTATATAGAAAGAAAAGAGATGCAGTATATGTACAACGACGGGGAATTGTATTATTTTATGGATATGGAATCTTACGAACAGGTTCCCATCGACAAATCAAAGCTGCCGGATAATTTCCATTTTATCAAAGAGAATGAAATGGTTAAAATTAATTCATACCAAGGAGACGTTTTCGGGGTTGATCTGCCGAATTTTGTTGAACTCAAAGTTACCCATTCCGAGCCGGCGATCAAAGGCGACACCGTCAACAACACGCTGAAACCCGCAACTCTGGAAACCGGCTCGACGGTGAGAGTTCCGATGTTTATAGATGAAGGGGATGTTTTAAGAATAGATACCCGAAACGGCGAGTATTTAGAACGGGTTAAACAATAAAAAAAAATTACGGAGGGTAACAAAATTTTATGGATATAGGCGAAAAAACAGCGTATCTTAAAGGATTGGCCGAAGGGGTTGAACTTTCTTCAGATAAAAAAGAGGGCAAACTTTTAAAGGGCATTCTCGACGTTTTGGAGGATGTCGCAAAAGAATTAAAAGATTTAAAAGAGGAACAGGAAAATCTTGCGGCTTATTCGGAAGAACTGGACGAAGATCTGGGCGCTTTGGAAAAAGCGTTTATTACAAACCGTAAGCGTATCGCATCCCATTTCGAAGATTTCGATAATTTTGATAACTTTGACGGCTTTGATGAATTTGAAGATTTTGAAGATTTTGAAGATGAAGAAGACTTCGGAGATTTGGATGGCGCGGTTGAGATAAACTGTTTAAAATGCGGAGAGCTTATCCTGTTCGACATAGATGACATCATCGAAGAAGGCGGCTTTATAGACTGCCCGAAATGCGGAGCGGAGATATCGGCTGTGGGCGGATTTTCAAGCGAGAGCGGCGGAAAATGCGAGGGCTGCTGCAATCAACGGTATACCGATACAACCGATGAAAGCAAGTGAAAAAAACTCATTTTCTTAATTCGACATCGATTTTTTCAAGTTCTGCCAAAACTTTTTTTATAACCCCATTCACCTCTTCATCACTCAGCGTGCGCTCCGGGTCCCTGTAAGTCAGCGCAAAAGCCACGCTTTTTTTGTCTTTGCCGATGATGTCCCCTTTATAAACATCAAAAACCTCCGCGCTTTCAAAAATTCTGCCGCTCTTGCGCTCTATAATTTCATAAATCGCCGCCGATTCCAAATCTTTGTCGCAAACCAGCGCTAAATCGCGTGTTACCGCCGGATACTTCGGCAGAGGTTTAAATCTTTTTTCGCCGCTTGAATCTTCATACAGTATATCTATATTTATTTCAGCGGCACAGCTGCTCGTATCAATCCCGAAATTTTCAAGCACAATCGGGTGCACCTCACCGAATATCCCGTAAACCCTTTCACCGTTTTCCGAAATTATAACCGCGCTCCGCCCCGGGTGAAACGCAGCCGCCAGTTCGTGCCCGCCGGTGAGTGCGCTCAATTTATATTTTACGCCTGCGGTTTTCAATATATTTTCAACAGCGCCTTTGAGCGTATAAAAATCCGCAGCTTTGTCATAAAAACCGATGGACAGGGTGTTTTGTTCGGTTGCCGCCGATTCACCTTTTATTTTTTTGCCGAAGTTTTTGCTGTTTGCAAAATAAACCTTCGCAAGATCATAAAAATACGCGGACTCGTTTCGCTGCGAGCGGTTTAATGCGATTGTAGTCAGCATCGATGGCAGCAGACTTGTGCGCATAACGCTGAGCTCTTCACTTATCGGATTTATCAGCCCTATATAATTATACAGACTGCTGCCCTCCGGCAGATTCAGTTTGCTTATCTGTTTGGGGGAAATAAATGAATAGGTGTAGGTTTCGTTAAAACCGCCGGATATAAGCGTTTCGTGTATATTCATTATAAATTTTTGATATTTATTTTTGCCGCCGCGTTTTATTTTATATGACGGGGCAAGCTCGCCGTATCCGTAAATACGGCTGATTTCTTCGGCTAAATCGGCTGAATCGCTTAAAATATCGTTTGTTCTGTACGAGGGCGCCTCTATAGTGTCCCCGGTTATTTTAAAATCCAATTTTTCAAGGATTTTAATCATGCTCCCGCGGTCAAGCGACATCCCGAGCAGATTGTTTATTCTGTCCGGATCAAATTTTATTTTTACGGTTTCGCTCAAATTTGTATATTCGTCAATAATCCCCGAAACCACGGTTCCGCACCCCAGCAGTTCCACAAGCTCACAGGCGCGCAAAACCGCCGGTTTTGTGAGATGAGCATCGATACCTTTTTCGAATTTAGACGACGATTCCGTGCGGAGTCCGAGTTTGCGCGAGGTTTTACGCACCGACATCTTTTCAAAATTCGCAGATTCAAAAACAATGGTATGCGTGTCAGCTTTGATCTCGCTGTTCTCTCCGCCCATAACCCCGGCGAGCGCGACCGGTGCGGTTTCATCGGCAATAACAAGCATATCGCTCTCAAGCCCGCGCTTCTGCGAGTCGAGCGTTGTTATTTTCTCGCCGTTTTGCGCGCTGCGCACAATTATCTTTGAGCCGTTGAGGTAATTATAATCAAATGCGTGCATGGGCTGCCCGTATTCGAGCATCACATAATTTGTTATATCCACTATATTGTTTATCGGGCGCACACCGCAGGCTCTGAGTTTTGCGCGGAGCCACAGCGGGGACTGCTCGATTTTTACGTTTTTTATTATTTTTGCGGTATAACGCGGGCATAAATTATAATTTTGCACGCTGACAGACAAATAATTTTTAATATCGTCGTTTTTATCTTCGTTTTTTATATCCGGCACACTCAATTTTAACCCGCAGCCGAGCGCCGCGGCGCTTTCCCGCGCGAGCCCGATAACGGATAAACAGTCGGGGCGGTTCGGCGTGATTTCAAATTCAACGGCGGCATCTTCGAGCAGCAGCGCGCTTTTAACGTTCTGTCCGAGCTCGAGATCTTTTAAATCTTCGCCCTGTAAAACCAGTATGCCGTCTTCTTCGGCATAAGAAAAATCATGGAGCCCCAGCCCGAGTTCTTCAAGCGAGCAGAGCATCCCCTGCGATTCAACGCCGCGCAGTTTGCCTTTGGTTATTTTTTTTCCTCCGTAAATCACCGAATCACTCAGCGCGGCCGGTACAATATCTCCGGCTTTTACGTTTATGGCTCCCGTGACTATCTGGATGGGTTCAGATCCGCCGACCTCAACCGAACATATAAATAATTTATCCGCATTGGGGTGTTTTTCAACGGACAGCAGTTTTCCGATCACTATATTTTCCAGCTCTTCAAACAAAATTTCAAAGTTTTCAACCTTTGAACCGGAGAACGTCATTTTGTCGCAGTAATCTTTTAACTCTTTTTTATTCGGGTTTATGGGTTCGGAAAGATATTCGGAAAGCCATTTTATGGATATATTCATAATTTCACATTCAACTCTTTCTTTAAATTTTTATTTTGTTCCGCTTCGAATATTGATTTTTATACTATACATTATAATATGTTTTTGCCCGGTTGTCAATAGCTGCTTGAAAATATTTTCCGGCGGTATTTTAAAAAATATTACAAAAATATGTATATATTTTAATATTTTATGAGTAAAATAGTCTGTATAAGGGATATATTACCCGCAAACAATAAAAAAAAACATAGAAAATACAGAAAGGCGCGTGCTGCAATGGATGAAATAACCGTAAAACGCAAAAAGAAAAAAAAACTAACCAAAAAAAAATTATTGATAATTCTCGCGGTGCTGATAATTCTTACAGGGCTTATAATTTCTGTTTACCCCTATATTTTATCGGCAATTTTTAATTACCGGCAGCAGAACCTTGTAAATATGTGGATGGCTGAAAACGCCGGAATAGGTCCGGGTAATATAAACGAAGGCCTGCCGGCGATTCCGGAAGAACCGGAGCTGACCGGAGGAGATTCCGATCTTTATGAGGAAGATATAGATGCTTTTTTTGATTTCAACCATGCGCTGAATATGATGGCGGGCATACTTAATATCCCTTCATTGAGCTTAACATCACCGATTCTCAGACCGGAAACAGAGCAGAATCTTAACATCGGCGTGTGCGAAGTTACAGGTTCGACAGCGGCGCCGGGGGGGATCGGAAATTATATACTTTCGGGGCATTACAGCAGAATAAGGGGCAGACATTTTAACAGGCTGCCGGACATCGAGATCGGCGCTTCTGTTTTCATTTCCAATTTAAACGGCATATATGAGTATGAGGTTTACGAAATACTTCAGGTGAAAGCCGAGGATAACTGGGCTGTGCGCCTGAATGTCAGAGAACGTATAGCAACGCTTATAACATGCGATTATACGAAAGGTGAACCGTATGGCAGGTGGATCGTTATGTGCCGGTTTAAAAGCAGTTCATAAAACGGTAAAAAAGAAAGGCTGAATTAAGGTGGCGGAAAAAAAAATAAACTGGTCGGGCAAAACCGTGAGAGATCTTGAGATATATTTTTCTACCGATATAAAAAAAGGTTTAAGCCGCGCAAATTATGCTGACCAAATAGAAAAATACGGCGAAAATATTATAAATCCCAACACTCCGGAAACACGGAATTTTTATGGGTTGGAAAAGAAAACTTTCGATTTGCGCGCGGTTTTTTCACGTTCTGCGGGAATATTTGGCTGTGTTTATATTATCTCTGCGGTAAGTTTATCTCTGCTGGGGTTTGAAGTCAATGTGTTTTTTTTGGTTCCTGCTTATATGTTTTTAACGCTCTCGGTCGTTATGCTCTTTTTGATTTCAGAATATAATTATTCGAATTTATACAAAGCGGCGCGTCCCCGCATTCTGGTTATGCGGCGCGGCGCAAAAGAGAAAGTTTTCGCGGAGAGTATTGTACCCGGAGATGTTATAATGCTGAAAAAAGGCGATATTGTTCCCGCTGATGCCAAAATCGTTAAATCAAATAATTTATCGTGTCTGCATAAATTAAAAATACCTGACGGGGAAGAAAATATCAGACAGGATAAAACGCATATAACCGAAAAAAATGTCTCGCATACTTATGAATTCGAGCCCGATATACTGTATGCTTCGGACATTATAGAATCCGGCGTATGCACGGCGGTGGTTTTCGCGACGGGTCCGGAGGTTTTAATCGCAAAAAAATATAAATACGCGGGACAGCCGAAACAAGCCGGTTCCCCCCGCCCGGTTTCCGGGCAGCCCGGCGGCGCACAGCCGCCGCAGACTTCGGATATACAGAACAAAGCGGCGAAAGCGTCAAAAACGTTGTTTTTGCTGTCTGTTGCGGCTGCGGGTCTGTTTATTTTGTTCGGTATGTTCTCAGGCCGTGAACTGACGCTTGCGGTGCTCACCTGCCTCACGGCTTCAGCGGCGGCGTATTCGGAACAGCTCACCGTTCCTGTCGATTTCGCCCTCACTTACGGCATGAAAAAATCCGCGCTGCTCGGCGCGGCGGTGAAAAAAATTTCGGATATAGACAAACTTAACAAAATAAATATGCTTATAATGAAAAAAAACGACATCTGTCCGCGCGACCGCCTGCGGCTTGAAAAAATATATTTTGCTGATGAAGATTTCGATGTATCATATGAAAACAGATTGGATTTGGATTATATTTTACTGTCTGCGGCGGCCGTATGCGATGCGGATAATCTGGCGGTTGCGAAAGCTGTTTTTGAAGCGGCGGACAATTTAAAACTGAATTACAAAGAATATAAAAAACTCGGCGAGGTTGTTTATGCGGACAGGATAAAAAGCGCGCCGATACTGCATAGTAAAAATATTGTGCTGGTATGTTTGGGGGAGGGGGATGACATAATAGGAAGATGCACCCGTCAGCTTTCCGGCAGCGGAATATTTGAGCCCGTAAATATGCCGGCGCTGGAAAAAAAACTGGTCGAATTGTATAATACCTATGATTTGGTGATGGCGGTCGCCCTTAAAGAACTCACAGGCACCGCCGGAAATTTAAATACAGAGGTTTCAAATTTGGATTTTTGGGCGTTTGCGGTTTTTTCCGAAGAAAGAACTCCCGAAGCGCGTGAAAATATAACCGCTCTGAAAAAATTCGGCATGATCCCCATTATGGTTATGAACTCAAGCGGGGTATATACTTATAAAACGGCTTTGAATTTCGGTATTGTAACTCCGAATGATGATTTTTCCGATGCCGTCGTAAACAACAGCAATATAAACAGCATACATACCGCCGACTTAAATAAAATAAGGGTTATAGAGCGGCTTTCACAAAAAAACAATATCCTTCTGCTCAAGGCGTTAAATTCCCGCGGCAAATATGCGGCGGTAACCGCAAGCGGTATAAGCGAAGCGGAGCTTTTGAACGAAAGTTATCTTTCTTTCTGCCATAATGATATAAAAGACGAAGTTCTGAAAAATAAATCCGGCGTAAATATAAAAAATATGTCGCTCAGCCTTATTTTAAAATCCGTTAAGACGGCGAACATAATCAATAAAAACGCGCAGAATATAATAATTTTTTCGGCTGCGCTTTTTATTGCGCAGTATTTGCTCATATTTTTTGCGACTGTTTTAAGAGGCGCGTATATTTTAAATCCGGCGCAGATTATATGGGCAGCTGCCGGAGCGGGTTTTTTCTGCGCCGCCGCGATAGCTTCAAATTCGGAGGATTTAAATAAAATAAAAAAACGCAGGCCTTCAGAAAACGATAACCGGTATTTCAAAACAATAAGAAACCAAAGTATAATAACAGGGCTGATTATATTTTTGTCTGTTTTAATCACTTATTTTTTATGCTCGGCGGTTCAGGAAAATAATATATCCGGTTATATCAATTCGCCCGAAGCCGTCAACCCTGTTCAAACGGCGGCCTTTTTAACGTATATTACGGGCTGTTTTGCCGTGAGCGCACGGTATATAAAAAATTTTTTCAAAAATAAAATTTTTATGACTGCCCTTATTTTAAATACCGCGGCGGTGTCTGCCGCCGTAACGCTTGAACCGGTGCGCGAATACTTGGAGTTCGGTCAAATAAATTTTTCAAATATCCGCATTGTCGCAATTATTGGTATTATACAGATATTAATTTTTATGGTGATGGGCAAATTTAAATATAAGAGGCGGGAAAAATTATGAATCCATACAAATTTAATTACAAAAACCTCGATGGGTTAAAAAAGGCGGTCTCGGAACTGAATATCGGACTGGGATTGTCAGAAAATTACGGTGTGCTCGCGCAAAAAGTGGAAATCGAAGATAAGCTCACACTTGAAAACGCGCTCGCCGTTCACCCCATGGAAGCCTTTGACGCCGGTGACGGCGGCGGCCCCGGCGAATTGACGCTGCGCCGGTATAAACGGTTTGCAGAGAGCGGAGCGGGGCTCATTTGGTTTGAAGCCGTCGCGGTGCAAAACGATGCGCTGACTGCGCCGCGCCAGCTGATGATCACCGAAAAAAATCTTGACGAATATAAAAAACTGGTTGAAACAGTAAAAAAAACCGCGGGGGACAAAACAAAAATTGTGATACAGCTCACTCATTCCGGCAGATTTTCCAAACCAAACCCTGTTATAGCGGCACACAACGCAGCGCTGAACACACGCATGAATCTTGACCCGTCTTACCCTTGCGTTTCTGATGATTATCTTAAACGCGTTGAGGATAATTTTGAAACGGCGGCGGTTCTTTCCCATAAAGCCGGCTTTGACATAATAGATATAAAAGCCTGTCACAGATATTTATTTGCCGAACTGCTCGGCGCTTTTAACCGCGGGGGCGAATATGGCGGAAGTTATGAAAACAGGACGCGTATATTTAAAAATTGTATAAAACGGGTAAAAGACAGGCTGAATATAACCATCGCTTCAAGACTCGGCATATCCGATGTTATACCCTATCCTGACGGATTCGGCACAACCGCAGACGGAGAAGTTGATCTCACCGAAAGTCTCAGGCTTGTGGGGGAAATCAACAAACTCGGCGTGAATTTAATAAATATAACCATGGGCACGCCTTATTACAACCCGCATATAAACCGGCCGTATAACCTCAATGCGGGAGGAACGGTTTCTCCGTCGCACCCGCTGGTAAACCTCAGTAATTTTATAAAATATACCGCAGAAATCCAGCGGAATTATCCGCAGATTGCCTGTGTCGGCACAGGATACAGCTATCTGCGCGGGTTTGCGGTTAATGCGGCGGCTTATTCGCTCGAACACAAATCAGCTAAGATTATAGGTTTCGGCAGGGGCGCGTTTGCATATCACGGATTTGCCCATGATATGATAACCGGGCGTATGGATTCCAAAAAATGCTGCCTTGCCTGTTCAAAATGCACGGAGATAATGCGCGCGGGAGGAACAACGGGCTGCCCGGTACGCGACAGCGGGGTGTATATGCCGATTTATAAACAGTATTGTTTAAATACCCGAAACAAATAATTTCTTGACAGATTTTGTTTTATATGGTATACTAAACAACAGATTATAAATATGTTTTTTAGTTGGGTTACAATAAAATGAACGGAATAAATTTATGAATTATCGGAAAAACACGAAAAAAATAAAAAAAGTCTTTCCCCGCAAAGAGCATACGTCTGTACGGCGGGGGGATATTTATTATGCGGATCTGAGTGAAACAACCGTAGGATCAGAGCAGGGAGGCATACGCCCCGTGCTTATTATCCAAAACAATAAAGGCAATCTGCACAGCCCGACAGTCATAGCCGCTGCGGTAACATCCCATAACAAACGCGGGCTTCCAACGCATATCGAGCTTAAAAGCAGCAGTTACGGGTTATCTAAAAATTCAACGATTATGCTTGAACAGATAAGAACCATCGATAAAACGCGGCTGAGAGAAAAAATAGGGCAGGTGGACGATGAGATGATGAATAAAGTGAATAAGGCGATACTGATATCTTTTGGTATAGATAACGATATGCCGGACGGGAACACAACTGAACTCTTGACCTCCGAAACCATTAAAGAAAACAAAAACATAAAAAGCGGACGGCGGATAAAAATGAGAAAACATAAAGTATATACATAAACCATTGATATAAATTTGGCGCTTACGGGTTTATATAACCCTCCAGCAAATCCGCAGCTTCAAATTCATCGAGAATATCGGTTTTAAATATATAATCCGAAAGTTCCGGTTCATCGGACAGAGCCCGCATAAGCTCGGTGACCTGAGGGACGCCAAGCCCGGCTTTGCTTAGTTTTTCAAACTGTGAGAAAACCTGTTTCGGCGTGCCGTCAATATACAGCTCACCTTTGTTTAAGACAATCACGCGATCGGCGAGCGCGGCTTCATTCATGTAATGCGTGATCAAAATTATTGTCATTTTTTTCTCACGGTTCAGTTTTTTTATTGTCGAAAGCACTTCCTGTCTGCCGAGCGGGTCGAGCATCGCCGTCGATTCATCGAGAATAATCAACTCAGGGGACATCGCTATAACTCCGGCGATCGCTATCCTTTGCTTTTGGCCGCCGGATAACTTGTGCGGAGCGTGCAGTTTATATCCGCTCATACCGACAATTTCAAGCGCATCGTCCACACGGCGCCGTATTTCGGGCGGGTCCAAACCGAGATTTTCCGGTCCGAACGCGACGTCTTCCTCAACAATAGAAGCGACAAGCTGATTATCGGGATTCTGGAAAACCATACCGACATTCCTTCGCGTTTCATAAATATCCGTCTGTGAAATATCCCGGTTATTTATAAAAATCCTGCCTTCCGTGGGCAAAAGAATCATATTCATAAGTTTTGCGAGCGTCGATTTACCCGAACCGTTATGCCCGAGAACCGCTGTGAAAGTGCCTTGTTTGATTTCAAAACTTATATTTTTCAGCGCATATTCGGGATTCGGATCGGTATGGTTATAACTGAAAAAAAGATTTTCAATTTTTACAATGGATTGCTCCGTATTCATTTTTTGTGACCTCGCCGGTTTTTAATTATTTTTTATATATGTCCCAAAAATTCTGCCATCCAATATATCATATAAAATATCGGGGTCGGCGCCGTTGGCTATAATCATCGGAATCCCCTGTTCACGTACTAAAAGCGCCGCTTTAAGTTTTGTTATCATGCCGCCGGTGCCGCGTGAGCTCCCCGCTCCGCCCGCAAAAGCAAGAATCTCCGGCGTTACCTCGCGCACTTCACGGACAAGCTCGGCATCGCTGTGCTCAGCGGGGTTTTTGTTGTATAAACCGTCAACATCTGATAGATTTATCAGCAGTTCGGCTTCGCACAGTTTTGCAACATAAGCCGACAGTATATCGTTGCCCGAAAATTTTATTTCGTCGCTCGAAACGGTATCATTTTCATTAACTATGGGAACACAGCTCATATCAAGCAGCGCTTTAAGCGTTTCTTCGGCTTGGCTCCGCCTTTCGGAGTTTTCTATAATATCGCGTGTGAGCAGAATCTGCGCGATTTTTATCCCGAACGACATAAAAAACCGGTCATAAATACTCATCAGCTCCGCCTGGCCTACAGCGGCGGCGGCCTTCTTGTCCTCTATTTTTTCAAGGGGCAGACGCATACCGAGTTTTGCGGCGCCGACGCTTACGGCTCCGGAAGTAACCAGAATGATCTCGCGGCCGGAATTTGACAGGTCAGCGGCGGCTTTTGTTAAATTTTCGATTCTTTTGATATTTATCTTACCGGTCGGATGGGTTAAAATCGCGGAACCTATTTTTATTATTATCCGCTTTGCTTTTTTTGCATTTTCCGCATATAAAAAGTTATCCATAATCGTAATACCCCTTTATTTTAAACAAAATTTTATTTTTTTTATGAATATTTAAATAAATTTAACAAATATAGTATATTATATTATATATATATTAAAATAAAAGAAAGGGACGGTTAATTTAATTGTTATGAAAAATAAAATATTAGTCCAGATATGCGACAAAGAATACAGCATTATCACAGAGGAGCCGGAAGAATATGTCCATAAACTCTCGGCTGAGATAACAAAAATGGTCGATGCTACGGCTTATAAAAATCTGCGCACCTCAAAACTCGACGCCGCGCTTATAACCTGCCTGGAATTATGCAACAAAAACAACAAGCTTTCGGAGGATAATGATAATATGCGCCGTGAAATTCTTGAATATATAGACGATATCGGTAAACTCAACAAGAAACTCACAGCGCTCGAACGTCAGAAACCCGCTAAAAAACCGGCAGCACAGGAAATAAAGGAACCGCAGGAAACAGAAACACAGGAAGAGAACGGTGCAGAAAATACGGAAGATGCGGACGATACGGAAGATACGGAGTATACCGGAAACAGCGGAGCGGAATCAGAACCGGAAGTCCTTGATGATGAAGAGGAATCTTTTACGCCAAATACTCCGGTATACAGAAAATTTTAAATCAATGAGGTGAATAAATTATGAATTTACAGGAAAAAATTGCCGGTTTATGCGTAAAAGCCAAAACAGCTTCATACAGCTTGGCTCTGGCAAAAGACAGCGAACGCAGCGGCGCGCTGAGAATACTTTCGGAAAAACTGCGCCGCCCGGAGATAACCGGAAAAATAATCGCGGCCAACGATTCTGATATTTCATATGCTAAAGAAAATAATCTCACAGCTGCGCTGATCGACAGGCTGAAACTCGATGAAACCCGCATAAACAATATCGCGGATGCGCTGCTTAAAATTATAAACCTGCCCGACCCTTTAAACCGGGGGGAGGTTTGGACCCGGCCGAACGGCATGAATATAAAAAAAATAAAGGTACCCCTTGGGGTAATAGGTATAATTTACGAGTCGCGCCCAAATGTTACAATCGATGCGGCGGCATTATGCATAAAATCGGGCAATGCGGTGGTTCTGCGCGGGGGCAAAGAAGCGATTTTCAGCAATACGGTTCTTGCGGAATTAATAAAAAGCGCACTCAGCGAAGCGGGGCTTGATCCCGATTGTGTGCAGTTTATCGACGATATCACCCGGGAGAGCGCCAATATTTTGATGAAACAGCGCGGAAGCGTCGATGTGCTCATACCCAGAGGCAACGCGCCGCTGATAAACAGCGTTGCGGAAAATTCCAATATACCGGTGATTGAAACAGGGGTGGGAAACTGTCATATATATGTTGACGACAGCGCGGATTTTGACGAGGCTGCCCATATTATTTTAAAATCCAAAACGCGCTCTTCGGTCTGTAATGCCGTTGAAACCGTGCTGGTATCGCAAAAAATATATAAAGATTTTCTGCCCGTTATGAAGCGCCGGCTCGATGAACTGAGCGTTGAGCTGCGGGGATGTGAAAAAACATGCGAAATCCTGAGCTGTGCGGCGGCGGAAGACGAGGATTATTACACAGAGTTCCTCGATTATATACTGAGCGTAAAAATAGTGGAAGGACTCGATGCGGCGGTTGAACACATCAATAAATATAATACCGGGCACAGCGAAGCGATACTGACACAAAATTTAAATAATGCGCGGGAGTTTTGCGAGCGTGTGAATGCGGCGGCTGTATATGTCAATGTATCAACGCGGTTCACCGACGGCGAAGAATTCGGGTTCGGCGCAGAGATGGGTATATCCACATCAAAACTGCACGCCCGGGGCCCTGTGGGACCGGCTGATCTCACAACGGTTAAATACATTATTGACGGGGATAATTTGGTGAGATAGAAAGAACTTGAATCAATAAAAAAAACAAAAGTAAATTTTTTATTAATATATCCGTAAAACACTTGAAAAATTTTAATTTACTGTGTATAATAATCGGGTGCGGCAATTATAGCAAGAGAGAGGAGTGAACTCTTAGAATGGCATATGATATTTTAAAAGCGTTTACAAACGAACAGCTTAAAACTGACGTTCCGAAATTTAATATAGGCGATACGGTCAGGGTGCATAACAGAATCACAGAGGGTCAGCGCGAAAGGATCCAAATATTCGAAGGTACGGTTATAGCGAAAAGAAACAGCGGAATAAACGAAACTTTCACCGTCCGCCGCGTTTCATACGGCGTCGGAACAGAAAAAACGTTCCCGCTTCATTCGCCGAATGTCGATAAAGTGACCGTTATCAGAATCGGCAAAGTGCGGAGGGCAAAATTATATTATCTGCGCGGCAGGGTCGGCAAACGCGCTAAAGTTAAAGAGCAGATATAAAAAAAATAATTTAAACAGGGCTAACAGTCGCAGTCGTCCCTGTTTTATTTTTTAATTTTTTTTAGATTTATTAAAAAAAAATTAAAAAAACACTTGACAAACACTAAAAATTAGTGTATAATATAATCAGCAGATAAAATAACGCAATAATCGGCAAAGCCGTTGAGAAGCGGTGACGCAAAGCTAAAGGGTCTTAATACCGCGTGGCAACTGCGGTGAAAGACAGCCAGTTGCAGCCCGTGTCACTTTCTCAGAAATTCCGAGGAAGTTTTTTTGTTTGTAAAAAAAATAAACCGATGAGCTTTAATTAAGTTCGGTAAAGGAGAGATTGTGATGAAATCAAACTATTTTTTGAAGACAATTATGAAGATTGCGGTTTCTGCCGCAATGGCAGCGGTTGTATTTGCTGTGCTGACCGTTACGGCGAGCGCTAAAACAGACAAAAATGAAAGAGCGGTCATAGATTATACAAATACGCCCGCAAGCGGGACAGTCAGCATAAAGCTCGCGCGTTCCGCAGCTCCGCTCACAGCGAAAGTGAGCATAGAAAAAGGCGAGATGCGGTATAATTATAACCTGAGAAACGACGGCGGCACCGAAAGTTTTCCGCTTCAGATGGGTAACGGAGAATACACAGTCAGAGTGCTGCTGAGTGTGCCGGACAACAGCAACAGGTTTTCACTCGCGCTCGGGAGCACCTATAAACTCGACTTAAAAGACAAAAATGCTGTTTTTCTTAATTCCAGCCAGTTTGTCAATTTTAACAAAGATTCAAAAACAGCGGCAAAAGCCGCCGAGCTGATAAAAGAAGCCGGCGCTAAAACCGACATCCAGAAAGCCGAAGCGATATATGCGTTTGTTGTAGAGGAATTTTCATATGATTCCGATAAAGCAAAAAAAGTGATAAGCGGAGAATTATCATCATATGTGCCGGCACTCGATGAAATTTTAAGTGCGCGCAAAGGCATATGCTTCGATTATGCGACGCTGTTTGCGGCGATGCTGCGCTCGCAGAATATCCCGGCGAAACTGGTAATGGGAGATGTGGCAAATCCCGATCCGAAAGCGCCGGCAGGCTCGAAAGTATATCATGCCTGGAATGAGTTTTTCTCGAAAGAAAGCGGCAAATGGATCAGAATCAACGAAATGCGGTTTGACGCCGACCGTTTTGAACGCGTCGACCCGACGTTTGACTCGACTTCAAGGGGAAGCAAAACAGCCCTTCAGTTTATAGGCAACGGTAAAAACTATATAAAATTCAAAGAATATTAAATACACCGCCGTTTAGAATTTAAATTTTCTCACGCGCCGCATGATTCACATTCGCCGGAGCAGCCGGTTTTAAAATCTATGGGTATATTGTTCCGTCTGTAATAATCGGCAATCGCGCTTTTTACCGCTTCTTCCGCGAGCACGGAACAGTGCGTCTTGGCCGGGGGCAGTCCGCCGAGCTGTTCGATAACGTCGCGGTTGGTCAGAGCAAGCGCTTCCCTCAGGGGCTTACCTCGCAGCATCTCCGTTGCAACGGATGATGCTGCGATTGCTGCTCCGCACCCGAAAGTTTTGAATTTTATATCCGTGATAATATCGTTGTTTATCTTTAAAAATATTTTCATAATATCCCCGCATTTAGCATTGCCGACTTCGCCCACTCCGTCGGCATCGGTGAGCTCGCCGACGTTGCGCGGATTTGTGAAATGCTCCATGACGTTTTCTGTGTACATATTGAATAATCCCCCCAAAAGATATGATTTTTTATAGGATATGCTGTATTGTAACATATTTTTGTTAATTTATTCAGCAAAAAACAATTTAAAAATACTAACATTTTGAAAATTTTATGTAAAAAAACATACGGCTGCGCTTAAAACGGTGGAAATATACAATATTCTCTGATATAATTGTTATTGAGGAAAAAAGGAAAAAGGGATTTTAAATATGACAAACATGAAAATTATATCTGTTGCAAACAATAAAGGCGGAGTCGGTAAAACCACAACCACATTAAATCTCGCCGCAGAACTCGGCAAGCTCGGCAGAAACGTTCTTCTTGTTGATCTTGACCCGCAGGCTTCTCTCACTATTTATCTAAGGTATGACCCTATGTCATTCGCCAGAAATACTTATCACCTCATGACGCGCAAATGTTCGGCGAAAGAACTGGTTATACAAACAGATTTAACAAATGTTGACTTGATTCCGGCATCAATAGACTTATCCGCCGCCGAAGTTGAGATAATATCAAAAATAAGCCGCGAATATATCCTTAAAGAACAGCTGCAGGAGCTCTCGCAGTATTATGATTATGCGATTGTTGACAATATGCCGTCGCTCGGTATATTTACGGTAAACTCTTTCATGGCTTCGGATTATATAATAGTTCCCGTCGACCCTTCGTTTCTTTCATACAAAGGACTTGAGCTGATTTCCAACACGATAGACGAAATAAAAAAATATAACACAAACCTTAAATTTCTGGGGACTGTGATAACCATGTTTGACCCGCGCACACAGCACGCGCGCATGATCACGGAAAAAATAAAAGATAATTTCCCGTTTCTTGAGGTCACAATAAAACGAAGTATAAAATTTTCCAACGCCGCTTTCGCCGGTCTGCCGATCAACGAGTATGCGGAGGATAACTTTTCCGGTTCCAACGGATATAAAAAATTAGCCGAGGAGGTTGACAAAATTGTCAGCGCTGAAAAATAAAAATTTAGACCTTGATAAAAGGGAACAGAATAAGTCGGTGGTTCAGCGGTTTATAACCGAAGCCGCCGAAAACGGTTATACCGGGGAAGAACAACAGGGTTCACACGAAGAAAAAAAATCATATGTCCCTATTTTATCCGCCGTTTCAGAATCCAAAGAAGCGGGAAATTTTGCCGCGCAGCTGGAAAGACTGGAAAGCAAGCTGAATGAAATTACCGGTTCTGAAGAACCGAAATATATTCTGTTCAACGCTATGGAAGAAGCGGTGCGCGAGGAGGTCCGCGCAACAATGAATAATACAAATATATGCAGGTGTGACAAATGTTATTATGATGTGTGCGCCCTTGTTTTGAATAATATGCCTCCTCAGTATGCAACATCACAGGAAGGTATTCTTATGAAAAAAGCAAAAACGCTGCTCAGTATCGACATCCTCACCAAACTTTCCGGCGAAATATTTGAGGCGATAAACACAGTTAAAAATAAACCCGGACACTAAATCAAAAATTTAAATCAGGAGGCTTTTTATGGAATTTGAGCATGAAGGGAAAAAATATAAATTTTCCAACACAATGGAGGATATAGTTTTTGAAAACGTCCGAAAAGCTATAAGCCGCGACAGCGATATGTGCAAGTGCACTAAATGTTTTTATGATATATGCGCTATAGTTTTAAATAATCTCGGTCCGCCTAAATACGGAACTTCTCCTCAGGGCGAATTGATGTCTAAACTTTCGTATTCAAACGTTCAGTCGCTGGGGATGATTTCGGTTGAAATAATAAAAGCGATAAATTTGGTGCATGAGAGACCCAGCCACTAAAAATGTTAATTGTTAATATAATGCGGGAGATTATTAGAATTTATGTTCAGATCGGTTGATCTCGAATCGAAAAAAGAAATAACCGGAATTTTGAACGGTTATAAAAGCATATCATGCGAAATGTGTTTCGGCAATTTATTTATTTGGAGTGATTTTGAAAATACGGAATACTATATCAAAGACAATGTTTTATATTTAAGAACAGGCAAATCCGATTATTATTTTCCGGCATTTAAAGAACCGGACGCCGATTATAAAAAAGCGGTTCAGAATATTTTGGATTTCGGGGAAAATACTAAATTTATAAATTTAGTAAAAGAACAAGCTGATTTTTTAAAGGAACATTTTAATTTTAAAATAACCGAACGGCGGGACAAAAGCGAATATATTTATGAAGCCGAAAAACTCCGCAGCTTTCCGGGCCGCAAGCTTCACGGCAAAAAAAACCATCTTAACAAATTCTATAATCTTTACGGCGGCAGATATAATTATGAAAATATTGACGGGCACAATATTTTTGAATGTTTAAAGTTGAGCTGGAAATGGCGCAATTTGAATGAACTTTATATGAATGACTCTATGCTTACCGAACTTGATATGGTGAAAAAATTCATAGAAAACTATAACGGACTTGATTTGCTGGGAGGCTGTATAAAAATTGACGGAGAAATAAAGGCTTTTACAATCGGCGAGTTAGCCTTTAAGGATTCGGATTGCGCGATTATTCATATTGAAAAAGCGGCATACGATGAAATTGAAGGCATATACCCGGCTGTTTGTTCGATGTTCTTAACGTTTCATCCCGAAATTAATCTTGTAAACCGCGAGGATGATTTGGGGGATGAGGGTTTGAGGCAGTCCAAACTTTCTTACAGACCATTATATTTGCTGGAGCGGTTTGAGGCGGAGATGTGAATGTTATGGAAATAAAGCTCGCTGATTTTTCACACAGACAGGAACTGCTCGAATTATGGCGCGAAGCGTTCGGGGACAGTGAAGATTATATATTATCCTTTTTGAACGGTTATTTTATTCCGGAATATAACGCGCCGGTTGCTGTCTTTGACGGTAAAATTATATCAGCGCTGTATCTTGTGGAGTTTGAGCTTTATTCCGGCAGAAGCCCGATCGGCACCTGCGCGTATTTGTTTGCGGCGGCGACCCGTGCGGAATACCGCGGACAGGGATATATGGGGCATCTTATAGAATATGCGGCGGAGCTTTATAAAAATCGCGGGATTTCTGCGATATTTTTATTCCCGCAGGAAAACGCCGGAAAATTGTTTGATTATTACGCTAAATTCGGGTTTTTGCCCCTGTACCAAACAAAAAAAATATCGGTGCAAAAACATATGCGCGATATAGATTTAACGGGATTCCGGTTGATGGACCGCAGGCTTGATGATACGGAAATGTTCGATAGATTATATGCCGCCTATGCCGAGTTTACAGCAAAACAGCATTTATCACCGCTTAAAGACCGGTTGTTTTATTTTAAATGCGCATCGAGTTATCTGGATTCGCCGGAAAGTCATTTCGCTGTGCTTGAATGCGGAAAAAATAATAATGTCAAAGAATTTTGTTATGTTTTTTACAGAAAATTCGGAAACAATTATTATATTGATGATATAATAATTACAGAGTGTGCAGAATATGACAAATCGGCGGCTTTTCTGACGGAAATCATGTTAAAGTTGGGTGATGACATAAATATCGAAATGAATGTTTTGCCGGAAAATTTTTCAGAACACAAATTGGCCATGATTTTACCGCTGACCGAAACCGTTGAAGCTGTTATAAAAAAACTGGATAAACCGGTTTATTTGAATATGTTTATGAATATATAAAAAAGAGGAAGAAGATATGTGTGAACTGCGAAAGCTTAAAAACGATATACGCGCCGAACTTCTGGACAGAAGAAAAAACTTACCGCCGGAAAACCGGGCTTTATGGGATGAAAAAATATCCGATATTCTGCTCGGTTCCATTTCGTATCGGTTTTGCGATATTATGCTTGCGTATTCTTCGACCAAACTTGAGGTTTCAACGGATAAAATAATAGATAAAGCGCTTGAAAACAATAAAATAGTGGCATGTCCCGTTTCAAACACCGCTGATAATACAATTTTCTTCTCCGCTATCGAGACGCGTTCCGAACTGAAGATTGGCGGATATAATATACTTGAGCCGGCGGGAGAAAATTTAAACCGGCTGGATTTTTCAGATTCGGGCGCAAGCCGCAAACCTTTGGCGATCTGTCTTGTGCCGTGTCTCGCTTATGATCCCTACGGGTACAGAATCGGTTACGGCAAAGGATATTATGACAGATTTTTATCCTCTTTCGAGGGGACAAAAATAGGGCTGTGTTATTCCGATTTTAAATCCGATAAACTGCCGCGCGGTAAATACGACATGAAGCTGGATATCATAATCACGGAAAAAGGCGTGACGGTCGTAAAATGAAAAATAATATTATAACGCCGGTTCTTTTAATTGCGGCGATGCTGGCACTGACGTTGTTTCAGCGCGTGATTTTCGGCTATGCGTTTTATAATGAAACCGATGCTTTCGGCGCTGAGGTTAAATATATAATTTATAATAATGAAAAATATGTTCCCGAACATTTTTTTATGCTCAGCTTTATTTCTTATATATTCGCGTTTATAATCCCTGTATTATTTTATATAAAACTATTCAAGAGCGAAGGTTATACCAAAGAACTGTATATCAAACTGCCGGAATTAAAAAATATATCCCTCGTTTTATACGCTTTGGGAGCCCTTATATCGGGAACGGCGCTTTTGACCGCTTTTATTTATTTTTTGGGCGGACCGCTCGAATTAAAAGAAACGGCGGCAGCTGCCGAGGGTACCGATATAAATGAAATGAGCGCTGTGCTCGCGTTTGTGCTTATTCCGGCGGTTTGTGAAGAAGTGCTGTTCAGGGCGGTTATAGTCAGGGAATATAAAAATTACGGCGTTATATGCGCCTGTCTTGTATCTTCGGCTGCGGGAGCTATGCTGCGTTTTTCGTTCGTGCTGTTTCCGGTATATTTTTTTGCGGGAACCATACTGTACATCCTGATAAAAACATCGGGGAGCGTATTTTTGACCGTAACCGCCCATACCTGTTATAATTTTTTTAATATATATGTATGGAATAAATTTTCAAATGTGCTGCGGTTTGAACAGAACCGTTTGATATTTGTATTTTTGGCAGTGACGGTTTTTGCGGTATCTGTGATCGCTTTAATCAACAAAACCGAAAAAATATATGCAGGCAGAGCGGACAGCGGCGCGTCTTTGCCGGAACCCGTTGAACCAAAAACCACATTCCCCGCAAGCTTTAAAGCGGTTTTTTTATCACCGATGTTTCTCGCTGCGGTTATTGTTTACTTCATATGTACAGTCACGGCATAAATTAAAAATTTATATTTATACGATAAATTAAAAGGTAAAATATGAACAAGCAAAACAACACAAAACCCAAAAACCCCAATCCAAATCAAAGCAAAGCGCTTCAGCCGAAAAACCCGCGTCCTGTTTCCGCGGCTAACAATCCCGTAAGAAACGCGCGCGTCTCCGATGGCTTCCAGCATGAAAGAACCGCTGTGTTCGATAAAATAGAGGGTAAAAAAAATACAAAAACCGGGGTTGTAAAAGCCGCGCCGAAACCTGAGGGGACATATAATTACACAGGGCGCGACATAAAATCAAGCCGTCAGAAATTCGCGGATCCCATAGAAAATACAGAGGGTATATCTGTTAAAAAAAGCAGGGAAAAAACAAAAGAAGAACATATAGAACCGCGCGGCGGCGGGTTTATATCCGGTATATTTAAAGCAGTATTATATATAATCGGCGTGGTAGCCGTTTCGGTTATTTTAGCCTATAATATAATAATGATAACCAATGAAGTGTTCGCATTTGTAAAAACCCCTTCCGCAGCAGAGATAACTCTGCCGCAGACCGCGGATATTGACAGTATCTCCAGGATTCTGTCAGAAAACAAGCTGATTAAATACCCGAGCATTTTCAGATTATACGCCAATTTAAGGAGCAGAAACAAGAACTGGGAATTTCGCGGCGGCGAGACATTTGTTGTTTCGGCGGATATGGGGTATGACGATTTTATAGCCGAATTCAGGGTAAGAGCGGCGGCGCGGCAGGAGATCAGGCTCGCTTTCCCGGAAGGGTTTACCATAGATCAAATTATTGACAGACTTGTGGAAAACGGCGTGGGCGAGCGCAGCAATTATGAATATATAATAAATAATCACCAATTTGAAGAGTATGATTTCTTAAAGCCACTTTATGCATCCGAACGCGATAAAGACAGAACATATATCCTTGAAGGTTATTTGTTCCCGGACACTTATGATTTTTTTACCAATGAGAACGAATTCAACGTTATAAGAAAATTTTTAAATAATTTCGATGTAAAATTTGACGTGCGTTCTTACGAGCGTTTGAAGATACTGGATATGAGCCTTGATGAGCTTATAATTTTGGCTTCCATGATTCAGCGCGAAGCGCGTGACAAAGAAGATTTCAGCAAGGTTTCGGCGGTTTTCCACAACCGGCTGCTGAACAGTGCGGATTTTCCGTATCTTGAATCGGATGCGACCATATTATATGAGTTTGATGAACATAAAATAGTGACGCCTGAAGATTTAGAGCTTGATCTGCCGTATAATACATATCTGCGCCCGGGTTTGCCTCCGTCTGCAATCAGCAACCCCGGAAGTGATGCGATACATGCGGCGCTGGAACCTCATGAGGAATACGTGGGTTATTATTATTTTGTGGCGCAAAGGAACGGTATCAACTTATATTCGCAAACTTATGCCGGACATCAGGCAAATATAGCTGCGGCATGGGGAGACTAAAATTATGATCAAACTGCCGAAAAAACCGGAGATTTTATCCCCGGCGGGAAATTTTGAAAAGTTGAGGACTGCGGTGTATTTCGGTGCGGATGCGGTATATTTTGCGGGGAAAAATTTTGGTATGCGCGCGGGTGCGGACAATTTTACGCTTGAAGAGATCGAGCAGGCCTGTTTATATACGCGCAATAAAAACAAAAAAGCGTATTTAACCGTAAATACCGTACCAAAAAGCCGTGATATTGCTGAACTTACAGATTATTTAAAACAAATAAACGCCATGACATATAAGCCAAGCGCGATTATTTGCGCGGATATCGGCGTTGTTATGCTGATAAAAAAGATTTTACCGGATGTGGATATCCATATCTCAACGCAAGCGAACACTCAAAGCTGGACAGCCTGTGAGGCGTGGGCGGAATTGGGCGTTAAACGCATTATTTTATCCCGCGAATTGAATTTTGAGGATATACACGAAATACGGGATAATCTTAATGCGGAAATTGAGCTTGAATGTTTTATACACGGAGCTATGTGCGTGTCTTATTCGGGCAGGTGTTTGATTTCAAACTATCTCACCTCGCGGGATGCCAACAGGGGCGCCTGCACCCAGCCCTGCCGCTGGAAATATTATCTGACCGAAGAAAAACGCCCTGATATTTTTTTGGAAATAACCGAACGGTTTGATAAGGGCTGTACAGATTCGGATTCCGAAGGCGAACCCGGAACGTTTTTATTCTCGTCAAAAGATTTATGTATGATTGAACATATACCTGATTTGGTAAATTCCGGTATCGGCTCATTTAAAATCGAGGGGCGCATGAAAAGTGCGTATTATACGGCTTGTATCACAAATGCATACAGGATCGCGCTCGATAATTTTTATGAAAACGGCGCAGCTGACCCGGATCTTGTGCAGAAATTAAAACTTGAAACAGAATCGGTGAGCCGCCGTGAATACGATACGGGATATTTTTACACCACGCCCGCATCCGATGCGAAAATTTGCGGAAATCCCGATTATATACGCGAAAAAACTTATTTAGGGATTTGCATGGGTTATGAGCAAAAGACCGGGCTTGCGGTTTTTGAGCAGCGCAACAAAATTGTACAAGGACAAAAAGTTCAGATTTTATCGCCCGGGGGGGTTGGACGCGGTATCTTGGCCGATGTTTTGCTCGATGAAAACGATGAGCCGATCTGTTCCGCACCGCATCCGTTCCAGCGGTTTAAACTTCGCGTAAACTTTAAGATTGATAAAGGCGATATTCTGCGGTCTGATGAACAAATATAAATAAAAAAAAACGGGGGATGGAATAACTTATGGCAAAATATATTTTTGTAACGGGCGGAGTGGTTTCCGGATTGGGCAAAGGCGCCACCGTCGGCTCGCTCGGAAGGTTGCTTAAAAGCAGGGGGCTTAAAGTCGCAATTCAAAAATTGGAGCCGTACATAAACGTTGATCCTGGGACAATGGATCCGTATGAGCACGGGGAAGTTTTTGTTACGGACGACGGAGCCGAAACTGACCAGGATATAGGAACTTATGAACGTTTTACCGATGAAAACATGAGCGAATTATCTAATTTAACCTGCGGTAAAGTATATTTTGACGTTATAACAAAAGAACGCAGCCACGGGTATAAAGGCAAAACTGTGCAGGTTATCCCCCATATAACCGACGGTATAAAAAACTTTATTTATTCAACGGCCGAAAGCACCGGAGCGGACGTTTTAATTTCGGAAATCGGAGGCACAACCGGTGATATTGAGGGACAGCCGTTTATTGAGGCTATCCGGCAGATCTCACTCGAAAGCGGGCGGGAAAATTGTTTGTTTATCCATGTGCTGCTCGTGCCTTATTTAAAATTTACGGGCGAGCATAAATCAAAGCCCGCTCAACATTCCGTTCACGGATTGCAGGGCATGGGTATTTCGCCGGATATAATAATCACACGCTCAGATGAAAAACTGGACAGGGAACTCATAAATAAGCTCTCGTTATTCTGCAATGTTAAACCCGATTGCGTGATTGAAAACCTAACCCTCGGCTGTCTGTATGAAATCCCCCTTATGCTCCACGAAAACGGGCTTGATACTATCGTCTGCCGCGAACTCAACCTTAAGACTTCCGAACCGGATTTGGACGGATGGCGCAATCTGGTCAAACGAATGAAATCAACCGATGGAAATAAAAATATAAAAATCGCGGTGGTGGGCAAATATGTCCGGCTCCGCGACGCATACCATTCTCTCAGCGAAGCCGTGAGTCATGCGGGATTTGCGATGGGAGCGAATATCACAATCGAATGGATAGACAGCGAAAAAGATATAAACGATAAAAACGCTTCACAGATTTTAAAAGACATACACGGGATTATCGTGCCCAGCGGGTTCGGTTCGCGCGGGATCTCGGGCAAACTCGCCGCCTGCAGATATGCGCGTGAAAATAATGTGCCGTATTTGGGGCTCGGGCTCGGAATGCAGGTCGCGGCGATAGAGTTTGCCCGCAATGTATGCGGGCTTGCCGACGCCGATTCGTTTGAATTTAACAAAACTGCCGAACATACCGTTATAAACTCGGTCCAAAAGAAAAAAAATATCAAAGAGATCGATTTGCCGATGCGCAAAGGCACTTATCCGTGTAAAATTAAAAGCGGCACGCTGATG